>Ga0310690_10003688_pt1 | contig 22687 bp, 20 predicted proteins | sample AusTroGonzalo_MG_2_FD_207661 | JGI IMG/M metagenome (GOLD analysis project Ga0310690, IMG submission 207661) | Bovine rumen microbial communities from tropical cattle in Woodstock, Queensland, Australia - Gonzalo_04 (v2) (version 2) | ecosystem: Host-associated > Mammals > Digestive system >... | reverse complement strand
TTTACTGATGTAAATTAGGTTTTACACTTCAAAATCGTAAAATTGTCTCTTTAGCAGTTTAGTGATTTAAACTTTTAAATTATAAATTGAAAATTCGCAATCAAAAATTTTCGCTACAATTGTTGCGTATTTCATTTTTTTGTTTTACCTTTGTAAACTGAAACGGAAACGGGCAGAAATGCCCCTTAAACCCTATCGAAGCTATATGAAGGACAGAATTCGTCAGATCATGGAGTCGCAGCACATGTCCCAACAAGTGTTTGCACAGTTCATCGAAATGTCGCCAGCCTCGCTGAGCAGTATCTTTAATGGTCGCACTAAGCCTACCCTCAATATTGTTGAGGCTATTAAAAAGAAAATTCCAGACATTAGTACTGACTGGTTGATGTTTGGTTCAGGATCCATGTATCTTGATTCCAATGCCTCAACTACGTCGGCAGCAGGTTCTCCTACCCCATCAAATGGCCCGAACATGGTGGCTGAACCAGTGTTTGATTTTTCTGACAATCCATCTATGGGTTCTGATGAGTCTTATCGGATGCGAGAAATTCGAGGTTCATCATCTACTGTTTTTAATGGTGTAAAAAGATACACCATCGAATCCTCGCTATGAAACAATCAAAATTATTGACAATCCTCCACGTCGGGTTACTGAAATCCGAGTGTTCTATGATGACCAGACGTGGGATAGTTTTGTGCCGGCAAAGAAGTAGTTGGTAGTTTCGAGTGGTGACGTTGTGAAACGTTGATTCATCTTTTCGGTTCGATTTCTTGTTATTTTCTTGGTAATACCAAATAAAATATGTACTTTTGCACGATAACCGTGTAATATAGTTTACCAATAGTAAAGAATGATAGGAAATTATTATCCGCTGCTCTTCAAGCCCAACCTGCATACGGTAGTTTGGGGCGGCCATCAGCTTTGTTCGTATAAAGGTGTGGAACCAAGTACAGAGCCTATTGGTGAAAGTTGGGAGGTAAGTGCCGTTCCTGGCAGTATCAGCGTAGTGAGTAACGGCAAATGGAGCGGTTGCGATTTGGTTTCAGTCATTGACGATAATCCTGAGCCTATTCTTGGGAAGGCTGTCAGCAAGAACTACGATGGAAAGTTGCCCTTGTTGCTGAAGTTTATTGATGCCAAACGTGATTTGAGTATTCAGGTGCATCCTAACGACGAGATGGCTCAGCGTGAGCACGGCAAGATGGGTAAGTCTGAGATGTGGTATATTATCAAGGCTGATAAAGGCAGCCATCTCTATGCTGGTTTTCGTCAGCATATAGAGCCGGAAGAGTACTACCGCCGCATTGCCGACGGTACTATTACCGAGGTTCTTTCCGATCACCCTGTTAAAGCTGGTGATGTGTTCTATTTGCCTGCAGGCCGAGTACATGCTATTTGTGGTGGTATCTTGCTTGCCGAGGTACAGCAGTCGTCAGATGTCACCTATCGTATTTTCGACTATAACCGTCCTGGTATGGATGGTAAGCTGCGTGAGTTGCATACTGACTTGGCGGCAAAAGCTCTTGACTATCATGTAGAGCGCAACTATCGTACGGAATACGTAGAGACAGATAATCGTGCCATCCAAATCATTGATTCCCCCTATTTCGATGTGCGTGTGATGGAGATTACGATGCCTTTCCATCGCAATCTGCTGAAATACGACAGTTTCATTATTTCTTCATGTATTGAGGGTGACTGTACCATCCGTGTCCGCAGTACTGGTGATGAGATTACGCTTGAAGAAGGCTACAGTACGCTGATTCCTGCTGTTATTGCCGACTATGATGTGATACCTCTTCATGGCAAGACTCGTCTGCTCGATGCCTTTATCGATAATATGGACAGAAGTCTTGCAGGTCAGGTAACCCGTTTCCTCCATCTTTCCAGAGAGTAATCAACTATATATAATAAAGTTTATGAACGATATCAAGAAGAATGTGCTTGACTTGCAGGTCAGCAGTGTTGAACGGCTTCATGAGCGTTATGTGCTTATTAAGCTAACCCAAACGGAGAAACTGCCGCAGATGATGCCTGGACAGTTTGTCGAGGTACGCATTGATGGTAGTGGTCAGACATTCTTAAGACGCCCCATCTCCATTAACAAGGTTGATTGTGAGCGCAATGAGTTGTGGCTATTAGTAGCAGTAGTGGGTGAAGGCACCCGTTGGTTAGCATCGTTGAAGGCAGGCGACTCCTTGAATGTTGTGGGACCGTTAGGTCATGGCTTCACGCTTCAGGGCTTGAGTAGCGGACAGGTACTGCTGGTAGGTGGCGGTGTTGGTGTGGCTCCTCTGTTGTATCAGGGAGCCATGCTCAAATCATTGGGTGTTGAGCCCGTGTTCCTATTAGGGGCACGTACGGCAAAAGATCTGCTGATGCTCGATGATTTCCGTCAGTACGGTGATGTGTTTGTAACGACAGAGGACGGCTCAGAAGGCGAGCGTGGTTTTGTGACGCAGCATTCAGTGCTGTATCAACGTCGTTTTTCGATGATACAGACGTGCGGCCCCACGCCGATGATGAAAGCCGTAGCCCGATTTGCTTATAGTCAGGGCGTGGAGTGTGAGGTCTCGTTAGAGAATATGATGGCCTGCGGTCTCGGTGCCTGTCTATGCTGTGTGGAGAAAACTACTGAGGGCAACCTGTGTGTGTGCCAGGATGGTCCTGTATTTAATATTAAACGGCTGTTATGGCAGTTTTAACGGAAAATTTTAGGAATATGGCATCATTAAATGTAAATATAGGCAATCTGAAACTGAAGAACCCAGTGATGACGGCTTCTGGCACGTTTGGCTATGGGCTTGAGTTTGAGGATTTTGTGCCCCTTGGTGGGATAGGGGCGATTATAGTGAAGGGTACAACGTTAGCTCCCAGACAGGGAAATGATTATCCTCGCATGGCTGAGACGCCGATGGGCATGCTCAACTGCGTGGGGTTACAAAACAAAGGTGTAGACTACTTCTGTCAGAACATATATCCTCAGTTGTTGCCTACGGGAGGCACGTTTATCGTCAATGTCAGCGGCTCCTCACCAGAGGATTATGCTGAGTGTGCGGCTCGTGTGGATACCCTGGACGGCATTCCTGCCATAGAGCTGAACATTTCATGTCCTAACGTGAAGGATGGCGGTATGGCTTTTGGCGTGACTACCAAGGGGGCTGCCAGTGTAGTTCGTGCCGTTCGAGAGCGCTATCATAAGACGCTGATTGTGAAGTTGTCGCCCAATGTGACCGACATTGCTGAGATAGCCCGAGCTGTGGAGGCAGAGGGGGCAGACTCCGTGTCGCTCATCAACACACTGATGGGCATGGCTGTCGACATTGAAAAGCGTAAACGTGTGCTTTCTATAGGTACTGGTGGATTGAGTGGCCCAGCCGTGAAGCCTGTTGCCCTGCGTATGGTGTATCAGGTGGCTCATGCGGTTAAGATTCCTGTCATTGGTCTTGGTGGCATTATGACGGCCAAGGATGCCGTGGAGTTCCTGATGTGTGGCGCAACAGCTATAGAAATAGGTACAGCTAATTTCATTGACCCAGCAGTAACCATCAAAGTGCGTGACGGACTGAATGAATGGTTAGACACCCATGGCTGTCGTTCTGTTCAGGAAATAATCGGAGTTATTGAGTAAGGAAACATAAAAAAGAGAGGGCTGCAATCGCAGCCCTCAACCAACACAAAAACTAAACTAGACTTAACTAAAGCTATATTGAGACTTTCACAAGCCCCGATAAGCGTTTGCAAATATAATGCTATTTTCTATAACCTCCAAACTTTTTGCTAGTTTTTTGCAATTTTATCGTTAAATAGAGTTAATATAGATATTTCATAGATAAAAATTGGTCTAAAATCGTAGCTGCAGCCATCGCTTCAACGACAGGAACAGCCCTCGGAACGACACACGGATCATGGCGTCCATGGACAGTCAGGGTTGTAGGATTTCCTTCCATGTCGACAGTTTCTTGAGGTTGTAACAATGTTGCCACAGGCTTGAATGCTGTACGAAAATAGATATCCTGTCCGTTCGATATGCCTCCCTGTATGCCTCCGCTATGGTTGGAGGTGGTAGTAATGGTGCCAGACTTGTTGACAAAGAGGTCGTTCACCTCGGAGCCGCGTTTGCAGGCAAAGTCGAATCCATCACCATATTCAAAGCCTTTTACGGCATTGATACTCAGCATGGCAGCTCCTAAGGCTGCATGCAGCTTTCCGAACTCTGGCTCGCCAATGCCTACGGGGCATCCCTTGATAACGCACGTTATTACACCGCCCACAGTATCGCCCTCAGATTTTACCTGAGTAATGAGCTGTTCCATCAAAGCACCTTTCTCAGCATCTGGACAGCGTACGGCATTCAGTTCTGTCAGAGAGAGGTCGTACTTGTTGTAATCTTTGTCTAAGCAGATGTCGCCTACCTGCGACGTATAGGCTTGAATCGTGATTCCCTGCTTGCGGAGAGCCAGTTTGGCCAATGCTCCTGCTACTACACGGCTGATGGTGATTCGTGCTGACGAGCGTCCGCCTCCACGGTGGTCGCGAATACCGTATTTCGACTGGTAGGTAAAGTCGGCGTGGGAAGGCCGAAACACCGTTCGCAGGTTCTCATAGTCTTGTGAATGTTGGTTCTCGTTGCGTACGATGAAGCCTATCGGACAACCAGTAGATTTGCCTTCAAAAATGCCGCTCAACAGTTCCACTTTATCTCCTTCTTGCCGCGAGGTGGTCAGTTTGCTCTGGCCAGGACGCCGCCTATTCAGCTCACTCTGAATAAAGTCCAGGTCTATGTCAATGCCTGCCGGCATGCCGTCCACAACGCCGCCAATGGCAGCTCCGTGGCTTTCGCCGAAAGTGGTCAGTGTAAATAATTTGCCGAAAGTATTCATGTTAGTCTGTTTGGTTCTTGAATCGTTAATGACAGTGTCCGCAATGTTTGTCTTCACCGCAGTCACCGTTGCCGCAGCAGCCTTCTCCACAGCCTTCTCCGTCACCGCAATGCTTTCCACAACCGCCGCAGCCACCCGTCATTTGCTTGATGAGCGAGTTGATTTCTGCTTCTGTAGCAGGACGGTTCTCAATTAATTCACCAATGAAATTCAGCGTTTTGCCTGCCATGGGGTGATTGGTGTCTACCGTCACTCCATCGGCCTCGACTTGAACAACGCGGGCGGGGAAATGATGATCCTCTGCATCGCACAAGGTGATAATGGCTCCCTGATAGATGTTTTCCGAGTCAAACTTGCCATTGACGATGAAAACCTCACGCTCAAGCTTGTGAACCCCCTGGGGCTCATATTCACCAAAAGCTTCAGCAGGTGTCAGCGTGAAATCAAACTCACTGCCTTTTTCCAAGGGGAGTAGATGATTTTCAAGTGCTTCGAGCGAGACTCCAAAGCCACTGATAAACTGGAATGGCTTTTCACGAATAGTCTGTTCCTCAAGTGTGCGCTCACCGTCTTTTACTGAGTAGAGCTGATAGTGTACTGAAATAAACCTGTGTTCCATATAACAATTATTACCTTATTAATATATATCGGTTGCAAAGGTACAAAAAACCTATGAAATAACCGCTGTTTTAGGCAGAAAACCATAAAAAATCGAATAAAACATGATTATTTGACTCATATCAACTAAATGGCTGTTTGCGCACACAATTTCACAAAAATGTTTGCTCAGGTGTCAAAATCGCCGTACCTTTGCACCATCAAAACCAAACAAATGGTAGCGACAAGGATAACAAACATAACAAACAACACATTAAAAATCGAAGTAGGAGCCTGAAAGGTAAAAATAAAAAAAGGATAACAAAAGGATAACAAAAAAACAAAGCCTGATGGCTCCGAGTAAAGAAAGAAAGGGTAAGAAAATGAAAAGATTGTTTTTGATGACGATTGCAATGCTTAGCATGACTATGACATTTGCAGAGAATGAAGAGACAAAGAACGTCAACAACGTCGAGGCTTACGACATGACCGTTAATATGCGCAAATTGAGTGTGGCCCTCGACCTGACCGCTGACCAGATTGAAGCTGTTGAGAATATTCACAGCACCTTCAATGCAGAAATGCAACTGGCCGCTCTCGCAGACAGTGCTGATCGTCAGGAGCGTGTCAAGAAGGCTGTAGAGCGTGACGTTAAGTGGATGCACTATGTGCTTGACCAGAAGCAGTATCGTACTTATCTGACACTGCTGAACACCACTCTCAACAATCGTGGTCTGATGGTCAATGAGTAATGAAAAAAGAGAGAAAAAGTAAGTAAAAAAGGTAAAATCGCAAGTTGAGAAGCTTTTAAGGCTTTAAGAGGCCGCAGGTTCGTGCAGAATCTGCGGTTTTTTCTTTGTACTTTCAAAATAATATGCTAAATTTGCAGCAGTTTTTAAACATATAAAATATATCGAATTATGAAACAAATCAGGCTTTTTGTTATTATGATGGTAGCCACATTGGTTGTTAGTTGTGGCACCACGTCAACGGTACCCATTACTGGGCGCCAGCAAACACTGATGGTTAGCGATGGTGAAGTGCTTTCATTGTCAACCCAGCAGTATCAAGAATTTATGAAATCTGCCAAGCTTTCTACTAATGCCACAAATACGGCTATGGTGAAGAGGGTAGGGCAGAACTTGGCCAATGCCGTTTCTAATTATCTGAGAAACAATGGTTTGGCTTCTGAATTGAATAACTTTGCTTGGGAGTTCAATCTGGTGCAAGACAAGCAAGTGAACGCTTGGTGTATGCCTGGTGGTAAGATTGTTGTTTACGAAGGATTGCTGCCTGTTACACAGAATGAGGCTTCGTTGGCCATTGTATTGGGCCATGAGATTGCTCATGCCGTTGCCAAGCACTCTGCCGAGCAGCTCAGTACGCAGGTCAAGCAGCAGTACGCCATGCAAATTGGTTCTGTCTTAGCAGGCGCTTTAGGCATGGGACAGAACACCCAGTCGATAGTTCAGGCTATTGCCGCTCAGGGTTTCAATTTCAAGAACCTCAGCTATTCTCGTAACCATGAGACAGAGGCCGATCACATGGGCCTTATTTTTGCCGCTATGGCTGGCTACGACCCTCAGGTGGCTATTACCTTTTGGCAGCGTATGGCTGCTTCGTCCAACAATCAGACGGCTGAGTTCCTAAGCGACCACCCCTCTGATGCTACCCGTATCAAGAATATCCAGGGCTGGATGTCTGAGGCTTTACAGTATTATAAAAAGAAATAAATCAGTTTGCCCCCAATCAGAGTAATGAAAAGATTATTATTCATAACGGCATGCCTTTCAGTGAGTTGTGTGGCTATAACGGCTCAGACGAAGGATGGTGAATTGTCTCCCGACATGCTGCGTGACATTGTGAAGGAGCAGAAGCAGATGCCCCTCAATCGTGCCTTGGTCAACGCTGTGGCCTCCAATGCCATCGACGACCTTGCCAAGAATCATCAGAACGCTGGCACGCTGGATACTTGGTTTAGCATCGAGACAAAGAAGCAGTCTATTACCGATCAGAAACAGAGTGGTCGTTGCTGGATGTTCAGCGGGTTTAATGTGCTCCGTTCCAACTACACCCAGCGTCGCGACTCCATTCAGCTGGAATTCTCACAGGCGTACCTTTTCTTTTATGATCAATTGGAAAAGGCCAATCTGATGCTTCAGGGTGTGGTCGACACAGGCAAGAAACCTATGGACGACCAGCGCGTGCAGTTCTTTTTCCACTATCCGCTCAGCGATGGCGGCACCTTCTGCGGTGTGGCCGACCTTGCCGAGAAGTATGGGTTGGTACCCAAGGATGTGATGCCAGAATCGTTCTCCAGCGACAACACGTCGAGGATGGCCCGTCTAATTTCGTCAAAACTGCGCGAATATGGCTTGCAGCTACGTGACATGGTGGCTAAGAACAAAAGCCAGACATCTATTAACAAGGCCAAGGTTCGCATGTTGGCTCAGGTTTACCACATGCTTTCGATGACCATCGGAGAACCTCCTCAGAAGTTCACCTATGCTTTCAAGACTAAGGGGGGAAAATCAGTTTCCGCTGCCAAGGAGTATACCCCGCTTTCGTTCTTCCGCGAGGTGGTGGGGGGACCGCTGAACGGCACTTTCATCATGGCTATGAATGACCCTCGCCGTCCGTATTACAAGACCTACGAGGTAGAATATGACCGCCATACTTATGATGGTCACAACTGGAAGTACGTGAATTTGCCGATGGACGATATCGAGAAGATGGCTATTGCCTCGTTGAAAGATGGACGCAAGCTCTATAGCAGCTATGATGTGGGCAAGTTCCTGGATCGCAAGCGTGGCTATGCTGATATCGAGAATTACGACTATGAATCGCTTTTTGGCACCACTTTCGGATTGGATAAGGCGCAGCGTATCTCAACCTTTGACAGTGGCTCGACACATGCCATGACGCTTTGTGCCGTTGACCTTGATGAGAAAGGCAAGGCCAGGAAGTGGAAGGTAGAGAACTCATGGGGTGCTGATTGGGGACAGCAGGGCTGCCTCATTATGACCGACCGTTGGTTCCGTGAGTATATGTTCCGTTTGGTAGTTGATAAGAAGTATGTTCCTGAAAACATTCTGAAGGCTGCCGAATTGGAGCCGGTAATGGTAATGCCTGAAGACCCGCTATTCCTGCCCGATGAATAATAGTGTCAATAAGGAAGAGAAATACCGTCTGCTGACTGAGCAGCTGAAGGCTCTCTTGGAAGGTGAGACAGATCAGGTGGCCATGATGGCTAATGTGGCTGCCGCTATCCAAGCCGAGATGGGATTCTTCTGGACGGGTTTTTACCGTGTCGTTGGTAACGAGCTGGTGTTAGGACCGTTTCAAGGGCCTATAGCATGTATGCATATAGGTTTCGGACGTGGTGTCTGTGGTACGGCCTGGGAGCAGCAGCAAACCATTGTGGTACCCGATGTTGAGCTGTTTCCTGGCCACATTGCCTGTAGCAGTCTCTCGCGTTCTGAGATTGTGGTGCCCCTTTTCGGAACTGACGGTGAAGTGGTTGCTGTGCTTGATATCGACAGTACGGAACTGGCTACCTTCGATCAGGTTGACCGTATCCATTTAGAGGCCATTTGCCAACTAATGGTTCGCTGAATCCCCTTCCCCTCATACATCTTTCGGTTCAACATGAACAGCCACATGGGTTTCTGGCCCATAGTGGCTTTTTAATGTATCTTCCACCTTAGTCGCCTTGTCGTGAGCCTCGCGTAGGGTCATATCGCCATCCATTAGTATGTGCAGTTCAATGGCATAGTGGTTACCGATTCGGCGGGTACGAAGGTCGTGAGGCATTGCTACACCAGGCACAGAGCCAGCCAATTGCAGTATTTCGTCCTCAACGGCATCGGGCAGCGACTGTTCCATCAGGTCGCCAATACCGTTACGTAACAACCCCACGGCAACCTTCACGATAAATGCACCCACAACGACTGAAGCCAGCGGGTCGAGCACCGTCCAGTGCTGTCCAAAGAAAATGGCTCCTCCTATGCCTACTGCCGTTCCGATAGATGAGAGGGCATCGCTGCGGTGGTGCCAGGCATTGGCCTCTACGGCCTGCGAATTCAGCTGGCGGGCTTTGATCATGGAATAATGGTAGATGCCTTCTTTAAGGATGATTGAAAGCAGGGCAGCCCAAAGTGCCAATAGGCCTGGTGCCTCTAACTGTTCACCTCTGGCCCAAACCGATATCTTTGTTACACCGCCATAGATAATGCCAATAGCCACGCTTAGCAGTGCCACGCCAATTAGCGTCATAGCCAGCGTCTCGTATTTGCCGTGACCGTAATCGTGAGACTTGTCCTTCGGTTTGCTGCTGATGCGAACAAACATCAATACAATGATATCAGTTACGAAGTCTGACAGTGAGTGAACGGCATCGGCTATCATTGCCGCACTGTGTCCCAGAATACCTGCAACGAACTTGAACACCAGCAGCACTATGTTCACAATGCCGCCAATTAGTGTCACCTTGTATATTTCCCTGTTTCTTTCCATCTTTTACGTCCAGAACTCCTTCTCTCCTGTATCCTCCATTGTTCCATGACACTGCGGACACGTCTTCATGTCCCATATTCGGATATGATCGCTGCCGCACTGTAGACACAGACGCCCCACCTCACTTCGGTAAGATGGAGCCACATCGGCAATAATCCCACCCACGACGATGTTCAGAATAGTCTTACAGTCAGGACATGTCATAGCCGTAATCTGCTGACGGAACAATCCGCGTCCTTCGTATACGTCGGCCTCATAGCTGCATGCCTTACACCGATATTTCCGTTTCCATGCCATATATTCTTATCGGATAACAGTATCCTGCTTCAGCGGCAGATGGTCCGACGAGCCGCCGACGAGGATGGTGGCGTCTCCTGGTTCCAGCATCCAGGCTTGAGCCGGCTCGTCCCAATGGCAGAGGTCGGCACGTCTTACTGGAATAGTCACCAACTTGCTTTCTCCTGCCTTCAAAGCCACACGTTGGAAACCCTTGAGTTCCTTGACAGGGCGTTCGATGTTTGAGACAGGACGCGACACATAGACCTGCGCTACCTCCTCAGCATTGCAGTTGGAGGTGTTGCTGAGCGTGAAGCTTACGTTAAAGCCGTCGATGGTGGGCTGTACCGAAAGGTCGCTGTATTGGAACGTGGCGTAGGAAAGACCAAAACCGAAGGGATAGGCTACAGCTACCTGCTTCGTGTCGTACCAGCGGTAGCCCACAAGGTCCTGCTCGGCATAGTTGGCAACGGGGGAGACATTCCTACCACGAGGGCCTTGAGGCCCATTGGTTCCATTATTCACCAGCCCTACGAAGATGTCGCCTTGGCTGTTCTCTGCCTGCTGCGGATAGCTGCCTGTGGCATAGGCGGGCACATCCTCTAATCTGCAGGGCCATGTCATTGGCAGTTTGCCCGAGGGCGAAATCTGTCCCGTGAGCACTTCAGCTAATGCCTGCCCACCCATGGAACCGTTGAACCACGATGCCACGAGGGCGTTGGAGACCTCACTTACTGTGCTCACATCAACAGGTCCGCCGGAAACGATGACTGTTACCAGCCGCGGATTGGCCTTGGCGAGGGCAATGGCCAGCTCGTCCTGTCCCGAAGGAAGCATGATGTTCTTGCGATCGGAGCCTTCGGTCTCCACTTCACGGTTGTCGCCGGCGAAGTAGAGCACGAGGTCGGCCCCCTTTGCCGCCTTCACTGCCTCGGCCATCAGCTGACGGTCGGCAGGCTGTTGAGGACTCTGCCGCTTGTTACGGCTGTTACGGTCAAAACTCTTATAGCCTGGAACATAGGTCAGCTTCATGCTGCTGCCAAGCAATGTCTGTAATCCCTCGAGTGGCGTCACCTCACGACGTGTCTTCACGCCAGCTCCGACCCCGCCGAGTGCCATCTTCGTAATGGCATTCTCGCCGATGACAGCAATATGGCGAATGCGCTTCGTGTCGATGGGGAGCAAGGGCTGAGACTCCTTCTTCAGCACGACTGCCTCGTTCTTTAATAATACGATTGAACGTCGCGCCACCTCCAAGGCCGTCGTCATCTCCTCAGCATTGCCTACAGGCTTTGTGTTGGCTTTCGCCTTGTCGATGGGCTTTACCGTCAGTCTGACACGCAGAATCTCACGGACACGCTGGTCGATAACAGCCTCGCTCACCTTTCCAGCCTTTACTGAATCGAGCAGTGCCTGGCCCATGAAGCGGTTGCCAGGCATTTCAACGTTCATGCCCGCCACGGCGGGGGCGACCGTTGAGTGGACACCGCCCCAGTCGCTGATAACCATACCAGGGAATCCCCATTGCTTCCTCAAGACCGTTGTCAGCAGGTGATTGTTCTCTGAGCACCAAGCCCCGTCAACCTTATTATAAGCGGCCATCAGACCCCAGGCATCAGCTTCGCGTACAGCCATCTCAAACGGACGCAGGTAGATTTCGTGCATAGCACGGTCTTTGATGCGTACGTCGACCGTACCACGGTAGTCTTCCTGGTTGTTCAGCGCATAGTGCTTCAGGCAGACGGCTGTGCCATCTTCCTGTGCACCTCGTGTATAGGCAACGGCGAGCATGCCGCTCAACAGGGGGTCCTCACTTAGATATTCATATGTGCGTCCACCCGTCGGAATGCGTTGGATATTGATGGCAGGACCGAGAATCATGTCCTTGCCACGCAGCCGGGCTTCACGGCTCATACCTTGTCCGTAGGCATAGGCCCATTCTGTGCTCCACGTCGCGGCGAGTGCCGAACCTGTGGGAAAGAAGGTGGCCGAGTCAGTAGTCAGGTGAGCAGAGTTCCAAGAGTGGGGCTCCATTTCCTCGCGGATGCCGAAGGGACCGTCGGCATATTCTATGTCGGCAATGCCCAATCGCGGGATGCCGGCTGAGGAGAACATATTCTTGCCGTGAAGCATATCAATCTTTTCCTCGAGGGTCATGCCCTTGATGATAGATTCAATCTGCTGCTCGTTTTGTAGCAAACGGGTTGGGTACGTCTGTGCCTGACCTGTCGTAATCACTGCTGACAGGATGGTCAATGCCATAACCCTGGATGGTAAAAAAGCTCTTTTGTTCATTGTCTAGTATGTTTTTTCAGTTAGATGACTTCAATATAGAAGCTGAAAGGGCGGAAACCATCGTTGCAGCTGATCATGGCACTCATGGGATTCTTCATCCATCCGTCGTAGAAGTTCCCTTCGCCTTTTGCCAATGATTCAACGAACTCACGCATGGCACCCCACGCCGAAGGACACATGCCTTCTGGACATTGCCCGTTCTCCGAGATCCATTGCTGACCCTCCACCACATCACAAGTATGCTCGATGGGGTTTTCATACTTCTCCATCAAGTCGGGATAGACGGTCTGACGTATGGCTGTTATTCTTACTCTGTTCATCGTCTCGTGCAGGTGACCATTACTTTCTCACTATCACGCTGCCGCTGGCCTGATGAGTGGCCAGTATCAGCACCTCAGCAATCTGTACGTGCTCAGGAGCATTGGCAGCAAAGACAGCTACGTCGGCAATATCGTCACCCGTCAGAGGTTTGATACCTTTATATACATTGGCGGCACGTTCATTATCACCATGGAAACGAGTATTGCTGAAGTTTGTCTCCACAAGTCCGGGTTTCAGGTTTGTCACGCGGACGGCAGTGTTGGCTACGTCAATGCGCAGCCCGTCGCTCAACGCCTTCACGGCAGCCTTGGTAGCACAATATACATTGCCTCCTGCATAGGCGGCATCGCCAGCAACTGAACCAACATTGATGATGTGTCCACGATTGCGTTTCACCATTCCTGGCACAACGAGCCGTGTCATGGTCAGCAATCCCTTGATGTTTGTGTCAATCATCGTTTCCCAGTCGTCTAAATCACCTTCATACTCTGGTTCCAGGCCAAGAGCCAGTCCTGCGTTATTCACCAGCACGTCGATTTCCTGCCACCCGGCGGGTAACTCCTGGATATACTTCGTCGCTGTCTCGCGGTCTCTCACGTCGAAGGCCAGTGTCAGAACGTCTGTGCCTTTGCCAGTTAGCTCTTTTCTTATTTCATTTAAAACGTGTTCATTTCTGCCTGTCAGAATCAGCTTGTCGCCATTCTCAGCAAACTTCCTTGCACAAGCCAGCCCTATGCCGCTGGTTGCACCTGTGATGAATACTATCTTATTCATTATATTAGTCTAATGGTATCTCTGGGTGCTGCACAGCTAAGGGCAGGCTATCCTGTGAAAGGTAGAACATGTAGAGGATGACGGGTTTTGTGCCTCGGTTCTCGCCGTGATGGATAGTGTTCACCATCTCCACGACAGCCTCGCCCTCATGTACCACTTTCTCCTTGCCATCCTGTCCGATGATGGTCAGTTCGCCCTGCACCAGCACACCGTAGTTCATCACGGGGTGGTGATGCCATCCTAATTTCTGTCCGGCGGGGAACTCGTACTTCACAGCTACCAGCTCTGGACGACCCTGCAGGTAGTCGGGCAGTTCCACACCGTCCCAGCTCTGCGAGGTACGTATCAGTTCTTCACTCTTCACCGTCTGGGCGGTATTCTCGCTTTGCGGGCTATTTTCCTGTACGTTAGCTTTCTTGCAGCCAGTCATGAAGGCCGTTACACCGCAAAAGGCCATGGTGAGTACCAATGGTCGGGTGGCGGTGAGCACCCATACTTTCATCTTTTTCATTGTCATCTTATTTTTGATCATTATGATGTGATTATCCTATTGTTGTCATAGGCTCTTCGCTCACTTAATCGCTTCTTTCTGCGTGCAAAGATAGTACAAATCGGGTGAAATACAAAATTAAATTCGATTTATTTTTGTTTCAAAAGAATGAACAAGTCTCTGTTGTGTTATGCTGGTCAATGTGGTCAAGGCCTTGCTCTGGTGGAAAAAAACTGGAGAAATTCTCTTGTTTGTTAGGATTCTTTTTTGTACTTTTGCATCGTGTTTCGCAAAGACACGCACTAAATATCGATTGGATTATGAAGAAGATTTTGACTTGCTTGCTGGCTATGTTAGGGCTGACAACTGCCTGTGGACAGCAGAATTTTGAGAATGTAGATGTTCAGGGATTCTCTGAACTGATTGAGAATCCGGGTGTCATACTGCTTGACGTCCGTACTGCCAGTGAATATGCTGAAGGACATATTGCGGGAGCCATGCTGATTGACCAGGGGCAGAGTGACTTCATGGAGAAGGCTAAGGCAGCACTGCCTACTGACAAGAAGATTGCCGTCTACTGCCGTAGTGGTCGACGTTCTGCCAATGCTGCCGGCAAACTGGCTGCAGAAGGCTATCAGTGCGTGAACCTGAAGGGTGGTATCATTGCCTGGAAAGAGGCAGGGAAGGCTGTGACGACTGATTCAAAAGAGCAGACGCCGCTTAAAAAGGTGTATAACGAGGATATTAATCCCCTTGAGCAAATTGACCAGGCACTTGCCAAGGCCAAGACTGAGGGTAAGTTCGTGGTATGTCAGGTGGGTGGCAATTGGTGCATCTGGTGCCTCCGCTTTGCCGACTTCATTGCCAATGACACCGCTATCAGCAAGGTCATCAGCGAGAACTTTGAGTATATCCACGTGAACTATAATCCTAAGAAGTCAGGTGGAGAGGAGAAGGAAAGGCAAGCTGCAGCGCTGATGCAACGTCTGGAGAACTGTGGCCGTTTCGGCTTCCCGGTATTCGTCGTTCTGGACGGAGAGGGTAGGGTCATCCACATTCAGGATTCGAGTTTCCTTGAAGAAGGGCAGGGCTACAACCAGGAGAAGGTGTTGCGATTCTTCACGAACTGGACGCCTAAGGCTGTGAGAAGATAGCCGTCTACTCTGTAGAAACGTTCATCCATTCTTTGCGTTCTGCTTCTGTCATCTTTTCTATGGCATAGCGCAGCATGGTGCGCGGCATTTCGTGAGCATGCTGGCGGAGGAAGTCGCGGAGAAGCTCCATCGAGACACGCTTGCCCATCTCGCGAAGCATCCAGCCGACGGCCTTATGCATGAGGTCGTGGGAGTGGTGTAGATGAATCTCGGCATAACGAAGACACCATGAAGGGTCGCCCTGCTGTGAGGTCTTCCAAGTGCAGACAATGCTCATGCGCTGCTTCCACAGGCATGAACTGGCGGCGAGCTCGTCTAATACCTTTATCTTATAGTCCTTGTCGCCTAAGTTCGAAGGCAGAAGTAGCCAGTGGCCGAGAATCTTGGGCACGGAGAGGTCTACCAGGTCCCAGTTGTTGGCCTGTTCGGCATATTGCAGGTACATCGTCAGGATCTCGTCACGCAGCCGGATGGCATCAGAATTGTCTATCAACCGTTTGGTGGCCAGTTTCTCAAACTTCGCCACGAGAATCAGGAAGCCGCAGAGGCGCACTTCGTGCCAGCGATTCATCAGTAGGGTAGGGACTTCGCTTAAGGGGAAATCCTGGCCCATACTTTTTACCACCTCCCGCGTCTGCGGCACCTTCAGCCCCAAGAACTCGTCGCCATAGCCATATTCGCCTGGCGCAGTCTTGAAGAAACCCATCAACACCCGCCGCTGCTCTTCGTTGCGCAGCGACTCCATGTATTCAATAATGCTTTTAGCCAACTCTATTTATTTTTCTGGGGTTTGTTGGGGTCGTTACTATTGCAGCGCTCGGTGTAGAACTGGCGGAAGTCCGACCATTTGTAGTACGGATAATTGTCGGTAGGCAGGGGCAGGCTGGCTTCGTGGCCGTTGAGCAGGCACTTTACCAAAACGTCGTCGCCGGCCTTCTTGCTGCGGTAGAATATGAGCTGTATGTTACAGGCCTTGCAGGTCTGCCAGTTCTGGTAGCAGTTCTTCACCTCATAGGGATCCTCGGGGTCGCGGTCGGCACCGTTGATGCCCATCAGAATGTGGAGTGGCCCTAAACGGTCGTCGTGGCCGAAACGCAAGTCGGCAATGCGATCGCTACTGCCGTCGAGCACCGCGTCGGCCTTCTTGATGATGTCCTGCAAGATGGGAATCGTCATATACTGGCGGGGGAACAGCCATGAGTAGGAGCCCAGGTTGGAGCTTTCCCATCGGTCGGCTATGTCCTTGTCGGTGACAAGGTTGCCCATCATGCCCTCATGGCCGATGTTGGGCAGCGAGGTGTAGAGATTGATGAAGTTTTCACCAATATGATGCACGCTGCCAGGCAGACCCTCGGTGCTGGTGAAGGCACGCTTGACAATCGTTTCGTGCAGGTTGTCTTTGTACTTGAACTGGTCGCGGTTCTTCTCGTAGCGTGGCTTGCCACTGGGGAAGTCGCGACGGGCAGGGTTCTGGCGGTCGTCAGGTACTACGCCGTCAAGGGTGAAGCGCGATGACTGCTCACGGATTTCTATCTTGGGATTACACTGAACCAATTCCTGGCAGAAGCCCGACATGCTGATGACACAACGTCCGCTGAGCGAGGCAATGGCGAGTACGTTGCCACCCTTCTTGAACACCTCGGGGAAGTTGTTGTACATGGTTCTGGCAATGCGCTGGTGCTGCTCCCACCCCAGGTCGCTCAGTTCGCTGACACCAGTGGAAAGTTCGTCCTTGGCGGCCTCGAACTTTGTGTAGAACTTCTCGCCTTCAGCCGTGAGCTGATGCTTGCGGTGGGCGTTGGTCAGCAGGCTGTCCATTTCTCTATAGAGGAATGCGTTCCAGTAGTAGCGAGAGCCGTGGCGACCATAATGGCTGATATAGAATGGCTTGTAGCCCCGGGGAGCCTTGGTCAAGGTGACTGGGCTGAAGTCATAAGGATAGTCGGTACCATAGGCTTTCCGAGGGTCCGCCTTGAGTTGGTCGAGAGGGGAAACACCTTGTGCCCAGGATGCCAGCACAAAAGAGATGAATACCAAAATAGTCAAGGTTCTTTTCTTCATATGTCTTAGTTTTATGTCTTAGTTATTGATATTGGCTGCAAATATAAGGATAATATCTGAGAATGCAAAACAAAATGGCGAAATATTATGAAAAAACAAACTTGCCGAGACAAAGATGTGGAGATGTCAGCAGGTATTTACAACTTGATAACTCCTCCGACAACCAGCATCCTACCAGGAGAATACAAGGCATATTTGCGATTTGTCGAGTCTATTCTTCTGTCCACTTTATCGAAGATGTTGTCAATGCCTATGCTTGGTTTGAACAATAACCCCTTTATGACATTAAAGCTATGGGTTGTATTCAGATTCCAGATACCATATCCCGGAGCATCCTCATAGTCGGGATAGTAGGTCTTTGACTGTAAGCGTCCGTTCAGGTTCACGTTCAAACCGTATTTTCCCCACACATGGTGATAGTTGGCAGCGATAGTGGCAGCATGTCGGATGCTGCGTTCCAAGGGTTGCCATGATTCCACCACCCCTTGCTCCTCCTTGGAGGAGGGGAATGAAGAGAGGGTGCGGGCATAGGTGTAGACGTAGTTGGCGGAGAGGTTGAAGCCTGGGAAGATGTTGGCAGAGACATTGAGCTGCACGCCTTTCACGTCGCCCTTGTCGCTGTTCTGATAGAGGGCATAGCTTGCCAGTTTTGAGGCTTCGGCATCGGTCATCTCTGGGAATTCACGTTGCAGCATCGCAAGCGACGTAGCGTCGACATCGATGTTCTGCTTCACCACCATATCATTGATACGGTTCAAATAACCCGTGAGGCTGACGGCTATCAGCTGTGTGCGGTATTCTGCATTCAGCGAGAAGTAATGGCTCTTCTCTGGCTTCAGGTCCTGATTGCCGAAACTAATCTGTGGCTTGCCGCGATTAACGGAATAATAGTGGTAGTAGAGTTCGTCAAGTCCCGGGGCACGGAAGCCCGCTGAATAGGTGGCACGCAAGTTTATCGGGCCGAGACTATACATCAGCGTGACCTTTGGAGTCAAGTGGTTGTTAAAGGTCTGGTGATGGGTGTAGCGGAGGCCGAGGGTTGCGGTGGCAAAACCGGGGCCCACTTTAAGGCGCTGTTCGTGCTGGGCATAGGCAGCGAGGGTGTAGACACCCTGATCGATATTGCCCGAGGTAGCATTGAGATAGTCCCTGCGCCAGTCGGCTCCAAAGATAGTGGTTGAGTTGGCGGTGAGGCCAAGTATGGTTTTGAGGTTGCCCTCCATCGTGCGCTGTTTCTTGGATTGTACATAGGTGCCGAGGGGGAAACCCTTGGTAGTGAGATCTACGTCGTACTCCTTGCCGTAGCGGAAGCGGTCGACGGTGAAGTCAGCCTGGAGAGAGTTCTTGGCGGTAAACTTGTAGATGCCGCCCAGATTCCAGCGCAGGCCTTTGTAACGCATTTCGTAGTCGGTGCCGCCAGTAATGTCGGGCACGGTGTTGGGGCGGTCGGTAATCTTATATGAATAGTCTAATCCCGCATTCAGCGCTAAGTTCTGAGTGGGGGTGTAGGTGAATTTCTGTCCGATGATGCTTGAACGATAGCCTGTGAAGAAAGGAGCAATCGTTCGTTGGGTCTCTGTATCAGAGCCCTTGACGTATTCTAAGTCGTTGTTTTGATAGCTATCGGCCCGGTTGTGGCTGAACGAGGTGTACGAGCCGAAGCCTTTGCTGTAGATATCGAGGTTGACGGCCTCGTTGAGTATGCCGTGTCCGCTGATGGTTGTAGTGTTGGTAACGCTGCATACGGAACTGGTGGGCTGGTCGGTAATGATGTTGATGACACCCGCAATGGCATCGCTGCCGTAGAGCGAGGAGGCAGCTCCGTCGAGCACCTCGATACGCTTGACACGGGCCATGTTAATACGGTTCAGGTCGACGTTGTTGGAGATGTCGCCCGACAGTTTCTGTCCGTTAATCAGGATGAGGATGTACTTGTTGCCAAGTCCGTTTAGCCTAAGGAAGGTTCCCATGGAGTTGGGAGCCATTGAGGCCTGGGGCATCATGCGTATCAACGCCCCATCGAAGGTGGTGATACCTTGTTCGCTGATTTCCTGACTGCTGAGTACGCGGACAGGGGTGGCTGTGCTTTTCAGACGCTGGTGGTGACCAGATCCAGTCACTACCACGGGATTCAGGTTCTTGACATAGTCAAGCTGCGCAGCCGAACTATTAGTATGATCTACTACCGATGAGTCTTTACGCGTCATCTGGTGGATTTGTGCATGGGCACAGATGCTGCCCAAGAGCAGCAAAAGGAGGAAGATGCCGCCATGCGACGGCACCCTCTTCCACAAACTTATATAATAATACACGTAATGAGTCACAAAGAATAGTCTTACTCAGGATTCTTGGAATGGTAGTAGTCGAGCGGCTCGCCGTCGATGGCATCCTTCGTGTGGTTCATCCATACCTGGCGGATGGTGGGCAGTTCGAGCAGACCGAACTCAATCATTGTGTCGTCGTTGCACTCGTAGCCGAGGTGCTGGAAGTACATTTTCCAAGAAGTATCTTCTACCTCACCCTCCTCATTCGGAGAGAAGCCTACGCCGTCTTCCCAATTATCATCGTCATCGCCTGCCATATCGTTGTGTCCGTGGTCACCGTCGATAGACATCAGCGGGGTGCACCATACCTTACCGCTGGTGTAGCCGGCTGCCTTCATGCGGTCATAGACGTTGGTCTTGAAGTTCTCCATCATATCCACCGTTCCCACAAAGTAGCGCGGGCTGTACTTCTGCAACTCGACCTCCAGTTCGGTATAGCGGACGTTAGCCTTATAAGTATCGTAAGAGTCGGGATTACCGTGACCCATGAAGGCCACCACATCCTTAGCAGCTTTGTCGCTATAGAGGGCATTCAGCTCCTTAGCCACCAGCTTCACATCCTCATCAGCATCCTGCAGCAGGGGCACACCGAGCCTCAGCTCCACCTCTGACAGATAGTCGTCGTCGAGGTCGCCATTGGCGTTGTTGGCAAAGTCCTTGATGTAATTGATCACGCGAGTGTACTCCTCACCAGGAATCACCTGGAGCGACTGAACCACAATCTCATCATACATCACATCCTTATCAGCAAAGGCGTTGAGCCAGAAAGGAGGAGCATAATAGTTGCGGGTAACACCATTCTCACCGCCGGCAGCACGGTTGATACAGATGGCAGAGGAGTAGCTCAGGAACACGTCGTAGTCGCTGAACTCTGCCTGATAGGCCTTGATGGTTTCATCGAAGGCATTGAAGCCCTGCTCCCACGTACAACCGAAGGCAACGAGCAGGATAACCCTGTCGTGCTTCTTCTTGGCTTTCACGTCTTCAGTAACAAGGTTCTGATAGCGTGACCAGTTATTGTCAATCGGCACCTTAACGGTATCCTTCTTCTCAACGTAAACGGTGTCTTTCTTCACAACGGTCTTTTCGATAACTTCAGGTTCATCATCGTTGCTGCAGGAATAGAAGCCTGCCGTGAGGCAAACGGCTACGAATGCCATCACAAAGTACTTAATCTTGTTCATTGTCACTTGATTTAGAATTAAACTTATTGTTATTAGTAAACTTTAATTTCTTGCCTTGGGCAAAGCGCACGGTCAGCGTGCCATAAATGGTGCGACCCGGCGTGGTGGTACCGAGGTGCAGGCCGTGATCAGTACGGTCTACGTAGTTAAAGATGTTGTCGACACCAGCCTCAACGCGCAACAGTAGCTTCTTGCTGACGGGCCACTCATGATTGGTGGCAAAGCGCCATATCTGATAGCCCTTGCCGTCGCCATCGATCTGATAATAGCGGGTGCTCGACATGCGACCATAGATACCGGCTCCCAGCTGATAGCCACAACGGAAAGCATGGTTCCAGGTGGCAAACCAGCTGCCTTTGTGGTAGGCCGTTCCGTCGATGACAACGTCAACCAAACGTTCGTGTGTGGAGTCGTATTGCTTGGCATCGGTATCGAGGTAGCTGTAGCTGCCTCCCAGCATCCACTCCTTATTCAGCCTGTAGCGCATGGACACGTCGATGCCTTTGGTACGGGCCGACTCCAGGTTCTGATACTGGCGGGTTTTCCTCGGGTCGTAGGTCACGATATATTCTGCCGGTGCCTGATTGTTGGGAATGGTTACCAGCGTTATCATGTTGTCGACATTGTTCAGATAGCCCGTTACCGTAAGGTTCAACCCCTGCCAGTTGTACTCTCCGCTCACAGCGTAGTAGTTGGAGGTCTGGGGTGTCAGGTCCTCGTTTCCTAAATAGAGATAGGTGGCGTTCATGTACTTCACATAACGGTAGCGCTGCTCCTTGGGCGTTGGAGTCTTGAAGCCCTGACTCCAAGTGGCACGCAGGCGGAAGTCGTTGCCTATGGACAACATGGCCGACAGCTTGGGCGTCAGCCTGAAGCCGAACTGCCCGTTGTGGTTGAGTCGTAGTCCTGCCGTGACATTGGTCATGATGGCATCGCTGCATCTGAGGCTCCATTCGTCCTGTACATAGGCGGCCTCAGTATGGTCCTTGGCTTCCCCGTGTTTTACTCGCATGGGGGCCTTCAGGTAGTCGTAGCGCCACTCCAAGCCTCCACTCAGCTGATTGTTGTAGGGTAGGGAGAAGATGCCTTTCAGGTGGGCCATCGTGCGACGCTGGTCACTCTGTAGCTCCTCGTCGTCAGGGAAATACGGATAATAAGGTGTGAACTTACCTTGCGGGTCATAGCCATCGGTCAGGGTAATAGCCGTAAAATAATAATAGTATGCGTGACGGTCCCAGTTGACATCAAGTGACAGCTGGTCGGTTTTATTGAGTTTCCACAGACCGCCAGCCGCCAGTCCCTGGTTACGATACTCCAGGTCGTAGGTCTTCACGTCGACGGCAGCATACTTGCCGCTGGGTCGGTAGATGCGCTTCCAGTAGGTGCTACCCTCGGCATAGAGCTCCAATCCCTTCATCGGCTCATAGGTCAGGCGCTCTGAAACCTGCCAGTTGGTGTGGCGGTTCACAGTCATATTCTTCGAGTCGGTGATGAGGAACTCCGTTTGGTTGCGGGCTTCCGTTGCCGTGTTCTGCCATCCGTCGCTATGCTGCAGCTGGAAGTTGGTGTAGCTCTTCAGTTTGCCGATGGCGATGCCTAAGCCATTGTGCTGGCGCAGGTCGCCATAGCTACCGCCACGGGTGCTGTTCTCGATGAGCAGCCCCTCATTGTGCTTTTTGGTGATAATGTTCACCACGCCGGCAATGGCATCCGAGCCATAGAGGGCCGACGAGGCTCCCTTCACGATTTCAATCTTCTCGATGTTATGCGGATCGATGAGCGACAGGTCGTTCTGACCACCCACGTCGCCGT
>Ga0310690_10003685_pt1 | contig 22694 bp, 18 predicted proteins | sample AusTroGonzalo_MG_2_FD_207661 | JGI IMG/M metagenome (GOLD analysis project Ga0310690, IMG submission 207661) | Bovine rumen microbial communities from tropical cattle in Woodstock, Queensland, Australia - Gonzalo_04 (v2) (version 2) | ecosystem: Host-associated > Mammals > Digestive system >... | reverse complement strand
ATATGAGAAAAATGACTACAATGATGGTGATGTTGGCTTGCATCGCCCTTCTTGCTTCATGCAAAAACAAGAAAGCGGAAACCCTCAACGAGGAACAGAAAAGCGAACTTCAGCAAAAGGTGGAGGAATACGCCTATTTCGATCTTACCGCTGATCTCTCCAAACTTTCCGAGAGCGAGATGAAGTTGCTGCCCATCTTTTTTGAGATCGGTCAGATTATGGACGATCTCTTCTGGGAGCAGACATTTGGCGACAAAGCCCTTCTCGACACCATCTCTGATCCATGGATGAAGGAGTATGCGATGATTAACTACGGACCTTGGGACCGCTTGGATGCGGAGAAACCCTTCGTGCCTGGTTATGGTGAGCGCCCTCCGATGGCCAATTACTACCCGCAGGACATCACAAAGGAAGAATATGACGCTTTCGAAGATCCGTTGAAATCCTCCCACTACACCATTCTCAAACGTGACGAGAATGGAAAGCTGATTACCGTCGGATATTATGAGGCTTACAAGGAGAAATTGGACCGTGTGTGCGAGCTGCTTGACAAAGCCATCGAAATCACTGACAATCCCACAATGAAAAAATACCTCGTGGAGCGCAAGAAATCGTTGCAGACCAACGACTACTTCCCCAGCGACATGGCTTGGATGGATCTTCGCGACTCCAATATCGACTTCGTGTTCGGTCCCATCGAGAACTACGACGACGGTTTGAACTCCGTGAAGACCTCTTGGGAGGCGTTCGTGCTCGTGAAGGATGTGGAAGCCAGCACCAAGCTCGACAAATTTGTACAGATGCTGCCGCAACTGCAACGCGAACTCCCGTGTGATCCCGCACACAAAAAATATGTGCCTGGCACCACCTGCGACATGAACCTTTACGACGTGGTATTCTACGGCGGTGACTGCAACGCTGCGGGCAAGACTATCGCTATCAACCTACCCAACGACGACAATGTGCAGGCTAAGAAGGGCTCCCGCCGCTTCCAACTGCGCAACGCCATGCAGGCTAAGTTCGACAAGATCATGAAGCCCATCGGCGAAATCATCATCGAACCGTCTGAGCAGAATCACATCACTTTCGACGCTTTCTTCTGGAATGTGACCTTCCACGAAGTGGCTCACGGTTTGGGTGTAAAGCAGACTATCAATGGCAAGGGCTCTGTGGATGAGGCTATGCAGACCGAAAACTCCAGCTGGGAAGAAGCTAAGGCCGACATCGTGGGTCTGAATCTTGTGCTCAACCTTATCGACAAGGGCGAAATCACCGACATCTCCGTGGAGGATGCTATCACCACCTACATCGTCGGTTTGCTTCGTTCAGTGCGTTTCGGTGCATCCGAGGCCCACGGTATCGCCAACATGATGTGCTACAACTACCTCTTCGAAAACGGAGCGTTCACCCGCAATGGTAACGGCACCTACCATATCAACTATGACAAGGCTCGTAAGGCAATGGAAGGATGGATTGCGTTGATTCTCAAGACGCAAGCCGAAGGTGACTTCGAGTTCGCTGCCCAATACAGCAAAGACAACGGTGTCATCAAACGCGACCTGCAGAACGACCTCGATCGCATCAACAAGTCTGGCATTCCAAGAGACATTCGTTTCAATCAGGGATTGGACGTGCTGGGACTGTAATAATGAGTAATGAGTAATTAGAAATTAGTAATGAGTAATTGTAGAGACGCAAAATTTTGCGTCTCTACTTTCTTAACCCTTAACCCCTCTCTATGTACCTCAAATCCATCCAACTCACCAACTTCAAGAACTACCCCGAGGCATCGTTTGAGTTCAACGCTAACGTGAACGGCATCGTGGGAGCGAACGGCAGTGGTAAAACCAATCTGCTGGACGCCATTCACTATCTTTCGTTCGGGAAGAGCTGTTTCTCGGCGAAGGATGTCAGTTCGGTGAGGTTGGGTGCGGAGTTTTTCGCGCTGCACGGCGATTTTGCCGACGAGGAGTCGGGGAACACTACGCAGGTGAGTTGCGTCTATAAGAACGGTGCCAAGTCATTGAAGGCCAATAAGAAGGAATACGAACGGCTAAGCGACCACGTGGGACTTTTTCCGGTGGTGATGGTTTCTCCATACGACAGCGACATCATCAACGACGGTAACGAGGTGCGTCGGAAGTTCTTCGACAAAATCATCTCGCAGTTCGACAAGATCTATTTGCAGCATCTGATTCACTACAAAAAGCTGTTGTTGCAGCGCAATGCGGTGTTGCGTCAGCAGATGGAGAGTCGGCATGCAGATCTTTCGCTATTGCAGGTGATTGACTATCAGTTGATAGAAGATGGCGTGCAGCTTTACGAGCGACGCAAACAGTTCATCGAAGACATTCGTCCGATGTTTTTGGAACATTACCAGCGGTTGTCGGGTGGGGTGGAGGCAGTGGACATCCGCTACGAATCGGCGTTGTTGGAGACCCGTTATGAGGAGGGACTTGCGAAGAGTTTCACAGCGGATTCGAAGTGCGGGTTCACGACCTTCGGGGTACACAAGGATGATTACGATTTCACGATTGATGGTCAGCCGGTGAAGCATTTCGGGTCACAAGGCCAGCAGAAGTCCTTTTCGTTGGCGTTGCGGTTGTCACAGTTTGACTATGCTTTCGCCTTCAACAAGCGCAAGCCGATCCTACTGTTGGACGACATTTTCGACAAATTGGACCGTTCGCGCATTTCCGAGTTGTTGAGCATGGTGGGCCGCGAGCATTTTGGCCAGGTCTTCATCTCCGATACTGACGAAACGCGCGTGAAGGCCATTTTGGGCGAGCATGGCATTGAACATCAGGTTTTTGAAATCAAAAGACAACCGTAGGGGCGTATCGCATACGCCCTGTATCGCATACCCATAATGCGTTTTATTTAGCGAAATGCAAGGTATGTATTTGCGAAAAAAATACATATTTAAGATACGGTTGCGAAAATATGTTGGATAATGCATTGATTATCAATATTATAAAATCGAACAAGAATTGATGGGAGATAACGAAAAAAGTGTACTTTTGCAGCCGGAAAACGGGATATAGCGTAGTCCGGTTATCGCGCCTGCTTTGGGAGCAGGAGGTCGCAAGTTCGAATCTTGCTATCCCGACAGGGCGGAAGCCTACGGTTCCGTAGCTCAACTGGATAGAGCAGCTGCCTTCTAAGCAGCAGGTTTTGCGTTCGAGTCGCAACGGAATCACATTAAAAAAGCCCCTTCTGTTGGAGGGGCTTTTTTATTTTCATACGTCTTACATCTAAATCATTCGTCTATACATAGTAATGTGATGAAATGGATGTGTTGTCTTCGACGCTAAGGATGATTTCGGACAGCAGCTTGGCCACGGAGATGACCTTCACTTTGGAACAGGGGCGCTTCAACGGAATGGTGTCGGTGACGAGCACTTCGTCGAGCACAGAGTTTTCGATTTTCTCCAATGCATCTCCGGAGAAGAGACCGTGGGCACACATGGCGCGGACGCTCGTTGCACCCATCTCCTTGATGCGGGCAGCAGCTTTGCAGAGCGTACCGGCGGTGTCGATGATGTCATCAACTAGAATCACGTTCTTGTCTTTCACATCGCCAATGATCTGCAGGGAGGCCACTTCGTTCTGTTTCTCGCGCTGTTTGTAGCCGATAGCCAACTCGCAGTTGAGGGCCTTGGCGTAGGTGGAAGCACGCTTCGTGCCGCCTGTGTCAGGCGATGCGATGCTGATGTTCTCCCAACCTGAATTCTTCACTAACGGAATAAAGACGTTGGATGCAAACAGGTGATCTACAGGCACTTCGAAAAAACCTTGGATTTGGTCGGCGTGCAGGTCCATGGTGATGACGCGGCTCACACCAGCAGCGGTGAGCAGGTTGCACATCAGTTTGGCGCCGATGGAGGTGCGGGGCTTGTCCTTGCGGTCCTGACGGGCATAGCCGAAATAGGGGATCACGGCGATGATGCTACGTGCGGAGGCGCGCTTAGCAGCGTCGATGGCGATCAGCAGCTCGATGATGTTGTCGGCCGGTGAAAAGGTCGGCTGGATAATGAACACATCGCGTCCGCGGATGGTTTCGTTGTAATAGACTTGGATTTCGCCGTCCTTGAATTGCAGAATGTCCACCGAAAGGAGGGGCTTGTGCAGGCAGTCCGCAATCTTCTGTGCGAGCTCAGGGTTTGAACGACCTGCAACCAATACGTAATCGTGATTCATAAATAATTGATATTTAACGTTTTGAATTTCATAAAATGAGAATGCAAAAGTAATGACTTCTTTCGGAAATGCCAAAAAAAGATATTATTAGTTATGAACAATAGGGGATATCTTGCAGCCTTATTCTCCTAATTGCTCCTCAATAGCCTCTTCCACTTTCGTCATGTTGTAGCCGGAACTGAAGCGGTTCACCACCTCACCGTCGCGGTTGATAAGGAATTTGGTGAAATTCCACTGGATGTTGCCGGGCTTTTTGCTCTTCAACCACGTGTAGAGCGGCGATTCGTTGGCACCGTTTACGTCGATTTTGGCGAATTGCGGGAAAGTGATGTGGTAGGTACCAGTGCAAAAATCGTGGATGTCATCATATGACCCGGGGGCTTGTCCGCCGAACTGGTTGCACGGGAAATCGAGGATCACGAAACCGCGGTCTTGGTAGGTCTCGTACCATTGCTGTAGCTGGGTGTATTGCGGGGTGTAGCCACATTGGGTGGCGGTGTTCACCACCAACAGCACTTTGCCGCGATATTGCGCCAGGGAGACGCTGTCTCCGTTACCGTCGAGCACTGAGAATTGGTAGATTTTGTCTGTGTCGTCCACCACCGTGGTGTCCCCTCCCGGTGTCGGGGGCTGAGGTTCAATGGGGTCTGGTTTGTTGCAGGCGCAGAACATCGTCAGCACCAAAGTCATAATGGTCAAAATTTGGATACGTTTCATAATATTCAGGTGAAAAATGAATGCGATCATTGCTCAATTACCAGCTGTTTTTCAATCTCGGCCTCGGTTTTGCCCAACAGCGAGAGATATTGTTGAAACACTGGCGTGAGGGAGTCGTTGGGGTAGCGGTTGATGAAGTCGCGGTATTCGCTTTCGGCGCTACGCCAGTCGCCGAGGATGTCGTCATAGACGATGGCGCGCTGCCAGTAGCAGAGTCGCGCCTGTTCCAGCTCGGGATACTGCTCTTGGAACTGGTTGAAGATGGCGAGTGCCCGTTTTGCATTGCGCGCTCGCGCCTCCACGTTGCCTTTCCGGTCTGCCGATTTCGCTAAAATCATGCTGCCCACGCCAGCGCGGTAGAGCATTCCCGGAGCGAGGGTGTCGTCGGGATGTTTCTCCGCGAAGGCCGTCGCACGGTCAATGAATTCACCGAAAGCTGTGGTGTCAATGCGCCCGCAGACAGCGAATAGGGAGTCAGAATAGTGGTACGCCGCAAGAAGCGAGTCGGATTCCTGTTGGATGGACTTCTGTTCTGTACGTTTGCCGCCGCAGGCTGTAAGAAGGATGGCGGCGATTAGGATTGGGATAATTCGTTTCATTTTTTGGTTTTATAGGCGGGGTGGACCTTGCCGCCGGCGATGTCGTTGAGTTGGCGTTTGAGCACCATCTTCTTAATTTGGGAGAGGTTGTCGGTGAAGACTTTGCCCTCTAGGTGGTCGTACTCATGTTGGATGATGCGGGCCAGGACACCGTTGATGTCGCAGTCGTGGTATTCGCCCTTTTCATCGTAGTAGGTGATGTGGATGTCGGATTTGCGGATGACGTCCTCGTTGATTTTCGGGAGACTGAGGCAACCTTCAGCGAAGGGAACGTCGTCACCGAAGCGGTCGGTAATAGTCGGGTTGATGAAGGCACCCTTGAACGGCACGTGGTCGGGGTAGATTTCCTTGTAGGGTGCGGAATCCACTACAAACACGCGCACGGACTTGCCCACCTGCGGGGCGGCTAGGCCGACGCCTTCTGCATGGTACATGGTTTCAAACAGGTCTTCGACGAATCCCTTGAGCGTTTCGTCTTTCAAATCTATTTCCACGGCTGTCTTGCGCAGCACAGGGTTTCCATATAATACAATAGGTAATATCATTGTTCTGAATTTCTTAAATTTATCATATCCTGTTGCTCCAGATAAGATTGCAAAATGATGGCCGCACTCATCTTATCGACCAGTGATTTGTCTCTGCGGTCCTTCTTCTTTAGACCAATGTCGATCATGGTCTGGAAGGCGATGCGGGAAGTGAATCGTTCGTCAATGCGGGCGAGTTCAGTGCCGGGGGAGATTTTCGGCAGCTCCTTGCGCAACCGGTTCACGAATGGCTCGATGTAACGGCACGACTCCGACGGGGTGTTGTCCAGCTGCTTCGCCTCACCCACGACGACCACATCGACTTTCTCCTTGCTGAGGTAATCCTTCAGAAAGTCGAAAGCCTGCGCCACCGGGACGGTCTCCAGCGCGTGCGCACAGATGCGAAGCTCGTCGGTGACGGCGAACCCAACGCGTTTCTGTCCGTAATCTATAGCCAAAACTCTACCCATTATCTGGAATTTTTCGGGCCGCAAAGATACGATTTTAATTGATAATGTAGTATTGATAATTGAGAATGAATGGGGGTGTTGGGAATGCTTGAGGGTATTTATCCTATGTCATGTTTTATGTCAATTTGTCAGTCTTTTTCCTCCTGAGAATCACTGTCATTTTATTTTGGCACAGTTGTTGCAATAGATAGCCGCGTTCGATTGCGAACTGTGTAAAAAAAACAACGAAGTAAAAAATTAAAATCATACAAAAATGGGAAAAATTATTGGAATTGACTTAGGAACTACCAATTCATGCGTTGCGGTGATGGAAGGCAATGAGCCGGTCGTCATCCCCAACAGCGAAGGCAGAAGAACCACGCCGTCTATCGTGGCGTTCGTTGGCGACAACGAAAGAAAGGTCGGTGACCCTGCAAAACGTCAGGCTATCACCAACCCTACCAAAACCATCTTCTCCATCAAGAGATTCATGGGCGAAACTTACGATCGCGTGACCAACGAGATTAGCCGCGTGCCCTATATCGTGGAACGCTCTTCCAACAACATGCCGAAAGTGAAGATCGACGACCGTTCTTACACGGCTCAGGAAATCTCCGCCATGATTCTGCAAAAGATGAAGAAAACTGCTGAGGATTACCTCGGCCAAGAAGTGACGGAAGCCGTCATCACGGTGCCCGCATACTTCAGCGATTCTCAACGTCAGGCTACCAAAGAAGCTGGCGAAATCGCAGGTCTGAACGTGAAACGTATCATCAACGAGCCTACCGCAGCCGCTTTGGCTTACGGTTTGGACAAGAAGAAAGCCGACTCTAAAGTGGCTGTGTTCGACCTCGGTGGCGGTACATTCGATATCTCCATCTTGGAACTCGGCGACGGTGTCTTCGAAGTGAAATCCACCAACGGTGACACGCACCTCGGCGGTGATGACTTCGACCACAAGATTATCGACTGGTTGGCCAACGAGTTCATGAAGGACTACAACGTGGATTTGCGTAAAGACGCTATGGCTCTGCAACGTCTGAAAGAGGCTGCTGAGAAAGCTAAGATTGAGCTCTCCAGCTCCAACTCCACGGAAATCAACCTGCCGTACATCATGCCGATCGACGGTGTTCCGCAACACTTGGTGCGCACCCTCACCCGCGCTCAATTCGAACAATTGTGCGACGACTTGATCCGCGCTACCATTGAGCCTTGTAAGAAGGCTTTGGCAGATGCTGGTTACAAGACCTCCGACATTGACGAGGTGATCCTCGTGGGCGGCTCCACTCGTATACCTGCCATCCAGAAAGTGGTGGAAGACTTCTTCGGCAAAGTGCCCTCCAAGGGCGTGAACCCCGACGAAGTGGTGGCCATCGGTGCCTCCATCCAAGGCGGTGTGTTGAGCGGCGATGTGAAAGACATCCTCTTGTTGGATGTGACCCCGCTGTCACTCGGTTTGGAAACCCTCGGCGGTGTGATGACAAAGCTCATTGATGCTAACACCACCATCCCGACCAAAAAGTCACAGGTGTTCACCACTGCAGCCGACAACCAGACCTCTGTGGAAATCCACGTGCTGCAAGGCGAGCGTCCCATGGCAGCTCAGAACAAGAGCATCGGTCGTTTCCACTTGGACGGCATCCCCGCAGCTATGCGCGGCATCCCGCAAATCGAAGTCACCTTCGACATCGACTCCAACGGTATCTTGAACGTGACGGCTCACGACAAGGCTTCCGGCAAGGAGCAAAAGATCAGAATCGAGGCTTCCTCCGGCTTGAGCGACGACGAAATCAAGCGCATGAAGGCTGAAGCTGAAGCAAACGCCGACGCCGATAAGAAGGCTAAGGAAGAAATTGACAAGCTGAACAACGCTGACTCATTGGTGTTCAACACCGAGAAACAGCTCAAGGAGTTTGGCGACAAGATCCCCGCTGACGACAAGGCTAAGATCGAGGCTGCGGCTGCTAAGCTGAAGACCGCGCACGACAACAAGGACTTTGCCACCATCGACAGCGCAATGGCTGAGTTGCAGTCCGCTTGGAACGAAGCTTCCCAGAAGATGTACGCTGCACAGGGCGGTGCACAACAGCCCGGTGCCGACTTCAACGGCGGCTTCAACCAGCAGGCCGGTCCGCAAGGCCCGCAAGGCGGCGCCAACAACGGCGGCAGCGATCCTGAGGTGCAAGATGTGGACTTCGAGGAGGTGAAATAATCACGAATAACTCCTGTAGAGACGTTTCATGAAGCGTCTCTACAATATCCCCAAACGGGTGCTGATGATAAATCGGCACCCGTTTTTTTTGTGAAACGAAATATTTTGTAAATTTGCCACCGAAAATTAACAAGGTAAATATGCCTAATTCTGAAGCGATTACGAATTCGGCCGACCGCTCCCGGAAAATCATCCGCACTAGTGTGATCGGCATTGTGGCCAATGTGTTTTTGGCTGCTTTCAAGGCTGTGGTTGGACTTTTGGCCAGTTCCGTAGCCATCGTTATGGACGCGATAAACAACCTCAGCGACGCGCTTTCAAGCGTTATCACCATCGTTGGAACGAAATTGGCTGCGCGTCCTGCCGACCGCCAACACCCTTTCGGATACGGACGCATCGAGTATTTCAGTGCCATCATCATCGCTGTCATCGTTATAACGGCAGGTGTAACTTCGTTGATTGAATCGGTGAAGAAGATATTTACGCCTACCACGCCGGAATACACTTCCGTGACACTCGTGGTCATCATCGTGGCTATCGTGGTGAAGTTGGTATTAGGCCGTTTCGTGAAGAAACAGGGAGAGCGGCTGAAGAGCGATGCGCTCATTGCCTCAGGCTCCGATGCCCTCTTCGATGCCATTATCACGCTGGCGACGTTGGTCTCAGCTGGCATCATGCTGCTCTGGAACGTCTCCATTGACGGCATATTGGGCGCGCTTATCTCTTTCGTCATCATCAAAGCCGGTTTCGAAATGCTGGCCTCGCCCGTCAATGAGTTGTTGGGCGCAAGAGTTTCGGAGGAACTGATACACACCATCAAACAGGAAGTGATGGCCTTCGAAGGGGTACACGGTGTTTACGACATCATCCTGCACAATTATGGTCATGCGGTGATGATTGGCTCGCTGCACATCAGCGTAGACGACACAATGGATGCCTACCAGATTCACGGTCTCACACGCCGCATATCCGGACTTATGTACACGCAACACAGCATCATCATGACCGTGGGTGTCTATGCTGTCGCTACGGGCGAGAACAGACGTGCGGAGTTGCAAAACATTGTTATGAAAGCACTTGGACAACACAAGGATGTTGTGCAGATACACGCATTCTACTATTTCGAGAAAGAAAATATCGTCTCGGTGGACGTTGTGCCCGACATCTCTATCCACGACGAAAAAGCCTTCTGTCACCAACTCATTGAGGAACTTAAGCCCCTCTTGCCCAATGTGGAATTGAGCATAGTGATAGACCATAATTATAGCGAATAACCTTAATTATAAACAATTAAATTCCAATACAATGAAAAAAATATTCATTTTGATGCTCCTCGCGACCATCGTACTCGTAGGATGTGACAAGGATAACATTACGAACCTCGACAAGAAAATTATCGGCAAGTGGATGCCGATAGACCTTGACGGCCAGCCTGTGCTGACCAACGATCAGTCCGTCTATAATTTTTCCTCCTCGACCAAGGCTTACTTGACAAGTCCATTGGCCATCTCAAAACTATGTGAGGGGTGCCTATGGTATGAACCAGTCGATATTGATGTCGTGATTAAAGGAAAAAAGATGACTCTCACCTATAACCTTGACGAGAATACCAAAGTGGTAGAAGTGTTCAAAGTTACCTCCATCGACGACAATCAGTTCACGGCTGACTACAAGATGACTGTGACGGAGAATGGCAAAGAGACACTCTCCAAAGAAGGTATCATCCACTTTTCCAAGGTCACCAACGACTTTAGTCAAGAGATCTTAGGTACCTGGGAGTGTAAAGGAATTACGGGTGATCAGACCTTCAACGACGATAACGCTCGATTGGAGTTCCTTAACGACGGAAGCTATAATTACTACCGTAAGAATTCTACTGGCGAATGGGAACTCGTGACCGACCGCGTACTCAACCAATACTTCGTGGAAGGAATCTTCTTAGCCACCCGTTGGGAAGAGATTGACCAGCCGATGGATTATGAATATTGGGAAATTGAGAGCATCGAAGGCGACCAGATGGAATGGTCGGCCCTGCGCCAGCTTCCTGACGGTCTCCGCTACCGCCAAGGCGTGGAATGGCAAAAAGTGGAGTAGGACAGCCGTTATGAGGACATCTTCGATTGCGTTTGTGTATGTATAATGGAAATGTTTGTGCATTTGCAGTCTAAATAGTAGATAATCTCGATTTCTTCATGATAAGCAGGAAATGGATTAGCGATTTGGTTGAACCACGGAAAGAGGGCACTCTCTCCAAGGTTTACGACTACGTGATGATTGCGGCTATCATCATAGGCACGGTGCCCCTGTTGTTCCGTGTGCAGATAAAGTTGTTTTGGTATTTTGACATTATCTCCGGTGCCATCTATCTGGTGGACTATATTCTCCGATGGATCACATACGACTTTCGCTCTGACAAGCCCAAATGGAAAGCCTTTCTCCTCTATCCATTCACCCCGATGGCCATCATGGACATTCTTTCCATTTTGCCCACTTTCAACTTGTTGGCTCCAGCCTACAAACTGACCAAGGCGATGCGTCTGCTCAAAATACTGCGTTTCACCAGAATAGTCTATTACATTGGACCTCTAGAGATATTTGTCTCGGTGATAAAGAAACAGTGGAAACTGCTGATGTCCGTCATGCTTGTGGCATTTTTTGTCATCCTCATCACCGCCATTGTCATTTTCCAGTCGGAACATGAAATAGATCCCGTGACAGGGGAGTACATTTTCAAGAACTTTTATGATGCTTTCTATTGGGCCGCAGTCACGCTGACCACGGTGGGTTACGGCGATCTGTATCCCGTCTCCAATCTGGGCAAAACCCTTAGTATCATCTCTTCGCTTTTTGGAATCGCTACCATCGCCTTGCCGTCGAGTATCATCACCGCCGGCTATATGCAGGAGTTGAACCGCCGCGTCAAGTCCAACAAAGAAGAATCAGAAACGAATAACCCTAACTCCTAATCTTTAACCCGATAGGGCACCTTTTTTGTATTTTGCCACCCAAAATTTAGACAATTTTTTATGAAAGTTAAATCCATCATTATCACAATATTCGCCCTGCTTCTTGCAGTGGTCGGCTTTGGACAAAACAAAAAGTATAAAAGCATTTATGACATTACGGTCAAGGATATCATAGGCAATGATGTGTCGTTGGCCGACTATAAAGGCAAAGTGCTGCTGATCGTCAATGTAGCGAGTAAATGCGGACTCACCCCGCAGTATGAAGGTCTCGAAGCCCTCTATCAAAAGTACAAAGACCAAGGGTTTGTGATTTTGGCGTTCCCGTGCAATCAATTTCTAGGGCAGGAACCTGGCACCAATGAGGAGATCCAGGAGTTCTGCTCTTCACAATACAACGTCACCTTCCCGTTGTTCGACAAAATCTATGTCAACGGCAAAGCGGAAAGCCCGCTCTACACCTTCCTCAAGTCCAAGGCTCCGTTCAAAGGTTATCCGGAAGGGTACGAGGAATTTGCCGCGCAGCTTGACAACATTCACAAGACTCTCGGCACCGGTTTTGAACAAGGAAATGCCATCAAGTGGAATTTCGGCAAATTCTTAGTTTCCAAAGACGGCAAAACCATTTTGCGCTTCGAGCCGATGGTGTCCCCGGAGGCTTTGGAGGCGGATATTCAGCGGATGCTGGAGAATAGAGAATAACAGTCGCCAAAATTGCCTATAATGCTGAAAATTCACAAATACTGTTTTTACAGAATTGCACAGTTTTGGAAAAATCGTGGCGTTGCGGTTTCTCTCATCTTGATTCTTTGCTGTGCATCGTTTTTTTCTGCCTGTTCGAATAATAGTGACTCTACTAAGGGAAAGGTAGCCGAAATCGTTGAACGCGGCACATTGCTTGTTGGCACTACCGGCGACTATTGTCCGCTGTCTTTTCGTGAAAATGACGGGACATACTGGGGCTTTGGGATAGAATTGGCTCAAGAGATTGCCAGTGATTTAGGCGTGAAGACCGCATTCGTGCAGACCTTATGGCCTACGCTGACAGCCGATGTGTTGGCTGAACCTCAGCTTTTCGACCTGGCTATAGGGGGCATCACCATCACCGATGCCCGGTGTGAGATCATGCTGATGAGCGAAGGTTATCTGGCAAATGGCAAAACCATCCTTTGTCGTGCATCAGACACCAACCGTTTCCGCTCATTGGCCGACATAGACAAGCCGGAAGTGCGTGTGATGGTTAATCCTGGCGGGCTGAACGAGCAGTTTGCCATCGAAAACCTCACTCATGCCACCATCATCATTCATCAGAATAACAAAGAAATCCCTTCACTTATAGCAGAAGGCGAGGCCGATGTGATGATAACGGAAATTACGGAAGCGCCCTATTATGTGCAAACCGACTCCCGACTAGCTGCACCTCTGTTAAACGAACCGTTTACGCATGGAGAAATCGGCGTGTTGATGCAGAAAGGTCAGGAGGATTTGCTACAGCTGGTGAACAACAAAATCCAAAAGATGAAGGCTGACGGCTCACTTCGCCGATTGCACGAGAAGTACGGATTGGTGTATGCTTACTAAAGATATGTTGAAAAGATAAATAGAATGATATGTTAGTATCTGAAATTTCATTGCTGGTGGGCTGCATATCGGTAGGCGGCAACGTGAAAGAGTAGGGGATTTCAGTTGTCATATATCAAGGATTTGGGGAATGATGTGATTTGACATAAAACGTGTGCCAAACGCATTTGCGTTTTTTATATTTTTGCCGCCCGAAAATGAGACCGCGTTTGAGACAGGTAATCGCGTGGGTGCTGCTTGTGGCCTTTTGCGGTATGACCGGCACCAAAGCTTTCCACCACCATCATTGGAAGGCCGCTGAGGATATTGTCTGTCCGCTGGACGGTATCGCCATGTCGCACCACACCCTCGGCCACTCTATTCTGGAAGCCCTCGACGAGGATGACAACGACTGTGCCATCTGTCATTTCACGGTCACCAAGGTGGTTATCCCTACCTGCCTGAACTTTTTCAACGAAAATCCGAAACTTTTCCTACACCCCTTTGTTTTAACGCCCTGTTTCGTCTCCAGTATTCAGGGTGTCAGCTTGTTACGAGCCCCGCCGGTTAATTCATAATGCATAATTCATAATTAGTGGAGGGGATGTCGTAAGCTATTTCCTTAGGTAGTCTCTTTTCCCCACCAACTATTATCTATTATCTCTTAACTGTTAACTGATTGCGGATCACTTACATCGTAACAAACAAGAAAACAATGAAAAGAACCATACACTATGCCCTGACCTTGCTGTTCGGGGCGATAGCCTTTGGTGCGGGGGCACAGGATATGCCGCACCATGACCACGACACAATGCACGTGGATGAAATCACTATTTCTGCGAACCGCGAACAGACGCTTAGGCGGGAAGCTCCGGCGTTGGTGACCATCACTACCCCGAAGACTATGCAGACCATGAACGCTGTCTGCTTGGCGCAAGCCCTCGACTTTGTTCCCGGACTTCGCGTGGAGGACAACTGCCAAAACTGTGGTTTCACGCAGGTGCGCATCAACGGTTTGGACGGCCACTATTCGCAAATCCTCATCGATTCGAAACCGATATTCTCCTCATTGAACGGCGTTTACGGTCTTGAGCAGATTCCAGCGGAGATGATCGACCGCATTGAAGTGTTGCGCGGCGGTGGAAGTGCCTTGTTTGGCGCATCGGCGGTAGGCGGCGTCATCAACATCATTACGAAGGAGGCCACCTGCAATGGTGGCGGCTTCGGTCATAGCGTCACTAACCTTGGATTCACCAGCGCCTTCGACAACACCACACACGCGTATGCCTCTGCGGTGACGAAGAGCCGTAACGCTGGACTCTACCTTTTCGCTCAGGACCGTCACCGTGCCCCCTACGACCGCAACGGCGACGGCTACAGTGACCTTCCGAAGTTGCGCAACCTTTCCGTCGGGCTGAACGCTTTCGTCCGCCCCACGCGACTCTCAAAGCTGAGTTTTCGCTACAACATCGTGAACGATGATCATCGTGGCGGCAACAACCTCAGCCTCCCGCCACATGAGTCGAACATCTCGGAGGGCGCATCTCATCTCATCCACAGTGGCCATCTTGATTACCACATTGACTTCGGTCATCAGCATGTGGAGGCCTACGCCGCACTGCAGCACATCCACCGCGACAGCTACTATGGTGGCATTGGCGAAGGCACGCCCGAAGAGCGGGAGGATGCATTGAAGGCTTATGGTTGTACCCACAACCTGACCCTCGCCACGGGTGCATTGTGGCGCTATCATTTTGAGAAACTCTGGTTTATGCCTGCCTCGCTGACCGTCGGTGCGGAATACAGCTTCGACCACCTGACCGATTCCATCCCGGGTTACGCGCAATATCTGCACCAAGATGTGCAAATCGGCAGTGTGTATGCGCAAAATGAGTGGAAAGACGAGCATTGGTCGCTGTTGGCCGGGGTACGCATGGATAAGCACTCACTTATCCGCAAGCCCATTTTCTCTCCGCGCGTCAACATCCGTTACAACCCCTTCCGAAGACTTTCTTTCCGAATAAGTTACGCTACCGGATTCCGCGCTCCGCAAGCCTACGACGAGGACTTGCACGTTGCCCTTGCGGACGGCGAGCGAGTCGTTAGTACCCTCGCGCCCGATCTCAAGGAGGAACGCTCACACAGTGCCTCCCTTTCCGTTGACTATTGTCTCTACAAGGGTGGGGTAGATGTTGATCTTACTGGTGAAGGGTTCTTTACCTACCTTAAGGACATCTTCGCGGAACGGCGTTACACGGATGCCGACGGCAACGAAATATCGGAACGTTACAACGCTGATAAGGGTTATGTGGCTGGTGCTAATCTCTCGATGCGAGTCGCTTGGAGACAGTGGCTGTCGGCGGAGCTCGGTGCCACATGGCAGGTGAGCCGATACAACCATCCGTTGGAGTGGAACGAGGATGCCGCACCGGAAATCCGGATGCTACGCACCCCGAATGTCTATGGCTACCTGATTTTAGAGAGTAATCCCTGGCGGCAGTTAGTGCTTAACGTGACGGGAAATCTCACTGGCCCGATGTTGGTGCCTCATGAACAGGATGAGCCCCTTTTGATGAAAACGCCCACCTTTTTTGTCCTGAACGCGCAGATGAGCTACGACTTTCACATCAAGTTGCAGCAAAAGCTGTCGGAGAGTATTCCTGACCGCGTAATTTTGCAAGTCACCGCCGGCATTCGCAACATCACGGACGCTTATCAACGCGACTTGGACGTAGGTCCTACGCGCGACGGCGGCTATATCTACGGTCCTCTGCTGCCGAGAAGCGTCTATTTAGGGGTGAAAGTTGGATTGTAGAAGGAAATCAATAAGCGGTCAGCTAATCTACTGCCGTTTGTCATTTTGGCAACTTCTATTCCCTGTCCATTCACGTATTCGGTCTTGGTGCGAAGTTCGTAAACATCAAGACAGACAAACAACGCTGCAAAACTAAACATTTTCTATCAATAGGATGCAAAAAAAAGTAAACGGGCTTCCTCAATTGAAAAAAATGTAATTTTGCATTCAAATTCAGTTAAGTTGAGATATTTAATAATCAAACAAATACAATATTATGAATAGACACCTTATCGCAATTGTGATGCTTTTGTTTGCTGTATTGAATGCAAGTGCGCAAGAAACCAATTACGCCAAATGCGATTTCGTTCCCGGTGACGAAATTATCTTCGAAGACAACTTTGAAATGGAAAAGTTGGGCGAGTTCCCATTGAGATGGGATTTGCTGGAGGGATATGCGGAAACCGCAAAGCAGCAGGGACGTAACGTGATAGCATTCACAGATAACGGAATAGGGCAGGTGATGCCGCTGATGAAAGAGAAATGGGATTGGCTGCCGGAGGTGTTCACAGTGGAGTTCGACCTCTATGTGGCTCCGATAACAGACGAGGAGGAGACGTCGCTCGAAATAAACCTTTGTTTCGGTGAACGTGGTGACAACAGCTACTATAATGCCCCAAGCTATGTGCGCTTCTGGTACAGGGAAGACGGGTCTTGCAACCTGACATGGAGCTCGTTGAAACCGGACGGGAGCGACTTTGCGGGTGGAGAGAAGATCTTGGGATTGAACTCAGGTAATTCCGATTATTTGGAAAAGGACAACCCGATAGTTCCTGGTGAGTGGAATCACTTCGCTTTCTCTTTCAACAAGCGGGCTTTCAAGGGCTATGTGAACGGGGTACGATTGATCAATGTGCCGGCAATGAAGGCTCCTGGCTACCTCTTTTTTACCAGCGGATCGTTCTATCGCTATACGGGGTTGAGCAATGTTCGCATTGCCCAGGGCGCTGTGCCGCTTTACGACCGTCTCACTTCCGATGGCAAAATCACCACCTACGCCATCACATTCGAAACTGGCAAAGCCGACCTCAAACCGGAATCCATCATCGAGATCAACCGTATCGCTAAATTGATGCAAGAGCATCAAGAGCTCAGCTTCGAGGTGCAAGGGCACTGCGATAACACCGGCTCCGACAATGTGAACGACCCGTTGTCACAAAAGAGAGCGGAAGCCATCGTGGCAGCCCTTGTCAAGCAAGGCATTTCGAAAGACCGTCTCACTGCAGTGGGCAAAGGCTCTCACTCACCTATTGCCGACAACTCTACCGCTGAAGGCCGCGCCAAGAACCGCCGAGTGGAATTCGTGAAGAAATAAAAAAGCCGCAATCCGCAGATCGCGACTTTCATTTTTCATCGTCAAGGTCAGAATCACACGGGAATTTACCTTGTGACTACAACCTTCCGTGCAGGATAATCCCCTACTTTTACGATATAAACGCCAGTGGAGAGACCGCTGCTGCCTACATGACGACCTTCCATGTTGAAGATGCTCACTGTGCAGTCTTCACAGCCTTCTACTATGATATTGCCGTTCTGACTTCTGATGGTGATCTCTTCCATGTCAACTTCGTCGATGCCGGTGTCATCACCGCCGCTACCGCTAACATAGCAGTTCCCTTCAAAATGGGAGGTGCCGTCGCTGATGTTGTTACCGTTGGTGAGAGTTGGGGTTGTGGGGGCAGAAATAAACGTGGACGAATTACCGCCGCCACCAGGACCGCCTCCGGGACCTCCAGGACCACCAGGGCCACCGCCAGTGCTGATAGAGGGAGTGTAGAAAGCCACTGCATTGTCACCGTAAGTTATGGTGTACCAGCTGTTGCTGCTGACGGATGAAGACTGGATGTAGGGTTGGTTGATGGAACTTCCGTTCTCAATGCCATTCACAGCGATGATAACGCCGCCATTGATGTAGAGTCTCTTCTGCTCCTCGCTGTTAGCATCAAGTGCCACTTCGGGCGCACGTGAGCCTATGGCGTAAACAAGGCCACCGTTGATGTAAAAGTTGCCATTGGCATCCATGCCATCGTTGTTGGAGGAATGGGCATAGATGTACCCACCAGAGACGGTGAGGTCTTGAGCCGAGTTGATGGCATCGTCGTAGGAGTTGACATATATCTCTCCGCCCTCAATGTTGAGGTAGTTCTTACTCTCGATACCCTCGCCGTTGGTGCCGCTGGTGGTCACCTTGATGGTGCCGCCGCTGATGACCAAGCCACCGCTGTAGGTGTAGCTGTTGCCGTTCTCGGTCTTCAAACCAGCTTTGATGCCCTTGGGTGACGAATAGTAGTCGCTGCTTACGTGGTCGGTGTTGCCCGTGTAGTTAGTGTTTTCAGTGGTGCCGTTGTTGTAGTAGAGAGCGCCGCTGGTAGTGACCGTGATGTCGCCATCAGTAATGGTCATCACACCGTCGCACTTCATTCCCTTGCCGCCTGAGCCAGTGGAGGTGAGATTAAGTGTGCCGCCACTGATGGTTATGTTACCATCTGCACTGAGACAGCAGGCGGCTTTGGTCTCTAAGTCGTCCTCGTCCCATGTGCCTTTGCCGCTGGTGGTCACAGTAATGTCTCCACCCGTGATCTTCATATCGCTAGCGCACTTGATGCCTTTGGCGGCAATAGCGGCGCAGTTGATGTTGAGGGAGCCGCCATCAATATAGATGTTGCCGCTGTCCTCTTCTTCGTGGTCGGTGGTTTCGCCGGTTGATGTGTCACCGTCCAAATCACACTGGATGCCGTCGTCACCCGTGCCATTGATGGTGATAATGCCGCTCTGCATCAGGAAGTATTCGTTGCAGGAGATGCCGTCGCCCACAGCGGATGTCACGTTGAGGGTGGCGTTTTTGAGGGTGATATACTCGCCGGTCTTGATGCCGTGCTTCACGTTGCCCACGATGTTGAGCGTGCCCTGCTGGGCAAACTCGGCGTGCCCTTTGATATAGAGGCAGCCTTTCTGTGAGCCGGTAGCGGCATCGGTAAGACTGTTGGTGGTGCCGGTAACGACTTTCACCTTGATGCGCTTGCCATTTTGGATATGTACGGCGGCACCACTGTAAACCGGAGTTGCGTTGGTCAGCGTGAGGCCGTTGAGCTCAATGGTGGCCTTGTAGGAGCCCGACATATAGAATTCTCCGTCGGTCGAAGTTCCGCTGAGGTTGTAGGTGATCTCCGTGGCAAGACTGTCGCTCTGCGCGATAGAGACGTGCGCCCCGCTCTGCGTAACGGTCAGGTACTGACTGGCAAAGCTGTCCATGTTCACCGTGGCGGTGTTGTTGCTGTACACCACTGTGACATTCTGCGCCTGTGCGGCTCCAGTCGCCAGCAACAATGCTATGAAAAGAATGCTGATTTTCTTCATGATAATTACGATTATATGATTACGGATTTGATTTTTTAGAATTTCAACTGCAAAATAACGATTTAATACTCTTTTTATTGATAACATATCGGTGGTTTTATTTAGCAAAATTTCCGAAAGCTTCGTTGTTGTCAAAATAATACGTATTTTTGCACTATGAAAAGAAAGCATCCATATACCCATCCCATAACCCTTTACAATCAGAGAATAAAGGAGGAAGGTATCGTTGTGTTCGATGACGTGAGGGGGTTGCCCACCGACAGTGAGCCGTTCGTTTCACCCGATTATGTCATCTGCATCGGCCGGAGAGGACGCATAGACCTCATGTACGACAATACTCCCGACTATTCGGAGCAGCATACAGTGGGTGTCATCTTCCCCAACCACGCCCTTGCTACGGTGAGTAAAACCGACGACTATCTGGCAACGTTGATTATTGTGGATGCTTCCGTGCTGAACGATCCTATGTTGCAGATCATCAAACATCTGCGTTATCGATACGAGCCGCATCCGTGCGTGAAACTCGACAAACATGAATACAAAATGATCATGAATGTGGTGGAAGGGATGATGGAGACGGCGCGCATCAACATTGTTGACCGACGTACGTTGATGGTGCGTCAGCTGGAATTCCTGTTGCGTTTTCTCAGTTACTATCGATCCCAGAAGATGAATGAGGCCAACACCGACAAACGTGTCAGCACACGGTTTCGCAACGACCTCGCGAAGCATTTCCGCCAGCACCGCGACGTGGGCTTCTATGCTGAACAAGCCTGCCTTTCCGCCAAGCATTTCAGTACCGTCATCAAGGAGGAGACTGGCCGTAGTGCCTCCTACTGGATACACACCCACATTGTGGCTGAAGCCAAGATGCTGTTGCATATTCGGCGCGACCTCACGGTGCAAACCATCGCCGACATGTTGGGCTTCGACGAACAGGCCACCTTCAGTCGCTACTTTCGCCGCGAGACGGGGCTGTCGCCCTCCGAGTTTCGTGAAAGGGGATGATGATGTTTTGGGACAGCTCAATTTTCCGCAACCCAGGCAAACAATACAGGTTGCGGGATTTTTTGTACTTTTGCCGCTTTTGTAGTGAGCATTATTGAATTTTTCATGATAGATAAGGAACACCCCTACGACTTCGGACATATCATCGTTCGCGATGCCACGGAGAACAACCTCAAGCACGTCAACGTCAGGATTCCCAAGGGGAAAATCACGGTGGTGACAGGCGTGTCGGGGTCGGGAAAGTCGTCGCTGGTGCTGGACACCATCGCGGCCAAATCGCGCCGGGAACTCAACGACACCTTTCCCTCCTTCACCCAGCAGTATCTGCCCAAATACGGGCGGCCGCATGTGGGCGACATTGAGAATCTGCCCATCGCCATCGTCATCGAGCAGCGCAAACCCGCCTCCAACTCGCGCTCCACGGTGGGCACCTACACCGACATCTACGCACTGCTGCGACTGTTGTTCTCGCGTATCGGGCAACCCTTCGTGGGCTACTCCGACGCTTTCTCGTTCAACCACCCTTCGGGCAGTTGTCCACGCTGCGCCGGGTTGGGCGAAATCCGTGAATTGGAGATACACAAGCTGGTAGATTTCGACAAGTCGCTCAACGATGAAGACACCATCCACTATATCGCCTTCCACAAAGGGGGCTGGCGCTGGATACGCTACGCCCATAGCGGTCTCTTCGATCTCGACAAGAAAATCAAGGACTACACGGCCGAGGAACTTGACCTTTTCCTTAATTCGCCGCAGATCAAGCTGAAGAACCCGCCTTCCAATTGGCCCAAGACCGCCAAATACGAAGGCCTTATCCCACGTATGTACCGTAGCATCATCAACTCGGAGGAGGGTCTGCTCCATGCAGCCGCGCTCAATCCTATGCTGACCATGGGCATCTGTCCCGACTGCGGCGGAACACGCCTCAACGAGAAGATACGCTCCTGCAAAATCAACGGAACCAATATCGCGGAGGTGACGGCCATGAGCATCAGCGACTGCCGGAAGTGGATGGAGACCATCGACAATCCGCTGGCAGAGGACATCAAGCGGGCCACAACCGAACGGCTGGCGGCGTTGGAGGAGATCGGACTCGGCTACCTCACCCTCGACCGCGCCATCGGCACACTTTCCGGCGGCGAGGCACAGCGTTGCAAGATCGCGAAATTCATCAACTCACCCCTTTCGGATGTGATGTATATCCTCGACGAACCCAGCGTGGGCCTCCACAACCACGACATCCTGCTGATGCAAAAATCGGTGCAGAAGCTCAAGAACCACGGCAACACCGTCATCCTCGTGGAGCACCACAAGGAGATTATCCGCATTGCCGACCATATCATCGACATGGGACCCGGCGCGGGTATGAGCGGCGGAGAGATCGTTTTCGAGGGTAGCTACGAGGAACTGCTGCACAGCCAGACCCTTACAGGCACCATGCTTAGCGTATCGACTGCCATAAAGGAGCAGGTGCGCACGCCCAAAGAGTTCTTCCTTTTAGAGAACGCCAACCTGCACAACTTGAAGAACATCTCCGTCAAATTGCCGTTAGGGGTGATGTGCGGTATCGCCGGTGTGGCAGGCTCTGGAAAGAGTTCGCTGATGGAATGTTTCCGAAATGTCTATCCGCACCCTGAAGAGATTGTCTATATCAGCCAGAAGAACATCGGCATCAGCCTGCGCAGCACCCCGGCTACCTATCTGGACGTCGCCGACGACATTCGCAAACTCTTCGCCAAAACCAACAAGACCAAAGCCGACCTTTTCTCCTTCAATGGCAAAGGCGGCTGTCCCGTCTGTCAGGGAAAAGGGGTCATTGTCAACGACATGGCTTTCATGGATGCCATCGAGACCACCTGCGAGGCCTGCGGGGGACTCCGTTATTCTCCGGAAGTGTTGTCTTACAAGGTGAAGGACATGAATATCGCCGAGGTGATGGACCTCACCGCCAACAAAGCCTCCGAACTGTTTGCGGGAAGTATCATTGCCGAGAAGTTGGAGCCATTGAGAAAAGTCGGTTTAGGATACCTCCACCTCAACCAGTCGCTTTCGACCCTCTCTGGCGGCGAGTTGCAGCGCATCAAACTGGCCTCCTATCTGCGCGATACCGGCAAGATTTTCATTATGGACGAGCCCTCCGACGGTCTGCATGCGGGCGACATCAAGCGCATCCTAGCGCTCTTCGACACGATGGTGGAAGCCGGAAACACGATCTTCCTCATCGAGCACAACGTCGAGATGCTGAAATCGT
>Ga0310690_10003683_pt1 | contig 22700 bp, 18 predicted proteins | sample AusTroGonzalo_MG_2_FD_207661 | JGI IMG/M metagenome (GOLD analysis project Ga0310690, IMG submission 207661) | Bovine rumen microbial communities from tropical cattle in Woodstock, Queensland, Australia - Gonzalo_04 (v2) (version 2) | ecosystem: Host-associated > Mammals > Digestive system >... | reverse complement strand
AATTTCTTGTGTTGCATTTGTTACCATCGCATAAATAATGAGTTTATTGTCTGAATTATCATCATTGCGTGTCGTTGTTAGCTTGATATCTGATACCAAAATTCCTCCCACATCATATGTTCCTTTAAAAAATTGTGTTTCATCTTCTTGTTTTATTTCTTTTGGTTTCGTTTTTCTTGTACATATGATGACGACTAATATGACTATAAGAATAATTGGAATCACATATTTTATTCTTTTTTGATTAATATCATGTTTCATATTATCCCTCTTTCTTATAATTAATTACGGTTCTCCCGTTGTATTGGTATCATCTCCGATAGTATTTGTATCGTCTCCAATCGTATTGGTATCATCTCCAACTGTATTCGTATCATCTCCTATTGTATTGGTATCATCACCTATTGTATTCGTCTCATTTCCAACTGTATTGGTATCATTGCCTATTGTATTCGTCTCATTATCTACTTCATTCGTTGGTGGTTGAATCTCTGGTACCGTATTTACGCTAATATTAATTGTCGTATAATTATCATATACGTCGCATATCATGAACATATAATCACCGTTTGCTGGCACTGTATAATCATAGTCAATCACACCATTCACTGCATTTACCGTTTGATAAGGTGGTCCCACTAATATATACATAGTAGCTGCATTTGTTACTAAAAGATGAATTGTCGCTTCTTCTACTGTATAATTAATTACCATCGCTGTCTCTTGAAGCGTTACCACCTCTGGTGAACTGTCACTTTTTACAATCATATAGCCTAATGGGCATAATTGAATGTCATTTCCATTAATTGCTGTAGCACCTTTAATATAGCCATCATAGAAATTCAATGTTCCTTGGTTATCGATACCATATTGATTACCAATAATACCTGGAGCTTGTGTTGTTCCTGATGCCACGGTTCCATCATCTACACCAATATTAAGTATTCCATAATTTAGAATTGCTGGTCCTTCCGTACTTTCTATTTTTCCTACAGTTCCCTGCATCGTATCACCTTTTATTTGTAGTTGTCCATAATTCGTAATTGCTGGGTTTAAAGAAGCAGCAGATCGTATTGTCCATCCATGTAAGTTAATTGTTACACTTTGGCCAGAACGAATCGTCAAAACATTATTTCCCAAATCTGTAGAACGTAATAATCCTACAATTTCACCACCAGCTGTACAAGCATCTAACGCTTCTTGTACTGAAGCATAATGTTGCGTTGTTCCAGATTGTGTAACAGAAGCATAGAATATTGTTCCATCTCCATATACATTTGAAATTAGCGTTGCATTATGATATCCTTCTTCATCATCCGCACTGTCTACAATATAATTAGTTTCTGTACCCGTTACAAAACCTAATATTGCATTTCCCTTACTCTTAACAACACCATCATAGAAATAGAAATAACCACTCTCATTATTTACACCACAAGAATTAGTGGTAATAGATGGATCAGTAATGCTAATATCTCCGCCTTGAATACCATATCGTAAAGTACCATTATTTAATATCCATATACCTGTTGCAAATTTCTCTAATGTAATACTGTTGATTTGCACAATAGAAGAACTATCTATTCTCATTCCTGTAGCGCCTGTTATATTCGCAATACCATTTGTCATTTCCGCACTATTAATCGTAAGCGTTGAACTTTCATATACAGCAAGACCTGTACCACTATTAGATGTATTTAACAATCTAACATTCGTTAATTCTGTTTGAGAACCATTATATTGTGCAAAGCAAATACAAGAATATATCGTTGTATTCGTAATTTCCGTCTTTCCTTGCCTCAAGATTAATGCTTCTTTATTAGAGGCAATAATTTCACAATTAGTAATTACTTTATCTTTAGATTGGTTACTATTACCATCTCTAATGGCGTATGCATTAGAATTAATTGTTACATTATTTAAAGTTAAATTATCGTATTTACCCAAATAAATTGCTGATTGCTCTTTATAGCTCGTAGTTCCTGCATAAGTTATTTTAGCATTCGATATACTAACTTGCGCTCTTGCTTGTGATATTGCTTCATAATCACCCTCTAAATAAAATGCTGCGGTTCCACCACCACCGCCTAAATAGAATTCTCCTCCTGTAATATTAATGTTAGAAAATCCTCTATTATAAATTAGCTGATGCCATTGTGCTCCATACCAAGGTTCTCCTGTTCCGTAACCTCTTACATAGCCACCACTAATGTTGAGTGTCCCGCCATTCCAATTTTCAAAGGCTCTTTGACTAACTCCTCCTGAATAACCATCATAAACATTTCCACCTGTCATATTAACAATTCCACCATTGTTATAAACAACCGTTGTATAATTAATTCCCGTATCGGCTGTTTTAACCGTTCCACTTTCGATATTTAAAGTGCCATAATTATAAATCGCATTATTTCGATTCTCATTAGTTCCAGACTTTCCATTACTATAAACCCCAGTCTGATTCGTAGAACTATCTTTAACGGTAAAGGTTCCATAATTGATGATTTGTCTAGAAGAGTTAACCGTTTTACCTGCCAAGTCTAAAGTAATCTTTTTCGTAACTTCTATCGTAAGTTGACTTGTTAAGTTGGTATCATTTAGAATTCGCAACTCATTTTCACCATCTATACATTCAGCAAAGGCTTCTGCTATCGTATTATATTTTACTCCTGTTGCAACATTTTCAATTACTTCAAATTGTCCTAAATACCTTCTCGCATAATCACCTTGCCTATCATTGATAATTTCATAACCATCTGGTTTCAAATCAATATTTTCATTCATGGCTACTGATCTACCTTTAACCATACCGTCATAAAAATTAAATGCACCAGAGCCTGTTTTCGTTACACCAGTGGTACCAGCTACTACTAATGGTGTTTCTGCTGTTATATCTTCATCATTTATACCAAAATTTACCGTTCCACTAGATATATTAATACCCGTCGTATTCGCTTCCACTAAACCTGTCTCAAAATTAAATATTCCATTATTAATATTAATACCAAGATTTACTAAATGAACATAACCTGAATGGAAATTAACGGTTGGGCCACCTTCTAGGTATATTCCTGTTCCATTATTATAGCAATAGAAAGATACATCATCTTCAATTTCTGCTACCCCTGAATCAAACATTGCAAGTGCTGCTGCCTCACCACGCGCTGCAATTTCTCCACCTGATATGTGGATTGTTCCTCGTCTTTGAATAATTGTTTCTTTTGCACCTTCTATATCACAATTTGTAATCCATTTATCTTTTGTTTGATTATTATTTCCATCTCTAATGGCATAAGAATTAGATTTTATTGTGACATTCTCCAAGATTAAATTATCATATTTATTCAAGTAAATAGCGGATTGCTCTTTATAACTCGTAGTTCCTGCGTAGGTTATTTTAGCATTAGATATTCTAAGTGTAGCCCTTGTTTCCGGTTCTCTTTCTTCATATAATCCGTCCAAGTAGAAAGCTGCAGTTCCACCGCCACCACCTAAATAGAATTCTCCTCCTGTAATATTGATATAAGAATATCCATTATTATAAACTAATTGATGCCATTGTGCTCCATACCAAGGTTCTCCTGTTCCATAACCTCTTACATAACCACCACTAATATTGATAACTCCACCATTCCAGTTTTCAAAGGCTCTTTGACTAATTCCTCCTGAATAGCCATCATAGACATTTCCACCTGTCATATTAACAGTTCCGCCATTATTTACAATAACCGTTGTATAATTAACTCCTGTATCCGATGTTTTAACAGTTCCACTTTCAATATATAGAGTTCCATAGTTATAAATCGCATTATTTCGACTATCATTTGTTCCTGATTTTCCATTAGCATAATTTCCTAATTGATCTTCGGAAGTATCTTTAAAGGTTAACGTTCCACGATTTATTATCGTAGCCGTTGTGGTAACATTTTGGCCATTCAAATCAATTACTATCGTTTGATTTTTTAGAATATTAATAGTATCAGATTCCGCAGCCGTAAAAATAAATTTTAAATATCCATAATATTCTATATCATTAATAGCATCAACCAAACTTGTGTATTGCACCCCTGTATCAACATTTTCAACAACATAAATTTTTGCTAAATATTTACGTTGATAAACTACCTCATCAATTGTTTCTGTATCAGAAAATACAGTATATTGTGGAGCCTTTTGGTTTACACTTCCAGCAATAGAAGTAGATATACCTTTAACCATACCATCGTAAAAGTTAAAAGTACCTGCTCCCTGAACATTTACACCTGTCGTATTAGCTTGTACGATTGGTGTATCTAAAGTAACTCCCTCATCATTAGTACCAAAATTAACAATTCCACTAGCTATATTAATACCAAGTGCTACTTTGTAAACAATTCCTGAATGGAAATTAACAGTTGGACCACCTTCTAGGTATATTCCGGTTCCATTATTATAACAATAAAAAGATCCATTATCTATCTCTGCTACGCCTGAGTCAAACATTGCTAGTGCTGCTGCCTCACCACGCGCTGCAATTTCTCCACCTGATATGTGGATTGTTCCTCGTCTTTGAATAATTGTTTCTTTTGCGCCTTCTATATCACAATTTGTAATCCATTTATCTTTTGTTTGATTATTATTTCCATCTCTAATGGCATAAGAATTCGATTTTATTGTGACATTCTCCAAAATTAAATTATCATATTTATTCAAGTAAATAGCGGATTGCTCTTTATAACTCGTAGTTCCTTCATAGGTTATTTTAGCATTAGATATTCTAAGTGTAGCTCTCGTTTCTGGTGTTCTTTCTTCATATAATCCATCCAAGTAGAAAGCTGCGGTTCCACCGCCACCACCTAAATAGAATTCTCCTCCTGTAATATTGATATAAGAATATCCATTATTATAAACTAATTGATGCCATTGTGCTCCATACCAAGGTTCTCCTGTTCCATAGCCTCTTACATAACCACCACTAATATTGATGACTCCACCATTCCAGTTTTCAAAGGCTCTTAAACTAACTCCTCCAGAATAACCATCATAGACATTTCCACTTGTCATATTAACGGTTCCACCATCATTTAAAACAACTGTTGTATATTTAATTCCTGTATCTACAGTTTTAATCGTTCCACCATTAATATTAATAATTCCATGACTATTATAAATCATATTATTTCGATTCTCATTAGTTCCTGACCTTTCGTTCATAACAGTTCCAGAAGAAAAAGTTATTACATTATAATTCGTAATTGTTGCTAACATATTCATAACGCCAACTTTTCTATCAGAAGAATCTATCACTTCAAGATTACCATGATTTACAATTGACCTACTAACAACTAATTGTTTTCCATTTAAGTCTAAAATAATATTTTGATTCTCTGAAATTGTCCAATCCATAACATGGCGATAATCTTTTAAAATTTGAATCGTTCTTGGCTCAGAAGTAGTAATCGATTCTACAGCTTCACGCAAACTATTATAAATTTGACCTGTTTCTACAACAAGAGCAATATCTTCCCAAATGGTTAATTTCGCATAATGTAGCCCAGCTTCATCAATAGCCATATCTAAACCAAATCCAATTTCCAAATCACTAATAGTACCTGTAATAGAATCAGTTGGACCTGTAACAACGCCATCGTAGAATAGCGTAGTACCAGTTACTGTACTAGCAATTCCTCTTCTAAGCGAACCTTTAACTGCTATCGTTTCTTGATAAACCCCATCTTTCGTTCCAAGAATAACTCTTCCATTTGCATTATAGATTCCATCATATAATCCTAATATCGTCATTAACTTATCATCCGTAGAATCTAAGTAGAGGGTAGCATTTTCTTGATTACGAATTCCCACCAATTCTGTATTCCATGGTGATTGCATATAAGTTAAGTCTGTATTAATTAATGTGGCAGTACCAAAATTATTAAGTGCTTCCGTGTATCTATAACTACTATTACTACTACCATGAAAAGCATTATTGACATCTTGTACCATACTAGAATTTGTTATCGTCAAATTTCTTCGATTTTCAATATGTTTTGGAATGCTAGCATTATTAATTGTCATGGTAGAATTATTATACATCCATCCAACACTTTTTGGAGATTCCATCGTAATATCTAAATTAGATGCTTCGCACCAAAAACGATATGCATTCTTAATTGCATTCAAGTTAACATGCCCTGCTGGTCTATTGCTACCTCCACCTGTCCAAATATAGGGTAATTCACATTGACTATCCGCATTAATAGTTCCTGTAAACTCATTAATTTCTAAAGCTCTTTTTTTCTCTTTACTAGCTTCATCTACGACTTCATTTACCACAACATTTTGTAGATTAATTGTTCCAATACAATCGTTAACACGAATAACATAATACCAGTTATTTTGATTAAATGGAACAAATTGAGAATTTTTAATATCGACTCTACCTGTCGTAGAAATCCAGATTACTCGTCGATCACCATTATCTTGCAACTGACTGGCATTCAACTTATCTATCATGCCAAGAGAAGTACCCATGATAGCCGCATATCCTCTAAATACTGTATCATTAGAAGACTGAAAACTTCCCGCATTACTACGTATTGCATACGTAGAACAATTAAATCGATTATTCTTAGAAGATAATGTACCCATACCTTCATTATAAAGTGTGTACCACCCATCTGCATTTTCCGTTTGAAATGTTGAATTCTGTACAGAAACCCAACCAACCGTATTATAAATCAAACGATAATTGTTATTAGTTTTGAAAGTACAATTCTGTATCGTATAATTTCCTGACAAAGCTCGAATCAAATAACTTGTTCCGAGGAGAATATGTTGTATAATCTAAATTTAAATTTTCTAGCGCAACATTGCCATTGGATAAAACAGCAAATGTATTAGCATTAATAATTCTACCCGTTTTTTCTAAACTGGTATCAGTAATACGCAATTTACCATAATTATTAAATGTTGTAATTGTTCCTACTGTGTTAAGAATATGTCCATTCAAATCTAAGATTAGATTTTTAGTATTATCAATCGTAATCGTAGAAGCAACTACTGTATCTGCTACTAAGACAATTCTAGCAGCATTGGAATCCGCACTTGCTCCTGTTACTAATACTTTCTCTTCGCCTAAGTTTTCATAGCCATCATATTTTTCTACATGCAAATCGGTAACCCAAAAAGTATCTGAACCAGCATGGTTGCTTCTATCTTTGGTATAGAATAGGTGAATATAATAAATGCCTCCCCCTTCTACCATCTTATAAGCCTCTTGATCCATAACGTTTCCAGAAATTTTCATAATTTGATTCACATTAGAATTTAAATCTGGTTTATCTACTGAATCAGTAACATAAACATATCCATAATCACGGTTTTCTTCGCTAGAGATATTTCCCTTTAAAGAAATTTTATATGAATAATCTGTCGAAGATCTAGTTAAATCTACTTTGATATAGCTATACGCTCTCGAATTGTTGATGTTTAAGTTGTTAGAACTCAATGCATCATCACTTGCATAGAAGAAATAATTCTCACTGACATCAAACTCTACCATATCAGGACCAATTTCTCTTAAGGTAGTTTTTCCTGCATAAGCTTGATTCATAGAAGCAACAGAATCTACAGCAGATTGCAAATCAGCAAAATAATTAAAATCAATCTTCGCTACGGTTTTTCCAAGTGTTCTTAAAGAAACACTTTCTGTACCGTCACCATTTTTATCTGCCATAGCATAGTAATGTGAAGGAGTAAATATTTTGGTAGCATTAATACCTTTAACAGCGGTTACTGTACCATCATAAAAACCAACCTCTCCATTAGGAGAAGAAACTCCATATTGTTTTCCAATAATATAAGGGAAAAACAAGATATTTCCATCATCATTACCAATTTTTAATTGACCTTTATTTACGATTGCTGCATCCGCTAAGCCACTAATTCTTCCAGAAAGCTCTCCTGTTGCAATATCACCAGAATCTATAATCGTAATGTCACCCGCTACACCAATCGTCATCGCATATGTTAAAGTAATCGCTTTACCTTGTAAATCTATTGTTAATTGTTTATTGATTTCATCTAATCTTTCACTTTCAATGACGTTAGCAAGTGTTTTGATTCTAGCGCCATCAGTAGCATCTTCTATTGCTTCTTTTAGCGTAAATCTCGTTAAAGTTTCACCATTTGGATTAATAATTTGAAAAGAAGGACTGTTCCAGTTAGCAACATAAAATTTATTTCCTGTTCCATTTTGAAAGGCTATCGTTTGTTTTATTCCATTAAAATCGCTACCACTCCAACCTCTAAAAGCGATATCATTACCATTTTCATCTTTCTTTCTAGGATTACGAATAACAACTGCTGAACCTTTTTTATAACTAGTAGGGTTTGGTTCTCCTTCTATATAACCGCCATTTAATTCATAGGTGATATAGTAAAAAATATCATCTTCTGTTAATTGACCCGGTCCAGGATCTTCCTCTTCATTTGTAACTTCGTTACCACTACTCATATTTCCAATAGTTCCACCAATTCCGTTTCCGTCGCCGTTACCTCCGGCCACCTCCGGCCGCCGCCACCGCCGCCAACGCCTATAATATTAGCATAAATAAGCGCATTGGGATCGATTTCGTATTGATAGCCTTTTGTCGTAGTATCAACCGTGATTTCAAAACCTCTGTGGCTTACCACAAGAAGAAGATGCTCTTGATCGATTCCTACTTCTCTTGAATTGGCATCAGGATAATCCGCTTTTAGACTATTGACTAAGGTATCCATTTGAAACTCTAAGTTGTAATCCATAAAATAGTCATCGTCTAACATTAGCATATAATACTCTTCGTTTACTTCTTGTTCTGCAATCTTATACTTAGTTTCATCAGCTGATTTCTTGGCTTTATCTACAACAGAATTGTCGCCAATGATACCAGCAATTGTTGCTGCAGCTAAAATTAACAAAACAATAACCGTTACCACTAATGCCACTAATGTAATTCCTCGTTTGTTTCTAAACATTTTTTTCCTCCTATCTTATATTTCTATATAATAATATTTTATAATGTAGAATGAGAGTGTGTTTATTCCGTTTTTTAAACATCGTAAAATCTCTCTTTTTCGCTTTTCCCTAGTGGTTAAGCGAAATTATTCTATTATAAATTATCAAGTCTCATAATTATTATACTGATAAATCTATATTTAATCAAGCAATTTACTTCAATTTTTATATTACGTTTTGATTACATTTTTGCGAAAAAAAGCTGGTCCCTAACGATTGGAACCAGCTTTTTTTTGATTCATTTTTTCACTTTTCATATTCAACTTTTACTAAATATAATCCATGGGCCGGAAGCGTTTTTCCAGCTTTTTTTCTATCTTTTGATGCGATGATAGCAGGAATTTCTTCTGGTTGTATTTTTCCAATTCCTACCTCCAAAAGAGTTCCACTAATAATTCTGACCATATTATACAAAAAACCATTTCCTGTTAATTCGATATAAACCCTCTCTCCTTCTTGATATACTTTGGCATCATAAATTGTACGAACGCTATTTTTCGCACTGGTACCGCTTGCTTTGAATCCAGAAAAATCGTGTTCCCCTATAAAATACGAAATTGCTTTCTGCATTTTAAGAACATCTAAAGGAATTGAAAAATTGTATTCCAATTCTCGATAAATTGCCGTACCAAATTGAGAATTATGAATCACATAGCGATACGTTTTCGAATGAACTGCATAACGGCTATGAAAACTTTCTTCTACCTCTTCGGCAGATTGAATTCGAATACTATTTTTTAGTTTAGAATTCAAGGCAACCGCAAATTTTTCTATAGGTAGTTTTTCCGAATGAATTTTAAAATTTGCTACTTGCGCCAAAGCATGTACCCCTCTATCGGTTCTTCCAGAACCAATGAGATCTACTTCTTCTCCTGTAATTGCTGCAATTGCTTGTTCAATTTCGCCTTGAATATTTAAGGAATTTGGCTGTTTCTGCCAACCGATTAAATTTTCTTCCATCATATTCGATTGTTAATTTAATGTTTCTCATTTTTCATTCCTAATCTATAATTTCATGTTGATGTACATAAGGTGCAACATTAGCCTCTAAAGCATCTCTATCATCTCCATAAACGGAACCATATTTCTCCACCATTTTCCAAATCCAATTCTTTCTTTCACTTTGCGTAATATGTGGTGTTCTATGTTCTGGTCCCTTTGGCACTAATTTTTCCAAAACCATTGGATTAACGGCTTCTCTTCCGTTCACAACTTTAATCAATTGAGCTCGATAAGCCATATACGTCTTATCGTCCATCTCATAGGTAGGGAAACCATATCCATAACCTGTTATTTGACCCGTTTTACTATCGATTTTGTAGAATTTCTCAAAAAATCTTTTTCCTGTTCTAGGAGAATAAAATTCGATATAGCCATTTGCATAAGCTGTTGCTCTAACATCTCTATCCATAATGTTATGATAAACATCCCATTTAACAGCATCAGAATAAGCATGTCTAATAGATTCTTCTGTTCCTTTCTTTTCCTTTCCTTCTGATGCTTTCGCTTCCTCAACGCGTTTCTTAATTTCTTCTTCTTTTTTCTTCAAGAATTCTTGATCAAAGAAATCTAATCGTTTCACTAACGCATCTCTAATTTTATAATCTTCTTTTTGGAAGAAGAAATCCATAATCAAAGCGAATTTTTGGTTCGGTGTTAACTCATCTGTATCTAGAATACTACCAATAATTTCACCACATTTTTTGCTTCCTAAAATATCTCTAATTTTCCTGGTTTCTTCTAAAGAAAAATCATTTCTTGCTCGCAATTCTTTAATATAAATTCCCATAAAAGAAGTTTCATAAATCGTTTCATAATCCACAAATTGATTTTGTAACATTCTTTGAATCATAAAAGCTACTAATGGACTAATTTTTGCATCTGGTATATCTTGGCTTACTAAATTCAAATAGAATTCTTCTATTAAATCCTTTTTAGATGCAGCTTGTTCTTCTTTAGTTAAATCTTTTAAATACGCTTTTTCAAATAATTTGGTATAGATAACTATTTTCTTGTTTAAAGCTTGCATTTTTTCTTCATCTTCTTGAAGAGAATTCGTTTGGTGGCTAGCCATTTCCTCCGCATACATTTGATACACTTGCAACAAAGTTTCTTCTGTTACAACAAAAGCGATTTGTTCCTCTGATAGTGCTAAAATTTGCTCTTCTGAAACTAGGCCTTCCATAAAGTATTCTTCTATGAATTCTTGAACAGAAATATTTTCTGCTTCTACATTTCTCGTAATAAATTCTTGAAAATCTATGGTATCTTTAACTTCTTTTCCTTTTCCTTGAAAACTTGTTTCGATAATTTCGTCAATTTCCCCGCTTTTTATTTTTACTGCTAACGCTTTTAAAGACTGTGGCGTCATAAACCCAAGCTCTAGCCATTTTTTTAAGACATTACTATCCACCATTGCCAAAGTTTGAATTTCATTCTCGCTCCATTCTAAACGACGCATTAATTCCGTATCTTCTATCAATTCTTCATGTCGTGATTTAAAAATAGCAACACGCAAGTACTCTCTGACAGAAGAATTTAAATAAAAGTCGCCACAAAAGTTTTTCATTTTTTCTTTAATATAAGTAAGCGGAACCTCTTTTAAATGATCATCATCCTTCTCATCAAGCGTTTGATAGATAAAATCTTCTGGTAATCTAGCGACTCTTAAAATACCCTCTAAAATCTTCTTACGAACTTTGCACAATTTTCTAATTTCTGTTACATCATAACCATCTGTAGTATCAATTTCACATTCATATACTACCCTTTCAGGAGGTATTTCTATATCTTCTTTTTTGGTTGACTGTAAAATCTGAATTTCTATACTATCTAATGTATCAATGGATCTTAATAAAAATGCCATAAATAGTTTTTTAATATCAATAAAATCTATATTTTCATAAATATAATCTGTTTGTAATTTGGCATGAAATCCTTCTTCTGTTTGAAAATTATATTTATATTTTTGCGTTACAATATCAAAAAGTTCATCTAGTGTCTCGATTCCCACGATAGATTCTGGTGTTAATTCTGGGTGTTTTCTTTCTTCTGGTGGTAGACTTTGATCGTATTGATACAACTCAAACAAATAATTATATAAAATACTGGTATACACCAAAGAACCATAATACTCATTTTTAAAAACTTGCGCAGCATCCGCAATATATAAAGAAGCACAAATCTTTTCTATAATTTTTCTAACATCTTCCTCTGGCACATTTTTAACACCTAAAATCTCTTCTACCATTTTTCTCAAATCACGCATGTTAGATTTTGTTCTAAATTTTTTAGATTGCGCATCTGTTAAAATAGAAATTACTTTTGCTTTTAATTTTTCTTTATCAACAGAAAGCGCAATGACCGGATGTTCTGCTTCAGCTGTCACTTGTTGTAATTGACGCATTTGTTGTTTAGCACCTATTTTAAAATGTCTTACTTCTGATGGATTTGTTTTTAGCAATAACTCATACGTAGCAACATAAGCTACTAGCATTACTTCTGTACGTACTTTATATTTCGGCATCAACATTAATTCTCTTAACAACTGCGCAACTTGATCTGTCATTCCTTTTGCATCAGCCATCGATGGAATTCCTGTTTCTAATTCTTTCATCAAATTTTTTCTATATTTGATAAATAAATCTTCTAATTCCTTTAATAATCGCTTATACGCTTCGTCTAGACGATTATCTTCTGAAACAGGGAAGTCACCAATAACACTCGCTAAAGGAAACCCTGTCCAAATTGGCCCAGTGACTCTTCCGTTTAATTTTCCACTTTCAATAAGATCCCCTATTGATACTTTTTCAATTTCCATTTTGACCTCTTTTTTCTAAAAATCCAATACAAACTTCACTTTTTTTAATGGATTTTCATTGATAATCTTGTTTTTCAAATGAACCTTCTTACGAAACAATTTTTGTTTCTCTTCATCTTTAGATAAAAGCACAGCCGCATCTCCATATCCTCTTGTATTCATCAAAGAAATAACCTCTTCTAAGGTAAGTTCTTCATCATGATTGATGAATTCATAACCGTTTAACTCACAATAATCATAAATTCTTCTTTTTAAATCTTCAAATTCATCATCCGCATAAACCTCAAAAATATGATAAGGATAAAACAACATATTTGGAATACTATCTTGATAAGCATAGTAACGATAACTATCAGAAATACTAATGGTTTTATCATATTTCTTTCCGTTTTCTAATAGTATTTCTTCTTTGGTTAAATTATCTAAAATGAATTGTATTTTCATGTTATTCTCATAAAAAATCTTTTGAAACATCGCTACAATTAATTTATCTTGTGCTAAACAAAAATCATCTATCGAAATAAAAACTTCTTTCAAATGATTTCTTACCACTTCGATTCCTAAACGAAAAATAATCTCAGGATTACCAATCGTTAAAATTTGACAGCTTGTAATTTCTGATTTTCGTTCTTCTTTTGTTTCATATTCACTAACAATTTCTAATAGCTCTTCTACTGTTATTTTTTTCTCATAATATTTTTGATCAATTGCAATCATTTCTTGTAATTTTGTTTTCAATTCTTTTTCAGAAAGTTTTAATCTTACTTCCTTTAAAAACTTTTTATAATCCATGTAAATGAAACCTTTCTTCCAAAAAAAATGATTAATATGTGTACTGAAAACTATTGTATATTAATCATCTTTTCTTGTTTATTTAATTTATGGTTCTTCTGCTGTATTAGTTAGTTCTTCTTTTTTCTCTTCTTTATCTTTATGATGTTTATGTTTTTTGTGTTTATTCTCTGCTTCTTGTTTTGGCTCAATAATCATATTCTTTAATAATATTTTCTTCAAAACATCTTCTTTAACATCCGCAATTAATGTACCATCTTTCGCAATAGAAATTTTACCAGTCTCTTCTGAAACAACTACAATTAAGCTGTCAGATTGCCTAGATAACCCGATAGCGGCTCTATGACGTGTTCCAAGCTCTCTAGAAATTCCTTGATCATCAGAAAGAGGAAGCATACAAGCTGCCGCAGCAATCTTATTATCACTAATAATAACCGCACCATCGTGGAGTGGTGTATTAGGAATAAAGATATTACATAAAAGTTGTGGTGAAATTTCAGAATCAATTGCAATTCCTGTTGCAATAATATCTTGAATTTTAATATCTCTTTCTAAAACAATTAAAGCACCCGTTTTTCGTTTTGACATTTCTGTTGCTGCAATAACAACCATATAAATCGTTTCTTTTGTTTTGCTTTCTAAGTTTTTAGCAGCCACGCCGAAAAAGTTTTTAAATCTATTAGTTCCTAATTGTTCCAAACCTCTTCTAAGTTCTGGTGCAAATATCACAATTAGAATAATCGCTCCGATATGTCATAACAGCAGTAAGAATAGCGTTTAATATTCCTAATTTGATCCATCCGACTAATTAGAGTAACAATAACTAAGATTGCAATTCCTTTTAATAACTGCCATGCACGTGTCTTTCTAAAGAATTTAATCCCTTTGTATAGCAAAAACAAAACAATAAGGATATCAAAAATTCCTAAGATTAAATTCATTGGGCTTTTTCCCCATGATTTAAAATATGTATATAAATCAAAAGTATAAAGATTATTATTTGGATACATTCTTTAACCCCTTTATATAAATTTATTTACTTACCAAATAAGAAATTAATGTAGCACAAACAGATAATACCATTAAAAGACAAAGAATTGCTGCTAATACTCTTGTGAAAATGCTGTAGCTTTTATAAACGTCTTTTTTCTCTTTTTTCTTTTCTTGCTTTTTTTGTTCTTTCTTTCTTGCTTTATATTTTGCTTGCTCTTCTGGAGACATTGCTTTTACTTTTTCTTTTTCTTTCGCCAATTCTTCTTTTGCTTGAAGTTTCTCTTTTTTAGCAGTATCTTTCACTAATTGCTTTTTCTCTTTCGCATCTTGCTTTGCTCTTTTTTCACTATTTTTCACTTTATCTTGAAACGCTTTTTGCTCTTCTTTTTCTCTTCGTTTCATTTCTTTTTCGCGTTCATTTTCTATTTTTTTATTTTCTTTTTCACGTTGTTTGTCTAACTTTTTATTCTCTTTTTCACGTTGTTTTTCTGTTTTTGGTTTTTCTGTTTCTTGCTCCATTTCTTCTTGTTTATTTTCTTGTTCATTCAAATCATTTTCAGCCATTTCCGTAGTCCTTTTCCTTCTTTTATTTTTTACAGAAAGATTATATCATTATTTTTTTAGGATTTCAACCTAAAAAACAAAAAAATCATGAAAGGCAGCCATACCTTTCATGACACTTTTATCGAATCAGAGTTGTTGGATTTACGTTTTCACCATTTTTTAAGATTTCAAAATGCAAATGAGGGGGATCTGAAATTTCAAAACTAGCACTTTCTCCTACGGTCCCTATCGTTTGATTCTTACTAACTTTATCCCCCTCTTTTACAAAATCAGCTGCTAACAAATTGGCATAAATGGTTTCAAAACCATCTTCATGAGAAATGATTACCGTTAACCCATATCTAGGATCGTTTTTGATAGCCTTCACGGTTCCTGCTTCAGAAGCAACAACACTACTCGTCTTATTAGCCTTGATATCAATTCCTAAATGGGTTGTCCATTCGTCTAATGTTTTAGAGTAAACTAGGCTTTCATCAGCAAAATCTGTTATAATTTCTCCTACTACTGGTGCCATAAAAGACAATTCTTTTTTGGCTTCTGGCTCATCTATCACACTACTTTTTTGTTTCGCAGTTGTTACGGCAGGTTCCTTTTTAACAGATTCACTTGTAGAATTCGTATTAGAAACAGTTCCCGCTGCTGTCACATTAGCAGCTACTCCACTCGCTATTTCTTCTTTTTGCACAATCTGGTTAATGGTTTTATCTTGAGAAAAACTTGCCTCTGCTGTTTGATAGCTTTCATTTGGCACCATAGATTCTGTTGTGTTAATTGTCAAAAGACCTATATCTGCCGTCGCTTTAAAACGATGATTCATCCACAGAAAAATACCAACAAATACAAATAAAGAAATCACAAATACCATTCCAAAAATCATAATAAACTTTTTATCTTTTTCTTGATTTACCATTCTATTCAACTTAAAAATTCCGTCCTTTCTTTATAAACTCATATTAGCATTATGAACTATTTTCCAAAATTTATTCACTAATTATAACATCTTTATAATAATGGCGAATAATCTCTTCACAAGTTTTACCTTGCTTAGCTAAACTATCACTTCCACATTGGCTCATTCCCACACCATGTCCATACCCAAAAACTTGGAAATGAATATCATCTCCTTCCACATGAATTTCAAATTTTGTAGATTTCAAATCAAAAATAGTTCTTGTCTCATTTCCTGTTAAAATTTTATTTCCTATCTTGATTTTAGAAATACGCCCGAGAAGTATCTGTTGTTTCTAAAATCTGAATCCAGTCATCTTGTTCAAAATGAATTTCAAAATCATCGAAATTCTCTCGCATTTTCACAATTAATTCGTCTTTAGAAACAATGACTTCTGATTCGTAAGAACTATAATCAGATTCTCCTATCGTTTCCACTGCTTGAAGATAAGGATAATCCCCTCCCCAAACATTCAAAGAACTTTCTGTCATTCCGCCACTATTGCTATGGAAAAACGCTTTAATTGGTTCTCCTTCATATAAAATCACTTTTCCAATTGTCGCATTAACCGCATTCTCAATTTTTATCCAGTTTTCTTCTCGCTCTGTTTCTTCCCATCTTGCCATTCTATTTTCTTTAGAAATCCAAGCTTGACAACACAGAGAACTATCACAAATATCTGCGCCTTGTTCAGCATGTTTCTGGTGATGCATCATCTGATAAATCGTATAGGTTCTTGCCACAATTGCTTGCGCTTTTAACGCTTCTTCTTCGAAAGCAACCGGCATTTCACTACTAACCACGCCATATAAATAGATATCTAATGGAAGTTCTTCTACTTCTCCAGTCTCTGTATGTAACAACCTTACCGTTTGATAATCACCATAATCAAAGGTTTTATAAGGAATCTTTTCAATATTTTTTAGGATAGCACTTGTCTCGCTCGTTCTTTGAACAAATCCTACTTGAAAAAGCTTAATCATCAAAAACAATAGAAAAATATAAATTATGATTTTTCTTAATTTTTTATACATACCTTACCAATCACCTTATCATATTTTCTTTCATGGAATCTAAAATTCTCTTTTCGATGCGTGAAACTTGCACCTGCGAGATTCCTAAAATCTTCGCCACTTGCATTTGGGTTTTTTCTTTATAATAACGTAATTTAATAATTGTTCTATCTCTTAGGGATAATTGGTTTACCATATCATGTACTGCAATTTTATCAATGATTTTATTTTGCTCATCTGATTTTCCCATGAATCTATCCATTCTCTCCTCTTTTCCATTTTCCGTAAACATTTCGTTCATAGACTCAATGGTAATTTTACAATCTTGTTTCATACTTCTACTTACTTTAATCATGCCATCATCACGCAAAAATTTCTTAATTTCTCCTGTCATATAAGGCACTGCAAAAGTAGAAAATTGATAACCATATTCTGGGCGAAATCTTTTAGCCGCTTTGATAAGGCCGATGCTTCCAATCTGGTATAGTTCTTCTAAGTCATAATCACTGCGATAATACTTTTTTACAATACACCAAATCAGTCCACTATTTTTTTGCACTAAACTATCTAAAGATTCTTCTTGCATTCTTAACACCTCAATTCTCTTTTTTCGTTTGAATCGTTTTTTTCATATAGACCTTCGTTCCTAAGCCTACAATCGATTCTACTTTTAGCTCGTCCATAAAACTTTCCATAATGGTAAAACCCATTCCGGAACGTTCTAAATTTCCTTTTGTTGTAAAAAGTGGTGTTCTTGCTTCTTCTACATTCTCAATACCTACTCCCGTATCTATCACTTCAATTTCAATCCATTGATCATACAATTTACTATGTATCTTAACAATCCCTTCTTTTCCATCATAAGCATGTACAATCGCATTTGTAACCGCTTCTGATACAGAAGTTTTAATATCTGCCAATTCTTCAATAGTTGGATCTAATTGAGAAGCAAATGAAGCCACAGCAATTCTAGCAAAAGATTCATTAGCAGACCTACTCAAAAATTCTAATTTCATTTCATTTTTCACATTATCCATACTAAACCACCTCTTCCTTTTTCGTCTCACGAAACGTAATAATCTTTGGCAATCCTGACATTTCAAAAATTTTCATTAATTTGGGTTGACAATTTTCAATTTCTAAAACGCCTCCATAACTTTTCACAACCTTGTAGCGCCCAATAAGCAACCCTACCCCTGCACTGTCCATAAACTTCACATTCTCCAAATTCATTATGACCGTCTTAGGGCGCAATCTTGCAATTTCATAATCGAGTCTTGTTTTAATCATCAAAGCAGTATGATGATCAATTTCTTCTGTAATAAGAACTTTTAAAAGTTTCTCTTCCATATAGTGTTCTACTTTCATTTTTCCCTCCTTAGTTTTTAAAATGATTTATAACTATATTTTAAAAATATATGAATTTCATTCTTTCGCTCTCCCCGTGCTGCGTCGCATTTTATCATTTTCTAATCAATAGCTTGCGGTCCCCCCAAACGTCTTCGGGTACCACCGCATCGCTATTGATAAGAAAATTTATAAAAAGCTCCTTGCGCTCTTTCGCTCCATCATGAAATTATATATTTTTAAAATTAAGTTATAATGCAATTTTTTAATTAACTAAAAAAATGCAAAAAAGAAGAAAGCTTTCAAAACTTTCTTCTTTTAAACTACATTTATTTTGTCCAAGCTACTTATATATTCGCTTAAAATTCTCGACATTCCCCTAGAAAAAATCTTCTAGTTTTGTCGTAATTTGCTTTTTAAAAGTTACCAAACTTTTACTCTTTCATCTGCCGGTTTATACATTTCATCTCCTTCTTTGATACCATAAATATCATAAAATTCATCCGTAGAAGATAATACTGCATTCACTCTTATTTTTTCTGGAGCATGTGTATCTGTCATTATTTGCATATCTATACTTTCTTTCGTTGCAATATTTGCCCAAATATTAGCATAAGCCACAAATAATTCTTTCATTTCTGCTTGAGAAGCACCCCTTGCTTTGGCAATTTCAACTGCACAAGAAAGGCCTCCTAAATCTGCTATGTTTTCACCAACTGTCATTTTACCATTTATTTTTTTGCCGTTTATTTTATATTGATTATAATATTTGGTAACTTCTGTTTGAAGACTTTCAAATTTACTATAATCTTCTTCCGTCCACCAATTCTTCATATTTCCTTTTTCATCAAATAATGCGCCATTATTATCAAAAGAATGTGAAATTTCATGACCTATTACAGCTCCTAGGGAACCCAAATTTTTATAATAAGAATTATTTTCATTGTACAATTCATATTCTAATAACGCAATTGGGAAATTAATTGAATTATCTTGAAAATTATAATAAGCATTAACCGTTAACGCTGACATTAACCAATAATCTTCTTTATTTAATACGGATTCTATAGAGAATTTACTCACAAGTGCTGAAACATTAAAATAATTTTCCAATAAATTATCTGTTATCTCGTATTGAGAAGCCACTTGAGGAAAATGATCTGGATAACCAACTCTCACTTTCATAGTATCTAATTTCAATAATGCTTTTTCTTTTGTTTCTTCATTTAACCATGTATTGGATTGAATTTTTATTTTATATTGTGCGATGATATCTTCAATCATATCTTCGAAGTACTCTGTACTTCCCTCTTTTACATATTCTTCAATATACTTTAAAGTAATATCTGTATCAAAATAAGCAGCAATCGTATCAATTGCTTCATCTTCTAAAGTATCTGTTGATACGCCCGTTCCTAATAAAATAGCATTTAATTCTTTCATTAAATCATGATACTCCATATTTAATACCGGAGCACAATCTTGTAATAGCTGCAATTTAATACACTCTTTTAGAGTATTTAAATTTTTATCTATCAAGTAATCATTTAATGCTCTGGCTTGTTTTTCATCTACAATAAAAATCGTATCAAATCCTGCATAATCACTAATAAAACTTTCTATATCAATGTTAGAATAAATATCTTTTAATTGTTCTAATGTAATGACATTATAAGTAGCAGATAATTCTGCTAATTCTTCCTGAGATTTAGAGTCACTAGCAATCGTCGTATAAAATTGATTAATTTCTTTTACAGATTCTTTAGCTTCTTCTTCAGAATAACCATATAATTCTAATAGTTTTCTATCATATTTAATAAATGTAGAGGTATAAGTTGCATATAATGGATTATTATAAATATCTGACATACTATTACTAAAGTCATATATAAATGTACTTATAGTCAATGCAATTTTTGAATTATCTGCATAATCTTTCGTTAGCCCTACTGGTATCAAATACACTAAACCTGATTCTTGACGCATTTCTATAAGAGTCTGCATTAGCGCATTTACACTAGCAGCTGCATCAATTTTATCCATATATTTACGCATATCTTCTACATAAGATTGATTTTCTAAACTCAAATAACTATTATATAATTTTTGCATTTTATACTCATTAGAATTAACATCATATACTTTATCAGAATCTACAATCTCTTTAATTATTTTTTATACTTTTTCGTCCACTCTATCTTGCGTTTCTGTTGAAAATACTCCCCAATAACTTTCATCTTCCTCTAATTTTTGATTTTTCAAAATATCATAATTAGCATACTCATAAAAATCCTCTGTTGGGGAAACAGTAGCATTTGTAGAATCTTCTGCAGCATTATTCGTATTTTTTGCTTCTAAATTTCCTGATGTTTTTCGAACAATGAAAATTCCTAAAAGGGATACACATAGGATAAATATAAAACACATTACTACTATTAACACTTTTAATACTGATTTCGTATTTTTCTTCATATTTTTTCTCCTTTGTTTTTTATTTTATTTTAACTAAATAACACTTTATCAGATTTATAAATCTTTGAGACGATTTTTAATCCAACATACATAAATACTAAGTTAGTAACAACTGTTAAAGCAAAGTAAGTGAAATTAATAGAGTTTGTCATTACAGTATTTAATAAATAACAAACATTAATACCTGGAATACAAGCAAGTTTTATATTAAGATCCACTCCCATCATTGGAAGAAACATTGCAGCCATTGGTAAGATATTTAAAACTGTCGTTGAGCTTTGAGATTCTTTAAATGATTTTTTGTTGCTTGAAAGCGCTATCGCTATAGCACTAACTAGCAATGCATAAATGATAATCAATACAATAACAAAAACCAAATTAAGGACAGGCATCATTTCTATACCAGCAAGAGTTTCTTTTGTTTTTGCAAAATAAATAATAATTCCATACATAGAAACAAATCCAATGATAGAACTTATAATAGCACTTATTGCTGTAGCTAAGAATTTTCCAAAAATAATATCTGATGTTTTTAATGGAAAGGTAAGCAATGTTTCTAAAGTTCCTCTTTCTTTTTCACCAGCTGTCATATCTATTGCTGCAAAACAAGCTGTCATTGTAGCAACCATAAACAATATTGGAGGCATATAAGAAAGTATAAAACTTCCTGCATAGCTTATTTCTGCTATATCACCATATTCTACTGTATAATTGTCTAGAATTTCTTCTGGTAAGATTCCTTCTTTTGTAAGTTCATAGGATTGCATTACTCTTTTATATTCTTGAATCGCGCTATCTGCTAAGTATCCTGCTTGTTGACTGGAAGTATTTTTACTATCTGCATAAATAGTAAAAGTAGTATCTTCCAGTACTATGTAAGCTTGTATTTCTTCGTTTTCTAATTTTGTTCTTAATTCTTTTTCTGTTCCCCTAACTTTATCAATTTCCATTTCTTGGATAATAGTATTAAAGGAAGAATCGGGTTCAAAAGCAAAACCTATTTTATTGTAAGTAGTTATCTCTGGATCTCCCATAGATTCATACAAGAGAATCATAAAAACAATCAATAATGGATAGAATATTAAAGGAACCACTACCATCGTAATAAGCGTTTTTTTATCTCTTACAACATCTCTTAATTCTTTTTTTACAATTTCCAAAACCATATTTTTCTTACTCATTTGAAACACCTCCTACTATCGCAAAAAATGCATCTCTTAAATTTGTAGTCTTAGACATTTTTTTAATTTCTGCAGGTGTTCCTGTTGCTATAATATTTCCTTTATTAATCATAATGACTCTATCACAAATATTTTCTGCTTCTTCCATATAGTGTGTTGAATAAAGAATAGTTTTGCCTCTTTTTTTCTCTTCTTTGATGAAATCTAGAATAATTTGACTAGACATCAAATCAAGCCCAGTTGTTACTTCGTCTAATATATAATATTGCGGATTATGTACTAAACACCTAGCAAGTCCAACTCTTTGCGTTTGCCCTGTAGAAAAATTTCCGATTCTTGCATTTCTTAAATCCACCAAATTTAATAGTTTTAAAATTTCTTCTTCTCGTTCATTGATTTTCTTTTCTTCCATACCATAAAGTGTTCCACACATTTGTATTAATTCATGAGGAGATAATCTATTATACAATTTCGTATTTCCTGACATAAATGCGATTTTTCTTTTAATCTCAATCGCATTTTTCTTATAGCTCAT
>Ga0310690_10003681_pt1 | contig 22702 bp, 17 predicted proteins | sample AusTroGonzalo_MG_2_FD_207661 | JGI IMG/M metagenome (GOLD analysis project Ga0310690, IMG submission 207661) | Bovine rumen microbial communities from tropical cattle in Woodstock, Queensland, Australia - Gonzalo_04 (v2) (version 2) | ecosystem: Host-associated > Mammals > Digestive system >... | reverse complement strand
CGACACCAGAGATCGTGCATTGGGCAGAGAAACTGGTGGACATCATGGACATTGGCTCCGTGAGGGAACAGTGGCCCCAGACACTCTCGGGCGGTGAGAAGAGCCGTACGGCTCTGTGCCGGGCACTTGTTATGCGTCCTGGGCTGCTCATTGCCGACGAACCTACGGGGCAGCTCGATACTGTTCATGCCCGCGATGTGGCCGGATTGCTGCAAAGGGTGAACCGCGAACTGGGGACGACCGTCGTGGTGGCGACACATGACGCCGAACTTGCACAAACCGCACGCAGCATCTATAGGTTGGAAAATGGTAAACTGAATAAGGAGAGTTGATGAGCGGACGGAGGTACTATAGCCGTTTCTATCGTCTTGCATCCATTGCGGTGGTGGTCATGATGGGCGTAATAACCGGGAGCATTGTCTTGGGTGACTCGGTGCGTGGCTCGTTGGCCGATAGGGTGGAGGAGCGGCTGGGTGATGCACAGACCGTTGTACGGGCGGGGACGGGATATATCGACGATGCCATTTTGCGCCATCCTCTGCTTTCCGAGGCTCACGGCTATTTACTCTGTGAGGGCTTTGTGTCGGCACAGGGCGGGGCGATGACACCCGTCACTGTATGGGGAACGGACGATGACGGCCTGAACGAAGGCGAGGTGCTCGTGAACGATGAACTCGCTATGCTGACGGGAGCGGAGGGCATGGTTGTACTGCATCTGCCTGCCGACAATCTCGTCCCGTCGGGAACGCTATTTGTTACCCAAACCCACACAACACAATTGCGGGTGGCGATACGCGGCATAAAGTTGGCGAAACGTGGAGGTGACCGTCTGTTACACGATGAACAGGTGCGCCCGATGAATATTTTCATGGATCGTCGTGAGCTGGCAGCAGGGCTCGGCGTCGGCGGCTTCGGCCATCAAGGAGAAGAGTCGGTACCGGTCAACGTCATCCTGTCCTCCGACATACTAACGGAAGAAGATTTCGCGAAGGCTTGGCAGCCAGCGTATTCGGGCATCTCCCTGCGTGGGGGGACGGTGAGCAGTGAACGCGTATTCTTGCATGAGGGCGTTGTCAGCAGATTACAACCCGACAGTCGTTATTTAGCCTATTTTGTTAATTCCATTTCCCATCATCCGTCATCCATTCCCTATTCGTTTGTTACGGCCACGGACAGGCTGCATGGCGACGAAGCGGTACTGACGGACTATACTGCGGAACGACTGGGAGCGAGTGTGGACGACACGGTAGGGATGGAGTACTTCGTGGTGACGGGCGGGCTGAAACGAATGGTGACGCGAAGCCATCAGTTCACGGTCAGCGACATTGTCCCCATCGGCCAGCTTCACGGTGACAGCCTGCTGACGGCTGCACTGCCCGGATTGTCGGGCGTGACGCGGTGTACCGACTGGGACAGCGACCTGCCCATCGACATGAGCCGTATCACGGATGACGACGAAGCCTATTGGACACAATACGGACAGACACCAAAGGCGCTTGTCAGCTATGAAGCTATCAAGAGCGAATGGACCATACCGGGCTTTGGCGCGGCTACGAAGGTGACGGGTGTGACGGCCGAACGCTTAGATTCGTTAACACCGGCGGACATGGGCATTATCGTGGCGCATCCTCGTGATGCCGCTATCCATGCCGCCCTTCATGGAACGGACTTTACAGGACTTTTCTTGGCACTGGGCTTCTTCATTATCTTGGCTGCTATACTGCTGATGGCAAATCCGCTGATGGAAATGTACTACTTGCGCGCGGGTGAGTTGGCGCTCTTTGGCACGCTTGGTTTCCCCCTTCGCAGTATACGTCGGCGGATGTTCCGCGAGGGTGCTCCCACGTTGTTGGCTTTTACACCGCTTGGCGTGGCGGCGGGGTTCGGATATGCTGCGTTGATGCTTCGGTTACTAGCCGGGGCGTGGAACGGCGCTACTCATACCCGTGGTTTTACGCTGCATGTGTCCCCCGTGTCGATGCTCATCGGATGGGCGGCAGGGGTGATAGTTTGTCTGGGCATACTTGTTTGGACTATCCGAAAATGTGTGGTGGCGAACGATGGGGCAGAGAAAAAGACTGACGGTTTATATGTAATTGGAAAAACAGGAAATAGAAAAAACTGGCTTACGTGGGTTATCCTCGGCCTCGTCACGGTGCTTGTTACGTTGAACTTCACCGTCTATCATAGTCTGATATTGTTCGTCGTTTGCGGCATACTATGGATGGCCGGAGCGGGTATGTTGGCGTGGCGGGCGGTGGATAGCAGGCGCATGGCATCGTCGGCTTCGTTGGTCGCAAATTCGCTGCGCTATTATCGTCGGCAGCATGTGTTGGCGTTCTGGACGCTGGCGGCAGGGGTGTTCACCGTGCTGGCTGTAGGCTTGAATCGTCCTGACGTCAGCCACTCGTCACGCCAGACTACTGGCGGCTATGAACTCTATGCCGAGACATCGGTGCCGCTGTTGTATGATTTAAACGATGCTGCCTCGCGTCGCCGGTTAGCACTGGGCGATTTGCCTGAAGGTACACGTTTCCTACAGCTTGCCCGCCACACGGAAGATGAAGCGAGTTGCTGGAACCTGAACCGTGTCGCAACTCCATCAGTGCTCTCCATGCCGATGGGAGCAATGGCCGACTTCGGCATCGACACGACAAAGCTGACCTCTGGTGCCATGGACGGACTGATACCTATTGCCATGGACAGCGAAGCGCTGACGTGGAGCATGATGAAACACGTGGGCGACACGCTGGACTACCGCGCTGCCGACGGTCGCGAAGTCAGGGCACTTATCGCAGCGGCGTACCCTACGGGGGTGCTTCATGGCCATGCCATCATGGAACAAAGGCTGTTCGGCAGCCTCTGGCCGGAAGAGACGGGGAGTAGGGTGGTGCTGGTTGCTGCTGATGATGACGGCGTTCACCGGCAAGCGCCATCGGCGTCTGCTCTTTCGGGAGCGGATATACTCAGGACTGCTCTCTCCGACTATGGCATCAATGTCACTACCACTGCCGAGCGATTGGCGCGCTTCTACGAGGTCACCGATGCCTACCTCAGCATCTTCCTTACCTTGGGTGGGCTGGGGCTGCTGCTCGGGGTGGCCAGTTTGCTCATCGTCATGCGCAAGTACCTTGTTGCACGCAGCGGCGAGGTAGGACTTTTCCATGTGCTTGGATTCGATACGGACACCATCGTCAGGTTGTTCCGCCGTGAACAACGTCTGGTGGTTTTCGGCGCCTTGGCTACGGGGGTAACCGGAAGCCTCATCAGCATAAGTGCTGGCTTGGGGGCTGTCAGCCGCGGCACATGGGTCACGGCTACGGGGCTCGTGGTCGTGCTTTTCGTCTTGTCAGAATGTATTATTCACTTAGTTATAAACCCTAAATCAATTGAACAACAATGAAACGAATGCTTATCAGCATGGCGCTTGTCGCCACATGTATCGTCTGTCAGGCTCAGCCGGCAGCACAGGGTGCCAGTACGAACGGCTGGCGCGGTCCGTCAAACAATGGCTTATACCCCGACACGGGGCTGCTGGATGCGTGGCCCGAAGAAGGACCGCAACTAGTGTTTGAGGTGGAGGATGCCGGCAAGGGCTACTCAAGCGCACAGGTCGTCGGCGACCGCATCTACCTCACCGGCTTGAACGACCAGGAGGACAGCGAGGTCGTCAGCTGCTACACCCTTGACGGGAAGAAGCTCTACACCTCGGCATACGGTCATCCGTGGAAGGGCTCGTACCCCGAGACGCGCACCACTGCCACTTATAGCGACGGGCGGCTCTACGTCATCAGCGGCATGGGTGAGATTGTCTGTCTGAACGCCAACGACGGCACCATCGTCTGGAGCGTTGACGGCGGCGAGAAGTACGGCCGCAAGACCGGCAACTGGGGCACCAGCGAGTGCCCGCTGGTGTTTGACGACAAGGTCATCTACACACCCTGCGGCGATCAGACCACCATCGTGGCCCTTAACAAGCTGACAGGCGAGGAGGTGTGGAAGAGCCGTCCCCTCGGTGACAAGAGTGCCTATGTGTCGCCTATCCTCATCGAATACAAGGGCAAGCGGCAGATCATCGGCTCAACGTCGCTCAATGCCTTCGGCGTCAACCCCGAGACGGGCGACATCGAATGGACGTTCGACAACTGGGGACCGAAGTACACGGGCAACAAATCGCGCTGGGATAACATCGCTCCAAACTCGGCGCTCTATCGCGACGGAAAGATATTCTTCTGCCACGGCTACGACATCAACGGCTTCCAGCTTCAGCTGGCTGACGACTTGAAGAGCGTCAGCGTGACATGGCGTACCGACGTCCTCGATACCCACCACGGTGGCTATGTCCTCGTCGGCGACTATATCTACGGCTCTAACTGGATCAACAACAACGCCGGCAACTGGTGTTGCCTCGACTGGAACACGGGCGAGGTGAAGTACGAGACCGCTTGGGAAGGCAAGGGCAAGGGCTCTATCATCGCCGCTGACGGCAAGCTCATCTGCTACGATGAGCGTCGCGGTACCGTGGGGCTTGTCAAGGCCACTCCCGACAAATTCGACGTCACCAGCGAGTTCCGTATCACCAAGGGCAGCGGTCCCTACTGGGCACATCCCACCCTTGCCGACGGTGTGCTCTATCTCCGCCACGCCGGTGCTTTCTATGCCTATAAGATAAAATAGCCTCTCAGTTCATGAAAATACTGTTTGTCTCTCCTGGTTCGGGTGACGGTTATTTCTGCGGAAACTGCTACCGCGATAACCTCCTGGTGCAAGCGCTCCATCGTGCCGGTCACGACGTGACGGTGATACCTCTTTACCTGCCGCTGCGCTTCATGGGTCAGCACGCTGGCGATGCGCCCGTGTTCTTCCCCGCCACCACCTTTTACGTTGAGCAGAAGTCGCACCGCCGCATGCCGCGGTGGGTGCGGCGCATGCTCGACTCGGCGCCTGCCCTGCGCATAGCTGCTGCACACTCGGGCACCACTTCGGCGGCCGGCATGGAGGAGATGACACTCAGCATGATTGAGGGCAACGACACTGCCTTTCGCCGCCATGTCGATGAGCTCATCCAATGGCTGCACACCATGCCGCGTCCCGACATCATCCACCTCTCTTCCTCGCTTCTAATGGCTGTGGCGCAGCCGCTGAAGGAGGCTCTCGGCATCCCCGTCGTCTGTTCGTTGCAGGACGAGGAGGTGTGGATTGACACGCTTGAGCCCGACTGCGCCCGCCGCGCCTGGCAGGCTATTGCTGACGGTGCCCGCCACGTTGACCATTTCGTCACCTCGAGCCACTACTATGCCGACATTGTCCGTCGCCGTCTGCCCTCCCTGCCACCGCCAACGGTGATCTATCCGGGTGTTGACATTTCACGCTACCAACCAGCGGACAGCAAAACCGGCAGCCCCGACTTCCCCACAATAGGCTTCTTTTATCGGATGAACGAGCTCGATGGCCTTGATATCCTTGCCGACGCTTTTGTGATACTGAAAAAGCGCAACACTATCCCTGGCCTCCAGCTCCGCGTCGGGGGCGGCTACATGCCGACTGAGCGTAAGTTCCTTGCTGGCATACGCAAGACATTGCGCCCCTATGCCGACGACGTCATTTTCGACGACAGCTATACGTGGAACCGCCATTTCGAGTTCTACCGTCAGATCAGCGTCCTCTCCGTTCCCCTTCGCTTCGGGGAAGGGATTGGGCTCTATCTGTGCGAAGCTTTCGCTGCCGGCCGTCCCGCCGTGGAGCCCGAGAGTGGCTCTTTCCCCGAAATCATGGGCGATGCCGGCGTCACCTATCGACCGGGCACCCCTGCTGCTCTTGCCGATGCCCTCGAGCATTTGCTTTCCTCCGACGAACTCATGAGCCGTTGTTCCGCAGCAGCGCGTAGACTAAGCCACGAACGATACAACGACACGCTCACCGCCGAGCAGCTCACACGGCTGTACGAAAACGTCAGTGGAAAGAGATAGAAAAAGACGATGGTTGTGGACTTGTTGATCCACAACCCCTGCTATTTATTGATGATCGGTACGCCGTCTTTTGTCAGTCCTTCGGCGCTGATGGTAAGGGCACGGCTGAAACCGTTGTTGAAGAACGAGACGGAAGCATAGCCGTCGGCATCTGTGGTGACTTCGGGGTTCCAGTAGATGGTGCGGCGATAGTCCTTGTCACCCTGAATGGGGCCGTTGGGGTAGGTGGGGGCGTAGAACTCCACGACGGGGGAGTAGCCGCTGAAGGAGGTGGAGCGGGCATTCTTATCGACATAGGTGCGACGCTTGCGGGCAGGATTCAGCTCGATGTCAACAACATAGAGGCCTGGAGCAAATTTCTTTATGAGTTCATCCTCGCCTGTTATGTATCTGATTTCACTCGTCGTCAGCAGGTCAGTAAGGCCAGGAAAAGACTCGTATATCCAGGGGCTGTCATAGACAATGATGCTCTTCACCTCCTCCAGATCAATGGCGTAGCCGGCAAAGTAGGAGGGGGAAGTGCGGTTGGTTTTCCCCTCGTGGATGTACCAGAAGGTGCGATGCCCATTGATGGGGGCGGCTTCTACCAAGCTCTTGAAATACTCAAGGCGGAAGGTGTCTATATCCTCGGGATAGTCCGAAGTATGTGTGGCGTCGCCTACATCGCCCATGGAGACTTGGACCTCAAAGCCCTTTTCCCGCAGATAGTCTTCGACTTTGTTGGTGTAGTTTCCCTCGTCCAGTATCAGCTCGGCATCCTTGGCGGCATCAAAGGCCTTGAACGTGTAATAGTCGATGTACTTGCGGCGGCCTGTGACCTCCACTTCCTCCAACAGGTGTGAATCTGTGGGCAGCTGGTATTCAGAATCCTCGGCTTCCTCAACGGTAAGCATGTTGGTGGCATCCCACGCATAGGCTGGCAGCCACGTTTCAAGGGGAGTATAGGCATAGAGGTTAGGCTTTGACGAGCGTTCGAGGCGGACGCGCGTGGTTTTGTTCCCGCTCTTGTCGCCCTGCTGACGAGTCTCCATGTAGAGGTCCCATTCTCCTTCGAAGTCCTCCACGCCGACGCTCCAGTAGCCGAGGCTGTCGGTGGTGACGGTGGTCTCCTGCTGATGCTGACGGTCAAGAGAGGTGAGGCGCACAGCGATGTTCACGTTCGGGAGGGGCGTCTCGCGGATGCGGCTGAACGCCCAGCCGTCAACCACGAGCTGGCTCTCGGTGTAGTGTCGGATTTCAAACGGCTCCACGCCTGCCATCTGACGCCAGTTGTAGCGCGTCCAGCCCTGCACCATCATGAGGAGGTCTAACTCTTTGGAGTGATTAGTGACTTGTTGACCTGTTGACTTGTTGACTTGTTGACCATCCTCAAAATACCATCCCGGGTCTTCGATGAGTCCCTTCAGTTCCGACGAAAGCAGCATGTAGGTGCGGATGTCGTCGCGGTAGGCGGTGCCGTAGTCGGCGGCGTCACGCACGGCAAGGGAGAATGTGCTCGAAGCGGGATAGGACGTTTGCAGGTTCAGCCGTACTTCGTCGAAGGGATGGATGTCGGCTTTCTCCGACGTGACGGAGACTGTCTGCGTGGGTAGCTCGCCATCCACAAAGAAAAGGCGCTGGGCGAGGACGGTGCCTAACGGGTCGTAGAGCGTAAACTGACAGACACCTACGGGTAGGACGTCGGCAGGAATGCTGAAGCGTGTGTGGGCTACGTTTATGCCCATCACCGGCAAGTTCTTCGGAAGAGCGATGTGTAGCGTGTCGAAGGCGCAGACACGTCCCTGGTGGGTGATGGTGTAGGCCAGCACGCTGTCGGCACCGAGGGCGCGGGCAGAGAGGGCAATGAGGGTTTCGCCGTCCGCTGAGGGATTGATTTTCAGCGCGCAGCCCTGGCGTTCGGCCACGGGGAGGCGGAAGGTGTAGTCCTTTCCCTCGTAGCGCGCGGTGATGCTGCGGGCATTCTTCTCGTCGGTGGTGAGGTAGTGGAAGCTGCCCATGCCGTTGTGCTGGAGGGGAACGGAGAGGGTGCTGCCGTTGTCTGCCGTCAGCCGTTCGACGTCCACGCCATGCCCCTGCTCGTCAGTGGCCTTGAAGGCGATGCGGCATTCAGCGCCCGCGATGAGGTGCCCGCCTTCAGGGAAAAACTGGAGGTTGAGCGCTTTCGGCTTGTCGGCTTTGTCGGGCTCGGGGCGATAGGTCTCCTTGCCGTTGTACTGGCGCATGACGGGATTGGCGTAGTCGCCCTCCTCCTCGGGGGCCTTATAGACGGGGATGACGCGCGAGAAGATGCCCGCATCGTCGAAGTTGAGCATGGCGCGGGTGTAGGCACGGATCTGGTAGTAGCCGCTGGGGTAGCCGACTGCGCCGCGAAGGGCTACCGCCTCCTCCACACCGGTGTCGATGAGCGGGAACGAGCCGTGGCAGCGGCCGTCAACCACCTTCAGCTTCAGTTGCTTCAGCACCACGCCCGTGGGGGAGAGCAGCTCCACGTAGAGCACCTTGCTGGCAGCCTCGCCATTGCCGGCAGCATTGACGACGTTGGCGGCAAACCACACCGTTTCGCCCTGGAAGTACGCCGTGTTGTCAAGATGCAGATAGACCTTCTCCTGCGGGCAGAGCCGGTTGAAGTAGTTGATATAGGACACCCGTTTCAGCAGTTCGGCAAAGGTGCCGGAGGGCTTTTTTTCGCTTCCCAACAGCGGAGCGTAAATGACGTTAGAGTTTTGCGCGGCCTTAGCAGAGGCTTCTACGGGCTTCTCTTCTTTTTTCTCATCCCGTCCGCTGGGTGTAAAGAATTCTATCTCGTTGCTGCGGATGTTTCCATCTTCCTCATCCGCCTGTTCGGTCTCCGGCTCCGCGACTTCGGTAATTGCCGACACGCCGTTGACGACAAAGGTGAAACGATAGTTGTACACCTCAGCCCCGACGCTAACGGGGAAGAGCATCAGGTATTTCTTCCCCTTCCGTTTGCGGCTCTCCAGCTCGGCCCACTTGCGCGTGGGAAACGTGTTGGACAGCAAGGGTTTGTCGGGATAGTTGTACATTGGTATCAGCAGTCCGCTGAAGAACGACTGTCCCTGTACGACAAACTTTGCGGGATAATAGGGCCTGTCGAGGCTATAACCGAAGCGGGTGGGGTAGTCGTCCCAGTCGCGTGCGAAAATCTTGTTCGACTTGATAGTCAGGACGGAGTCGGTCTTGTTGACAAGGGTGAAGTTAAACGCGTTTTCGGAGACGTACCAGGTGAGGCTCATGATGCCGTCGTTGTAGCGGTAGCGGGTGTAGGGCACGCCGTCCATGTCCTTGAACGAGTCCGCTGAAATGCCCTGCACAAAGCCGCGGTCGCGGTCGCAGGTCACGTCCGACAGCCTGATGACATAGTGTGCCTTGTACTTACCGTCCTTCGGCACGGAGACGGGGGCGTTGCTGATACCTCCCGGCTGGCGGCACAAGGGGGCTGTGGCTGCCGCCAGAAGCAGCAGAGGGAGGAGGGTGAGGTATCGGCAGAAGGCACTCATTATATCGTTGTATTTCTGATGCAAAGATACAACTTTTTTCTGAAACAAACAAGCAAAATGAGTGTTTTTTTTCGGTTTTTTTGCCCCCCCTTCCCCCTCTTCGCAGCAGGGCCTTCGTGCGCGATAACAGGGCGGGCGTGCGCGATAACAAGGCGGGCGTGGCGGGGCGATGCCCTGTCGGAAAAATGTAACCTTGTAACCTGTAACCTTTGTAACCTTTCCTTTCGCGTGTGTATGCACGCGTGGTTATTATATATTGGAAAGAGATAAGTATTATTTATAATATAATATATAATTAATATACTTCCATATATCTTAATATATAATATCGCGCACACGTGCGAAAGGCGAAAGGTTACAGGTTACAAGGTTACAAGGTTACACACCAAAAATCGGGATTTTCAAAAAAAATACGATTTTTTGAAAAAAAAGTGCATAAAAATTTGGTGGATTCAAAAAATATGCGTAATTTTGCATCGGATTTAAGAAGCGCATGAGGCCGGCACGAAGGCACGATCGCCACCTTGGCTCATGGTTTTTGACTCCAGACGTCCGACATCTACGCGGAAAAATTGCAGAAAGAGGGACTGCGATGTTGCAAATGTGGAAAGTTTGCCGTACCTTCGCGGGGATGAAACGACTGAAGGAATCTTTGCGCGCGGCGCTGGGCGGGCAGTATGCCGATGATGAGTTGCGAACGGTGGTGAAGGCGCTCTGCCTCGAGGGGCTGGGGCTGAGCGCGTCCGACGTGTATCTGGATGAGCCCGTGACGCTGAGCGAATCGCAGCAAAAATGGCTCACGGAGGCTGTGCGACGCTTGCAGGCGGGCGAGCCGTTGCAGTACGTGCTGGGCACGGCGCCGTTTGCTGGGCTGGAGCTGCAGGTTGACGGGCGGGTGCTGATTCCCCGTCCCGAGACAGCCGAGCTGGTGGCGCTGGTGCAAAAGGAACTGGTAGTTCAAGGGCGGATTCTGGACGTTGGGACGGGGAGCGGCTGCATCGCCATTGCCTTGGCTGGGGTGCTGAAAGGGGCAGAGGTGACGGCCTGCGACGTGTCAGAGGGTGCGCTGGAAGTGGCTCGCGCGAATGCCAAAAGGGCAGGGACGCAGGTGCGGTTCGTCAAGGCCAACGTGCTGGATACGGCATCGGCTGCAGAGGCGCTTCCGAAGGGCTGCGCGTGCATCGTCTCCAATCCTCCCTATGTCAGGCAGAGCGAACGTGTGCTGATGGAGGAGCGTGTGACAGCATGGGAACCAGCGTTGGCGCTCTTTGTGCCTGACGACGACCCGCTCGTGTTCTACCGCGCCTTGGCACGGTTGGGGCGGACGGAGGTGCTGGCCGAGGGGGGATGGATGGCCGTGGAAATCAACAGCGCCTTTGCGCAGGAGACACGCGCGTTGTTTGCTCATTGGGGCTATTCGGACGTTACCATCCACAGCGACATGTACGGCTTGTCCCGCTTTGTGACGTGCAGGAAATGATTATTCGTTGCGGGCGCAAGCCAGCGTGAAGACGCTGATGCGGAGGTCGGGAACAGCTTGTGCCAGCGTTTCGACGCACGACATCAGCGTTGCCCCTGTGGTGACGACATCATCAATCAATAGGATATGACGCCCCTTTAGCCGCTCGGGGCGACGTACGGAAAAGATGTGCTGCACATTCTTCCAACGCTCTTCGCGCGTCATGTGCGTCTGCGTTTCGTTGTGCCTGTGACGGATGAAGCTCTTTGTGTCGATAGGGAGCTTGGTCACGTCGGCGACACCCCGTGCAATCCATTCGCTCTGGTTGTAGCCGCGACTCCATTTCCTCCAGGCAGACAAGGGGACGGGTAGCAGCAAATCAATGCCGCTGAAGAAACCGCTGCCAGCCAGTTCTTGGGCAACCAGACGGCTGATGTAGCGCCCCGTTTCGGGACTGTCGCTGTACTTGGAGCGGGTAATAAGCCTGGTGTAGGCATTGCCATGCGCATAGAAAAAGTAGGCTGTAGCGTGCTCCACAGCGGGGTAGCCCATGAAATGCTGCATGACGGGATTCAGCGCCATTGGGTCGAAGTGTGTTCTCGGTAATCGGCGCAGGCAAGTGGTGCAGATGTGCTCTTCGCCTTGGTTAAGCTTGCTTCCGCACACTTTGCAGAAGCGGGGAAACAATAGCCTCCCGATGTCACTCCCAATCGTCGTCACTTGCTTTAACTTCGTTTAAGATGACGTTCATCTCGTAGCCCCGGCTGAGGGCAAAGCGGATGAGTTTGGCGTTTGTCTCGTAGTCCGATTTCTCGTGCAGGCTGCGGCGTTTGGCTTTCAATGCCTCACGCAGGGTTTGGCGGTAGTAGTCCTCGTCAATTTCCTTCAGAGCCTCGTCAATGACGGTGGAGGAAATCTGCTTGGCGCGCAATCCCTGGGCAATCTTCACCTTTCCCCATCCGCTGAAGCGGAACTTGTCGCGCACGAAGGCGCGGGCATAGCGGGCTTCATCCACATAGCCTTCGTCGAGCAGACGATGCAGGATGCGTTCCTTCTCTTTCTCCGTGATGTCCGTGGCATCCAGCTTCTTGCGGATGTCGGAAAGGCATAGCTCCGTGGTGGAGCAACGCGCTGTGAGCCGGCTGAGAATCTCGTCGAAAGGCATGAGGAGGAATTAGGAATGAGGAATTAGGAATGAGGAATGAAATAGGCTCAGAGGGCGTTGATGGCTGCAACGAGGAGGTCAACCGCCTCTTCTCTAGTAGCCCAGCTGGTGCAGTAGCGGACGCAGCAATGGTTGTCGTCGAGACGCACCCAGAAGTCGGAGACGAAATCACGGTCGAGGACCTCGCGCTGGGCATCGGTGAGGATGGGGAATTGCTGGTTTGTCGGGCTGTCGACGTGGAAGGGGATGCCCTTGGCGGCAAACGCCTCGTGGATGCGTTCTGCAAGACGGTCGGCGTGAGCAGCCATTTCGAAGTAGAGATTATCCGTGAAAAGGGTTTCGAACTGGATGCCGAGAAGACGTCCCTTGGCCAACATGCCACCGTTCTGCTTGATGTTATAGCGGAAATCTTTCTTGAGGGCATCGGCAGTGATGACCACTGCTTCGCCGAAAAGGGCGCCCTGCTTGGTGCCGCCGATGTAGAAGACGTCTGCCAGCCGCGCAAGGTCGGGGAGGGTGACGTCGCAACGGGAGGACATCAGGCCATAGCCCAGACGAGCGCCATCTACAAACAGGGGAACGCCCCACTTCCTGCAGACGTCGCTGATGGCTGTGAGTTCGGACAGCGAGTAAAGCGTGCCGTACTCCGTGGGGAAGGAGATATAGACCATGCCCGGCTGCACCATGTGCTCGAAGTTGACATCATCGTGATGACCCTGCAAGACATCTGACACCTGGCCAGCTGTTATCTTTCCGTTTGAAGTGGGAAGGGCAAGCACCTTGTGCCCCGTGTGCTCGACGGCTCCTGTCTCGTGAACGTTGATATGCCCTGTCGCGGCACACACCACACCCTGATGGGGACGGAGGGCAGAGGCAATGACGGTGGCATTGGTCTGCGTGCCGCCCACGAGAAAGTGGACATCGGCCTTGGGAGCGTGGCATGCACTACGGATAAGGTCGCGGGCGTGGGCACAGAACTCGTCTTCGCCATAGCCGGGAGTTTGGACGTAGTTCGTCTCGGTAAGACGTTGCAGGATGCGGGGATGGGCACCCTCGTTATAGTCACATTGGAACTGGATTCTCATTGTAATAGGGGGATAGGAGGTATGGGAAAAATGGGTACTATGAGAGGGGCACAGAGGCACCTTGCTCAAGGACTTCAACGGCACGGAGGACAACGGGGTCGGTGCGATTGAGGAACTGGATGTACTCGTCCATGCCCAGCATGTTGTAGATGATGTTGCCATAGACGACGGTCTCAACGTTGCGTGCTGCTTCGTTTCGCTCTTCGGCAGAGGGCGTGCGGACGCCCTTGCGGGTGGCCTCGTTGTAGAACCCTTCCAGGACAGAGGAGGACTTCAAGTAGGCAAGCAGCGAGGGCATATCGGAGTATTGGGAGAGCGTGGAGCGGTTTTTGTCTGTGTAGTTGAATGTGTAGGAACGGAACAGACCGCTACGGGAGAGGGCTGAGTAGTAGGCGTTGAACCCCGTGGTATCCTGCGGCACGAAGATGTCGGGCATGATGCCTCCACCGCCATAGACGGTACGTCCGCCAAGAGTAGTGAATACCTCGGTAGTGTCCTGACGAATGCTGTCGGAGGAGAAGAATTCGCCGTGCTCGTAGCGGGTAAGGATGTCGAGCTGATACTCTTCGTCGTCGCCACGGCTGTAGGGCTTTTGGATGCAGCGTCCGCTGGGAGTGTGATAGCGGGCGATGGTGAGGCGCACAGCAGAGCCGTCGGAGAATTCAAAGGGCTGCTGGACGAGGCCCTTGCCAAAGGTGCGACGGCCGATGATGGTGCCGCGGTCGTTGTCCTGAATGGCTCCGGCAAAAATCTCGCTGGCAGAGGCGCTGCTTTCGTTCGTGAGGACGACAATGGGGAGTTCCTTGCACGATCCAGAGCCGTCGGCCTTGTAGTCGTGACGCGGCGAGTGTTCGCCCTCGGTATAGACGATAGTCTGACCTTTGGGCAGGAACTCGTTGAGCATCTGCATGGCAGCACCCATGTAGCCGCCCGTGTTGTCGCGAAGGTCGATGATGATGCCTTCCATCCCCTGCTGGAGCAGGGAGGCTATGGCGAGGAGTGTTTCGGCATAGGTGGTCTCGCCAAACTTGGTGATGTAGAGCAAGCCCCATTTCTTATTAATAAGGTAGGATGCTTCGACGCTCTTGACGGGGATGTTGCCACGGACGATGGTGAAGGGAATGAGCTCTGTGTCGTTGCCTCGCTTGACGCCAATATTGACGGTGGTGCCGCTGGGGCCCTTGAGGTGCTTCATGGCACTCTCGTTGGTGAGCTTTTTGCCGACGAAAAGGCTGTCGTCGATGGTGACGATGCGGTCGCCAGGGAAGAGGCCGACTTTTTCAGCAGGTCCACCGTGGATGATGTTGCTCACGTAGATGGTGTCGCTCTGTATCGTGAACTGGATGCCGATGCCACTGAAGCTGCCAGCCAGTTCGCTGTTGGTCTCCTCAAGGTCTTTGGCAGGAATATAGACGGAGTGGGGGTCGAGTTCAGCCAGCACTTTCGGCATGGCTTTCTCGATGAGCGCTTCGATGTTGACGGTATCTACATAGTTCTTCTCCACGAGCTGGAGGAGGCTCCCGATTTTCCCGTTGTTCTGGATGTTGATGACGCGCGTGGAAAAACTGCGCGAAAGCAGAACAACGAAGTAGAGAAGCAATGCACCGCAAACGATTGCCAGCGCTTTAGGCCAGAATGATTTCATTTTTCAATTAATTCTTAGCTGCTAATAGGTTGATTGTTTTTGCTCATTGGCACTCTTCCAACGGAAGGTAATCCACTTGGATTCCAGCACGGGCAAGGAGGTCGAGGCCGTCGGTGAGGCGGTACTGCTCGCCATAGACCACGCGCTGGATGCCCGACTGGATGATGAGCTTGGCACACTCAATGCAGGGCGAGGCGGTGACATAGAGCGTTGAGCCGTTGCTGCTGTTGTTCGAGCGGGCAATCTTGGTGATGGCGTTGGCCTCGGCATGGAGGACGTAGGGCTTGGAGACGTTGTTTTCGTCCTCGCAGATATTCTCGAAGCCAGTGGGGGTGCCGTTGTAACCGTCAGAGATAATCATCTTGTCCTTGACGATGAGGGCACCTACTTTGCGGCGTACGCAGTAACTGTTTCCGGCCCAGATGGAGGCCATGAGCATGTAACGTTTGTCGAATTTGTCCATTAATTGTATTGTTTTTTAGTTGTTATTCGTCGAAATACCATCGCGGCGCAACAAGGCATCGATGGTGGGTTCTTGTCCACGGAAGGCTTTGAAGAGCTTCATGGGGTGTTCGCTGTCGCCTTTGCTGAGAATCTCCTTGCGGAAACATGAGGCCACGCGGGGGCTGATGACACCATCTGCAGCAAAGGCACTGAAGGCATCGGCGTCAAGCACCTCGGCCCATTTGTAGCTGTAGTAGCCTGCGGCATAACCTCCATCCATGATGTGGCTGAACTGAACGCTCATGCAGGTGCCTGGAACGTCGGGCAGCAGGCGGGTGGGGGAGAATGCGTCCTTTTCGTAGGGGATGACATCGCCTTCGAAGGGCTCGGTGCGTGTATGCCAGGCGAAATCGAGCAGTCCGAAACTCACCTGCCGTATGCAGGCATAGCCGGCATTGAAATTCTTTGAGCGGACGAGGCTGTCAATGAGCTCGTCGGGGATGAGTTCGTCCGTTTCGTAATGACGGGCAAAGGAGTGGAGGAAGGCTTTTTCTGTGCCGAAATTCTCCATCAGCTGCGAGGGCAGTTCCACGAAGTCCCATGCCACGTTGGGGCTGCACTGCGAGGGGTAGCGTGTGGCTGAGAATATGCCGTGGAGGGCATGGCCGAACTCATGGAGGAAGGTTTCCACTTCGTCGTAGGTGAGCAAAGCGGGCTTCTCGGCCGTGGGTTTGGTGAAATTGGTGGTGATGGAGACGTGGGGACGGCTGTCGGTGCCGTCGGGTTCCCTCCATTGTTCCTTGTAGTTGGTCATCCAGGCGCCCGAACTCTTGCTCTCGCGGGGGAAGAAATCGGCATAGAGAATGGCCAGGAAGGTGCCGTCGCTGTCCAGCACCTCATAGGCTTTCACATCGGGGTGATAGACGGGGATGGCAGGGTTCACTTGGAACGAGATGCCATAGAGGCGTGTGGCTAGTCCGAAGACACCATTGATGACGTTCTCAAGCTTGAAGTAGGGGCGTAGTTTTTCCTCATCGAAGTCGTATTCAGCCTTGCGAAGACGTTCGGCGTAGTAGGAGAAGTCCCACGGCATGAGTTCAAAGGCATCGCCCTCTTCTTCACGGGCTTTCTTCCGGACAGCTTCCACGTCTTGTTTTGCAGCAGGCATATAGCTTTTAAGCAACTTTTCGTACAAGCTGTTGACGTGCTGGATGTCCTCTGCCATGCGTTCCTCAAGGATGTAGTCGGCAAAGTCCTTGTAGCCCAGTAGCTGGACGATGCGTAAACGGAGGTTGACGATTTGGCGCACTAACTCCACGTTACTTGTGTCACCTTTGATGGCTTGCGTATTGTAGGCCATGTAGAGCTGCCGGCGCAGGTCGCGGTCGCGGCAATAGGTCATGAAGGGGACGTAGCTAGGGGCATGGAGCGTGAACGTCCATCCCTTTTCATCGTGGTCCTCGGCTTCCTCTTCGGCTTGCAGAAGGGCCGTCTCGGGCAGCCCAGTCAAACGCTCTTCGTCAGTGATATTCAGTTGGAACGCATTGGTGGCTTTCAGATGATTCTGTCCGAAGAGTACGGTGGCCTGTGCAAGCTCGGCTGTCAGTTGGCGATAGAGGGCTTTGTCATCGTCATTTAGAGAGGCTCCGCTGCGGACAAACGAGCGGTAAGTGTCGTCGAGTAGTCGTTGCTGTTCCTCAGTTTCAATGCGTTCTGTCCCTTTCTGCCAGTTCTCATAGACCACCTTGACACGGTCGAATAGCGCGGCGTTGAGTGACACATCGTTGCTATGTTCCGTGAGGATAGGCGTCATGCGCCTCACCAGTTCCTGCAGTTCATCGCTGGTTTCTGCCTCGTCGAGGTTGTCCATGACGGTGCTCACTTCCTCAAGCAGCCGCCCACCATAGTCGAGAGCGGCAATGGTGTTGTCGAACGTGGGAGGTTCGGGATTGTCAGTGATGGCACGAATTTCCTCGTTATCCTGTCGGATACCCTCCATGAGGGCGGGCTCATAGTGCTCCAGCCGGATTTTGTCGAAGGGAATGGCGCCATGGGGCGTCGTATGGGGAGTGAGGAAGGGATTATCGGTCGGCATAAGCTGATAAAAAATCGCGCAAAATTAATACAAAAAATCCAATAATTAAAGGAGAAACGAAGAAAAATCCGTGGTTCAGTTTTGTAAGGCAAGGCTCAAAGATAGCCTAAAACGGGATTTCTCAGTAAGCAGATTAGATGGTTGTATTGTCACGAAGCGGGCGGTAGTTTTGCAGGCGTTTTAGGTCGGGGATGGCAATCTGGCTGTAGGAGAGGTTGACGAGGCCGGCTTTCTGCCACGAGACAATCAGTTCCGACATGCGCCGGCGATTGCAACCCAGTTGGAGGGCAAGGTCGTCGCGAGTCATTTTCAGCAGTTTCTCACCTCGCGGATTTTCACAGAGGCTGCGGACGAAGTGGCAGAAAAGGGTATGGATGTCGTCGCCGATGGGGAGCGACTGGCGTTCGATGAGCGACTGGGCATAGGCACAATAGAGATTGAGGATATTCAGTTGGACAATGCTGAACTGGCCGAAAACGTTGAACATATAGCTCTTGTCAAAGGCGAGCAGTACCGCCTCACCGACGGCTCGATAGCTGGCTCGAAGGGTGGTGTTGCGTCCGAACAAACTGCTGATTTCTATGAAAGTGGATTCGTCGAGGACCTCGGTGAAGAGGTATCGTTCGCCTGGGCCGGGGAGCTCGCGAATCACCTTGCCACGCAGGATGTAGAGCAGCCGGTTGTGTCGCTCACCACTGCGCTGTATGTAGGCGTCCTCGAAATGGAGAAAGTCGGGACGCACCTGTTCCAACAGTTTCATCAGCTCGTCCATCGTCAGTCCCTGAAAGAGGGGCATGGAAAGTAGCTGGCTCATCATTGACGTCTGCATAATCATTCGGTTTTTCGGTTTTCGCTGCAAAATTACTTAAAAAATTTGTTTTTTCGTTTATGAAGTCTTAACTTCGCAGGCAAAAATGAAAAAATTGTTGTATATTTATAAAGGTATAAGTTTATGTTAGAAGCATGGAATGCCCTTGACGGGGCGCAGAAGGTATTCTGGGGCGTGGCTATTGTGGCCAGCATCGTGTTTGTGATTCAGACGATAATGACTTTCGTCGGGTTGGATAACGATACGGATGTCGATTCCAGTGGGCTCGATGCCGATGAGGGTATTTCGGGTTTCTTCAGTCTGAAGAATCTGGTGAACTTCCTGTTGGGCTACGGCTGGGCAGGCGTGGTGTTCAAATCGTTGATTCCCTCGTCGTTGTGGATTCAGCTGGCTGCCGTCGGCGTCGGTCTGCTGTTTGTGCTGGTGTGGGTCATCATTATCCGTCAGGTGATGAAGCTGGGTGTCGATAAGACGTTCCACATTGAGGAGACCGTTGGCCTGATAGCCGATGTCTATCTGCGCATCCCTGCCTCGGGCGAGGGCTCGGGCAAGGTGATGGTGAGTGTCAGGGGCTCGGTGCACGAGCTTGAGGCGGTTACGCAGGGCGATGCTATCCCCACAGGCGCGAAAGCAAAGATTACTGCCATCGTGAACACCGACACCGTTCGCGTGGAGGCTCTTTCATAGAGAGAAGATAATATGTTTAATTGTAAATTATTTATTCATAAATGAGTATGTCGAATCCTTTCTTTTTGATTATGCTGCTTGTCGTCGTCGTGTTCGTGATGGTAGCAGCGGTTATCCGGCGTTATCGCCGTTGCCCCAGTGACAAGATTCTGGTTGTCTATGGTAAGACGGGTGGCGGAAGCGCCAAGTGTATTCACGGTGGCGGTAAGTTCGTGTGGCCTATCATTCAGGACTATGCCTATCTGAGCCTGACCCCCATCAGCATCGATGCTAACCTGACAAATGCCCTGTCGAAGCAGAACATCCGTGTGGATGTCCCGTGCCGTTTCACGGTGGGTATCAGCACGGAGAGCGACTCCATGAACAATGCAGCTGAGCGTCTGCTCGGGCTGAGTGCCAATGAGATTCAGGAACTGGCCCGCGATATCCTGTTCGGTCAGCTCCGTCTGGTCATTGCCACGATGAGCATCGAGGAGATCAACTCCGACCGTGACAAGTTCCTCGAAGCTATCTCGAAGAACGTGGAGGTAGAGCTGAAGAAGATTGGTCTGCGTCTTATCAACGTGAATGTCACCGACATCAAGGACGAGAGCGGCTACATCGAAGCTCTCGGTAAGGAGGCAGCTGCCAAGGCTATTAATGAGGCTAAGGTGAGCGTGGCTGAGCAGGACAAGTTCGGTGAAATCGGTAAGGCCGAGGCTGTCAGGGACACCCGTATCCGTACCAGCGAAGCCAATGCTGTGGCCGTGCAGGGTGAAAATACCGCTCAGATTGAGATTGCCAACTCGAATGCCTCGCGTCGTCAGAAGGAGGCTGAGGCTCTGCGTGTGGCTGTGGCAGCCGAAAAGGTGCAGCAGGCGCGTGCCCTCCAAGAGGCTTACGCTGCTGAGCGTGAGGCGGAACTTGCCCGTGCTGAACGTGAGCGCAGCACGCAGCAGGCCAACGTCATTGTGCCGCAGGAGGTGGAGAAGCAGCGTATTGTCATTGAGGCTGAAGCTGAGGCAGAACGTGCTCGCGTGAAGGCGAAAGGTGAGGCCGATGCACTCTTTGCCAAGATGGAGGCGCAAGGTAAGGGTTCGTTTGAAATCCTCACCAAGCAGGCTCAGGGTTACGACAAGATGGTGCAGGCCGCTGGCGGCGATGCCAACAAGGCCTACATGCTGTTGCTGCTTGACAAGCTGCCCGAGCTGGTCAGCACACAGGTGGAGGCTGTCAAGGGCATCAACATCGACCACGTCACGGTGTGGGACAATGGCACTAAAGGCGAGGACGGCAAAGGTTCTACGGCCAATTTCATCAGTGGCCTGATGAAGTCCGTGCCCCCGCTCGGTGACCTCTTCGACCTTGCCGGCATGAACCTGCCCCAGTATCTCGGCTCAAAGAAAGAAGCTCCGGCCACTGCTGAGGCTGTCGTTGAAAAGCCTGAGGAATAAACCGTTCTATCATTTTCGCTGATCTGAAAGATGCTTATTAAAATCCTTGCAGCCGTAGCACCTGTCCTGTTCCTCTTGTGCTATATCTACATGAAGGACAAGAAGGCTCCAGAACCCACGGAGCAGCTTTTCAAGGCCTTTCGCTACGGTGTGCTGAGCGCCATCTGTGTGATGGTGGTGATGTCGCCCTTCGGAGCGACCAGACAGCCTGTGGGTTTCCTGCAGTGTATGAAAGTCAGCTTTTTCGAGGCGGGCATACCTGAGGAGTTTTTCAAGTGGCTGTTCCTCTACATCCTCATTTGGCGCAGTCCGCAGTTTGACGAGTATATCGATGGCATTGTCTATGCCGTGTTCATCTCGATGGGCTTTGCCTGTCTGGAGAACATCATGTACGTGCTGCCCGGCTCCATGGGTACGGCTGTCAGTCGCGCACTGCTTTCGGTGCCTGCGCACTTCCTGTTTGCCGTCATCATGGGCTACTACTTCTCGATGGGCAAGTTCCATCCTGAAGAGCGTACACGCTACATGATGCTCAGTCTGCTGTTGCCGATTGTGGGTCATGGATTGTTCGACACGTTTGCCTTCTGGATGGATTCGCTGGGCGAGAGCCGTATTTACACGGCGTTGTTCGTCTTCTTCATTGCTTGTGACATCTGGCTGTGGCGCCGTTGCACGCGGCTCATCCGTAAGAGCGTGCTGATGTCGGATGAGGCTCGTGCCGAAGCTGAGGCGCTGGCATTTGTCCAGGCTCAGGAGGCAGCCGAATCGCTGCCTGCAGCACTGCCTGTGAGCGGCGAATGGGCTGATACACCCATTGCCATTTTCCGCGTAAAACAAGATGGTGAATCGACGACCGAGGCAGAGGGCTTGACCTACAAGCTGCTGATTGAGTGTAAGGACGATGCGAAAATCATCATCAACGAGCGCGATGCGTTCTTTGCCAAGGGGGGGACGAACTATCGTCTGACGCTGCCCGCGGGAGAGTACACGCTGCGTGCCGTCAATCTGGCCCGTTACGAGCAGATGATTTCGAAGAAGGTGAACCTCACAGAGAACCGTCGCGTCACGGTGGCCTTCTCGGCGTGGGAGCGCATCCCTGCCTGGGTGCGTACGGTGACCATCACGCTTCTTGCCATCCTGCTATACAGGTGGTTTGCGTACGGCGTCTGACGGTGGTCTGAGAGTCCCGTCGGGTAAGCCAATGAAAAAGTGCCCTGCAGTTGCGGGGCACTTTCTTTTTTCTAACCAATAAGGATGTTTAGTTCCTTGTCTTAAGCGGGACGAATGGCCTCAGAGGGGCAAGCGTCAGCGCAGGTGCCGCAATCGACACATGCCTCAGGGTCAATGACGTACTTGGTGTCGCCTTCGGAGATAGCCTCGTTGGGGCACTCATCAATACATGTTCCGCACTTGATGCAATCGTCAGTAATAATGTAAGCCATTTTTTTACGAATTAAGAGGTTTCTATTATAAATCGGCCGCGAAGGTACGGTGTTTTCTGCAAACTTCCAACAATTTTTGATTTTTTTATAAAACAAGGGAAGAAGCGCAGGCTTCCTCCCTGTCTGACGGTCTTGTGGAAGAAGGTTTAGTAGGTGATCAGCGGCTCAAGTTCCTTGGCCTGAGCAATCATCTTCTCCAGCTCAGAAACGGCGGGGACGCGGTTGCAGAGGTTCTTCTCCTCGTTGACAGCCACAAGCTTGGGCTGGAGGTTGGCGGGAACGCGATGACGGAACTCCTTGACGGTGTCCACACCAGCGGCCTCAAGCAGTTCAGCAAACTGTCCGGCGATGCCCTTGATGCGGAACAGGTCGGCATGGTTGGTCCACTTCAGAATCAGTTTCTCGCTGATGCCCGTGGCTTCTGCCATGGCTACGCGGCCTTTCTTGGCGGCGCACTTTGCCAGCAGATCTTCGGTTGTCTTCACTCCGGCTTCCTGCAGCTTCTCTGCATACACGGGGCCGATACCTTCTACGTCAATGATTTTGTAACCCATAGTAATGAATCGATTTTAAAGTTGATAATAAGAAAACTACTTTTTCGGGGCGAAGTTAGCGAAATGAAAGCAATCGTGCAAGAAAAATCGCTTTTTTTTTCACATTATGTGAATTTGGGCAATCGGGTTCCGTCACCACAGTCTTTCGACGGTGGCGTTGGGGTAGTAGTGGCTGAGAATCTGCTGGCAGGTGTAGCCTTTCGAGGCCATTACGGCGGCTCCTATCTGACACATGCCCACGCCATGACCCCATCCACGTCCTTCGAGTGTCCAGAGTCCGTCGATGAATGTGGGGGTGAAGCAGCTGCTGTAGAGGTGGGTGGGCGAGAGGATGCGACGGATTTCCAGCTCCTTGCCTACGACGAGCGTGCGGATGG
>Ga0310690_10003680_pt1 | contig 22707 bp, 18 predicted proteins | sample AusTroGonzalo_MG_2_FD_207661 | JGI IMG/M metagenome (GOLD analysis project Ga0310690, IMG submission 207661) | Bovine rumen microbial communities from tropical cattle in Woodstock, Queensland, Australia - Gonzalo_04 (v2) (version 2) | ecosystem: Host-associated > Mammals > Digestive system >... | reverse complement strand
GAACTTCATTTTAGTCTGTGTTTTAGAGTTTGGGCACCCTAAAGTTACAGACTTTCGGGATTGGTCCGCAATGACCAGTCCCTTTTTTTACGCGTCAACGCTCAGACACACTTTTTGGGACAGTATCAAACCGAAGTGTATGAATTGCTCAGCATGTTCAACACGGACCAGATTTCACAGGAGGATATTGCCCGCGAGTGTGAACAAGTTAGGGAGAATCTTTATAAAGAACAATAAATCGTCTTTTGGAACCCGACCGAGTTTCGGATGCAGACATACTCATTATGTGAGACAAAGACCTGATTGAGATGAGATGCTTTGGACGATGTCGAATTATGACGCCTGAAGAATACGATCCGAATTCAAAGAAGAAATGACCATTTCAAGAAACGAAAACCACACTTAAGGTTATATTACTATTTATGAGGCCATTCCACCACTAATCGATTGGAATTAGTTGTTCTCTTCACAGTTGTATTGCACTCAATGCGCTCAAAAAACATTCTTGCTTCAGGTAGTATTTCTAATTCAACCGAAAGATCTTTCTCTTTAGCTATAGCATAAACATATAAAGGTAATGTCTTTGTTGCTTTGTCAATTGAGTCAGAAACTACTGTTAACTGTAATGTTGTTACATTATCATCATCCTCCTTATAGTAATAGTGTTTGTTAGCTAAGATTATTTGTGTTATCGAATCTTTCTTGTCGAATGTATTTGGGGTAAAAACATGTCTGCCTCCCTCTTGATTATTTACAATATCGTCAAGACTAAAACCAGGATAAAGTATTTCTTTAAGGTGTTCTTTGAATATAAGATAGTTGCTGTCTATTGTAGCGGTTGCGGATTTCGCCAAAATGGTTCCTTCAGCATCCAAAAGTATTTTATTATAGAGAGTATCAAGATTAGCTCCATGTGGATCATCAAGAAGATTCTTATATTCAAGGTATGTTCCGCTTTCTTCCGTAGTGGTCCATATTTCATATTTATCACGATGAATTTTAGCCTCCATAAGCAATTTTTTTAATTTATCCAAGGTGATTGTATCTGTGCCATTGCGACCAACTATATGTACCACCAATGGTATGTCATCAAGGTAGTATTCTGCTATTCTATATTTCTTATTTACAAATCTAAGACTATCGTCCTTGTTTACATCTATTTTGCCTGTCGAAAGAACGACAGGGCAGGGTTCCCCATTGCCATTGATGTAGTCCCATAGAAGATGCCAAGCAATAGAAGATGGTATATGAACATATTTTGAAGCAGGGTTAGGTTTATAATTATCCACTGAGATATGATAAACGGTGTCAAGGTATTGTTGAACAGTCCCTCCGCCTGCGAAAATTATACTTGATTTTGAGTATTGATTTAGCTTAATTACGGTGAATACTAAAAACGAAAAAACAAATACAAGGAACCAAGAGATGATCCTACATGTTTTATAGCTAAACCTCCGAGGGAACCTTTTTGTAATTATTTTCTTGCCTTCCTTTTTTGATTTTATTAAATCGTCGATAGAATAATTGTCTGTAAGAATATCTTTTACATTAATTTCTATGTCTCTTTGGGCGATGTTTCGAATGTTTTCGTTAATCGTTGTTTTGCTTACCCAGTTTTCTACATTAACGAAGAGAACATCGTTTTTTGTTATCTTGTCATTTTTGTCCTCAATTCTTTTCGTTATTATTCTAATTTCTTCTTCGAAGTTCTCTCCTCCTTTTATTGCTTTATCAAATGAATATCCCGCACATAAAACAATATAAGATTTGCTCTTATTAATTGCAATCTTCCAATCCGTATCTTCTAAACAATCACAATAGACCCTGTAGCCCTCTAATTGAAGTGTTTGGGCCATTGACCTGGCCAAACAAGAGCTATGTCTAGAGTACTTTTCGTCTTTTGTGGTAAGCCGTCTATATGAAATAAAAACATCATACTTTTTACTTTTAGAAGCATTGCCTTTGTTATTTGGCTGGTTTTGTGTCTTGTTTTCCATGATTCTATTCTTTTATCCTTACAATCCTTAGATTCGCAGCGTGATTGTCTGCGCATCAAGAATACAAGCGCAAAGGTAGGGCGTTTTACCGATTAATGCAAATAAGAACCCCGTGTTTCAGAAAAAGTTTGTACTTTCGCAACTCATAACTCAAAAAATGGAGGACGACTGATGGCGAAAAAGATTGTACAAAAGATTATACAAATACCTGATGATAAACTGGATTTGTTTGAAAAATTAGTTTCGATGATGGACGGGGCTGTAAAAGACGCTGAAAAACCTGAAACTGTTGCCAACGACTGCCTTGTGGACACCGTGAAAAAACTCTTTGATATTTTTGATGACAAAAAGATTGCTGACAAAGGGCTTACGCAACAAGATGTTGATAATGGACGGAAATTAGTTGAAGAGTTGGTTGATTACCGAGTGAACATAGAGAACAAGCTACTTGGTTTGTTAACCACCAATTCACAGTTTAAAGACGAAGAAGAAAATGCTAAGAAAATGTCCAAGGAAGGACGCAAATTAGTTAAAGAGTTAGCCGTACTGCCTTATCATCATCCGAGAGCATATATTGCGGTTGATGTGGTGGTTTTTGGCATACTACCTGATAAGGAAGAATTGTGTGTGTTTCTGCAAAGAGACGATGCCGAAGACAAGTGGGCCTTGCCAGGACGGATGATGCGCTGCGGATCAAGTTTTGAGGATGAAAAATATAATAAAAACGGCAAAAACTGGACTTTGGAGGAAACAATGCGAGATGCACTTGTTTGCAAGTGGGAGAAAGTGAAGGAAAAAAAAGAAATATATGTGGGCGGAATGAGGGTTTTTAGAGAAGAATCTTCGGAGGTTGATGTCTCGTATCCAATAAGGCCCAACATTGACCTCATTTGTCAACTTGAAGCAATGTCTGCAATAGACCGAGACGATAGGCCGATGCGAGTGGTGTCCGTTCCTTACATGACCTTGGTTCGCGTGGGAGAAGACAAACTTATACCTTCTAACTTTCCCAAAGGTTTGGCCGAATGGAGGCCGGTATCAGAACTGATTGATGTAGAAAACAACTTTCATACACTTGTAGAGTTAGCCCATGATCATTCTGAGATTTTGAAGAATGGTCTTAAGCGTTTGTACCAGGAGGTTCGAACCCGGCCAATAGGAGGAAACAAAGAGGTAGTTGACAAAGATGTCATTGAAAAATTCGTAAGCAAAGAAGATATAGACAGATGTAATTATGACGATTATGTCCTACTTTCGTCTAAATCGTTTGATGCCTCGCAAATAATTAATAAGGTGTATGATGTGGTCTTGCGAACGATGGGCGTGTCCGTGGAGCGTTCAAACCTTCGCAAACTACTGCTTGAAAGAGGTGTGATTGAAGAAGTGAGTAATTCGAACCAACCAAGGGGAGGAGGACTTTACAGATTTAATGTCGAAAAATATAAAGAGTACAAGAAACATCACAATTTCGGATTTAACCCCAAACCGAAAGGAATAAAATAGACAATACTCATTGTGTTGAGTATAATTCATGTTTTTTTTGAATAGCCTGCCAAAACGGTGGGCTTTTTTATTTCTTCTTGTGCTTTTATGGCAAATGAAAGCCTGATTATAGACCAATTTTATGCAAGAAATGTATGCTTTTCTTTGTAGAATAGAGAGCATGTATGCTTAAAATAATACTTAAAAAATCCAAATCACCCAACACAAACAAAAAAAAAATCAAAATAGTATTGCTGTATCAAAAAAATAACTTATTTTTGCAGGTAAAAAAAATAACAACCTCGGGTTCAATTATCGGGCCGTAGTAAATCGATTGAATACTAACCCATCTAAACACTAACCAACATGAAAAACAAAACCGACGAGCCTAATGGGATATAACTAGGCAATAAAGAAATGAAAAAGTCACTTATCACCCTCATCACCATCGCTCTGGTAAGCATGGCAAACGCACAAGGATTACAGAATCTGGAAGCCAACCATGTCCTCAAACGCTTTCTCAATTATGTAAAGATTGAGAGCCAGTCCATTGACGATCCCGATCCTGAATCGTTTCCCATGACCGAAGGTCAGAAGGAAATGGCCAACCTGATTTTCAATGAGTTGAAGACCATTGATAAGGATAATGTCCTAGACATTAAGATGTCGCCCAACTTTTTCGTTTATGTGAAAGTGTCATCAAACATTGAAAAAGAAGTGCCCTCGGTCATGTTTATGGCTCACATGGATGTCACTCCTGAAGCCAACGCCAACGGCATTCGTCCGCAAGTACACCATAACTATGACGGTGGCGACATTGCCTTATGCAACGGACTGGTATTAAGCCCTAACAATCCAGAAGGCAGTCACCTGAAAGATGTCGTTGGTAAGACCATCGTCACCACTGACGGTAATACGTTGCTCGGTTCCGATTGCAAAGCGGGTTGCACCATCTTGGTGACACTCATCGAACAAATGGTCAACAATCCAAATTTCAAGCATGGTGATGTATACTTCACATTCACGCAGAATGAGGAAGTTGACAAAGATGTCATGGGTATGGATTTGAGCTATTATGACCGTACCCCCGATATCTTGATAGACGTTGATGGCTCATACACTTACCAGTTTAGCGTCGCCAACTTCACGGCAGAAGGACGTACCTACTTGTTCAAAGGCAACCAAGCACACCCCTCACGAGCTAAAGCTATGAAATACGCAGACGCTCGTACCGCTATGGCCTATTTTATTGGTCAATTACCGCCTGAGATTCACCCTTCGTATTCGGAAGGACATCAAGGTTATGTGCATTGTTACAACATAGAGATGTTGCCCAACGGACATGATGTGCGTATCCGTGTCCGTATCCGCTATTTTGATAAGGCTGATGGCGAACGTTTCAAAGCCAATCTTGACGAGGCCTATCGTAGAACACTTCAAGCCTATCCTTTTGTTGAAATTGAACTTGAAAACGATGAACTTCAATACGAAAACATCGCCTATACCATGCATCCACAAGCTGTTGGCGTAATCCAACGCGCAGCAGAAAAAACCGGAATACCTATGAAAGGCTTTGAACTGCGTGCAGGTACTACATCAGCATCAATGGTTGCCAAAGGTCTGCCTGGAGGCCCTTGTCTCTATGGTGCACAGCAGGCTTCACATAGTGTTTACGAATGGTGCTGCCTCGAAGAGATAATGGAAATCATTAGATTGACATCCAATATTGTGACAGAAGTAAGCAATCTGGAATAACAAACAATTTATAAAACAATACATTATGAGAAAACAATTATTTGTCATTGTGGCTTTGGTTGTCACGGGCGTGGCCAAAGCACAAGTCAATCTTCAAGAGGTGTACGACTTCAACCGCAATCAAATGAAAACCACCCTAGAGATGTTTAAGAATGACGGATGGGGCAACACGTTTTTCTTTGTGGACATCTACCAAACGGTTGGTTCCGTGGCACCATCGGTGTTTTATACGGAAATCGCTCGCTCTATTAACTTTTGGAAAGATACTGCACTTAAGAGCTTTTTTCTTCATGTCGAGTATAATGGAGGATGCGGTATCGGTTATGAAAACGGATTGGGATTCACAGGCTTCCCTATCAAAAAAGCGTGGCTGTTAGGCACCGAGTATTTCTTCTATTCAGAGGACTATGCCAACAATTTGACCCTTAGGGTGTCGTACAAGAATATTAGTGGCACTCATAGTGAGATCCCCATGCAACTTACCGCTGTTTGGTGTGCAAATGACCTCTTTGGTGTCAAAAGCCTTGTCCTCTCTGGTTTCGCCGATTTCTGGTGGGAGGATAACATGTGGGAGTCTTTAGGAGGTCAAAACACAAAATGTGTGTTTCTCGCAGGACCTCAATTGTGGTACAATGTCGGTCGATTCTTCAACTGCGATAATCTCTTCGTTGGCGGCTCGGTCGAAATCTCCTATAATTTTACTGGTAATGGTACTTGTCCGGCTTTGCCAGGCTGGAGAGTGAATCCGGCTTCGGGTATCAAATGGAATTTTTAAAAATACAAACCACTTAATAACATTAAAGCCATGAAAACTAATTTAAAATTATTGATTGTGATTGCCATGGTGGTCGTTTGTGGCAGTCTGTTGACCCCGAAATCTGGTTTCGGGGCAGAGAACCGGAATTCCGTCGCATCTATCTCGACCCTAGAGATGGGGCATTTTTCAAAGGAAAACGGAGTAGTAAAATGGATTCCCAAAAAACAGCCCAAAGTTCATAAGGTTGATGGTAGTACAGCCTTTTCTTCGGATCCTTTGGTCAACCAACAAATCCAATTTGGTCTTTTTGACGCAAAAATTATCAAGTGCTTAGAGGGTTCGGTTTCAGGAACATCTGTTGAATCAACCTTTTCTAATACTGATTTTGTTGACCTTCAACGGTCATGCCGCTGCATTGAGGCAAGAGTTAAGCATCTATTAAATGCTGAATCGCATTCTATTCCAGACAGGAGTGTTGACAATTTGCTTGCCTTGCAACGAGCTTGCCGCTTCATGGATACTGGAGTAGGTAATCTTTTAAATGTTAGGGCTCCTTTTCTCCAAAATGAAAATCCTCAGCCAAGTCCGAAGCGTAAAAGTATTGTGATATTGTATGTTAGTGATGTACATTGCGAAGTCTTTGGCTACCCCATTATGGCAGGATACCAAGATGCTATTTCAGACACAGCCTATGTGGCTACAGTAGAAGTTGGCGATTTCTTGCAGGGTGGCATTGTGGGTTCCATCTCCAAAGGCAGCCATATTGTGCTTATTATACGTAACATGAACCATGACGCTGTGGCACTAGGCAACCATGAACCTGACTTTGGGATGCAGCGTCAGCATGATCTTATGGACTCTATTAACGCCCCTGTAGTATGTGCCAATTTTTACGACATGGAGGGTAAATGTATCTACTCACCGTATGTTATCAAAAGCTATGGTGATAGAAAAGTGGCTTATGTGGGCGTGTTGACGGCATATACAGAGGAGATTAAGTCATCTGAATTTTATACAGCTGACGGACAGAAGATCTATGACTTGCGCCGCGAAGAGATGGTACAGATAGTCCAACAATCAGTGAACGATGCACGTGCAGAGGGCGCCGACTATGTGGTGCTGCTTTCGCATGTTGGTGATATTATTCAAGACCGAAGTTGCCCAACATCAAAAGATTTGGTAGCGGCCACAACGGGAATTGATGTAGTGATAGATGGTCATAGTCACAAGATTGTTCAATGTGATACGGTGTTGAACTCGGCTGGGCAGCCAGTTTATATCACCCAGACTGGTAAAAAATTTGCCAATATAGGTAAGTTGGTGATTTCACCAAACGGACATATTAGCATCGAATTGATTCCTACGAAAAGTATCCCTTATCGCAACGCACGAGTTGCTCATATCACAGATAGTATCAATGCCTTGGTCAATGCCTCCACAGCGTATACAGTGTTTTATACAGATTACGAATTGACTATAAATGATGAAAATGGAGTCAAAGCCGAAACGAATGCAGGAGATATTGTGGTTGATGCGATGCGCTGGGGGCTCAAAACCGATATGGCTTTTGTAAACGACGGTGGCCTACGTGAAGGAATCGAGTCAGGCGAGGTTAGCTACAGACAAGTATGCGATTTGGCACTTTTCCATGACAATGTGGTGAAAATACAAGCTTCAGGATCCGAGATACTTGAAATGTTGCATCGTTGCACACAAAATCTGCAAAATGACGACGAATTTCCGCAGGTGTCTGGCATGAAGTTTAGCGTCCGCGTTTCTGACCACACTATCACTTCGGCAGAAGTATTGCAATCAGATGGCAGTTATATTCCCATTGACCCCGCTGCTATCTACACAGTGGCAATTCTGGAATATGCAACCCACACTGGCTTTCATAAAACTTTTACGAAATGCCGTCCCGTACTTGAAAATTCGGGCATCCTCTATCGAGACATGCTTGTAGATTATATCAAAGAGGTGTATGGTGGCAAGGTGCCATCCCAATACGCTAAACCTCAGGGGCGCATAACAATTGAATAACCGATTTTCAATAGCAACAATGATGGTGGTATCTTCACGAAAGGCATCGTCGAGTGCCACCATCTTGTTGGAATTGAAATGACAAAAAACTATTGCTTTTGTTGATAAAACTTGTCAACTGTAAATCATAAAAAAGAATTGTCAAACAAATTATTGCTGTTATGAAAAACGGATTTATCTTTTTGGGAGTGATGGCTGCAGTTTTTGCCATACCCTTTTCTGTATGTATAATTAAGATGGTGAGGGGACGGTATAATCATAATGAAGACAGTGTCCTTTTCTACTTGGGACTGTTGAGCTTGTGTTATAGTATAGTATTTGGCATGTACCTTTATATAGATATTAGTTGGTTTTTGTCTCCACCTGTGATTTCTTCATGCATCCCTGTTGTGACTCAAGATAATGATACACTCTATGAGTTTCATGATTCCACCCGATATTGCAAGGGACAAATTGAGAAGGGTGAGATTTCGACCACTTTCACCATTACAAAAAAGACTGCAACGGCTGGTTTATATGGCACAGATACCTGCGAAATATGTGGGCGCCAACTTCGCGAACATTCGAAAAGGCAGCAAGTAGGGCATTACGACATTGATATTGATTATTATATCCCTGACGATATTGTATACAATAACAAATCGACGTGTTTCACGAGTCGTATTCCAATTAATGCCAAGGTGCCACCGCTAGACTTGTGTGCAATTTGTAGGAGACGGTTTATTAACCATTATACACGATGTGAATACAGATACTATGAAGCCGTAGCTGCCATGAATGAGTCATTTATTTTTTTAAGGTCGTTGCCGAAAAAAGAAAGAGCATAACATCCACTTCTTTTTTTGATTGTAGCTATTTTGTTTGTTGATTTTATCTACTTTTGCTCTTTGAATCAGCTTACATTTTGCATAATTAATACCAACTACTATGAATAAACTTAGATTTCTTATTATCACGCTACTGCTATTCGTCAGCAGCTTCATCTATGCCCAGCAAGACCTTGCTCTTGAAAAAGTCACCATCGTCAGCCGCCACAGCGTCCGTGCTCCATTGGAGACTTACCTTAGTACCCTCGATGGAATGACTGGTGACGGTTACCAATGGACTCGCTGGTCAGTGCCAGGGAGCCATCTCACCCTGAAAGGCGGCGCTTTGGAAACGCTATTCGGCGAGTATTTCCGTTTGTGGCTTGATAACGAGAACTTTGAATTGAAAAGTGTTGACGTCTATTTCGGTGCCAGCTCCAAGCAACGTACCATAGCTACAGCAAGGGCTTTCGCTGCGGGATTGATACCCCTCACAACCATACCGATTGATTACAAAGTGGATGAGAAAGGGCGGGTTGGCTATTTGGACCCGGACTATCTTCCGCTGCTTAACTACAACGGTGTTCCCAACTTTGATAGTGTGGCTTTCAAAGCGGAGGCTTATCGCGAACTGGGCGAGCTGCAAGCCCCTTCATATACGTTTTTAGAGAAAATGTTGAGGATGAAACGCTCAGATTATGCCCGCAAACGTGGCAATGCGCATTTCGACGACTATGTGGGCGTTAACCTCAATTTCTATGACAAGAACGGTAAGCCTTTGGAACCCACGATGAAAGGCGGCCTGAAGGATGCCAACATGGCCAGCGATGCCTTCATCCTCCAGTACTATGAGATGGAGAACGCGAGAGATGCAGCTTTTGGTCGTAGGTTGAGTTTCAACGACTGGAAGAAACTGGCCTATGTGAAGGACTATTATGGAGATATTCTGTTTACTAAAGCCCCCATCGTTTCGGTTAATATTAGCCACTGTATGCTGAAAAGGATTCAAGCCGAGATGGCTCCAGAGGGACACAAGTTTGCTTTCCTCTGCTCTCACGACTCAATGATATCCGCTGTGTTGGCTGCTTTGAGGGTTATGCCTTACGAGCTGCCCAACACCATCGAGACCCAGACTCCAATCGGGTTCAAGTTGGTATTGGAACAATGGGCCGAAACGGACAGTCCAGATGCCAAGAGATATGTCCGCGCCAGGCTCGTGTATCAAAGCACCGACCAGATTCGCGGGATGAAACAGATGGACTTGGACAATCCTCCGATGTCGTACGACCTCAACTTTACAGGTCTTGAAAAAGCACCCAACGGGCTGTACGATTATGATGAGTTTATGCAGCATTTGCAGAAGAGTATCGATGCCTATTATGCTTCCGCTCGTGGGCAGTATCCTTGGGAATAATTTGTTATAATCTGATAAAACTGTTCGTTATGGAAACAACAATTTGTATTATTCTAACAGTCTTATGTGGAGTGTTCTTTCTTATTCCGACTGTTGCTGTTTTTAAGCTTCTTTACACACTTGTTTCCAACATGTCATTAAAGGAATCACCAATTTTAGGAATTGTTGTGGTTGCCTTAGTTGCAGCACTCTGCATTGTTTGTGCTTCAGGTACTGTTGAGTGCACATGTGCAGTGGCAAACAAGTTTTTTAGTAAACCTAAACCCACCAACATAGTAGAACTGGATAGGGATGGCGTAAAATACAATCAATATCAGGACATTACATACAAGTGTAAAGCGAGTGATAAGGAATCTCCATGGTTCATTGGTGTGATACCGGCAGGCAGTGAGGCTTCAAGATGTGATATCTGCTTAAACTGTCACAGGACTTTCGCCGATCATTCTACGTTTTTTGAGCATGGCCTGTTTACTGCACTTGGGAATGCATCAACATGTCCATAGTTTATGCTATGGATTACTAAATCTAAAACTCAAACAATCATGAACACCAAATACATCATCTCACTCGGAGAAATTCTCTTCGATGCCAATCCCAAAAAAGGTATACTTACTATTGGCGGAGCACCGAGCAATTGGGCTATCGACTGCCATAGACTGATTTCGCAAAAAGACATTAAAACCGTCGTGGTTAGCGCCGTAGGCGAAGACCGTTTAGGACGGTTTGTCGAAGACTATTTGAGCAACTGCAAAATAGGCTCCTTGATTGCCCAAGTACAGGATAAAGAGACAGGATTCGTAAATGTCAGTTATGACAAGTCCAATAACCCTCATTATGATATTGTTGAACCAGTCGCCTGGGACTTTATCGGCTTTGGGAACGCCTCACCCAAAAAGAAGGCACTGCTTGATGACATCCGCGCTAATTGCTGCGCCGTTTGCTGGGGCACTTTGGGCCAAAGGGGTCCTGTATCACGGCAGTTCATTCAAGATTTTATCGGTTCTATTACGGCTCCTGATGCCATCAAGGTCTACGACCCGAATATCCGCAAGGAGCCGGATGACGAGACTAAAGAGATTATCCACAAGTCGCTGCTTTTGGCCAACACCATCAAATTGAGTCATGAAGAAGTGGATACCATTGGCCTGTTGTTTGGCTTGTTCCCTGCCGTCAATAACTCTAGTGAGAATAAAGGAACCAAGAAAGACTACCTGAAAAGGAGCAAAATTCTGTTTAAACAATTCCCCAATCTCAATACCATCATCATAACGCTTTCTAATAGAGGTTCTCATATTTTCATGCGGAATGGTGAAACATCTTCCATGAAAGCCCGTAATGTAAAAAACGCCAAGCCCGTAGGATGTGGTGACTCTTTCTTGGCGGGCGTGATTGCTTCTTTGGTTTCTGGTAAGGATTTGTCATATGCGCATCAAAAAGGAACTGAGGTTAGCCGTTTTGTCGCCCAAAATGATTCAGCCACACCAGAACTTCCACAGGGATTCATTATTGATTGAGATTAATGCGTCAAAACATGCAGACATACATCTAGAGAACTGTTTGCTTCAGAATTCTTATTTTAATATGCTGAAACAGAAATAATTATAGTTTTAATTGTGCGTAAAGCGGCGGAATCTATCAAAAACATTGCGATTCCGCTGTTTTACGCACATTTTATGGTAGCGACGCGCTATGGCTCATCTCTACAAAACCATATTATTCCGCCATTTTCTTATATTCCTCCGCCTTCGCCTCATCCCCATTGAGGGCATACAATTCGTATAGGTTGCGGCAGACCTCCCTGCGGACGTTCTCTTGAGCCTCGGTAAGCGGCCCTTCGCCCAATTTGGAGAGCACGCGCTCGTATTCTGCTATCAATTCAGGACCTTCCTCGCCGTTCGACTCCATCGTCTTGGCGTTGTTGAAGGCAATCATCCAGTCTCTTAGTGCCATATTTCTTGCTTTTGTTATCGCAAAAGTAGGAAAAAACCATGGATTCAAAGGAAAAAACAGCATTTATTCTTCTTTTGGTTCTTTTTGATAGAATATTCACTATCTTTGCGCACAAATAATGAAAAACTACGAATTGCACAAATGAAACGAATCTTCCATAAGAGAATTACAGGACGCAAGCGTCCAAATGGTTACGAATCTTTCCCATTCGTATCCATTCGCGGTTTTAACCGCAAAATTCATTCGTACAATTCGTGAAATTCGTAGTTACAAATCTTGAAATGCGAAGCATTCGACGAAGTCAAATTTTAAATCTTTAAATAAACAACATCGTAATGGACCAAAGAATTGCCATGAACCCCAATCGTCTGGTGCAGTACCTTCAGAAGCCTGCAGCAGAGTTCACTCGCGCCGACATCATCCGTTATTGCGAGGAAAACCAAATCGAATTCGTCAACTTCCACTATTGTGGCTGGGACGGCAAGCTGAAGACCTTGAACTTCGTGATCCACAGCCTCGAACACCTCGAGAACATCCTCACCGCTGGTGAGCGCGTCGACGGTTCGAGCCTCTTCCCCTTCATCGAAGCCGGAAAGAGCGACCTATATGTGGTGCCGAAGTACAAAACGGCCTTCCGCAACCCCTTCACTGAGACGCCCACCTTGGACATCCTTTGTTCGTTCTACAACCGCGACGGCGAACCTTTCGAAAGCTCTCCTGAGCACATCCTCCACAAAGCCCACGAAGTGTTCAAGAAGACCACGGGCTTGCAAATGGAGACCATGGGCGAGCTGGAATACTACATCATCGCCGACGACGAGGAAATCTACGAAGTACCTGACCAGAAAGGCTATCACGAAAGTGCTCCGTTCAACAAGTTCACCGAGTACCGCGTCGAGGCCATGCGCCTCATCGCCCAGGCTGGCGGCTTGATCAAATACGGCCACTCCGAAGTGGGTAACTTCACATACGACGGCAAGATTTACGAACAGAACGAAATCGAGTTCCTGCCCACCAACATTGAAGATGCCGCCGACCAACTCGTTGTGGCCAAGTGGATCATGCGCCAGCTGGCTTACGAATATGGCGTCACCCTGACCTTCGCCCCGAAGATCACTGTGGGCAAGGCTGGAAGCGGCATGCACGTCCACTGCAAATTCACGAAGGACGGCAAGAGCGTGATGGTGAAGAACGGCGAACTCAGCGACTATGGTAAGAAAGCCATTGCCGGCTATATGGTGGCTGGCACCTCGCTGCCTGCCTTTGGCAACCCCAACCCGCTGTCGTTCCTGCGCTTAGTGCCGCATCAGGAAGCCCCGACTTCATTGTGCTGGTCCTACAGCAACCGCAGCGCCTTGGTGCGCGTGCCGCTGGGCTGGATCAGCAACGGCAAGGATATGTCAGCCAACGCCAACCCGCTGGAGAAGAAGTCGAACAAGGACTTCAGCGAGAAGCAGACCTTCGAATGGCGTGCCTCCGACGGCTGCGCCGACATGTACCTGCTAATGGCTGCCCTCTGCGCCGCCGCACGTCACGGCTTCGAGATGCCCAACGCGCTTGAGATTGCAGAGAAGACCTATGTCGGTCTCGGCGTCAACATCCACGACGAGAAGAACAAGGAGCTGCAAGAGAGCCTTGAGCAACTGCCCGACAGTTGCGTGGCCGCTGCCAAGGAACTGGCCAAGGATCGTGAGATCTACACCGCCAAGGGCGTGTTCTCCGATGCCATCGTCGACTACATGATCAAATTCCTCACCGACTTCAACGATGCCAACCTCCGCAAAGACCTTGGCAACGACACGAAGAAAATCATGAAACTGGTGAAGGATAACATTCATGTAGGGTAAAATCCTTGCGGACACATGCGATGTGTCCCCACAAATGAATCATGCCATGACAAAGGACAAGATATTCAATTGGAGATTTTGCCTTTGTTGTGGCATTTTCATTTGGTTTGTCATCAACCTATTGCAAGGCATCTTCACTGAAATCCAAGAGGACGAGGCCTATTATGCCCTCTATGGCGAACACCTCGCTTGGGGGTATTTCGACCACCCACCTATGGTGGGGCTGATGACTTTTTTCAGCAGCATTTTCTTTTCGGGTGCGTTGGGAGTTAGGTTTTTCACGATTATTGCGTCTTGTTTGTCGCTGTGGGTAATCTGGAGAATCGCAACTTATAACTCCAACCTTTCTTCGCCCATAGATTCCAGCCACCCCACTTACCTACGCAGGAATGACATGGGCGAAGCAGACTCTCAACTCTAAACTCTAAACTCTACACTTCTTTATTTTACAATCGCGTGCTCCATTGTGATGTTCAACATCTACGGCTTCATCACCACACCCGATGCGAGCCTGATTCTGTTTTCAGCCCTGTTTTTGCTGGTGTACCAGCGTTATTTGGCCGACAATTCATGGAAAAACGCCTTGCTAATGGGTCTGATGATGGCTTTGATGGGGTACAGCAAATACCACGCTTTCCTATTGCTAGGCCTGATTGTGCTATCGAACCTCAAATTGCTGAAAGACGGCAAGTTCTGGGTGGCTTGTTTGTTGGCTTTGGTTTTGCTGACACCGCATATTCTTTGGCAAGTTAATAATGACTTTCCCAGCTTCAGGTATCACCTTGCAGGGCGCAATGAGGCGTTTCGCTGGAGTTATTTTTTGGAATATCTGCCTAATCAGCTGCTGATTTTCAACCCGTTTACGGTTGGGGCGGTGGTGTATGTTTTAATTAAGCATAGGAATCGTGTTTTAATCCCCCCTGCCCCCCTTAAAAGGGGGAGGCCTACCGGACGCAAGGAGAATACTGGGGTCTTTGAGCGGGGACTGAAGTTTATCCTCATAGGCTTCTTTTTCTTCTTCTGGTTGATGGCTTTTAGGGGACATGTGGAACCGCATTGGACTAATGTGTGTTGTATTCCTGCCGTGGTTTTGGTTTACCGCAAAGCATTGATTGACTCCAAATTAAGGAAATACACCAAGTTTGTTATTTTGCCTTCCCTTCTGTTGGTTTTAGCTTTCAGAATTCTTTTGTTGACACCTCTAGCCGACCGTTTCGGTTACCATGACAAGGAGCCTTATTACCATGCGATTGAACAAGTGGCGGGCGACCGCCCTGTGGTGTTCCGTGGCTCGTTTCAGCAGCCGGCGCTTTACCATTATTTCACGGGCAAAGAAAGTTCGACGTTGCAATGCTACTACGACCGCATGACACAATACGACCTCTGGCAGTTCGACAAGGCTTGGATAGGGAAGTCTGTGTTCGTCTGCGGGCCGGTCAATGGGCGGTCGGAAGTCTATCAAATGGGCGATGTTGAGGTTGAAGGCTTCCTCACTGACGATTTCTCCTCTGCCAACCGTCAGGTGACCACCTTCAAAATCACCAATGCGGGGAACGAAAAAGTGCCAGTATTCCATCACGGCGACACCCTCCGCATCGATTTCTCCATCTACAACCCTTGTGATGCCGCCATCGATTTCCAACACCTCGACTTCGCCAAGAGCATCAAGGCGCATTACCTGCCCGGCGATGCCTTCAGGCTATTGTCGTTACGATAAGATTTCGGAAATCGGGCCCGGGGAGACCTACAAAGGACAACTTTACACCATCATTAATGACGAGATTGGCTGTGGCAAACACCTTTTCAACCTCGGCATTGGCGACCGCATCTCATCCTTCGTGACGGAAGAGAGCGGCATGGAAATCATGATTGTTCCCTAAGCGAGGCCAACTGCTCCTCTTGCTCGCGCATCTGCTCCCTAACGGCATGGATGTCGTTCTGTTTCTTCTTTTTATCCATCATCTGCTGCTCACAGCCTGCGATGGTCTCCAGCACCTGACGCAGGTTCTTGTCCTTTTCCAGCACAAAGGCATGCACGATACCCTCCACCTCGCGCAGTCCGCGCATGATGTTGATTTGTTTCTCGGCGGAGAGGGTGTTTTGGATGAGGAAGAGATAGTCCAAACGCGGAGAAAAAGGATAGAGCACCCGGTCCTTGCTCACAAGCGATACGAGGTTGTAGACGTTGTAGTTCTCGCCAGCCGTGTAATAGAAGAAGGAGAACGGCGCACCCTCGAAGACGAGGTCGTCGTAGCGCGCAAGGTCAAGGGAGAGCTTGTCGTTGATGCCCCACGCCAGCTTGTAGTCGACCAAGGTGGAGTTGATGCCGACGACGGTGGTGTCGTCAAACGAGGCGATTTGTATCTTGTTGCTTTTGGGTTTCATGCCGCAAAGATAATATTAATTTTCCAATGATATTGACAGCTGCAGGCTTCAGAAAGCATGTCATTCCAATGCTAGATGCAGGCCTCAACAGGTATGTCATCCCAGTGAAGGCTTGTGGGCAAAGGCATGGGATCTATACCTGATGAGGCCGTCATGTATGACCCTTGCTTTTTTATGCCGCCTCCTATAGATTCCATGCCAACGCACTTTCCTACGCTGGAATGACATAGGAGGCTATCAATTCTCGCCGAACAATTGTTTCCATGTTTTTTCGGCGGCCAGCTGCTCGGCCCCACGGATGGAGCGGTCGATGGCATCGGCGTAGGGTTTCCCGTCGATGACGACCTGAACGTGGAACTCTTTCTTGTGGCCTTCGCCCATCTCCTCCAACATCCTGAACACGGTGTTTTTCTTGTGTTTCTGCGACCATTCGAGCAGCTTGCTCTTGAAATTGACGTCGGTCTGTTGCAGTTCATCAATGTCGATATGGACTTTGACGATGCGCTCGATGATGATGCGTTTGGTGAAGTCGAATCCGCGGTCGAGGTAGATGGCACCCATAAGGGCTTCGAAGGCATTGCCGCCCATTGAGCGGGCTTGGTTGCCCTTGTCGGGGGCGTGTCGGATGTAGTCTGCGAAACCAAGTTTCTCCGACAGTTTGTTAAGGGAAACACGGCTGACGATGCGCGAGCGCATCTCAGTGAGGAAGCCTTCGGCTTGGGTGGGATAGGTATGGAAGAGGTAGTCGGCCACGGCGGTGCTCAGCACGGCATCGCCGAGGTATTCCATGCGCTCGTTGCTGATGTGGTAACCGCCAACGCTCTCTTCAGCCATCGACTTGTGGGTGAACGCCACATGATACAAAGCGATGTTCTTCGGATAGAAGCCGAAGATGTTGTGGATATACTCGTAGAGTGCTAAGTCTTGTGGGTCTTTGGGACGGGAGAAAAAAGCCATCTTAGGATTCGAACTTTTTGAAAATCAGGGTGGCGTTTTGTCCGCCGAAGCCGAAGGAGTTGCTGAGCGCGTATTCGATGTCGCGCTTGCGGGCTTGGTTGAAGGTGAAGTCGAGGCGCGGATCGATGTTCGGGTCGTCGTCGAAGTGGTTGATGGTAGGCGGGATGATGCCGTTCTTCAGGGCCAGGATGGTCGCGATGGCTTCCACTGCACCTGCGCCGCCAAGGAGGTGACCCGTCATGGACTTGGTGGAGTTGATGCTGATGTTGTAGGCATGTTCGCCAAACACTTCCTTGATGGCGATAGGCTCGGCCAAGTCGCCCGCCGGCGTCGAAGTGCCGTGGGTGTTGATGTGGTCGATGGCCTCGGGGCTGATGCCTGCGTCGTCGAGGGCGCGTTGCATACTGAGGATGCCGCCTTTACCCTCAGGATGTGGGGCTGTGATGTGGTAGGCATCGGCAGAAGCGCCGCCGCCCACAATCTCGCCATAGATCTTGGCACCACGTGCGATGGCGTGTTCATATTCCTCCAAAACGAGAGAACCTGCACCCTCACCCATGACGAAGCCGTCACGGTTGAGGTCGAATGGACGCGAAGCGGTCATAAAGTCATCGTTACGCGTCGAGAGGGCTTTCATGGCATTGAAGCCGCCTATACCGCATTCGCCGATGGCCGCTCCAGCGCCACCAGCGACGGCCACTTGGCTCTTTCCGTAATGGATGAGGTCAAAAGCCGACATGATGGCATGTGCCGAAGAAGCACAGGCCGAGACGGTGGCATAGTTAGGACCTCTGAAACCATATTTAATGGAAATGACGCCACCAGGCATATTGGCAATCATCTTAGTGATGAGGAAGGGGCCAAAATGCGGCGTGCCGTCACCGTTCAGGAAAAACTCCTTCATTTCATTGAAGAAATGATTGACACCGCCGATGCCCGAAGTCAGAAACACGCCAACATTGTCGAAGTCAGTGTTTTCCGGCGTGATGCCCGAATCAGCGATGGCCTCATCAGCGGCCACGATGTCGAACTGCGCAAACAGGTCGTATTTGCGGGCCGTCTTTTTGTCGAAATAGTCGTCGGGGTTGTACCCTTTCACCTCGCAGGCGAAATGGGTCTTGAATAAAGTAGAATCGAAACGAGTAATCTCGCAAGCACCGTTTTTGCCGTTCACCAAGCCCTCCCAGAAATCTTTGACATTGTTTCCGATTGGGGTGATGGCACCGAGACCTGTGACAACTACGCGTTTCGATTCCATAAATTACTCTATTTGGTTAAAAATCAGTTGTTTTCAGCACGCATCTTTTCGATGAGCTTCACAACGTCGCCAACAGTTTGAATGTTCTCCTGCTGGTCGTCCGGGATGGAGAGGTTGAAGTTTTTTTCAAATTCCATCATCAGTTCGACGGTGTCCAAAGAATCGGCACCAAGGTCGTTGGTGAAGCTGGCTTCCATAGTGACTTCCGAAGGATCCACGCCGAGTTTCTCAGCAATGATCGGAACGATTTCATTCAAAATTTCTTGCATAGTTTTCAATTTTTAGTGAATAAATAAACTCGTTTTCGGCGGCAAAGGTACAACTTTTTTTTATAACCAAAGATTTTTTCAGTTTTTTGGCCTCTTTTTGGACCAAACGCGCAGGACGTGCATTAATTCTTTGTATCTTTACACCTTTAAACAAACCACTATGGAAACCACAGAGAAAAAACTCTTCCTTTTGGATGCCTACGCATTGATTTACCGAGCTTTCTTCGCCATGAGCAAGAACCCGCGCCTTAACTCGAAAGGGGTCAACACCTCGGCGGTGATGGGCTTCCTCAACTCACTCTACGAAATCCTGCAAAAAGAAAAGCCTACCCATATCGGCGTGGCCTTCGACGTGGCTGGCACCGCCCAGCGACAGGCCGAATACAGCGAATACAAGGCCAACCGCGAGAAGATGCCCGACGACCTCCGTGAAGCTATACCTTATATAATAAGACTCATCGAGGGCTTCAACATCCCCGTCTACGGCGTGGAAGGCTATGAGGCCGACGACGTCATCGGAACGCTGGCGAAAAAGGCGGAACAGCAAGGTTTCACCACCTACATGATGACCCCCGACAAGGACTTCGGGCAACTCGTCACCGACAGAATCCTGCTCTACAAGCCCGCCAAATTCGGTGAGCCGGCGCAGGTGTGGGGCCCAAAAGAAGTGTGCGAACGCTATGGCATACAAGAGCCTAAGCAACTCATCGACATCCTCGGCCTCTGGGGCGATGCCGCCGACAACATCCCAGGCATCCCAGGCATAGGTGAGAAGACGGCAGCCATACTGGTGGGCAAATACGGTAGCGTGGAGAACCTCATTGCCCATGCCGACGAGCTGAAAGGCAAACAGAAAGAGAATGTCATCGCTTTTGCCGAGCAAGGACTGATGTCGAAAGCGCTGGCCACCATCATGCTTGATGTGCCCGTTGAGTTCGACGAGGAAGAACTCCGCGCCAAGGAGCCCGATGTGCCTTCGCTGATGGCGTTGTTTGAGGAATTGGAATTTAGGACATTTGCGAAACGGTTTTTGGAGGATTATAATAATAAGAGGAGTGTGTTTGACTCCCCCCTGCCCCCCTCTCAGAGGGGGAAGCCTACCGGGGTCACATTCCCCTCAGAGAGGGGGACGGGCCAACACGCAAAGGCGGCAGGGGGGAGTCAAACTCCCGACTTGTTCTCCAACGAAGCCCCTACCCCATCCGGCGCCTTCGACCTCTTCCACCAAGGCGGCGAAACGGGTGACTTGTTGGCTTTCTCCGACAAGGACTCGGCTAAAACGGTGGCACATACTTACAAACTTGTGGAGTCGGAGGCCGACATCAAAGCATTGGTAGAGTTATTATCCAAGCAGAAACAATTCGTCTTCGACACCGAGACCACCAACATCGACGTGTATTCCGCCGAGTTGGTGGGCGCTTCGTTCGCCATCAAGGCACATGAAGCCTGGTATCTGCCCATGCCTGCCAATCAGGAAGAATGCCAGAAGAAGCTGGAATTGATACGTCCTTTGTTTGAAGACGAAAACATCATGAAGATCGGGCAGAACCTGAAATACGACATCTCCATGCTGGCGCAATACGGCATCAGCGTGAAAGGCCCGTTGTTCGACACCATGCTGGCCCATTACCTCCTCGAACCTGAGCAACGCCATAACATGGACTACCTCGCCGAAGTCTACCTCAACTACATCACCATCCCAATTGAGGACTTGATTGGCAAAGGAAGGATGCAGAAAACCATGCGCGAGGTGCCGGTGGAATTAGTGAAGGAATATGCCGCTGAGGATGCAGACATCACGCTGCAACTTTATGAGAAACTGTTGTCCCTGCTAAAAGAAAGCGGGGTGGAGAAACTGTTTTACGAAATCGAAATGCCCCTTGTGCCCGTGCTCAGCCGCATGGAAGCCAACGGCGTGCGCATCGATACGGAAAACCTGCAACAAATCAGCGAGGCGTTCGGCATTGAAATCCATAAAATCGAGGAAAAGATCTACGAGCTAGCAGGTATGCCCTTCAACATCGCCTCGCCGAAACAGTTGGGAGAAGTTCTCTTCGAAAAGCTTCACATCGACGAAAAGGCCAAGAAAACCAAGACGGGACAATATGCCACAGGCGAGGATGTGCTGCAAAAACTGTCGCACAAGCACCCCATCATCCAATTGATCCTGGACTACCGCTCACTCACCAAACTGAAATCGACCTACTTGGATGCACTGCCGGCATTGGTTAACCCGAAGGACGGACTCATCCACACCTCCTACAACCAAGCCGTTACGGCCACGGGGCGCTTGAGTTCCAACAACCCCAACCTGCAAAACATCCCCGTACGTACCGAGAAAGGTCGTGAAATTCGTCGTGCTTTTGTGCCGCGTAGTCCGGAATACACCCTCCTTGCCGCCGATTATAGCCAAATTGAATTGCGCATCATCGCCCATCTGAGCCAAGACCCTGCCATGGTTAACGACTTCAACCTTGGCCACGACATCCATGCGGCCACGGCTGCCAAGGTGTTCCATGTGCCCATGGAGCAAGTCACCAAGGAGCAGCGTAGCCGCGCCAAGGCTGTCAACTTCGGCATCATCTATGGTATGTCGGCCTTCGGTCTAGCCGAACGCATGGAGCTGTCGCGCAGCGAGGCGGCTGACATCATCAAGAAATACTTTGAGGAGTATGCAGGCATCAAGGAATACATGAACCGCAGCATCGCCTTGGCGCGTGAACGCGGCTATGCCGAGACCATCTTGGGTCGCCGTCGCTACCTGCGCGACATCAACGGAGCCAATAGCGTGGTGCGTGGCTTCGCCGAACGCAACGCCATCAATGCACCCATCCAAGGCAGCTCTGCCGACATGATCAAGATTGCCATGATTGGCATCCATCAGGAGTTGGAACGCCTGAAGATGCAGTCGAAGATGATTTTGCAGGTGCATGACGAATTGGTATTCGACGCGCATCTTGATGAACTCGATGCCTTGAAGGCCATCGTTCAAGACAAGATGGTGAATGCCTTGCCGCTGTCGGTGCCGGTCGTCGTTGAAATGAATACTGGAGACAACTGGTTGGAAGCGCATTAAGTTTTTATTTTTTCGCATTCACGCAATGTGACGTGATGTAGTCGTAGACGAAATCGAAGTCTTCGTCCGTCACATACACTTGGTTCCAACCAATCCTCTTGTTCACCTTGATGACATTCATCCAGCGGCAGGACTTCACGCGACGCACTTTGGTGAATTCCGAGACAGACCTGTCTTTCGAAGATATCATCAGTCCCATGCCTGCGGCAGTAAGGTTGCCACTCGCCAAACCCGCTATTGCGCTAAGCTTGCCCATTTTTTGCGCTTGGCGGAACTGCTCAGCGGCCTGGATATGACTCACACCGTTTTCGTCCATTTCGAAGAGGGTAACATATTTGCCTTTATACATAACGGCCATCACCAACATACCGAGAATGGAAAGCCCTGTGAGAACGCCCAACGCAATAAGGTCGGCCACCGCCACCTCCAACATCTTGTCCCATTTGCCGCTAAACAAGTTGGGAAGCAGTCCGAAGATCACGAAACCCGCCAAGATGATGAAGAAAAAGACTTTGAAAACAGTCAGAAAGAGGGAAGGGTTGGTGAGGATGGGCATTTCAAACCGCCAGCGGTATTTGCCGTCCTTGCAAAGGCGGACTTTCGTACCGATATAGTCGTTGCTTTCCAAATGAGTATCAGAATAGCTATTCACTTTGAATTATTATTTTTCTACGGAAAAGTGCATGAAGATGTCATTACCGCCAGCACCTTTGT
>Ga0310690_10003679_pt1 | contig 22722 bp, 6 predicted proteins | sample AusTroGonzalo_MG_2_FD_207661 | JGI IMG/M metagenome (GOLD analysis project Ga0310690, IMG submission 207661) | Bovine rumen microbial communities from tropical cattle in Woodstock, Queensland, Australia - Gonzalo_04 (v2) (version 2) | ecosystem: Host-associated > Mammals > Digestive system >... | reverse complement strand
CCTGTCACTGTGCCGCCGTATGCCGGCTGTGCTGTTGCTGTGATAGCGTAGCTATTGAGTGAGAATGTTGCTGTGTAAGAAGCAGTCTCTGTCACTGTGAAGGTGTATGAAGCGTCGGTTGACACGACGGTGTTACCTCTCTTCCAGTTGACGAAGGTGTAGCCTGTTGCAGGTGTTGCTGTCAATGTGCAGGTCGAGAAGTGGTTGTATGAACCTGCGCCTGTCACTGTACCGCCTGCTGCCGGGTTGGCTGTAGCTGTGATGTTATAGCTCTTCAGCTGGAAGTTTGCTGTGTAAGCACCTGCCTCTGACACTGTAAAGGTGTAAGAAGCACTTGTTGAAACCACCACATTGTTCTTTGTCCAGTTGATGAAGTTATAGCCTGTGGCTGGTGTTGCAACCAATGTTGCTGTAGCGCCATGGTTGTAGGTACCAGCGCCTGTCACTGTACCGCCAGCTGTCGGGTTGGCTGTTGTTGTGATAGCGTAGCTGTTCAAGCTGAATGTTGCTGTGTAAGCACCTGCCTCGGTCACTGTGAAGGTGTATGATGGGTTGGTTGAAACCACTGTGTTACCCTTCTTCCAGTTGACGAAGGTGTAGCCTGTGTTAGGTGTAGCCACCAATGTGCAGGTTGCGCCATGGTTGTAGGTGTTGGCTCCTGTCACTGTGCCGCCTGCTGTAGGGTTGGCTGTAGCAGTGATGTTGTAGCTCTTCAGCTGGAAGTTGGCTGTGTAAGCGCCTGCCTCTGTCACTGCGAAGCTGTAAGAAGCGCTAGTTGAAACGATCTGACCGCCCTTGGTCCAGTTGACGAAGTCATAGCCTATAGCTGGTGTTGCAACCAATGTTGCTGTAGCGCCATGGTTGTAGGTGCCAGCGCCTGTCATTGTACCGCCTGCTGTCGGATTAGCTGCTGTTGTGATAGCGTAGCTGTTCAATGTGAAGTTGGCCACGTATGTTTCATTAGCATTCACCGTGAAGCTGTAGGTTGGATTTGTTGAAACTACCGAGCCGTTCTTCTTCCAGTTTTGGAAGGTGTAGCCCTCGGCTTCTGTTGCAACCAATGTTGCTGTTGAACCGTATTCGTAGTTACCTGCGCCGGTGATTGTACCGCCTGCTGCCGGGCTGGCTGATGCATTGATGGTATAGACGTTCTTTGCGAAGTTGGCAACGTATGCGCCGGCTTCAGTCACGGTGAGGTCGTAAGTTGCCGATGTGGAAACCACTGTACCGCCCTTTGTCCAGTTGGTGAAGTTGTAACCTGTGGCAGGTGTAGCAACCAGATGTGCTGTTGCGCCCCAGTTGTAGGTGCCGCCGCCTGTCGCTGTACCGCCTACTGTCGGGTTAGCCGACACTGTGACATTGTAATTGTTCAAGGCGAAGTTAGCGACGAGGTTGACTGCTTCTGTCACTGTGAAGCTGTATGTGGCGTTGGTTGACACCACTTCAGTACCCTTGGTCCAGTTCACGAAGTGATAGCCTGATGCTGTTGCAGCTGTTGCTGTCAATGTGGCTGTAGCGCCGTGGTTGTAAGTGCCTGTGCCTGTGATGCTGCCGCCGTTTGTAGGGTTGGCTGTTGCAGCGACATTGTAGCTGTTCAAAGTGAAGTTGGCAACGTATGTGCCAGCGCCTGTCACTGTGAAGGTGTAAGATGCATTGGTTGAAACAACCTGACCGTTCTTTGTCCAGTTGGTAAAGGTGTAACCTGTGTTGGTGGTTGCCGTAAGAGTGCAGCTTGCGCCATGGTTAAATGTTCCAGCGCCAGTCACTGTACCGCCTGCTGCCGGGTTGGCTGAGGCTGTGATAGCGTAGCTGTTCAATGTGAAGTTAGCGACATATTCGCCAGCGCCTTCCACTGTGAATGTGTAAGAAGCGTTGGTTGAGACGACATTGCCGCCTTTTGTCCAGTTCTGGAAGGTGTAGCCTGTGGCTTGTGTAGCGACCAATGTTGCTGTAGCGCCGTGATTGTAGGTGCCGGCGCCTGTCATTGTACCGCCTGCTGTAGGATTGGCAACTGTTGTAATCTCATAGGTGTTCAAAGTGAAGGTTGCTGTGTAAGCAGCTGCTTCGGTCACTGTGAAGCTGTAGGTGGCATCGGTTGAAACAACGGTGTTGCCTTTCTTCCAGTTGGTGAAGGTGTAGCCTGTTGCCGGTGTCGCTGTCAAGGTGCAGGTTGCGAAATGGTTGTATGTACCTGCTCCTGTCACTGTACCGCCTGCTGTAGGATTTCCTGTTGCAGTGATGTTGTAGCTCTTAAGCTGGAAGTTTGCTGTGTAAGTGCCAGCGCCTTCAACTGTGAAGGTGTAGCTGGCATTGGTTGAAACCACCACATTGTCCTTTGTCCAGTTGACGAAGTCATAGCCTGTGGCAGGTGTTGCTGTCAAGGTGCAGCTTGCGAAATGGTTGTAGGTGCCAGCTCCTGTCGCCGTACCGCCTGCTGTAGGGTTGACAGATGTTGTGATATCGTAGCTGTTCAGCTGGAAGTTAGCGGTGTAAGCGCCTGCCTCTGTCACTGTGAAGGTGTATGACGGGTTGGTCGAAACCACGGTGTTACCTTTCTTCCAGTTCTGGAAGGTGTAGCCTGTGGTAGGTGTAGCTGTCAAGGTGCATGTTGCACCATGGTTGTAGGTGCCAGCGCCAGTTACAGCACCGCCGGCTGCCGGAACGGCAGCGGCGGTGATATCATAAGTGTGGAAGAAATGGATGGCATAAGGGTTATGGAGTGTTCCAAGGTTGGCATCGCTCTGGAAAGTGAAACCGCTTGTGCAAACAACATCCATCTCCTCGCCTGTCTGATGGTTATAGACTTTGAAATTCATCTCTTCGCCTGATGCTACGTTGCTATACACCTGCATCATGTAGGCATATCCCTGGTAGTATGATGAAGGGTTATGTGTCGGGAAGAATGCGCCGCGGCATTCATCACCGTAGAAAGCACCTATTTCAAGATATTGGGCATCCGGATTGGTCTTCAACGACACTCCATCCAAATACATTTCGCCTGTAATGGTCATGTTGTACTGTGTGTGGCTGTTGTATGTCCAGTGAAGACCCTGGGCATTAGCAATCATCGAAAATGCCATCAACACGATTAATAATAACTTTTTCATTGTATTCATATTTTTAATTTAACTTCAAACCGAATTTACTTAACAATCAGTTTTTGACATTTAATATTCTTGCCTTCAGTGATGACTCTCACTGTGTAAACGCCAGCCTCTTCAGGGATCTGGATGTATGTAGGCATTTGTGTTGTTTCAACTGACACCACCTGGCCGAGTGAGTTGACGATTTCGATTTGGGCTGTCTCGTAGTCTGACATCTCGATTCTTACGCGCTCGCCCTTATTTGCCGGGTTAGGATACAGCGTGATGTTGCTGCTGAACTCGTTGATACCTGTTGTGCCTCTGAAGCTTACCACGAATGGTGCGTTCATGTTGCCGACCATTGCGTCGCTGCTGAAGATGAGGCGCTCGGCGCTGTCGAATGTCTCCATGCCTGTTGCAGCGTCATAGAGAGCGAATCTGAGTTCTGCAGTTGCATTACCTGTCACTGTCAAGAATGCGTAGTAACGGTTGGCTGCGCCTGCGTTGATGAGTTTCACGCTACCGCGGCATTCACCGTTGGCGAACGCTGCAAGTTCGTAGTCACCACCAGCGAGCTCTTCGTCGTTCAATTCAACGACTGCCGTCACTGTCATGTTCTTCGGATATGCGTGATAGTTGGCTGTCCAATGCTCTGATCTGACGTTGGCAACTGTGCCGCCTCTTACAACTGTAGGATATGTGAATGTCACATCTTCATCGTTGTTCGACTTGTACATCAAGCCTGCGCCTGGTGTGAGTGTATTGAGTGAGCCGCTCCATTCGTCATATTCAGCGTCGTATGTTGCGAAGCCTTCCTGTGCCTTCACCATATCGCCGTCTGTTGGTTCAAAGCCTGCGAATGCCTCTTCGATGCTCATTGGCTGCATTGCGATGAAGCCGAGGTATGTCCAACCGTTGTAGAGTGTGATCTCGTGGTTGGCAGGATCAGCGAAGTAGTTCTCCATCACGAAGTTGACGTCGGCGGTTACGTTAATCTTGAACATCTCTTCGTTGTTGAGAGCTGTGAGGCTGCCGCTCCACTCGTCGTATTCCTCATCGTAGGTCACGAAGCCGTTCGACTGTGAGACGATGCTCACGCCGTTGGTGCCGAGACCAGCCTCAAGGGTTGCGAGACCCTCGAAGTTTTCTTGCTCGAGATACGTTGACCACCAGTTCCAACCTTCTGCGAGTTCAACAGTCTGGATGACTGTATTTCTGAAGTTGAACACATATGGTTCAGCTGCTGTGCCAAGCACTGCGTCGGCTGCGAACACCTCTGTTGTGGCGCATCTCAAGGTGAGCTCTTCGCCATCAGCGTGGTTGTAGAGACGGAATGTGAGTTCTTCGCCATCCTCGTTGCCGTACACTGTCATAAACAAGCGGTAAGCCTGGATCTGCTCGTAGAAGTCGAGACGTGCGCCGCCGCGGCACTCCTCGCCTACGAATGCGCCGACTTCAAGTTCGAGGTCGTTCTGGGTCTCACCCTCAATCTGGATGATTCCGATGAACGACATTGTGTTCTCGAATGCAAGAGGATTCTCAACATTGTAGTGGCTACCAGGTGTTCTGAAGTATGCCTCATAGTGACCATCAGTTTTTACTGTGAAGTAATAGTCATCTGCTCTTGAGACCAAAGTATCGCTGTTCATCCAGAACATAAATTCCTTACCTGCAACAGGCTGTGCATAAACATTTGCTTGTTCTCCGTACAGATAGGCTCTCTCTGGTGCATGATACCAACTATTATTTTCCATCCACCAAACATTTGCTGAACCATATCCTTCCGGAGTCGCCGATGCTGAAATCGTGATAGGCACTATGTAATTCAAGGTGCAAGAAATACTTGCCGGGTTCATAATGACAAGCTGACCACTTACTGTGCTGTAGTCGTCGCCGAAGCTGACTGATGCGTCGTAGGTACCTTTGTAGAATGTCTCCCACATGTAGTGACCTGTCTCATCGAGTGTCACCTCATAGACCTTTGAAGGATCGTTGACATTGGTGAAGACCACTTCAACTCCCTCCGGACTTGCGCCGTTGTTGAGTGTAACTGTGATTTCTACACCATTTTCAATCTCCATATCGACATCAAGAGGATTCGACCAGACGATTTCTGACATATTGTCAACAAGGATTGGAGCTGCAACTTCTGCGGTGATAACAATATCGTCGAAATACCACTGATTGATATTGTAACTATTATCATTGAAGAAGATGCAGAACATTACATCGCTCTTACCCACATCAGGAGTTGTTACGTCAAACGTAATATTATGACTACCATTTGAGCTGTAATATGCTGTCCAAGCAGTGTTCCAATTGGTTCCACCATCCGAAGATGTTGCGACACCAATATAGTGACCACCTGAATAATTGTCGAGGTAGTGTTTGAAGCTAAACTGTACATCTTGTACGTTTGACAAGTCAATGGCTGGCATCACCATTCTTGACATGCCGTTGAATTGAGGAGACCAATTGAGTCTCAACTCTTTGGCTGAACCGCCAGCATTATTTGTATTGGTAACGTTCCAGTTCGAGGTACCGAGTCCATCGACATACCATCCATCCGGTAATCCTGCATTGTCGAAACTCTCGCTGATGATTGTCTCGACATCACGGTTGCCACGGTCTGTTGGAGCGTTGCCTGCATATACTGCAGCGACACCATATTTATATGAACCAACTTCGAGGTTTGCCCATGCGGTATCAGCGCAGGTCATGTCGGTAATACCTTCAGCGACAAGCACTGTGTTTTCAACATTGTAAGGACCGTCGTTGTAAGCGCTTGTACGATACACGTTAAAGCCCTGGAGTGAACGGTCACCACCCGGATATTGCCAGCTAATGACAGCATCCGTTCCAACTTCTTCGGCGACAACATTTGCCACAGGATAATATGTCTCCATGAGAGTGTAATTGTTGTCATATCCACCATACTGATAGAGATCGAACGAATCGTCAACCGAAACATATCCGTTCTTTGACACTGTGAGTTCATATGCGCCAATATAGAGAAGCTCTTCAGGTTCAGAGTAAATCTCGAAATAACCATATTCATCGGTAAGAGCCGGTGTAAACTCATGGACATTTTCAAACTCGTCGGTGCCTGTAAGGGCTATGCTTGCGCCAACAACAGGTGTAATGCCGTCTTGTTCGTAAACATATCCTTGGACATAATAAGCGACGCTTGACACTTGAACTATTTCAACATTCGACATCTGTGACTCGCCATATTTGTAAACAGCTTTCACATTGAATGCATAACCAGTCATGTTGTAGTTCAGCCAATCATTGACAGCAATTCTGTATTCTGTTGTTCCTGTGATGACCTCGTTATTCATCGGGTTATCAATCCAATAGTAATTATTGTTGCCATAGTTGAAACCAAAATACAGATTGTAGCCGAGAGCCTCCTCTGCTGCATCCCAGGTGAATGTCAAAGTATCGTTAGTTCCGTATCCATAGAATGCTTCGTGCATATCGACAGCGAAGTTCTCGACGCCCTCACGCACTGTTGTGAAGTAGGTAATGTCACCGTTTGTCGTACCGGCAGCGTTACGTCCATTAATCTGGATATAATATTTCTTGTTATATTCAAGATCTTGCAGTTGTACTGACGCAATAGGTGCTGTCCAGTCGAGAAGTACATCTGTTGGAGGGTTAGTGATGCCGATGAGGATCTGCATCTCTTCGGTGAACCAGCCTAATTCGTATGTCACTACTGCATCAAGAGGTGTCACATTATATGAATTAGGATATGTGATATACGACTGGACAGGAAGCGGAACCATATCGGTACGCATGCTCACTCCCATGAAGTCGGTGTCGTCGGTCGAAACAGCCACATAATATGTGCCTGCAGGGAGATAAGCGCCAGATATGACATCTATCGGCAAGCGGAAGCCTGTCACTGTAACGTCATCAACTACAACGCCGTGGCCGTATTGGTCATCCATCTTGAAGCCGAGCTGGAACTCCGATCCCATGTAGTAATTGATATTGGTAAGAGGAATCACGACCTCTGTCATTGTTTCGTGTGCTTCTATGGTGTACATCAACTCATACCATGAGTCATAAGAACCGTTACGGAAGTAAACGCCGAAGTGGTCGACATCGTTGTCCCATTGTTTGTTCATGTATTTAAATGTGACGCGCACGCTTTCCTCGTTGCTCAAATCCATTGGAGGAGTGATAAGGTATGTATTATATTGCAAATACTGACCAGCGTTGATGTTGTGCTCGCATTTCACATAGTGGTTATTTGCGTCGAGCACCCATGTGTTCATGCCTTCAGCCTCAATTGTCCAACCGTCTGGCATCTCATCACCATCGAATGTCTCGTTGAGGAAGTCGTTGTTGTCGCGGTTGCCACGCTGCTCAACGAATGTAGGTCCATTATAATAATAGGTGTTGTAATATGAAGGACCGCCCACTTCATTGAAGTCTTCCGCATAGATATATGCTGAAGCGTTGTGTGCCGTTGTGGCCACGCTCAACAATCTCTCCTGCGGCAAAACCACTTTGTAAACAGCGTCAACATCGTAAACCGCCGGAAGATTGTAGTTGGCATAGAGGCCTTCAACAGGAAGCTGGTTGGCATATTCTTCGTTATCGTCAAACTCAACCTCGATTGCTTTCTCCCACACATCGCCGTCAAGCGGTTCGTAGGCATGGGCTGTGAGCGCCACAGTGAACTCTTCATTGTCACCATAGTTAATCACCATGTCGCCTGTTTCCTCTCCATCGCCGCTGCCGCCTCTGAGGACATGGATATTGATGGTTTCACCTCCATCAACAACATAAGGCAACTCCAAATCGGTAGTGAAATATGAGTTTGTCATCGTGATGCTGTTGATTGTATATGAACCGCCGATATTGGTCATTGTCACAATATAGTCGTCATCGTCTTCGAGCCATGCTCCATTAGGACGGAGACCTGGTAACTCGAGTTCTTCTGGAGCAACCGTCACGATTGGCTCAAGTTGATAACATGAGAACGTGGTCTTTGGCAGGAAGTTACGCTGTCCATCATAAGAATATGAAGCACCATTCACTGGCTCACCATAGAATATTAAATGTTGGTAGTTTGACGCAACAGGGTGATTGAATTCAACTAACAGGTTGCCGCCATTGTAAGCGTATGGTGTGGCAAAGTTAATTGTCAAAGTCTTGTCTGTATGGTTGAGTAACACATTGATACCACCAGAATAAACTTGTGTAAGCGGTGTCCAAGTATCCACACCGTTTAAAGTTGTGGCTTCTGTTTCTCCAATCGAAACAATCCAGTCACCTACACTACCGTTAGCGTCATACCATTGACCATAATCAAAATAGAATGTAAACTTATTGATTAACTTACCTGCCGCGTCTTCGAGATCAGATGCAGGATAAATCATCTGATCGCGTTGAACTGCATCAGCCCAATAGCCATAGAACGGGACAAAATCGTTTGTTCCCTCTCCGTCATGGACGGTAAATTCCATATTACCGACAATGTGTGAGCCGAACACTGCTGTGAATGCTAAGTCTTCTGTACCCACGGTAACATCAAACGATGGCTCTGTTGAGACCACTTCGCCGTTGGCATTCTCCCAACGTTCGAAGAAGTAGGCAAAGCTGCTCGGTGTGGCTGTGAGAGTCACCTCTGTGCCTTCAAGATAATTGCCGGCACCTGTCAGGATACCTGCGCCAGGGAGGTTGCTCACTGCCGAGATTGTGAACACATACTGCTCAAAATTAGCGACGTATGCGGCATTGCCTTCAACTGTAACACCTATATTATTATAAGTTGAAATCACCTCATCGTCCTTCGTCCAATTTACAAACTGGAATTTTGAGTCAGGTGTAGTGTAAAGATAGCAGGTTGAGCCATAGTTATATGTACCTGCGCCTGTAACCGTACCGCCATTCACTGGATTTGCCGAAGCTGAAATTGCATACTGGTTGAGTGAGAAGTATGCCTCGAATGTCATATTCTGTTCAACAGTGAAAGTAATCTCTGTCTCTGTCGAATATTCATCGCCCTGATAGTACCAGTTGACGAAATGATAACCGTTTTCAGTATTTGGTGTAGCTGTCAGTGTGCATGTCTCACCGTAGTCGAATGTGCCTGCTCCTGCCACAGTGCCGCCGGCTGCAGGATAAATGTAAGTACTGACCGTGAACTGGTCGATTGCGAAGTTAGCTGTCAATTCAACATCTTCAGTGACATTGAATGTGTAAGAAGCGTTTGTAGAGACAATCACGTCACCGTTTTTCCAGTTGACGAAGTGATAGTGCTCATTTGGTGTAGCCACCAGTGTGCAAGGGTGGTTCAAAAGGAACTCGCCGACGCCTTCAACAGTACCGCCTTCTTCAGGATTTGCCACAGCTGCCACTGTGTGACTTTCTGTTTCAAGATGGTAAGCAAAAGTGGTCTTAGGCAGGAAGTTGCGCTTCTCACCTGTCGTAATCGAGCTGATTGAACTGCCGTAAGCCGAGATACTTGCATCTCTCTTATCCACACCGAAGAATGATGCTTCTTTATATGTGCCTACTACAACATTTCTGAACTCAATAAGAAGGTTGCCTTCTTCATAGTCGTATGGAGTTTGGAACACGACAGCCATAGTTTCTTGAGTTCCGTCAAGAGAGCCCGAATAAACCATAGTTGCATCAGTCATATCGATGAATGATGTTCCAAGTGTCTCACTGTCATAAGGTTTGATATAAACCTGGAAGCTTGCGTTGCCCCATGAAGCCGCTGCCGGTGAGCTCAAATAGAATGTCATTCCATCAATAGTCTTGCCCGACATTTCTGTAATGTCTTCTGCAGGAATAATAAACTGACATCTCTCTAAAGCATCGACATAATATCCATAAACAGGAACGAATTCGTTCGTTATCGATCCGTCATTCACCGTAAGTGTTTGCGGAGTATTCTGTGCTTGAGCAGTGAACACCGTCACAAGCAAAAGCATCAACAATAATTTAATCTTATTCATATTTCAATTTTTTTATTTTTTAACAAAACCATCAAACACTATTTAACAACGACTTTGCGGAACATAGTGTTATTATTACCGGTCACTATTCTAACCATGTAAACGCCTGGGATTTCAGGCATTGTGATGTTAGCTTGCGACTGTCCGAATGTCTCGACAGAAACAACCTCGCCGAGTGCGTTGAGCACCTCAACCTGCATTGATTCTGTGTCTTCTGCCAGCATGATGCTGATTTGTCCGCCCTTTGCCACCGGGTTAGGATACAGTGTCATGCTGTTGCTCATCTCGCTGAGACCTGTTGTGCCTCTGAAGCTCACCACGTATGGGTTGACGTTGTCGCCCACCATAGCGTCGGCCGTGAAGTTGATGACATTGGCGCTTCCGTAGATCTCTTCTTCAGTGTCGGTGTTGTATAGTGCGAAGCGGAGTTCTGCCGCATCGTCGCCAGCCACTGTAAGGAATGCCATGTAACGACCCATCACCGGGATGAGTTTCACGCTACCGCGGCACTCGCCATTGGCAAATGCTGCCAACTCGTAGTCACTCTCAACTTCTACGTCGTCGAGCTCTACAACGGCAACCATCGTCATATTGTATGGATAAGCCTTGTAGTTAGCCATCCAGTGGTCTGCTCCGACGTTCTCTTCGAGTTCGCCCTTGCTGTTTGACGCATACACGAATGTCACATCGTTCTCATTCAACGACTTGTACATATAGCCATAGCCTGGTGTAAGGGTCTTGAGCGAGCCGAACCAGCCGCCATCAGCGTCGTATGTAGCGAAGCCGTATTGTGACTTGATCATATCGCCTTCGGTTGCCTGGAGGTTTGCCAATGCGGTGTTAATGTTCATCGAGGTGCCCGAAACGAAGCCAATCCATGTCCAGCCGTTGCTGATTGTTATTTCGTGGTTGGCAGCGTTGGCAACTGTACCGAACATTGTGACTGCTGCATCGCCGTTGGCTTTAATCTTATACATATTCTCGTTGGTGAGTGCCGTGAGTGAGCCGCTCCATTCGCCGCTCTCTTCGTCATATGCAACGAAGCCCGCAGCCTGTGACTTGATCATCTCGCCATCGGTGCCGAGACCGAGCTCCATGAGTGCGAGGCCATCGTAGTTCTCCTGCTCGATGAACGGTGACCACCATGTCCAGCCTTCACTTATTAATGCCCACTGGGTGGCAAATGAACCTGTCTCAACACAGCTCATGTTATTGTTAGGATAAACAACACGCACGCCGTAAACGTGATCGTCAATCACACCGGCGTCAACAAATGATGTCTCATCGATACCCAAGAAGTCGTAAACATCACCGTCACGGTAAACGACTGCGCCTTCAGGCTCAATTTCAATACCAAATGTGGCACGGACTTTTAAGTTATAAGAATTGTTTTGGTACCAATATCCACCAGCATTATAATACATATACGTATGTCCTGTTCCTGAATTTGTAACATACATTATATTAGGTGCTGAATTGGCATCTCTTTCAATAACAATCCAAACATTCTTTGTCGGGTCGATAGTAACAGGTTCATCAAGGTCAAATGTTACAAAATCACCGGCACCAGTATATGTCAATGGCATTGTGTAAACCAAATCTTCAAGATTCTCAAGTGTACCATTATAAATAGCTGCTGTCGCATTGTTAGTATAACTGCTATTTCCAGAATAATCATATACATGAATCTTTGTCAACACATTACTTGGAATATCCTCTGTTGGAATCAGCACTGCGCCTTTAGTATAATCACTATACCAACCGGCATTAGAGCCATTGCTGTCATATTCAACCAATTCTGCGAAATAAGAAGTTCCAGGATACTCCCAGTTCATTGTATTACCTTCAACTGTTGAAGTCAGAGTGAGGTTGTTGACACCGTCAAAGTTGCTGCATGACATATAGGTGAATTGAGCTGTAGTGAATGTTTCACCTCCTGTGTAGTATGAATACAGATAGCATGTATAAGTGTAACCCTCTGTAAGTGTACTTACAGGAATCTGCATGTAGTTTTCTGTAAGATCATAGTTATATCCGTTGCAGCTCAACATGTAATGGTCGAACATACGGTCGTTGTTGTACCATGTTGCCCAGCCTGTGCTTGAAACTGTAAACACATCAGGATTCAACAGTGTCTCGTTCATTGTGTATTCAATAACACCAGCCTCGTTGATTAAGCGGATATCCGCGATATCGTCGTAAGCTTCTCTTGTTATTGTTATATCGTAGGTACCCTTACGGATTGTCTCATATGTGAAGAATCCATAATATGTTGTGATATTGTTCACCTCATCATATTCTTCAACAATCATATCGTCGGTAAGTGTCACGTCTTCAACAGGATAGAGCTCCTGGTCTTCGGCGTTCTTGTTCACCAAGGCTACTGTAGCGCCTACAGGGTTCTCTCCGTTGTTAAGCATAATCTTCATGCTCACGCCGTTTTCGACGAACATATTGTGTTCAATCGGATCTGACCAAACGATTTCTGATTCGCCGTCAACTGTAATGCCAGGGTTGCGGAGCTCCACATCGTCGATGTCGAGGTAGAAGTTCTCATAGCAGTCGAAGTGACGGATGGCGATGTAGCCTTCCTCACCTGCAAACTGGCTCAAATCGACTGTGTATTTGTACCAGTTGCCCTGACCTTTGGCTTCCATAGTCCATTCAGCAACCATCTGGAAGTCATACTCATAGGTCTGGCTTCCCAATGACACTGCCACTCCGAAGTGCTCGCTCGGGTAGTTGGCATCTTGTGCGCATGCCCAGAATGAGAATGTCGAAATATCGGTGAATTTCACTCTTGGAGTTACAAGGTAGTTGTTTGGTGTGATACCGCCACCATTCTGGTAACTCTTCGAAATCATCATATCTTTCGAATAGTTGTGGCCTTTGTAGTAACCAAGGCCTGCCTCGCTACCGAGCATCCAGTTGTAAGCGCCGAACATTGCCCAGCCCTCCGGGAAACCTTCGTCGAAGCCTTCCGAGAGTGTTGTAGGAGTCTCACCACCGTCGCGGTTGCCTTCATAAACCACGCTCACACCGTATTTGTAGATGCCGTATTCAGCTTCAGCCCATGTCTCGTCAACAATCGATGTCTCGGTTGGAGTGCCAATAACATCGGTGTTGTCCAATGAGTAAGGACCGTTGTTGTCGGCGAGTGTGCGGTAAACGCGGTAGTTCTGGAATTCACGTCCGTGAGGGGTCCAGCTCACTATCACATTGTCGCCGTCCTCTTCCACCGTGATAGCTTCAACTGGGAAGTATGTCTCGGTCAAAACGAAGTTGATGCCCGTGAGTTCGTCTTCATAGTTCACTATATAGAAATTCTGTGAAGCAGGCTGATATTCCTCAACATCAATTGCAATGGTATAATCATAACCGGCCTTGATTGTGGCTTCATATTTACCTGTTTCGTCGGTTGTCAGATCATAAACCACCTCGTTGTAGAACTCGTCGAGACCGGTCACTGTAACCGCTATATTATTAATAGGTGTAGTCGCGTCCTGTTCGAACACATAACCTTCTACTGTTGCGTAACCTGAAACGAACACATCTACCATCTTCGAAGGAATTGATTCGCCAGCCTCATAAAGCGCTGTCACATAGAATGTGTAGCCGCTAAGGTTGTAGTCGAGGTCTGAAACAGTGTAAGTGCCTGTTGTGATAGGCTCATCGTTGAGTTTCACAGCGTCCTTATAGATGTTGTATCCAATGAACGCACGGTTTGTCGTCCATGTGAACACTACGTCGTCGCCAACAAAAACCTCGGTGTTGTTAGCCGCGAAGCCTTCAACAGTGTCGATGACCGTGGTGAAAGGAACGATGGGGCTTGCTGTCTCGCCCGTGCCGTTTCTTGTGATGACACGTGCGAAATACACTGTATTGTGGTTCAAACCTGAAAGCGCGACAGGAGTGTCGAGGCTTGTCCAGTCCTGCAACACCGTTGTCGGAGGATACTGCGTACCGACCAACACCTTCATCTCCCTCGAGTAGTCGCCGAAATAGAACTCCATCATGTCGCCATTGTCAACACCTGCCGCTCCATCGTATGGATAGGTGACAGCTGAAGCATACGGAACTGGCATCTGATATGATTCAAGATATACATTAAAATCAGGCAATTGGGCCGAGGCCACAAGATAATAAGTTCCTGGGAACAGCGGAATGTAAAAAATAGTTCCGGCATCACCGAAAATGTCGTTATCATAATAATAATCCGGTCCCGAATATCCGCTGAAGTCCTCGTTATAAACTGCAATACCGCCGAAATAAGTGTTAGAGGCATAAGCCATCAAGCTGATTTCTTCCTCCACTGTCAATTTCAACACATAGTCATATTTAGCATAATCGCTGTAATATGGTGTCATATAATCGTCATGCATGCCTGTCAGCTGGTAAGACTCACTGAAACCTGGCCCTGAAATGATCTCTTCCTTAGCCATTTCCCAAACATCGCCTTCTTCTGGTGTATATGCCGTGGCCTGAAGCTCTAATGATGATGTGTAGGTATTTTCGCCATATTCGTATGTAATTGTGACATTGCCAGTAACAAATCCAGGCGTGGTAGTCGTGCCAGTCGAGAACATAATCTGTTTATCCTCATTATATTCCATAGTGAATGGCACTTCGGTCTCGGAAACAAAGAAATCGTTATCGCATTCGATGCTGATCACAGTTCCCGGGTCACCGCTGTTATGCAAATATAACCATACCGGCTTTTTCCATGCACCGATAGGACGTGATTCCATGTCAAGAACATCGGTCATAGGATTGATATTTGCAGGAATTTCAATTTCCAGTTTTATCTGGTTTCTAACATAATACGGGCTTGAAGAGTAGCTCGACATATCACCTGTCGGGTCGATGTCAGTGTCATACGAGTATATTGCCAACACCTGCTGATAACCATAAAACGTACTGCAGCTGATACCATATTCTGCTACTCCGGTATTGTCATCCACAGTGACTACCAGGTTTGTTCCGTCATGCTCGAAAGGCGTGTCAAGAATGATCTCTGTCCACTCACCATTGTTAACCATCGTGACAGAACCCGAAAACACCTTATCAGCCTCTGTGACAGCAAACCAGCCATTAAATCCGTTAATCTGTGATTGCGTGGTGTTGGTCATATAAATGTCCAGATCACGTGTTATCACATTGCCGGTATTGTAATAATAAATCTTCGTTATCGTTCCAGTTCCGCCTATGTAGTAGGAATCGTAGATCTGCTGGCTCAACGAATAAGCAGCATAAGAAGTAACTGGAAGTGTCTGGTTTGATCCATCGTTCCAACCCACAGTCACTTCCCTTGCTTTCATCTGACCCGTGAAGGCAAACAAAAGCATCAGCAAGGTTAAGAGTTTCCCTGCTCGAAGCAGTTTTCCTCCTGAGGAAAACAACTTTCTTTGGTTTTGTAAATAGTTAATCATAATAATATTATTAAGTTAGTTAATAAAATTGTAATCGTTAGTTAGTAGTTATGTTAGTCGATACAAATCTCAAAGTGCAATACTATAAATAAAATAACAAAGAAGCAAATAATTACGCCCCCGATATAATTATAATACGCCAATTATAGAAGTGCTTTTTGCAATCGGTTTATTTGCACTTTTCACTCATCCTGTGTCTCATGTAGACATTTCGAGAGATCCATGAAAAAATCATGGTTCAAACATCTGGATAACTGCATAAGAATATGAGTATCAATCCATTGCTTTTCGTAAATCTTGTAGATATTGTTCCGATGACAGTGAAGCTGGTTTGCCAGCCACGATACTTTGATACCTTTGGCTTTTACCGTTATTTTAATCAGTTCGCCAACATGAATCTTGTAAACATCATTCATAATCATTAGAATTTTTGTTTACAAAATTATATACTATATAGGGAATAATTGTAAGTAAAAATACTTATCGCCTTAAAAAAATGAAAATTTTTTATTTTACCAATCCGGCATCGTAGGCATATTTCACCAAATCTGTCGTGGTTTTGAGGTCGAGCTTTTCGAAAATATGGCTTTTGTGCACCTCCACAGTACGACGGCTCAAGCCCAGTCGGTCGGCAATCTGCTGCGCCGACATGCCGTTGGCGCACAGCTGTATGATTTCTATCTCACGTGCCGACAAATCAGCTTTCGCACTGATACGGTATTGCTTGTCTTCGTCATAATCACCGATGCCAAACAAGGCATTGAGCTTGGTTTTCATGACTTCCGGTTCCTCGTTCTTGTCCCAATAATCTTCCACGAGACCTTGAGTACGAGCTATTATTTCAGGATTCTTGCTGTCGCCCGAAAGCAAGACGATTTTGGCGTTGGGACTGTAAACTCGCGCGGCATCAATCACATCAACGCCGTTTCCATCCGGAAGGAAATAGTCGAGCAGGATGAGATCCACCTCGTTGCCGCGCCGCTCAAGGAAGTCCTTGGCCGACTTCACGTCAACAGTCTCCCCCACCATCACACAGCTCAAATCCGAATAGTTGAGCGACAAGCGGAGACCCACACGATAAAGCGGATGGTCTTCCACCAAAAGGATTCGTATAGGCTGACGTTCTTTCATTGTACTTATTTCTTTACACTTATTGTGACCGTTGTTCCTTTCCCTTCTTCACTGTCAATGGTAATGTTACCGCCGTTGCGTTTAATCACCTGCTGACTGACAAACAGTCCTAAACCGGTACCCATCTCTCCACCAGTGCCCACCGTTGACGATGTCATGACATTCATCAATTTGTCCAGTTTCTCCTTGCTAATACCTTGACCGTGGTCGATAACCTTAATCAGATAACGCTCACCGCCATCCTCGGCTTCAAACTTGATATCGCCATTGGCAAACGAGTATTTCACAGCATTCGAGAGGACGTTTTGCAACACCATCTCCACAATTTGGCTGTCGTCGTTACCTGTCAAATCTTTTGAGATCTCATTGGTGACATTCAGCGACTTCTGCCCTATCTCAAAGGCTTGACTGTGTATCACCTTGTCGGCCATCTCGCTAAGGTTGAACGTTTCTGTCTGGCTCTCGGTGTTGCCAATCATGCCCTTTACCCAGTTTATAACGTTGATAATCTTTGCTTTCAACTCCTTTGTTGACGATTTCAGCGCTACCAGATACTCTTTCAGGTAATTCTGCGGAATGTCGTCAATATGCTCGCAAATGAGGTCGAGGCTTCTCTCCTGAGCCGCCACAGGTGTCTTGATGTCGTGTGAAACAACACTAAACAACTGGTCCTTCGTGTGGTTGAGCCGTGTCAGCATCTCGTTATGTCTCTTTCTCTGAATGGCATAACGCGCCAGCATCACTACCAAGATGAGAAGCAACATCATCGCTACCAGCGCCAGCAAAAGCAATCGGCGGTTCTGTCGGTTTTTCTCCGCCTGAAACTCCAACTCGTGTTCTTTCTCCGCCATCTGATACTTCACCTGATAGTCGCGAATCAATGCCTGCTGGTCCTCATTATATATGGAGTCCCTCATCTTGATGCTTTCCTCCAGATAGACTATGGAACGCTCAGGATGCGAGGTCTTTGTGGCAAGATACGCCCCTTGCACACAATCCAAGTAAAACTGATTGTACCGGTTCTCTTTTGCTATGCGCAATGCCGACAGATAGTGCTGCTCAGCGGCATTGTAATCACCGTTTTCGTATGCATATTGACCGTAAAGTATGTCGATAAGAGTCTCATAATAAAGCTCTTTTTCGCGAGTTGCAATGGCTAGCGCGGCCTCCAACTTGGCATCAGCCTCGTCTAACCGTCCCGCCTCATGATAGGCCTTTGCCAAAGCTAAGAGCCTGTTGATGATCTTTTCAGGATTATCGTTATAGCGTTGCGAAAGTTCCAAAGCTTGTTCAGCAAATCGGATGGCCTCGTCAAGGTCCCTCTGCATCAGTCGCACACCCGAAAGGTTCTGGTAATACGTCGCAAGGTCACGGTTGGCAGTAGTGTCGTTGCCCGGTTCTCCCAACATATCGATACATTTCCAGTAAAACTCCTCCGACTGGTCATATTCCTCCATCTCGTAATAAATAGCAGCGATGTTGTTCATGATATATCGTTTGTTGACAGCGGCCATCTTGCCACCTATCTCATCCATTATCTCGGTGCAGATGTTGTAGTTGCGTATGGCTTCGTCATATTGCCCGATGCGCATGTAAGCACCAGCAATGGTGTTGTAACATCCGGCCACGTTGTATTTGTCGCCCGCCTGCTCATAAAGCACCAACGCCTGCTCAGTATAATCGATAACTTCAACGAATCTGCTCTCGTTGAAACATTGCAATATTTTTGCCCTAAGACTGTCAACCTCCTGTGCCTTCAAGACAAATGAAAGACAAACAAGAACTATTGCCAAGACATGTTTTATGTATTTCATATACTATTTATAAATAATTATAATTATTTAAATAATGATACAAAATTACAAGAACTTTTCAAAATGGCAATAAGTAAATTTACTTACTGATGTAAAAATATATAAAAAGAAAAAAACGCCATTATTCAATGACGATTTTCTGAGTTTTAACATCTTTGCCGAGCAGGCGGAAGATGTAGACGTGTGATTGCAATGATGAGGCGTTTATCGTTGTGACACCGGATATTGTTGTTGTTGCGACAATGCGTCCCATCAGGTCGATGACTTGCAGTGTACCTTCCCCATTAACGATGATTTGGTCGCCGTTTTGGTAAGCAAAGACTGAGTTTTCGGAGTTATCAGAACGTTCCAGGAGAACCGAGAAGCGGTTTTCGGAATCTTGCGACGACGCGATGAACGAGTAGTCGTTTTCGGCGAGCATGTCGACATCCTCACCGGTGAATCTATCGATTATGTGAAGATAACTAAAATTGCCGTCAGCACTGACTTTCAGAGTATATTTTCCGGTTGTGGCGGCTTTGAAACACAAGTCGAAAGCGGTAATTCCGTCGTTGAGATCTGCTATGGCGTAATTAGCATCGTTGTTTTTGATATATATCATCGGGGCTTCCTCATTGCGGTGAGCTATCTTGTTCAAGCCCTCGCCTTCTTTGATGACGGCGTAAGCCACGTCGTTATAATTATCGTTGTAAACACTGAATCTGACAGTATTTTCCGTTTCTTTCGCTGTTCCGCTCGACGTTGTTTTGGTAATGGCAAGTTTTTCGTCGGTGACAGTGTTTTTTGCCTGCACAAGGATAGCCTGGCAAGGCGCTATAGCTGTCGATTTGTCGGTGCCAGCCAGCCATGTTCCGTTGGTCTGCAGGGTGTAGAATCCGTCCTCGAGATAAGTGTTGGCAATAGCTGTACCTTCACCTTTATAAATATTGTGCGTAAATGGATTTCCAATCAGATGGAAGCCTTTCAAATTATTGTTTGCAGCGCTGTATGACAGCTGATACTCAGCATACGATGTGTTGAAAGCACCAGTAAACTCAAGTGTTTCAGCCTCACTTCTACGATAAAGATAACCTCGGCCGTTGGCAAAGGCATCAAATGCGTTGTGTGAATCCTCGCAGTTCTCCCATGTCATCGAAGCCTCGTCGTAACGATAAACATTGTATGAAGTGGCGTTTGTCAGATTGGCAACATTGGCAAAACTTATATTATAAATAGGTGTGGAAATAGCGTACCATCCATTTTCAGAAGGATCGGTTGTCCAAGCGGCAACAGCTTTTTTCACAGTGCCAGTTATACCCTCGGTGGCATTCACGAGCTGACCGCCATGTTCAATGATGATATTGGCTCCGCTCATCTGCACCAATGTGCCGGTTACAGTCAAAGTCACTCCGGAAGTGATGGTAAGTGTCTTATTTTCATAAAGATTCAATGTGCCTATCGTTGCATTTTCATCAACAGTGACATTATGGTTAATGCCTACAACTGCTGTAGTGCCAGGTTTGTTTGACGACGCCCAGTTTGACGCCAAGCTCCAGAGACTTGAGTCTGTTCCGTTGAAGGTATAATCAGAGCCGCCATCGCAATCCATATTAAAAGTATATGAATAATCCTTGCTGATTTCTCTCTTTTCGTAAAACACCTCGCCGTTGCTGCGTTTAAGCGCAAACTGGCATTCCGAGATGTACATTCCCAATGTCCACGTCAGTTTCACGGCGCCACCATCGATAACATTGCGTGTAAAACTTGCCGAAGCGCCTTCTGCCAGCTCCATCGTCTCGGTATATGTGTTTTCATATTTTACATTGAGTGTGTTGCCTTGCCAGCCGTCGCCGTAAGTATCTACAAAATAATATGTCAGCTCACAGACTGACGATGTCGGGGCAAAACGAGCCACCAAGCTGCGGTCGCCGGTAACAGTAAACTCATATGATGGTGATGTCGAAACGATAGTGTTGTTTTCAAGCCAATAACAGAATGTGTAGTTTTCTGCTGCCGCTGCTGTCACTGTTATCTTATCGCCATAGTCGCAGCCGCCGCCACCCGACACGCTGCCGCCAGTATTATTCAATACTGATGCGCTAATTGTTATGCTGTTTGGCTCTGCAAAAACAGCTGTAAGATTGCGGCTGTACAAAGCCTCGAAGGTATATGAGGCTTTTGTCGAGACCACCGCTCCACCTTCCGACCAATATGAGAAAACAAAGTCGATGTTTGGTGTTGCAGTAACAGTTACCTCCGTGCCATTGTTATAACTGCCGCCACCTGAAACGGTGCCATAAACATCATTGTTTGAAGAAACCGATATTGTGTGCGTGGTAGTAATCCCATCATCCGAAGGATGAATGTTGAAAATGGCAAAATTGCCATATTTAAACTTATATGAAGAACCATTTGGCTGAACGACAGAGACTGCCACATAATTATTACAGTTTCCGCTCCAGCCCCAATTCATGTGAATCATGTCGTTGGCATCGTAGCCGTCGCACACGAATGCGTGTCCCGAAGTGCTTCCGTTGTTTGCAACATGTGTTCCCGAATAATAAAGCGGACGGCCCAAATCGAGAGATGCCTTCACTCTTGCCAACCATACTGTGTTATCGACAGTGTCTCTATTTGCCACGCTCATCTCGTTGGAATACCTGAAATATTTCTTCATGGCATCCGGGACAAGGATGGAATAAGCTCCTGAGCCATATGTAACGCCATAATGCATATCGACAGCCACACCGCAATGCCAAAGCAATGTAGCGACAGCGTTCACCTGTTCTGCAGTTGAAGTTGATGTCAGCTCATCAGGCATATGGTCCCAATCGTAAGTAGTAGTGCCGAAATTGGCAGTTTGCTCTGGGTATCCCGAAGGAACATTAGGATTTTCCTGACTCATTGGGATATATGTATGAGAGCTGTTTCCTGTCAAAGGTTTTTTATATTTGTACATAATCTGTCCCATAGCTGTAGCCACACAACCGGCAAAGACATGTCCGTTAGGTCCGGTGACATCTACCGGGCATTTGTCATTATAATATGAATTTTGATGCCATATCGAGGTCAGCAATGGCTCTACCACTGTAGTGTTTCTGTTTTCATTAAGACGGCCTATGGTTTTCACCAAATCCCATTGTTTGCTGGTCTTTTCATCACCTGTAAGAATATTCTCTATGCCATATTGGATCTGTTCTACGAAGCCTTCCAGATATTCTTCAAACTGCACCGGGATATTGTTCACGTCGAAGATTCCCTCGTCGGAATATGCCAAGATAGGTGTCGCACAGTCGTCGGCAGCCACGATGACGAAGCCTTTTTCAGCGTTAAATACATAGAATGCGGCGTCTCCCCTGTCGATGCTGTATGTTTTAACCAGTTTCAGTTCTGAATTGGCCTTCACATTAGTTGAGGCTTTAAGGAACTTCGCTCCTATCTCTTTTGCGGTTTTCACGTCAACCGGATTGGCGCTGGCGGCGAAAAACATCGACAGCAATATAGTGAGAATCAATGACTTTTTCATATTTAAATATTATTATATTTACGGTGCAAAAATAATAAAAACGGATAAATGATTGATTATCCGTTTTTTATTTATGAGATTTCTCCACTCCGGTCGAAATGACGGAGTAGTTGACGATTACTCCATATTAGTATATACCGCCTGCACATCCTCGTCGTCCTCCACCTTGTCGAGGAAGTTCATGATGCTCTCAATCTGCTCATCATTGAACGCGACAGGGTTGTTGGCGAAACGCTGGAGGTTAGCCTTCACGATATTGATTTTCATGCCTTCCAAAGCCTCGTGCATTGTGCCGTATGCTGTCCAGTCGCTGTAGGCGAATGTGCCGTCTTCTGTCTCCTCAATCTCTTCGAGACCTGCGTCGATAAGCTCAAGTTCGAGGTCGTCCTTGCTCATTCCGGCAGGGATTTCAATCTGGAACACAGCCTTGCGTGTGAACATATATTCAAGCTGACCTGTCTTCAGAAGCTCGCCGCCAGCTTTGTTAAAATACGAGCGGACGTTGGCCACTGTACGTGTGGTGTTGTCTGTAGCACATTCAACCACGCAGAGGACACCGTGAGGACCCTTGCCTTCATAAACGATTTCAACCATATCGGCCGTGCTCTTGTCGGTAGCACGTTTGATAGCTGCATCGATGTTGTCCTTTGGCATGTTTTCCGCCTTGGCGTTCAAGATGGCCTGACGGAGTTTAGGGTTCATATCTGGATCCGGACCGCCTTCTTTTGCTGCGATAGTGATAATTTTTCCAAGTTTCGGGAACACTCTTGACATGTG
>Ga0310690_10003678_pt1 | contig 22724 bp, 24 predicted proteins | sample AusTroGonzalo_MG_2_FD_207661 | JGI IMG/M metagenome (GOLD analysis project Ga0310690, IMG submission 207661) | Bovine rumen microbial communities from tropical cattle in Woodstock, Queensland, Australia - Gonzalo_04 (v2) (version 2) | ecosystem: Host-associated > Mammals > Digestive system >... | reverse complement strand
TATTCCAGTGGATGTTGAAGGGGTCAATCTCTGAGACTCCATCGAAGAACGGCATCAGGGATTTGAGCTGATTCTTGCGCTTGGAGCCAACGGCTTTTTCCCGGATGAGGATGCTGGCCGTTGTCTTGAGAATCTGGTTGAAGGTGTTGTCCTCGGAGAGGTCGTCGTATTCGCAGGAAAGGGTGTTTTTGTGGCGAATACGGTTCTTGATGGTCTCTCCTATATCCAGCTTGCCCTTGAGGACGGAAAGGGTGTCTTTGCGGCTTATATACTCGCGGTAGAGGCCCTGCTTCAGCTGGTACGAGATGCCTTTGTAGAGAATCTCGGCAAACAGATCCTGGATGTACTCGAAGTCTTCTTTCGAGATTTCATCATAGTTGTTCTTCCTAAGCTCTTGGAAAGCATAGGAGAGCATGTAATAGATGTTCCGGATCAGTATGCCTTTGTCGTTAATCATTGAAGATTGCGTTGAGGGCGTTCTTCCACTTCTCTACTTCCTTGCGGTTGTCAAACCAGTATTCCTGCAACATTGGCACGAGGTCATAGTTGATGACCTGGTGCAACCAATCATCGGTGACGGTCTTTTGGCCGCAGAAATAGCTGTGGCCCAACTCAAAGCCTTCGCCCAGGGATTCGTCTGCGGCAATGGCATTATTCAGTTCCTTGACCTTCTCGATAAGGCGATCGAAGTGCTCGTTGGCGAGTGCAGCCTGGTATTTCTGGAAACCTTCCGAGTCGAAGCCCGGACGCATATCGTAGAAGCTGAAACGGCGGCGGAGTGCGTAGTCAATCATGGCCAGCGAGCGGTCGGCCGTGTTCATCATGCCGATGATGTATAGGTTCTTCGGAACGAAGAACTTTTCGTCCTTGTAGGCCAACGTGAGTTTCTCACCCCTATATTCCTTTTCTATGAGCATCAGGAGCTCGCCGAATATCTTGGACAGGTTGCCTCGGTTGATCTCGTCTATGATGAAGAAATAGGGCTTGTCGGGGTTGTTGGCAGCGCTGATGCAGAACTTGTAGAAGATTCCTCGTTGAAGCTCAAAGTCTGAGCCGACGGGTTTGTAGCCCAGGATGAAGTCCTCATAGGAATAATTCTGGTGGAACTGGATGAGGCTGACGCGGGATTCATCCTTTTCACCCATCATCTCGTAGGCCAGGCGGCGGGCACAGAAGGTCTTCCCAACGCCAGGTGCGCCCTGCAGGATGATGTTCTTCTTGTTTTTGAGGAGGTTTTCGAGGTCGGTCAGATCGTCCTGAGACATGTAAACCTCGTCAAGGAAATCCTCCCGGCTGTATTTTTCATAAATTACCTCATGGCTGGCCCCCTTGTTGGACTCCCGGATGAGATCCATAATCACGCCATATTCCTCCTTTGTCAACTTGAAGAAACTGCCGTTGGGATTGACAAGGAATTCCATCTTCTGGAGATCCGCATTCTCCTTGATGTTTACGTATGGAATGGGAGTCATCAAAGATTCCACTTTCTCAAACCAGATGCGCTTGCCGTCATTCTCTCTGGAGACAATGGCCAGTGCGGTTATCTGCTTGGTGGGATTAGCCTCATAGCAGATGACCTTATCCCCGGCCTTGGCATCGGTAAAGTTATGGAAGATGCGACGCTTGTTTCCATTGTCGTTGAACAGGGTGTAATCTTGCTCTTCACCAATGGGCCAGTCGGTCATGCTCCAGACAGAAGGATTAGCGCAGAGCCAATAATAATTGCACTGCTCATCCGGGACAACGCCTCCGGCCACAAGGATGGTCAGACGTTTGACATAGTCGGTATATTGGGTGATTTCTGTAAGGGTTTTCATGGCTTGGAGGCCCTGCGTATCCCAATCTCCAACTTCTATCCAACGGACTTTGCGGACATGATTATACTCCTCGCGCTTGTCGTCATATTCATAATCTGACTCTACGATACCCCGGCCCACAATATGGGTGCGTCCACGCTTAGCAAAAACAATATCCCCAATTTGGATCTCGTTAACAAATTCCCAAGTGGCAAGGCTATCATTCATATAGGAACCTTCCGGCCCAAACTCCTGCTTCATTTGATCCCGCATAGCCTCGCGGCTTTCATACTCCCGGAGATCCCCCAATTCTTCCGAGCCAAGGCACATGATGCTCTTCTCTACACACTCGTCCCATTTGCGCGCATTCTGTCCCGGAGAATACATCCACACGCGAGCATCCTTCCGGGCAACTGGTTGTGCCGGAGTCGCCAGATTACAGAAACGGCTCACGTAGAAGTCGAAGTCCACAACCACGCAGTTGAGATTCTCGTCCTTATAACAGTCTGAGGTAAGGACAGAGTTGAGCATCGGGCGGATGTCTGGATCCTTCTGAATCTCGGCTCGAATCAGGTTAAAGAATTCGATGGCCTGTTTGAATCCGGCTACGTCAGCACCTTTTCGGACAACGTAACTGGAATCCAACGCCCGCGTCGTGGCCCGGATTTCGGAGTACTTATAGATATAGTATTTCTCAGGATATCTCGCCCAGAGGTAGGTACTGATGGAATTGAAGTCCTGATAATGCATCTTGTCTGGCCAGTGCTGCTCCCGGATACGGTCGGCTTCTTTGCGGAAGGCAATCACGCGGTCTTCGAGCGGTTTGCTCTCGTCGAACAGGTTTCGGAACATCTCCCGCACTGTCTCCGGCTCGGACTCATACATTCCTTTGACCATCCCACGCGGGAAATGGTTCATGGAAGTGAGGAGGTTGTCGAAGGTGGATGTCGCCTCCCAGAACATCGCAAGAAAGTCCGGGGCATCAATGTCCCAATGGTCCTGGAAATGCTTCACTGCCTCCCATTTATAAATCTCGTCGGCGATATGCGTCGGGAAATATTTCTTGTAACCGGAGATGACCTCCTGTAGTTTAGTGCGGTTGATGGTTATCATTGTCATTAATCTTTTTTCTTTTTTGGACCGGGAACACTTTGCAAAAAAATGTCACACTATCTCATATTGTGGGACAAATTATTCGTATTTCACTTGCTCTCAATCGTGTAAAGTTACAGATTTTTAGCGAGGCTTCACAATAAATACAATAAAAATATGATTTACGGTTACATCAGAGTCAGCAGCGACAAGCAGACTGTTGAAAACCAGAGGTTCGAGATTAACAACTTCTGCCACAAAAACTCCATCTTGATTGACGGTTGGATTGAGGAAACGATAAGCGGGACAAAGAATTACAACAAGAGAGCGCTTGGCTTGCTATTAAAGCGAGTCCAAAAGGACGATCTTATCATTTGTGCGGAACTCTCCCGACTCGGAAGGAATCTCTTCATGATAATGGAAATCCTTAACATTTGCATGACGAAAGAGTGTAAGGTGTGGACTATCAAGGACAATTATCGCCTTGGAGAAGATATTCAGAGCAAGGTGTTGGCATTTGCCTTTGGGCTTTCAGCAGAGATTGAGCGTAATCTCATCAGTCAAAGAACCAAGGAAGCTCTTGCAAGAAAAAAAGCGGAAGGGGTAATCCTTGGTCGTCCAAAGGGACGATTGAATGCACCGGACAAATACAAGCTGTCTGGCAAAGAAACCCTTATAAAGGAGCTCATAGTAGCAGGCGTATCAAAAAGAAAGATTGCAATAATATGTAAAGTCGATCGCAATACTCTCGCCCGATATATGAAAGACAAAATGGCCGAGTAAGAAGGAGCGTTTTCGTGCAGCAGCAGGGCACTATCTGTGACTTCTCCGGAGGTGACAGTTGGGTTATCCTATCCCCGATTGAGCAGAGCATTAAGCGCAAGATTGAAGCCGTTGGAACTCCTCTAAAAGATTGGGATATTCAGATAAACTACGGAATCAAGACAGGCTTCAATGATGCCTTCATAATATCAAACGAGAAACGTAATGAAATATTAGCTAATTGCGCGACCGAGGAAGAAAGGAATAAGACGGAGGAATTAATACGACCATATCTTTGCCGCTGTAAATAGATTTAGCACGAAATGGAATACCGAAAACGATATAAACTTTTCCGGGGTTTCCTCCGGGAAAACGGGTGTGCAGAAGCTTTCGACCGCAATTTCGAAGCCGCGCACCCCGGATATATCATGAACGAAACCCTCTCCCGCCTGATAGGGATTGACTACGGTACTTTCGGCCGGGTGTTCCGTTGGGACCTCACCCCGGAAGGCCGCCCCTACTGGAAGAACATCGCCGATAATTGGTGCAATTTGTTTGCAAAATATTGCCATAACTGACACAAGTTGACAGAAATTGTTTTATCTTTGTAAGTGAGAAAAACATAGCGTTATGGCAAGAAGAAGATCACTCCTACTGACCCTGCTGCTCCTTCCCATCACTTTCGCGTGCTACTGCATTGAATCCGTACGCTAAAGTTGGATTATACTTTTGCATGCTTTGAGAAAACCCTTGAGTTTTCTTGAAGTTGCTTCCCGATATTTGCAAATAACGTGACACTTTCATAGCTTTGCCCACAGAACGAAATGTGTTGTGAGCTATGATGAAAGTGATTACGTTCTTTTCCGCCAAAGGCGGAACCGGCAAGACGACATTCAATATGCTCTTTGCCTCTTATCTGAGTTACCAGCTGGGAAAGCGGGTGATGGTGGTGGACCTGGATGTCCCGGAGTACAACCTCACCAACTGCCGTGAGCGAGAGCTGGCCTATCTGAAAGAAAAGGAACTCCCCTGTGACCCGGACAGTTTCTACGCCATTGAGGCCGTGGAAGACACCTCCGAGACGAACATCCGCGCCCTGGCTGCCATCATCCGCGGCCTGCGGGATAAGCTGGACTATCTGATCCTGGATTTCAAGGGAAGTTTCAAAAGCGGCGACCCCGTGCTCATCCTGGCCGAGGAAAACGTACTTGACAAGGTAATCATGCCCATGGAGCTGGACCCCATGGTGATTGCCTCCGTCAAAAGCCTATCCCGGGTGTTCCAGGACAACGGACAGGACACGCTGCTGTTCTACAACCGCGTACACGGCCGGGAGAATCCCGAGCTGTACGACCGCCTGACGGAATGGTTCACCAAGAACGGCTGCAAGGTTTCCCCGCACAAGGTGAAGGGAAACATCGCCATGCGGCGGGAACAGGCCGACGGAGCTTTCTTCCGTTCCACCGTAAGTTTCCCCGCCGGAGCCATCCGGAAGCAGAATCCGGGCATCCTGGACCTCTTTGACGAAATCATCGGCAATGAAACCGGATCTGTATGACATCTTTCCGCGCCTGAACCTGGTGTGGACCGAGGAAACTCCCCCGCCCCCGGAAAAACCGCCTCCTAAGAAGAATGATCTGGTGGCGCGGTACGCCTCCGACGTGTCTTCCTTGGAGGACCATCAAGCAATCAACGACATAATAAACGCATAAGTGATGAGAGATTGGAGAAGGAGATATGCGGCGTGTGGCATCCTGGGCCTGGCCGGCAGCATATCGGCAACAGCACAGGATGCCATTTCGTTTTTGAACGAAGCCAATTCGCAGATCCGGAGCGCCGGGTCGGTGGTGTATGAGGTGGTGATTGCCGTACTGGCAATCGTGGCCATCATTTCCCTGATTACCGTGGGCATCAAGATGTACAGCGGGGACAACGAGGCGGCCAACAAAGCCCTGGGCTGGTGTGGCGGCATGGTGTTCTGCATCATCGCAGCCGTCGTGCTGAAAAACTACATCGGCCTATGACCTGCAGAGTTTACCGGAACCTGGACCGGCCCTTTACCCTCTTTGGCGTGAAAGGGCGGTACATCCCGGTGGCCCTGGTGGGGCTGCTGGGCATTGTGATTGTGTCCATCGTTGCAGGTTCTGCCCTGGGCACTTTTGCCGGGCTGGTGAGTGCGCTTTCGCTGGTGGTGGGAGGTTACTTCCTGCTGGTGGAAGTGCAGAACCGCTACGGGGAAAAGGGCCTCACCCGCTTTCTGGCCGGAAAGCGGCTTCCGAAGTTCATCTTAATCCGGACGAAGGTATGGAAGCGGTAGATATCCGGAACTGTTTTCCCGTGATGAACGGGGGCGAAGGCGTGATTCTTTCCAAGCGTGGAGATATCTGCGTGGGCTGGGAGCTGCAGCTGCCGCCGGCGTTCCGCTGCAATGAGGCGGCGTACGATTCCCTGATTGCCAGCGTGGCTTCGGCCATGCGGCTGCTGCCGGATTACAGTATTGTGCACAAGCAGGATATCTATATGCGGAAGCGCTATGCTGCATCGGCTGAAAATGGCTTTCTGGAAGAGGCGTATGAGCGGCATTTCGACGGGCGCGAGTACCTGGACCACAAGTGCCTATTGTGGGTATGCTTTTCTTCCCGAAAGAATGTGCGCAGCGGCAGTTCTGGCCTTCTGGGACTCTCGGGGGCGGGCTTACCCTCCCCTGCGGAGATTTCCCGGAACCTGGCTTCGGCGGAGCAGTTTGCCACCGTGGTGCAAGGGAATACGCTACTGGGACTGAGACGACTGACGCAGGAGGATATATTTGGAGATCCCTCGGCTTCGCTCGGGATGACAAGGGTGGGTATCCTGCAGGATTACCTGAACTTTACGGACGACGGGGCGGATGTGCTGAGCGACATTCAGGTGGCGCCGGAGGCCATCCGTACGGGTGACAAGACGGTGGTCTGCCACCTCTTTGCCGACCTGGACCAGTTGCCCGGCGAAGTATCTTCCTGCCGACGGGTAAAGGAGCTGAGCACGGAACATTCCGTGGTGGCCTTGTCGTATCTGAACGAGATTGGGCAGGCACTGGACTGCGAGCATGTGGTGAACTGGTACTGCGTCAAGGAGCCCTTGAAGGATATCCATGGCGCGCTGGATACCAAACGCCGCCAGATGCAGAGCATGAGCCTCAGAAGCGCCGAAAACCGCAAATACGCCGAAGAAATCAACGACTACCTGGAGAAGGCGGCTACCGAGCAGATGTACACGGTACGGTGTCATTTGAACGTGCTGTCGGCCGACACCGGGCATGAGGTGGAAGCTGCCATCTCGAAGCTGGGGATAGTGCCCGTCAGGGATATCGCCAACGCCCCGGCGCAGTTCTGGGCCGGCATTCCGGGCAATGAAAGCGGGCTGGCCTTCAGCGAGTACATGACCCTGGAGATGAACGCAGCCCTGTGCCTGTGCATCTGGGACGGACTGGAAGGCGGCATGGAGGGCGGTGTGCTCAAGATGAGCGACCGCATCCGGCTGGTACCCCAGCGCTTCGATATCCAGGAACTCGCCATGGAGCTGGGCCTCATTGAGAACTACAATGTGTTCCTGCTGGGCCCTTCGGGCTCCGGTAAGTCGTTCTTTATGAACAAGTACCTGCGGGCCTGCTATATGGCCGGGGAAATGGTCTTCCTGATTGACCAGGGTGACAGCTACCGCGGCCTTTGCCACATCATCCGGGAGGAGTCCGGCGGAAAGGACGGCAGCTACTACACCTTCGAGAAGGGGAAGCCGATTTCCTTCAACCCGTTCCGGAATGTGGGCCGCTTCAGGCTGGACGCCCAGGCGCTGGATTTCCTGTACACGCTGATGTGCCTTTTGTGGCGAAACGGCGAGGCGGTGTCCAGCGCGGAGCTGAAGTTCATCAAAGGGAGCGTGGATGCGTTTTTGGAGTCCCTTCGACAGGCTCAGGGTGACAAGGACCCGGTGTTCAACGATTACTATGAGTTTGTGCGGGATGTGTATGCACGGACCCTGGAAAAGGAAGGCATCGAGAAGGAGTACTTCGACCTGAAGAGTTACCTCCTGACGCTGGAGCAGTTCTACAAGGACGGGAGCTATGGGTACCTGCTGAACTCCCCTGCCCGGATTGACATCCTGAGCGACCGCTTCGTGGTGTTTGAGATTGACGCCATCAAGGATGACAAGATTGTGTATCCCATCACCACGCTGGTCATCATGGATGCCTTCAGCGAGAAGATGCGCTCGACCACCGGGTTCAAGGTAATGGTGATTGAAGAGGCCTGGAAGGCCATGATGGGCAGCCAGATGGCCACCTACATGCTGGAACTGTGGAAGACTGCCCGCAAGCACCGGACCTCGGCCGTGGTTGTTACCCAGGAGCTGAAGGATATCACCTCGTCGCCCATCATCAAGGACTCCATCGTGGAGAACTCCGGGGTAAAGATCCTGCTGGACCAGACGAAGTACCTGAACCGCTTCGAAGAGCTTGCGGCGGCGCTGTCGCTGAGCGAGGAGGACAAGGGAATGGTACTGTCGCTGAACCGGATGCCCGGTCACGCCGGCCATGACGCGGGACGTGAGGTGTTTTTCAACCTCGGCAATAAGAAATCCTTCGTGATGCGGCTCGAGGTTTCCCCGGAGGAAAGGCTGGCTTTTTCCTCGGCCAAGAAGGACAAACTGCGCCTTGCAGCAGCCGTGGAAAAATGCGGCGGAAGTTATATCAAAGCGATTAAGAAGTTGTTGAAATGAAGCGAGTAATGTATTTAATAACAGCCGTGTTCGGCCTGGCGGTTTCGGCGCCGAAGGCATCGGCCCAGTTCGCCACCTTTGATGCCAGCAACCTGGCGCAGGCGGTACTTTCGTTCCTGCAGGATGGGGACAATATGGTGCTGAATACAGAGCAGTTCCTGGAGAATCTGGGCGTTGCCAAAGAGCAGCTGGAATTCCTCCAGGAGGCCGACAAACGCTACCGCGAAGTGCGGGGCGATATCTACAAGGCGCAGTCCGTCATCCGGATTGCGCGGAACTACGAACAGATTGCCCGGATGTTCACCCGCTATGTGGAAACCATCAAACGGATGAACGAGCAACAAATCTCCTACTACCAGGGGCGGTCGATGGTGAACCAGGGCTTCCAGATCCTGCTGTACGCTTCGCGCGAGGTGAAGCGTGCGCGGGAATTCCTGGACAGTAAATCACAGATCAGCGAGGAGGAACGGCTCAAAGGCCTGGCCGAATGCGACCGGAGCGTGAGCCGGGCCAGTGCCGCCCTCTACAAGCAGATCAAGGGCTCTTACGAGGACATAGACAACGGCATCCGCATGGCCGAGGTGGTGGAATCCCTGGACGCCGCCTTTGAATTCAAATACTGACGCGCCATGATACAGCTGAACTATCCCGAGATGATGCATGACATCAAGTTGAGCATCTTTACGGCCGACCAATCAGCCATTTACAGCCTGGCGTGCAGTGTGGCCTGCATTGCTGCGTCCTTTGCCCTGATCAGTTGGTACAACCACTTGATGAACGACCCCTATGCGCGGCTGGATATGACCTCCATCGTCCGGGCCATGGCCATCCTCTTTCTGACATGCAACTTCTTCCATATGGTGATGGTGCCGCTGGATTTTGTGACGCATACGGTCACGAAGGCCATCACCGCCAGCGTAGATACTGACAAAGACGGCCTCTGGGGCAAGGTAAATGAGCTTTATACCGATGCCGAGGAGGCGCGCCGGCAGGAGACGCTGGTGGGCCAGTTCGAGGAGGAGATGGAGTCCCAGCAGTCCGAGACTTCGATTGAAGGCGGCCTGTCGGCCCAGAGCTCCGCCATCGTGGAATCCCTTGCCGAAGCGACGGTGAATTCCGGAGAGTCGCCGGGCTTTTTCAAGCGCCTGTGGGCGGGCATGAAGGGCTTTGTATCGGCCAAGAGCGGGCAGGTGCTGAACTATGCGGGCAGCATCCTATCCTGCATCCTTTCCGTGATTGTGAAGCTGGCCCAGTATATCCTGATTGCAGTGAGCAGCGTCTGTCTGATTATCCTGGGGCTGATGGGACCGTTTGTGTTCGCCCTGGCCCTTCTTCCGGGCTTCGAGAGCGGCATCAAGACCTGGCTGGCGCGGTATATCCAGATTTCCTTCTGGGTGCCGCTGACGGCGCTGGTGGACCTGGTGAACATCAAGCTGAAGGGCGCTATGGCGACGGCCCTGGTGGGCTCGGCCATCGTTCCCAAGATGGCGGCCCCCGTCCATCTGCTGGTGCTGGACCTGATTACGCTGGTCTGTCTGATTGAAGTTCCCACCCTGGCCGGTTGGCTGCTGCAGAGCAGCGGTGCCGAAGACCTTTCCCGCAAGACCATCAACCTGGGGAAGAAAGCAATTTCTATGGCAAAACACGTTTGATTATGAATATTTTAGGTATTACAAAAGACATTGAAAAGTCCTTTCGGCGACAGTCCCTGCTGACGGTGGTCGCCGTAGGCGGTTCGCTGCTGCTGGCCATCGTGGTGGGCCTGTCGGCCCTTTCCTTTGCCGAGAAGCAGCGTTCCAAGATTTACGTGCTGGACCAGGGAAAATCCCTCCTGCTGGCCCTCCAGACCGATGCGATTCTTTCCAAGGATGTAGAGATTCGCGACCATGTGACGCGCTTCCACGAGCTGATGTTTACCCTGTCGCCCCAGAAACAGACCATTCAGGAGAACCTTGACCGGGCTTTTAACCTGGCAGACCGGTCGGCCTTTGAGTACTCACAGGACCTGGCGGAGAAAGGATACTACGCCCGCATTGTATCGGCCAATATCAGCCAGCAGATGCTGGTGGATTCGGTGTGCTTTGTGGGGAACGGGTATCCCTACCAGGTGAAGACTTATGCCCGGCAGTATGTGGTGCGGGAAAGCAAGGTGTCGCTGTACAGCTTTGTGAGTACCTGTCAGGTGATTGAAGGGCGGCGTTCCGACGTGAACCCGCACGGGCTTCTGATTGAAAAATTCAAGGTGATACAGAACGATTTGATTGAAACGAGAAAGCGATGAACAAAGACGATAAGCGCGTGCGCTGGATGGTATTTGGCGCCGCGGCCCTGATGGTAATCATAGCACTGATATATCTCTATAAAGCAATGGCATTATGGCAGTAGAAAAACGTATCCTGTACCCCTTTGTGGGCTTGACCGTGCTCCTGGTGGGAGCGCTGGTCTGGTGGCTGGTGAGCCTCTTTTCCCAGCGCGCCGGGAACGAAGCTTCCGGCGCTTCCGTAACCGTGTCCATTCCCGACGCCGAGGTAAAGGAAATGGCCGATTCCAAGTCGGAGGCCATGCGCGGCGCCGTGACCCTTGACAAATATTTCGGCGAGCTTCCCCCGGACGGGAGCGAAGACCTTTCCCTCGTCTCCGGCTCCCCTTCTTCTTCCGCGGCAGCGGGCTCCCCTTCCGCCGCATCGGATGATGAGGCTGCCGTTGCACGGGTGTTTGGATCGGCCTCCCCGGGCGAAGCCCCTTCTTCTTCATCCTCCCCTTCCCGACGCGGTGGCGGCGGGCGTTCCCGCAGCGGCGCACCTTCCATGAGCGCCGAGGAAAGGCTGGCCTATGACCGCCAGCGGGCTGAGATGGTGCGGGACGTGCTGGCCGGAGGGAATGCACCGGAGGAAACTCCTGCTGCTGGGGAAACGGTAGCGGCTTCACCGGCGCTGGATTTGTCGGCCGTGGGCGACTCCGACGGGATTATCTCCTCGCTGGATGACGATTTTACCGACGATGCCGTGCAGTACGAAGGGGCCAAGCGGCCCTTCCGCTGCATGTTCGTGCGGGACCAGAAACTGGTGAGCGGACAGCGGGTATCCCTGCGGCTGCTGGAAGATTACATGGCGGAGGGGGTGCGAATTCCGGCGAATACGCATCTGTCGGCCATCTGTAAGATTGGCGAGCGGCTGGAACTTTCCGTGCGGTCCCTGGAGCTGGGCGGCCGGATTGTGCCACTGGCGCTGGATGCCTATGACACAGACGGTCTGCCGGGGATTTACTGCCCGGAGACGGCTTCTTCCAAGGCGTCAAGGAAGGCTTCCGATGAGGCCATTTCTACGGCCGGGCAGACCTTTGGAGGCCTGGTGGGCGATATCGCATCCACGGTTTTGCGGACGGGGGCTTCCATTGCGAAAAGCGCCTCTGGAGAGGTATCCGTGAGCGTGGTGAGTGGGTATGAGTTTTATTTGGTTAAAAGTGAGAAGAGATGAGAAGGATGGTTGTTTTGCTGGCGTTACTTTGGAGCGTTTGGGCTTCGGCTGCTTCCGGGCCTGATACGTTGTTTGTGTCCATGTCGCAGACGGTGCATCTGCGGTTTGCATCGGAGCTGAAGTATGTGAATTTGGGGAGCCGCGTGCTGGTGGCCAAGATTGTGGACGGGAGCAAAGACTTCGTGGCCGTGAAGGCCCGCGAAGCCTTTGACTTCTGCACCTCGATGTCCTGCCTGGAGAGCAATGGGCAGATGCACACGTTTCTGGTGGCGTACCGGGAACATCCTGAGCGGCTGGAGGTGGATACGCGCCTCTCCCCTTCCACGGCCGGGACGGCGGTTTCAGCTGTTTCGGCCCCGGCGTTGGCTCCGGCGGACAGCCTTTTTCTTTCATCTCTATCCAATATCGCTACTATGAAACAAGAACTGTATCATATCGGCACTTCCGGCTATGGCCTGCAGATCCTCTGCGAGAACATCTTCTACAAAGATGACGTGCTGTACTTGGTGGTGTCGGTGCAGAATTCCTCGGCCGTGAGCTATGAGATGTCTACGCCTCGGTTTGCGGTAGAGAGCTCCAGGCGGACGAAGCGGGGGTTGCAATACGAGAAGGCGGTTTTCCCGAAGCAGATCTATTGGCTGGGTTCAGTGGCACCTTCTTCTGAGGGACGGCTGATATTCACCTTTGACAAGATTGCGCTGGTGAAGGGGCAGGTTTTTCGAGTGTATTTCTATGAGAAGGGAGGGGCGAGGAATTTGGTGATGACGTTGAATATGGATGATGTTAATAAGGCGAAAAGGATATGAACAAAGAGTATCTAGAACAAATGAGGAAAAGTCCGGCTGAGGCGATTAATTACACCATTCGCGCGGCATTACAATCAGCGTTTGATCATTTCTTAAGCTATTACTTTCGGCATGAAGACCCCAGGGACCTGGAGCGGCTTGCCATGACAGAGTTTGACGTCACAGATGTATCTTGGGGCGCTAGCAGTGGCATCTATTTCAAGTGTGGAGTCATGTAGACAAATCTCAATTTCTGGATTTTTGGATTAAAATTGGGGTTGACAGCGTTGACGACTATTCAAAGCTCACATGGGGTAAGAATGGCCGTAAAGGCGTTTACCTATGCATCAACATATGGGAGGATGACTGTGATATCGTTCCGTGGCCCAAAGATTATTACTTTGACAGCTTACATGATATCATGGTCATCAGCGACGTATACTATTCGGGCCGACAAAAGGAAGCGGTTGAACTGGCGAAAACGCTTGGCCATCCCTGGGGAACGGTCATGCTGGATTTGAATACGTATAAGGTGGTGAAGATGAAGAGATCTTGTTAACAAGCAGCCGAGAAAAAATGCAAATTAAAAGGGCAAATTTCTACCACATTTCTTGTATTGCCCATTTTCAACGACAGGATGGTATTCAACGTAATTTCCAAATTTATCCATTATCCCGAATCTATTAGAGCCCAGTGCTTCATACCAACATAATCCCTCCTCAAATGAAGATAACTCCATATTGTCTTGAGGTATTATTTGCTCTCCGAAGCGGTTATAAAAACCGCGTAATGACCATCCTGGCCATTGGGGACTTTTCCCCTTAACCTGTATCAACCCATCGGAAACCCAAGTCCAATGATAATCTAATGGCATAAGTAATCCTTCACATATTGAAAAGATGCCCCAATGCTCGTTATTATTAACTGGAATTAGATCTTTATCAATTATAAATATTTTATCATAAGACGGGGGTATAACTACCATCCCGTTGGCATTCACAGCACCTTCTTTATCCGCTATCTTAAAGTAATCAATACCATATTCTTTAATTGAGTGTGTTTCAAAGCAATCCGGGACTAATTGATTATTATCATCAAGGCCATAGACCTGATTGTCAGTCATTATGTAGTGGATTCTTCTATTAACTTGTTTAGTTGGGAAGCCATCGGTATCAATAATAATTTTCTGTTCGCCAAGACTAACTGAAGCACACCCCCCATAAAAAGGCTCGGCCTTATCATATCTAGGTTGGATAATCAGCCTTTCTTTTTTAGTATCATAGTATCCCCACTTCCTATCCAAACAAACAGAAATAATTCCATCATGAAATGAAGCCATGTCATCATATATAAATGGAATGACCAATTCATTATTACTATTGATTAGTCCCATTTTAGAAGAAGACTTAACGATAAAAAGGTCACAGTCGTCCGAGTAAAATGATGCACGCCTTATTTCGTCATATTCAATGGGTATTACATTTTGATTGTTTATATCCACAACTCCATATCTCCCTTTATATTGTACTATAAAACGTCCCACTTTATCTATGTCTCCTATATAATCACAGACCGGTGAAATTATCATTTCTCCTTGTAAATTCATTAACCCATAGACAAGTTTGCTGTCCTTAATCCCTCTTATTACGATTCGGCCTGAGGGATAGTACTTTTTACTATACAAAGCATAATCATCAGAGACGACATTCATCCCTGAATTCATATCATATACATTATTATATTGCTCCTGATCACGATATGTGTATCTGTCTTCATACTCGACAATTCCATCTCTTATCTTTTTGATCTGGTAATTATGCAAATCCAAATCCCATTTTCTAAGGATATCTAGGGTGGCATTATAATTCAAGTATTGTCCGCAACAAGGGCAGTATTTATCGTTCCCGTGAGCTTGCGCATGACAAGCGGGGCATATAACGTCAACTTTATATGACGAAGTCACATGGACATGTTTGGTACTTTGAAACATATACATAAGCAAGGATAACTATTGGTCTTGGCAAATTTAGTAAGAATAATTCGCATTCCTTTTCAAGCTATCATTTTCATAATTAATACTTATCTTTGCATTATTAGGCATTTCATTCCTTAAAAGACAGAACTATGGGGACCAGAACGCATCTTAGCGGAGTTACCTTCGCGAACCCTGACGGTAGTTCCCGTCGGGATATAATCAGCAGGATGACCGACAGGGATTCGGTTAAGTTCGAACGTGATCCTTACAACCCCTACGACAGCAACGCTGTTAAAGTGATGGTTATGCAAGGCGCTCAGTGGAAGCAGATTGGTTTCCTCGAAAAAGCCTTAGCGGCAACGGTTTCACCGGCCATGCGCAGAGGCGCAACCTACAAGATTTCTATTGTAGGCTGTGGTATTTATATGGAACGCCCTTATTGCGAGATCGAATTCGAAAAAGTCTAACCGACTCGATTTGACACAATACCTAATGGCTGCAGTCTGGAAGTAATCCTTTCCAGACCATCTGTGCTTGCGTAATTCTTTACAAGATAGTTTCTTAATTCCAGTATATTACGGCACCCAAATGTATGGAGTATTCTATCCATCGAGGAAAACTCATAGGATGCAGTGATTCCGTTTTGTTCGCTACGAATTCGTAATGCCGTAGAGGTCAATTCCACAAAAAGTCTTGTCCTCATATAATTGTACAATTCAAAACGAATACAGAACCGATGAATGACCGGCGACATATACGGCGTTATGATCTGGGCATCTTCTGAAAAATACCGTACCCCCATAATATCACCTGAAGAGACAATCAGTTTCCGCATAGCACGAGAGATTGCAACATAAAACAATCGCTTGTCTTCTTCTTGTTGTTCCTGAGTTTTATGAGCAAAGTGAGGATAACGGCCAGAAACGGCCCTCATTACGACAACATTCTCAAATTCAAGTCCTTTCGCTTTGTGAACAGTAGAAACGAACAGTTTTTCCTTCATGCTGGAGCTATCGCAAATATCGGCTTCACGATAAGTGCTCAAATCCATTAGATGATTAGATAACTGTACATACAAAAAATTGGGTTCATCTTTGGGTATCACATCGTTTTCTAAGAACGTAAGCACCAGGTCAAACCGATCAACGCGAAGAATTTCGCACTTTGCCGGAAGATACGAGTCGGCATACATTAGTTCGGATACCAAGACTGGTGTTTCACTTTGCTCTAGAACAAAGAGTCGATTCTTTGTATGATTATAGCACTCTTTGTAAGAAAACGCGAGCTCTTCAACTGCTGTACGTACGTTTTCTTTCTGCAAATACTCCCTTTGTCTATATGTATAATCGCCAGCCGTCCTGCGGCAATACTTAACCAGTTCATATGTGGCCATAATATCATCATCGGCCATATGACTATTTACGCCCTCTAATCCAAGTTTCTCTATCAAAAATTCAAGTTTATACTTCCTTAACTTGGGGTAAAGTAAATGTGCAAGTTTTAGAGAATCAATGTACTCTGCAGTAAATGCACCGTCTCTTATCCCACAATCTCGGCGCAGATTATTACGAAGGATACAATAGTCAAATTGAACATTATGTCCTAACAGAATATCGTTGCCAATGTACTGGAGAAACTTATTTAGCGCTTCTCGACGCGGGTACTTATATGCAGAACGATAAGCCTCAACCATAGGGTTGATTTTCGCCCCAAGTTTCAAGGGAATCTCCTTATCTGTTTGTAAATAAATAACAAACTTCGAGAACGGGACAACCTGTCCATTTCTAATTTTGATTGCTGCAATCTGGACAATATCGTCGTTAACAACATCGACGCCAGTCGTTTCTGTATCAAATATTACAATCTCTTTGTTGTCATAATCATTGCAAAAAGCAGAGAGATATGTTTCCCCATCATCGCGCATTAAGTCATCCGGAGTCATGGCAATATCCCGCATATCTTCCACCATATGTCTTCCTTGGGAGAAAGTATCAACGGCAAAGGTTTGTTTCAAAATACGCGACCAGGCAATCAAATTAAACTCGTTGGAAATAACACCGAGATGAGCAATAAGAGTCTTTAAATGCACCGTCTGGAATGTATCAGTTCCGGATATCTTAAAATGAGAGATCCGATCCTGTTTAAGACGATCACTTATCTCGTCTGCGTCTCTATTCCACGGAACAAGAAGAGCCGTTCGTTCTTCACTTCTGTCATCCTTCCTAAGATACGGCAAAATTGAGTTGTAGATTCTTTCGGTTTCTGTTCTCTCATCTTCATAGGAATGCAGAACAATATCATAACGTCCTGCGGTTTGAAAGTCTTTTGGTTCAGGAAGTAAATCTTTATCTACGCCTAATTCTTTGACGGCATATTCATTATAAAGATCGAGCAGATATTTGGGAGATCGGAAATTCTTGTCTAGTCTGAAAATGTGTCCATAACAACGATTCTTCAACATAGTCAATGTATCCAAGGATGCCCCCATAAAGGAATATATTGCCTGCTGTTCATCACCTAAATAAAGAACCACATAACTATTCGATGTATCTGTCAATAAATCCACAAGAGATATCTGAAAACTCGACAAATCCTGGATTTCGTCGACCTGAACCCAAGGATATCGCTTATACTGCCGTTCTGTGTCAGTAGAATAGGCGGTATAAGTTCTTAGTAACAAATCATCAAAGTCCAGAAGCTTATTGGATATCTTGTAATCACGTAATTTGGCCGCGAGTGAAAAGAACTTATCAACTGGGCGCAGTGAGTTATAGGTTCGTTCATTATAGGACGCAGACGTACACTTTTCTTTGAAACTGTCAAAAAAAGGGAAATAGTATTTCATCAGCTCTGTCTCAAGTACGTCAGTATAAATCAAATCCTTTTTTGGATGATTATTTTGTACTTGGTACATCAAATGTTCCAGGGATTGAACCTTAACTTTACATTGGGCTATTACTTTCTTCCCTGTCTTCTCGGTCACCTTGCCAGTTCGTCCTGAAGGATGGATATCTATACCGAGCAAGTCATTGACTATCCTCCAATCCAAGGAGACAAGTGTCATTTTGTTGGTAAACTCAATACTATAATCAATCATCGACATCACATCCTCGTCAGTGATCTCAGACTGGTTTACATCACTTGCGTCATTGTCATCAATAATAGACGTTTCCGCAGGAATAACAGCGCTGTCATATAGGAAATGAGAACAATACCGATGAATATTCCCTACAAATAAACCCGAAGAGTCCTCACCCAATCTTCTGCGAATGCGGTCAAACATCCCTCTCGCCGCTCTATTGGTAAATGTAAGACAAAGAATATCCTCCAATTTTACTCGGCCGTTCTCATAAGCCCTGGCAATTCTTTCGGCAAGGATATCTGTTTTACCACAACCAGGCCCTGCCAGGACCATATTGTAACCATTAGAGACATTGATTACCCTTTCTTGAGCATTAGTATAGACCTTTTGCATTTCTATTGATGTGCTTCAGAATATTTGATTCATCCTGGAATTATACTCTTCTATAGATGCTTGCGCAGCAGCATAGTCACGATACGTTATCTCTATATACCCCCAGTCGTCTTCATATGTAGGCTGATGACCAGGGGCGGCAGAAATACGAATCTCGCCAATAGGTTTATTATCGCTTTTTCTTTTAATCGTATACTTGAAAGCCAACATTTCTTTGTAAGCTCCGTAAGATTGTGAATGATTATAATTCCAGTATACTACCTCGCCAAGACTGTCTTGAGATTCAATAACATGCCCACCATATTTTTCCTCAAATACTTTCACAAATTGCGCTAATTCCGCCTTTAGATTAGATACTTTAAACCATGCAACCGTTTCAAAAACGATTTTAGCTTTTGTCGAACAATGAAGGTAAAGATATCCGGAATAATTGCCTATTCTAATTGATGGATACCAATATCGGTCATACATATTCTTATACGTATGTTCTAGCAACTGATTAGATTTTGGCGCACCGATAAAGGAAGCCTCAAAATCAGATTTGTTCTTCCCAAAAGATGCGCCATTAAAACTAATGTGCTCCTGCGCTTGAAGAGCCGTCACAATCAGAACAAACGCAGTTAAAAGAATGATTCGTCTCATGCTATTATCCTTTATAAACTATAAGCTCAATAAAGACCAGTGGCATATGAATGCGTATTGACTAGATAATACTTCGAAGTATCCCTAAATCATCGTATGCTTTTAGGCCGATAGGCAGGAACGATAAAGGCTGAGTGGGATGTATTATTGCGTATTCGCCTTTCAATATCAGCATCATATGAAGCCTTATCTTTAGCCCACATCTCATACGTACTATTATATGAATGCCATTTTGAAAAATTGACATACTTCTTAGCCTCACGGACATCAATCTTCCCAATAGTTATAGGTTTATCTAACCCCTTATTACCATACTGATCTTCTGTCGCATAGCGGATAACGATCCATAGATAATTATAATTGGATTTTATAGCCTTTTTATACACAAACTCATCAACTTTATCCCACGAAAAAGGGGCCCACGAAACGCGTCCAATGCCACCAATGCCGACTGCTGGGCCGTGGAAATAATCCATTATTATTTCATCACCTTGCAGATACACTTTCGTGTCCCCCATTTTTAGAGATGAATTAAATAAAGACTGTGCAAAAGAGGCCAAGGAGATTAAGCATGAGGCTATTACAATGAGTGTTTTCTTCATTTTTATATATGATTAGTTAAAAGCATTACTATTACATTTCAAATATACGTTTATTTTTTTTGATTGGCGAATACTAGTTGAGAAAAGAAATGCATTTATATCTATGATTTCTTTATTATGATGTCATTTGCATCTTTCCCATATATTCTTTATTTTTGCCATTGATGGGATGATTGCAACTTCTATTATGAAACGGCATTTACTTCTACTATTAGCTTTATTATTTGTATGCGGAGCAATAAATGCGCAGGTTAGATTCTCGGCATATGCTAATGTATATAACAAACAGAACCAGATAGTCGGGAATCAGTTTATCTCCGCCAACATATCTAATGGTAGTGGCTCCATGACACTTGGAGAAAGGACTATGCGTGCTGTTATAACGAATTCTGTTAGGAATGACACCTATAAGATGAGTGCTTATTCGGCCACTTTATCTTCTCCAGACGGAAAGACCGTTGATGTCGTCATCACAAAATATGACAAAGGTGGATATACAATCCTTGTGTATTTTGGAGACGGAGAGCTTAGATACGACGTTGGTCCTCGATCTTCGACGAATAATAGTTACTTATCGAATTAACTATATGCTGTATGAAAAAGGGTGTTGTTCTATTGTTTTTTCTTTTCTTCGTCATCGCCGGATACGGACAGACGCTTTCTGACTATGCCAGAACCACGTCTACTTCAAAGACATATAATGAATCCTTTGAACCCACATGGCAGATTTCATTCAAAAATGTCTCCAATAAGGTTATTACAACCGTACAAGTTCATTTCAGCTATGCTCGAGATAGCTATGAATGGGATGCCCCTACTTATCAATCCACTGTTCAAATAAAAGTTAATCCGGGAGAAAAGGCCACCTTTTATGTGAAGGCTCCGGAGGAAATACGAATGCATAAAGTTCGCTGGTGTATTATCTCAAAAGTACGCTACGCGGATGGAACTATATGCGATGATTAAGTATCTTTCTGATGGAGTCATGATATTATTTCCGCTATAACAGAATACCGTTCTACCGTTACTGTCGATAAGCATTAGCTGGGTTTAAGGAGCAATCAAGAGTTTATGGAGTAAAACAATATGCAAAACCCTCTCCATTACCGGTAAACACATTGATTGTTCCATAAAGCCCCCCTCTTTCCATGGATTTAACAAATTTAGAATCGACTTTCACTTGAAAGCTTCGATTATAGTATTCATTCCCTGGCAACAGGTCTCCTATAGACAAATAATTAGTGGTCTGAGTAACAGTTGCCTTATACTCTTTCCATCCATCTCCAGCATCCTTGCCGGTGAGTTTATTAATCACAATCTTATGAATATAATCTGAAGGATGATTCCCCTTTCTATAGATTGTGATCTCTTCCTCTCTTTCACCGTGCCTTACATATACATCCAATACATGGTCGCCGATATATCGATATACGAGGCTGTGCCATTCTCCCCAATAACCACCTTTATACACACTATAAGAAGTTGGAATGTAGGCTTTTGATGGTGTGCCTGAAGATACTCCGCATGAAGAAAGAGAAAGTAGTAAAATAAATGCGAACAATACCTTGGTTAACTGCTTCATACAATTATCTTTTTTATTTTTAACGTATAACAACTCCCAAATAATCAAGTTTGATTTGTTTCGTAAAAATACTACATATTTGACTTTTATTCAAGAAAGAAATAGACAATAAACTGCATTTCCACCTTTTTTCTTAAATTTGCGATAACATGAAGCGCATCATCCTCATAATCACGATTCTTATCTTAGCAACCTCCTTAGGATGGTCACAGCAGCGCCACGCACTATTGATTGGGATTTCAGATTACCCGTCCGGCTCAGGATGGAACAAGCTTCATGCGTATAATGACGTCGCATTAGTAAGGCGTGCTTTAAATGACCTGAATTGCGGCTTTAACATCACTGAACTCAAGGACGAAAGCGCAACTCATAATGGCATAACAAGAGCCCTGAAATCACTTGCTGGTCGTGTTCATGAAGGAGACCAGTGCATTATCCTGTTCTCGTGCCATGGTCAACTTATTACCGACCTTGACGGAGATGAACGCGAACGCGATTGCACGGATCATTTCGACGAGGCAATTGTTCCATATGACGCTCTCATCGCTTATGACTGGCATCACTCCGGATACAAAGGAGAAAACCACCTCCGCGATGATGAGCTGAACTCTCTGCTTCATGAGATTCGGAATGGCATCGGCTCTACCGGGGATTTGATTGTACTGTTTGACGCCTGTCATAGTGGTGATATGTCTCGTGCCAAAGAAGAGGAATCTATGAAGGATTCCTCTCCACGTCGAGGGACAGCTGATGCATTTCGTATCCCATCTTCCGGATATCATCAGCATAGTTCATTTGAATCTCAGTCCATTGACTGGTTTAGTATCAGCGCATGCTATTCTAAGCAAAACAACTACGAGGTCAAAATAGACGGAATATGGTATGGTCGTTTGGCATACACCTTCAGTAAGGTTATTCGTCGTGGGATTACGCCCAAAGAACTCGTTGAAGGTATTCAGGCTATCTACAAAGAGTTGCCGACAGATTCCAATAGGCCTATTCAAGTCATCGATTACCACATCCCTGTTTTCACAGGGAATGACCCTTTACTGAAATGACAGAAGAACAATTCATACAGGGCATCCGGGCTGGAAAGCTGCGTGTTTTTGAGCGCTTTTACGACGAGTACAAGCAGCAGTTCATCGCTTTTATGCTCGGTCGTCAAAAAGTGGATTCAGAAGAACACGCAGAGGATTTGTACAGGATGGCTTGTGCCATCGTACATAATAACATCCGCGCTGGCAAATTCTCTGAAAATGACCTGGCACAGAGCAGCCTCAAAACATATCTGTTCCAAGTTGGCAAATACACACTTTGGGGAGAAAGGAGGAAGATGAGTCCCCCCCTTGTATTCGAACACGAAAAAGTCTTCAACAAAGATGAGTTTGACAACTACGTCTCCGAAACCGATCCTACCCAGGAACAGCTATTAATTATCAGAACAACTGTTAATTCAATGCCGATGCCATGCTCCAAGATCCTCAATCTTCGAATCTTTGAGAAGCTTGAGAGCAAGGAGATTGCAAGAAAAATGGGCTACAAGAATGATCGTTCTGCAATCACCCAGGTCCATAAATGCAAGGAAAAGCTGGTGGCCATCGCGAAAGAAAGATTAAACAAGTACGGCTATGGATTCTAAGTTCAATATTGAGGAACAACTGGACTATGCCATCATTGAGCATGGCGCAATTCAGCATTTGAAAGATTACGAGCTTCGAAAACAGAAGAATCGCATCCGGCGGCAGTTATTCATGAGAATCGCCTCATATTCAGCCGCAGCCTGTG
>Ga0310690_10003676_pt1 | contig 22726 bp, 10 predicted proteins | sample AusTroGonzalo_MG_2_FD_207661 | JGI IMG/M metagenome (GOLD analysis project Ga0310690, IMG submission 207661) | Bovine rumen microbial communities from tropical cattle in Woodstock, Queensland, Australia - Gonzalo_04 (v2) (version 2) | ecosystem: Host-associated > Mammals > Digestive system >... | reverse complement strand
GGCAGTCTCTTCTGCCAATTGGGGTTTCTCGCCAGGAGCGCTCGTATATAGCTTATACATCACAGAGATGTACTTGTTTGGGTTCTCTGTAGCCATCTCACATTTACTATTTAATCATTTATGGTGCAAAAGTATGAAATATTTTTTAATTATGAACTATGAATTGTGAATTATGAACTAAAATATGTACTTTTTGCCATTGACGATATACACTCCCCTGCCCTGCGGCTTCGACAGTTGCTGGCCGGACAGGTTGAATATACCAAACGAATCGGACATAGTGGCGTCGGGGACATTGACACAGTCATCGAGTTCGTCCACCACACAGACGGTGCGCGTGATTGTGGCGCTCCATTTGGAACCTTCCTTGCTGACGGCACGGAGGGTCACTTCTCCCGGCACGAGAGACTTCACGATGTTCTCTTTGCTGTAGAGAAGCGCCTGCGGGGTCTCTTCGCCGGCGCTTTTGTTCGCCCATGTGACTGGGTCGCTGCCATCGGTGGTGTATAGGATGTAGGAGCCCTGCGAGAGGGTAAGTTCGTCGGAGAGGAGAATGGTATCGCCATTCGCCACCTTTTCCCCGTTCACGAGGAACACGGGAGCATCCACGCTGGCATACCAGTCTTTTTTCCTGAGCTGGGTGATGAGATTCTCCGTGCGTTGGGGGAAGTATTCCTCATGCATCCGCCGGTTCTCCTGGGCATGATGGATATCAGCACGATACAGTTCCGCCTGGGAGGCCCCATAGGGATGCACATCCCTGCGGTAATCGCCCCAACGGGCGGACTCGGCATAGACAGCCAGGGCGATGACACTCTGCAGGCTGTCCCAGAGTGCCTGTGCCGGCCCGGGCTGGAGCAGTCCACCGTCGTCCTCGAGCAATTCATAGGCCCTATCCCAGAACCGGTGCTTGAAGACCGGGTTCTTCATCATGTTCTGGAAAAGGCCTGTGGGGCGGTATATGTTGTTGAGCCCGAGAACATTCTGGGAAGCATTAACCAGGATTTGCTCTGTGTCCCAGCAGATGAAGCGGAAGCCCTGGGTAGAGTCTTCCCTGTTTTTGTAGGCAATCCAGTTGTGATGATCCCAGTCGGTATTCCCGCCGTACTGGTTGATGAGCATATAGTCGATGAAGTTGTCCACGTCCAGCAGGGCCTCCGGAGCTCCGAAGTCGCTTGCCGTTTCTCCTGTGACAATGCTGTACGTCACAGGCCGCGTGGCATTTTGGGCGATGTTTATCAACTGACTCCATTTTACAGACGTGCCACTTGTCGTCTCCAGACCCTCTTCAGACTTTATGATGTCATAGTCCGACTTCAGGCCACCGAAATGATACTTGCAGTAGTCATCGTCGATGCGTTCGGTCAAGGTGTATAGTCCCCAGTAAAGGCCGTTGATGAACAGGTTGACATAAATGCCGTCGCTGACGGGATGCCCCAAGCGTTTCTGCATGCAACGGGCCCAGAGGTCTCGGGCGTATTGGGCACAGCTGCTCTGAGCAACATCGCGATGAATCCACGAATAATTATAGAAGGTACGCACGATGAGCGAATTGAAGCGCGCCACGTTTTCCTCACCGAAGACGGGGTATTTGAGGGTCTTTTTGCCGTACTCGTCCTTGAAGGTAAGGCGGAAGGAGTGTTTGGGATTCTTCTCGGGCAAACGTCCCTGGCCTCCATGAATCTTCAGCCCGCAGGTTGTCGTGAGGTCATGCCCCTCGCCCATCAGTTCCACCGAGGCGGGGCGTTCCCATCCGCGTCCGTTGCTCTCGGTGTCGCCCGTATAGATATAGATGCCGCCGGTCTGCTCATCCTTCTGCTTGTTGAAGAGGTTTCCCCGGTCCGTCACAATGGACAAGGCGGGGATAGAGTAGAAAGCATCCTTGATTTTCTTGGCGTATGTACTGATGGAGGTCAGTTCGGGATCCATCTCATAATCTGCAGGTGCTGTACCATTCATGGTAACGTACTTGCCCCAAGTGGAGGGATAGCCCTCCGGCAAGGCAGGCTGCTCGAGCACGGAAGCAGGAAAAATATAGGATGACGTCACGATGTCGGAACACCTGACGTCATCCCGGAATTCTGCAGCACGTATGATGGTTGTGCTGTTTACGTAGATATTGCTGGTAAACTGGGGGCTTGTCGATACAGGTTCGCTGCCATCCTGTGTGTACCTGACAACAACCCCAGTTTCATTACTGCTTATTTTGAGCAGGAAGGGACTCTTGCACACCCCATGCAGCCTGTTGAATACAGGTTCTGCATGGGATGGCGAGAGTGAGATGAATAACCAGGCCGTTAGAAAAGATAGCCTCCTTAACATTCCTGATTAATACAGAACTTTTTTGCCGTTAACAATATAGATTCTGCCCTTCTGGACCTTGCTGACACGCTGGCCAGCCAGGTTGACTATCGTCGAGCCTTGCTTGTAGATGGCATTGTCAATTGTCATGATGGCATCCTCGTAGTCAGGGCCGGCAAAAGGAATGGGGAATGCTTCGCTCTGCGACCACTGCACTTCTTCCTGACCGGCATTCAGCAAGGCGCAAACTTCACCGTTGGCCAGTTGCTCCTCGGTAACCTGTTCTGAGCCTTCGTTCACGTCGCCCATCTGTGTCAGGAAGTAGCAGTTGGTGCACTTCGCTTTTTCCGGGTTGCGAGCGAGAGAATAGGGAGTACCGCTGGCGTAGAGAGTCACTTCCAACTTGCCCACAGAGAGTGTATTGGTGATGTAGGTCACATTGCCGCACCAGCCCACGATGGGAATGCAGTTCCATGCCGTCTCGCTCTTGAGAGAGCCGCTGAACAGACAGTTGTTGATAACGCTGCCATCGCCACTGCCGCGAGCCACAATACCACCAGTAAGGGCATCACCACTGAAGGTGGAGACAATTTCAACTGCACTCTCGCAGTTCTCGATGGTACCGCCATAGATTTCGCAGACGATACCGCCCACTCTCTTGGCAGAGGTGTTGATGGTACCAGATGTACGCAGTTTCCTGACCGTACCGCTCAGGGCGCGGAACAGACCGAAGCCCTCTGCTTCATTCACCTTATTGATATTTACGGTGTGGTACCGGCCGTCAAAGACGCCCTCGAACTTCTTGCTCGTTGTGCCAATCATGGGGAATTCGTCCATTACCTCGCTCAGGTCGATATCAGCTGTCAGCTCGGCATTGTCCTTGGTGTCACCAAAGTTAACCTTCTTGGCGAACCACACCAGCTGCTCTGCTGTGCCAATCTGCCAGAAGCCGTCCACAAGCGCTGCGAAAGTAAGGTCGGGAGTGCCACACTCGGTGCAGAAGCCATTCTCGAAGTGGTGGTCTTCGACAGTACTGCCCTCGGTGTTGCTGTAGGTAACGGTAGTTCCCTCGACCGGTGTCTTGCCATCGCACTTGAGTGAGCCATTGGCATAGACGATACCGCGAGTCTGGAACGGAACGGGATAGCTGTCCTCGGGAAGATTCTGAGTCCACTGGATATCCTTCTGGTCGCCATTCAGCAGGAAAGCAACCTCACCGCTTGCAATCTGCTCGACAGTAACCTCGGTAGAGCCTTCGTTGGGAGTACCGAAGCCGTTCATGTAGTAGCAGTTCACAACAGTTGATACACTGGGATTACGTGAGATGGTATAAGAGGGATAGTCCGAACCCTGTGGGCTTGCATTGATGGTACCCATGAACAGGCAGTTGCTGACGGTTGAACTGCAGTCGCCTCCGGTGAAGCCCAGGATGCCTGCTATATTGTATGCATCCGGAGCATTGATAGTACCAGTATAGAGACAATCCTTCACCGTACATCCTGTGGCACTGCCGCGGAAGGCGATACCGCCGTATGCTGCATCGCCAACGAAGCTGGACTCGATGTTAACAGACGATACGCAGTTCTGTATGGTTCCGCCAAAAATTTCAGCCACAATACCACCGGCCATCTTGTTGCTGGTATAGATGGTACCTGCAACACTGAGGTTCTTGATGGTGCCGGTAAGTGCGCGGAAGAGACCTACACGCTCTTGATCAGCATACATTGTATAAGTAATGGTATGACCCTGACCGTCGAAGGTACCGGCATAACTGTTGTCTGCGGTTGAAATCATCGTCATAGATGCTTCCGATGCATCGATGTCAGCGGTGAGAATGGCGTCGGCATCCGTTTCACCTGCGTTCACAAGGCTACCGAAGAGCATCAGCTCGACAGGTGTACTTAGTTGATAAACGCCGTCCACCTTCTTGGGCATGAACGAGAGTGTCTGGAGATGATCCTTCTGGGCTTCCTCGGTAGTAGCCTCACCCTCGTAATAGGCAAGAAGCTGCTCCATCAGCGGATTGATCTCGTTCATCTCTTCATCCGTGAAGAAGGCAGCCAGCTCATCCATGAGCTCATTGAGCTTGTCATACTCCCGCATCAAGTTCTTATAGCCCTGCTTGCAGACATATGTCTCCTGGAAGAGGTCAGAGAACGTTGTTACAAGGGCCAACTTTGCCTCGTTGTCTGTAGTGGTAGCTACGGCATCGATGGCGTTCTGCAACTTCGTCTTGATCTCATTGGAGAAGTTGGGATAGACGGCGCTCTCATCGAGGCTGTACTCGTAGTTGTTCAGCATGGTGTAGGCACGAGCAGCCTGCGACTCCAGGACGTTGTCCAGGCCGGCACCGGCCTGATCCAGCTCACCATGATAGAAGAGCTTTACGTTGCCAAAGCCCAAAGCATCGTTCTCGAAGCCTGAGCCAAGCACCTTGATGCCAATCGTCAGGGTACCGTCTGTCACGTTAGCCAGGATTGCATTCTGGTAGCGGCCAGCCTCAAAGGCCCTACAGTAGCCTACAAGTCCGCGGGGCACATAGCCGTCTTCGCCGTTGAAGTCAATCACCTCGAAGTCGGGATACTCGCCTGTAAGGTTACAGTTGAAGCCATCCACAGCCTCGTTCGAGGGGATGGCGTCCTCTACGGGAGCCTGGAAGTAATTGGTCACACCGTTGGCGGTGAGCATGGCGGCATAGTTGGTGTTGTACAAGTCAGCATCGCCGGGATAGGGACGGAACACACCATTGATCTGCACTTCATAGATGCCGTTTGCCAGGCCTGTGAGGGTCTGGGTCATATCCATAGTGGCATTCCAGCATTCGGCAGCATGCATCTCGCTGCCCTCGGCGCCACTATGACCGGTTCCTACCTGGCCTTCCCAACCGTTGAAGCCATCCTTGAAGGTTGGATTGGTCACCAACATCGTCATATCTGTGCCAGCCTGGGGCTGTTCGGTAATGGCAGCTTCCAGCATAGCATCAATCCTCTTGGTTTCCGCCCTGATTTCTTCCTCGCTGAGTTCACACTCCTCCAGGATGTAGAGGGCAGTCCCTCTCGGATACGTGCTGCCGGGTTCCTCTCTGGTGCGCAGGTAATCCTCCAGTTCTTCACGCTTTTTACCGTAGAAGTCGTCGTGCTCCTGGAGATACAGGTCTGTCTCCTCTACCTTCTGCTTGTAGGCAGCATAGGCTTCGGAACAGGAAACAACGCTGCCACGGAGTTCCAGCAATCCGTTCCATGCAGCCATGAATTCGTCGATATTACTGCAGTTCTCCAGGGCATCCAGCTCGCTGAGGTAATTCTCCACAAGGCTCTTCTGTGCCAGTATATCCAGGAAGAGTTCACGCTCTGTGTCGAGCACGCGCTGTGCAAAGTCGGCATACGATGCAGCGTCGTAGGCATTGCCGTATATCTCGCCAGCATTATAAACGCGCTCGTGATTGGGGAACGGGAAAGGTATTTCCTCTTCATCCAAAGTCTGGTTCCAGACAATCTGAGACTGGTCACCGTTCAGCAGGTAGCAGAGCTTACCGTTCTTGACATCCTCTGCAGTGATCTGGATGGTGTTGTCCTGATGCGAACCGAACTCGTTGACGAAGTAGCAGTTGGTACAGGTGACACTTCCCGGATTACGGGCAAAGGTATAGGGGTTGCCCTGGCTGGCATCAACTTCGATACTGCCCGTGAAGGCGCAGTTGGTCAAGATTGATGTAGAGCCGGACCAACCGATGAAAGCGGCGCTGTTGTAGTTGATGCCGGTGATATTACCTGCGAAGATACAGTTCTCGATGAGCGAGCCGTCGCCACTGCCACGACCCACAAGACCCGAGATAGCACCGTCGCCCGCGTATCCGCTGGTCACATCGACATCGCAAACGACGTTCAGCACCTTGCCGCTGAAGATTTCGCCCACCAGGGGACCTACCTTATTCCATTCCGTGTAGAGAGAGCCCGTGAGGTACAGGTTTTGAATCGTGCCGTCCAGATAGCGGAAGAGGCCCCAGCTGCTTGACTCGGCAATGAGGTCTACGGTCAGCGTCTTGTAGTTACCATCGAAGATACCCTTGTAGTGGTTGCTGCTGGTGGCGATAACCGTGAAGTCCGAGCCTGAGAGCTCTATATCATCCATCAACTTGGCGTTGGCGGTATTGTTACCCTGATTCACCAGGTTGGCAAACCATACGAACTGGTCAGCTGTCTCAATCTGATAGAAGCCGTCCACCAGCGAGGCCATGCTGGGATCCACCTTTCCGCAGATGATACAGATGCCGTCCTCGTATTGATGGTCGGGGATATCCTGAGTCTTGGTGTTCGAATAGGTAAGTTCCGAACCGTCTGCACTATGTCCCGTGCAGTCCAGGTTGCCGGCGGCATAGACCTGCAGGCTGTTCGAGAAGGGAACAGGCGTAGCATCGGTACCCAACGTCTGCCACCAAGTGATGGTAGTCTGGTCGCCGTTCATCATGTAGCAGAGCTCGCCGGAAGCCACTTGATCTTCGGTCACCTGCTCGCATCCGTCATTGGGAGTTGCCCAGTCATTCACATAATAGCAATTGCTCACGGCCACCAGGTCCGGGCGGCGCGAGATAGTGTAGCTGGGATTGCTACCGGTCACGTCATCAGCATTGATGACACCGGTGAAAATACAATTGGAGATGGCAGCACCACATCCATCGCCAGCCCAACCCAGAATACTGGCCAGGCAATATGCCTCCGGGGCATCGATAGTGCCCTCGTAGAGACAGTTGTTGATCTTAACGCCCGAGGCACTGGAACGTGCACAGATACCGGCATAGCAGGCATCCAGATTTGCCGTACCAATGATGTCCACCGACGAGATACAGTTCTCGATGGTACCGCCAAAGCACTCGCCAACAATACCGCCAATCTTGTTGATGCCAGTCGTGATGGAGCCGTCAACTTTCAGGTTCTTGATAGTACCAGACACGCCTCCGAAGAGGCCCCAGCTGGCACTGCCCGCTGTGCAGTTGAAGGTGATGGTATGAAAGTTGCCATCGAACGTACCGGCATACTTGTGGTCGCCGGTATCACCGATTTTTGTAAACTCGGCATAGTCAATATCGTCCTTCAGCACCGCATTCAGTTCGGTGTTGCCGTCATTGACAGCCAACGCAAAATTGGTCAAATCTACCGCTGTGGAGATTTGTACAATGTCATCCTCGAAAACAAGATCTTCCAGACCTTCCGCATGGGAAGTCATTCCGATTCCGAGAAACATCATAAAGAGAAGAGAAAATTTCTTCATGTTGTTTGGGATTTAGTTAATAAAAAAAGAATAATAATAAAATAGGATTTGTTAGATTCAATATCATTTATCGTTATGCAAAAATAGTGAAAACATATCAAATAACTAAAAAAAAATTGCAAAATATAGTCAAAAAAAGCAAAATTGTTTCTGGACTGGGTTTAAATATTAACTAAAACAGCTCCATACGAGAGATTTTTTTGTAACTTTGCAAAAAATTAAATCATTATGGAAATAAAAACTTCCGGTATAGCGGCTTTAGCCCTTGCTATTTCTTTCGTTTTCAATGCGCCAGTCTCCGCGCAGCAGAGCTCAATGCTCGACAAAGTCAATCTCTACATGGGCACAGCTGACGACTACGGGCAGATGACGCCCGGCGCCACGGTTCCCTACAGTCAGATTCAGGTCTGCCCTGACAGCAAGCCCCGACAGCATCCAGGCTACGATTACGAAGTGCCCACCATATCGGGTTTTAGCATCAACCGACTCTCCGGTGTGGGCGGCAGTGGTTGCGGCGGCAACGTGTCCTTGATGCCCGATGCTACAGGCAATGACGTCCGGCTCCTGAAGTGGACCGAGCAGGCCTATCCCGGCTATTACAGCGTGCAGCTGAGCAACGGTGTGTGGTTCACGGCGACTGCCGATCATCGGATGGCAGTAGAGCGTTTCTCGTTTCCCGATGCCTCGAAAGCCGTATTGCTGCTCAATCCGCGCTCTGCTTTTGACAAGATCTTCGCAGCTGGCTTCGAGCAGAAGACGCCCTCGATGGGACAAGGTTTTGCGGAATGCGCCAACACCTGCGGACGTGGGCACTATCACCTGCACTATCGTCTCTACACCAGTTCGCCTTTCGTGCTCGACACGATTGCCGACGGTCGCAAGCGCCTCACCTTCCCGGAACTTTCTGCACGCTATGTAGAGGTGCGTATCGTGGCCTCTACAGGCCTTGCCGACGAATTGGACAAGATGCCGGAACAGGCTGTCCGGCGGACAGACTTCCATACAATAATGGAACGAGCTCAGCGTCAATGGGCACGTCTGCTCTCTACAGTCGAAGTGGAAGGCGGCACAGAAGACCAGCAAACCATCTTCTATACCTCTTTATATAGGACATTCCACAGCCCGTTCGCAGTGACCGACCGCATGATGACGCAATACATGGGCACCGACGGCAAGACACACGAGGCGAAGGACTGGACATACTACAGTTCCTGGTCGCTTTGGGACACCTATCGCACGAAGTTCCCACTCATCACCCTGCTCGATGCCCGTCACTCGGACGACATCATGCAGTCCCTGGCACAACTCTACATAACCGGCAAGAAAGACTGGAGCACCGACAAGGAATGCGTGCCGACAGTCCGCACAGAGCACGCCATCGCCACCCTACTCGACGCCTACCGCCAGGGCATCAGCATCCCTTCGCTGCGCGATGCCTATCCCGGCATGGCGGCTGAAGTAAAGCGGCTCAGCCTGAAGAGTCCCGACCAATGCCTGGAAGCCAGCGGTGACTTCTGGGCGTTGGGGCAGTTGGCTGGCGAACTTGGCATGAAGGAAGATGCCGCCCGCTGGACAAAGCGAGGCCAGGAAATCTTCGACAGCATTTGGCCGCGCGAGTTCCAAAACATTGACGAAACCTACACCAAGATGCGCGGTAACGGCCTCTATCAAGGCACGCGCTGGCAGTATCGCTGGGGTGCTCCGATGTACCTGCCACGGATGATTCAGCTTGTCGGCAAGGCAAAACTCGCCGCACAGCTTCAACAGTTCTTCCGCGAAGAGCTTTACAACCAAGGCAACGAGCCCGACATCCATGTGCCATTCCTCTTCGGTCGCCTCGGCATGCCGGAGCAGACCGGCGGTATCATCCGCAGCCTCGCCACAGAGAGCATCACCCATCGCTACGGCGGCAACGATGCCTACCCCACCCCGTTCGTCGGTTGTGCCTTCGTGAACCAGCCTCGCGGATACTGCCCTGAGATGGACGAGGACGACGGTGCCATGAGTGCCTGGTATGTCTTCGCCAGCATTGGCATGTACCCTCTCATCGTCGGTGAAGCCGTCTATGAACTCTTCCCGCCACTCTTCGACAAAGTGACGCTCCACCTCGGAGCAGACCAAAAGACTACTGTCACCATCCGGACCCAAGGTCGCACCCCGGATAAGCAGCAAGTGAAATTTGTCACCTGGAACGGCAGAGCATTGCCCAACTTCCAAATCCCCGTCAAGGAACTGAAGAAAGGCGGAGAAATGGTGTTTGTATATTGAACATTGAAAATTGAGCATTGAATTATGAAGAAACCCTTTCTTATTTTTTTACTTTCCTATTCCCTTTTTTCCGTGACCTCTTGCACTCCGCAGAAGAACGAATCACAGGAGACAACCCAAACAGAACAGACAACGGACGAAGTACACAGCTTGCACGACTATGCCTACAGCGACACACTGATGCAAGGCAAACACAAGGTCGTCTATACCATCACCAGCCAGCCCGACGATGAGCTGCCAGTGGTTATTGACGAAGACGGTGTGAAGTATAAGGACAACCGATACACGCTGCTCATCGTGAAGGACGACAAGACACTCTTCAACCGCAGTTTCACCAAGGCCGACTTCAAGAGCCAACTTAGCGACGACTTCCAGAAGTACGGAATCATGGACGGCCTGCGCTTCAACCGTGCTGAGGAAGGCAAACTCTACTTCAACACCTGCGTCAGCTATCCCGACAGCGATATGTCCTGTCCCTTCATCCTCACCATAGGTCCCGACGGCAGCTACGCCATCACGCCCGACACAAGTCTCGATGAGGAAGACTGTCCCCCCGCTGCACCCGACGCAACCCAAGCATAAAAGACAAACAATGAAAAAAAGAACCACCCGCAGCATGATGACCGTCGCAGTCCTCGTGCTAAGCCTTGCAGAAAGCGCCTGCGCGCAAAGTTCATGGACAAAGCAGAACGCCCCGGTGATGACAATCTGGGGTGAACAGCTGACAGAAGAGAACGTCTGGCAGGAATATCCGCGCCCGTCCATGAAGAGACAGGACTGGATGAACCTGAACGGCGTCTGGCAGTACTTCAAACGCTCCAGCATCAACTATGACTACGAGAGCCGCGCCTCGCTCTTCTCGAAAGCCATTCTGGTGCCGTTCCCCGTGGAGTCCGCCCTCTCCGGCATCATGGACAAGAACTACTCGGCCAACAGGAAAGCAACCCACATGTACCGCAGGTCCTTCACACTGCCCGATAACTTCAACGGCAAGAATATCCTGCTACACTTTGGGGCTGTAGATTGGCGCTGCTACGTCTATGTAAACGGCCAACTGGCTGGCACTCACGACGGCGGCTCGGTTCCATTCTCGTTCGACATCACCTCTCTGTTAAAAGAAGGCACGGACCAAGAACTTCAGGTGGCCGTGTGGGACCCCACCGACGGCGGACAGCCCAACGGCAAGCAGAGCGTCTCGCCCAATGGCATCTGGTACACACCCAACAGCGGCATTTGGCAGACCGTCTGGCTGGAGCCCGTCAGTCCTGCCCACATTCTGAGCTATGAGCCCATTCCCGACATTGACGGCAGTACCGTCTCCGTTAAGGTGAAAACCTCTTCCCCAGGCAATGTGACGCTGACAGTAAGGGACGGCGACAACATCATTACCAAGGAGACCGGATCGTCGGACAAAACATTCACGCTCTCCATTCCATCTGCAAAACTCTGGAGCCCGGACGAGCCCAATCTCTACGACCTCGACATATCGCTGAGCGAACAAGGAGAGGAGACAGACCGCGTGAGCGGATACTTCGGCATGAGAAAGTTCTCGCGCGGCATGGTCGATGGACATCCCGCCGTACTGCTCAACAACAAACCGCTATATATGTACGGTCCCCTCGACCAGGGCTGGTGGCCCGACGGACTTCTCACGCCTCCCTCCTACAAGGCAATGGTCTATGACCTGCAGGTGATGAAGGACTTAGGCATGAACATGGTCCGGAAACACATCAAGTTGGAGAATGACCTTTGGTTCGAGTGGTGCGACAGGAACGGTCTCGTCGTTTGGCAGGACATGCCATCGGGCTGTGGAAGCGGTGCGATTGGCAACCTGGAATACGCGATGGAGAACTTCTATCGTGAGAATGAAGCCCTCATCGATGCTACACGTCAGCATCCCTGCATCGGAGCCTGGGTGGTCATCAACGAAGGCTGGGGACAGCATACGGAACAGGGGATGGGACATACGATGAAGGCTGTCAACAGCGTCATCGAGGGCAATCACGACCCCGGGCGCTTCGTACATGCTGTAACAGGCTGGACCGACGTCGAGATGGGCGATTTCCTGGATGTCCACTCCTACCCATCGCCCGGAGCTGCCACAAATCCCGTCAACGAGCGTGTCGCCTCTTGCGGTGAGTTCGGTGGCATCAACCTCTTCATAGACGGACACATGTGGGCAGGATCCGACGTCAACTACACTACCGTCGAAGATGCCGAGACCTACACAAACCTCTACGACCACTACACGGACCGCCTCGGGGAACTTCAGAAGGAAAAAGGCCTGTGGATGTCGGTCTATACACAGATTACCGATGTTGAACAGGAATGTAACGGCATCCTGACCTACGACCGCAAGGTCCTGAAGGTTTCCCCTGCTCAGCAAGCCGAGTTGAGAGCGAATATCCTGCGTACCATACACAGCCGCTACAAGAATGCCACGACAGTTGTGGCTGCTGGTGACGAGAATTCCAGCATCCAATGGAAATACACAACCTCGGAGCCTGCCAGCGACTGGTACACCACGGATTTCAACGCTGCCAGCTGGAAAACGGGAGCTGCCGGCTTTGGCCCCAACGGACGCACCTCGTGGTCGAGCAGCGACATCTGGATTCGTCGCAGCTTCAAAATCAACAACTTCGATACCAACCGACTCGAGGACCTTCGTCTTTGGCTCTTCCACGACGAAGACGCTGAGATATACATCAACGGCATACTCGCCGCAAAGATGACAGGCTACAACACCAAGTACGAGCTGTGGCCCTTGTTGCCCGAAGCCCTCCAGGCGTTGAAACTGGACGGGACAGACAACGTCATTGCCATTCACTGCAAGCAGACAACTGGCGGCCAGTTCATTGACTGCGGTCTGAAGATAAAGAATTATGTCTCGAATGCGGACCTGCAAGTTTCCCCAATGCCTGCCAGGACACCCGCTCCGGAATTCACCACAGAAAGCGACAAGGCTTATCTGATGACCTACACCCTACCTACAAACAGCGAACTGCATTATGCATACAGTCTGGACGGAGCCAAATGGACAACCATCAATGGCAACCGTCCCATCCTGGGTGGCGAATATGCCGGCATGGAAATGAAGGCGCCATTCATCCGCAGGGTCAACATCGACGGGAAAGATATCTTCCATCTCGTTGCAGGCCTGGCAGACAATAGCCAACCCGGCTTCTACCACCTCCAGAGCGAAGACCTCATCAACTGGCAGCCAGGAGAAAACGGGAACATCGTGGTTAAGCCATCCTCTACAGATCTCAGCAAGGCAGAGTCGCCAGAATGGATCTACGACGAAGCCTCGGCCACATTCTATATTTATTGGAGTGCCAGAAGTAACGACAAGAACAACATCTATCTCTCCACCACAAAGGACTGGAAACGGTTCGTCTCCCCACGTGTCTTCTATTCAACCAACTATTCCGTTTACGACATGCACATCGAGAAAACGGGCGACACCTACACCGGCATCTTCTACAACTCGGACCGGAATCTCTGCCAGACACAAGTTAATGCCCTAAAAGCATCAGGGATGAGCTTCTCGGAGCCACAGCGCATCTTCAGTTCGCAGATACCCCGGAGTCGAGCACCACAGACATTCCCTGCTCTCGATGACACAGGCTGGTTCCTGCTCTATAACTCCACAGAGAGAAACAGGCAGGCCATGAGTCGCAGCGGTAATGTTGCAGAATGCAAATGGTATCCTAGTAACGAATACGAACTCTCGCTGCCGGAAGAAGCTCAGGAGGGTTCCGTCCTGGTTATTACGACAAGCGAACTCAAGAACCTGTTGGATAGCTTCTTCTATGAGGAATGCGATGTTATGCCGACTGCAGAGAAAGAGCCCCAAACATGGAAATACCAAATCGCCACAAGCACCGCCGCTGGTACCGCTTGGACCAGAAAAGATTATCGAGAGACTACGTGGAAAGAAGGCTTGTCGGGCTTTGGTGACAACAATCCTCCCGGAAGCCACGTGAACACGACATGGAGCAGCTCCGTCATACGTCTGCGCTACCATTTGGACCTTACTGGATTCACGTCCGAGCAAATGAATGCCCTTACGGGAAGAATTCATCACGACGAAGATGTAACGGTCTATCTCAATGGCGTAGTAGCATTCCAGGAGAGCGGTTATCTCACCGCATACAAGAACATATCACTCAATCAGGAAGCATTGGATGCTCTGACTCCCGACGATACCAACGTTATTGCTATAGAATGTACGAACAAAGGCGGCGGCCAGTATATCGACTTCGGACTCTCAGGCATACGCCCCATCCCGACCGGAATCAATGAAGTGAAAAGTGAAAAATCAAACGTGAGGAATGAATCCGACAATAAGGGAACTTACAATTTACTGGGGCAAATGGTAAATAGTAAATTGTCAAATGGTCATTTAAAGAAAGGGATTAATATCGTCAACGGGAAGAAAATCCTGTTTTAAGAGAAGACAACAGGCGAGCAACATCCATCATGCCGGGGACGACAATGTCGGCTCCGGCATCTTTTAGTATGCTGTCTTCTAGGGGACCTGTATTGGCGGCAATAGTGAAGATGCCAGCTCCCTTGGCAGACTCAACTCCAAGCGGAGCATTCTCCACGACAATAGCCTCTTCAGCCCTGACACCAGCTTTTTGCAAGCCCAACAGATAGGGTTCGGGATCAGGTTTGCCACGCTTTACATCGAATCCTGTCACCATTAACTCCTCACAAAAGAAGTTGGGATAATGTTCTTCCAGCCGTTCAAGGAGTGAAGCTTGTGCACTACCGGTCACAAGAACAATCTTGCAACCAAGTCCTTTCGCCGCAGTCAACACCTCTAGAGCTCCATGCATCGGTTTTGCCTCGGGACATGTATTGAATACCTCACTCTTTGCTGCATAGATGCGCTCTATTTCCTCCTCCGTCGCATCACGACCCCAATAGCGTTGAGCAAGGATATTGATGGTACCGCTACCAGTCCGTCCCTCGTGGAGATATGCTTCGTAGGCCGTCATCTCCAGACCGAATTGCGTCATCGCATGCGACCATGCATATGCATGATTCGGCATGCTGTCGAACAGCACACCGTCCATATCAAACAGCACGGCACGGACAGCCCCCTCTAAATCTCCCCGAGGGGAGATTTTGGGGCTAGCCACTCCCCTTCGGGGGAGTTGGAGGGGGACCGCCATTACAGTCTTGCCTTTATTGCTTCGGTTTCCTTCTCGTAGCCTGGTTTGCCGAGGAGGGCGAACATGTTCTTCTTGTAAGCCTCCACGCCTGGCTGGTTGAAGGGATTCACACCGAGGATGAGTCCGCTCACGCCGCAAGCCTTCTCGAAGAAGTAAATCAGCTGACCGATGTTGTACTCGTCCAGGCGCGGCACGATGACACGCATGTTGGGAACGCCGCCATCCACATGAGCGAGCTGGGTACCCAGCTCTGCCATCTTGTTCACCTCGTCCACACGCTTGCCGGCCAGGAAGTTCAGGCCGTCCAGATTCTCCTCGTCGCTGGGGAAGAGCAGCTTGTGCTCGGTCTCTTCTATGCTGACAACAGTCTCGAAGATACTGCGCTCGCCTTCCTGAATCCACTGACCCATCGAGTGCAGGTCGGTACTGAAATCAACAGCTGCAGTGAAGATGCCCTTCAGGTCCTTGCCCTCGCTTTCGCCGTAAAGCTGCTTCCACCACTCGTTCATATAGTGGAGCTTGGGCTGGAAGTTGACGAGAATCTCTATCTTCTTGCCCTGAGCATAGAGAGCGTTGCGGACGGCTGCATACTGCAGGCAAATATTCTTTTCGAAAGGCACATCAGCTCCAACAGCAGTTTCCATATCGGCAGCACCCTTTACAATCTTGGCAATGTCGAAACCGGCCACGGCGATGGGCAGCAGACCAACGGGAGTGAGCACACTGAAACGACCACCCACATTGTCGGGAATGACAAAGGACGTGTAACCCTCCTTATCGGCACAAGTACGAGCCGCACCCTTCTTGGCATCGGTAACAGCGACGATAACCTTGCGAGCCATCTCCTTGCCACGCTGTTGCTCACATTGCTTCTTCAGCAGACGGAAAGCAAGTGCCGTCTCAGTTGTAGTACCGCTCTTGGAAATATTGATGACACCAAAGCGGCGGCTCTTCAGATACTCGGTGAGTTCATAGAGATAGTCCTCACCGATATTGTTACCTGCAAAGAGGATATTGGGATTCTCGCCCTTGTTAGTGAGCCACTGGAAGCTATTGCCGAGGGCTTCGATGACAGCACGGGCACCAAGATAAGAACCACCGATGCCTGCCACAACAACTGTGTCGCAGTTGTCGCGAAGTGTCTGAACACAAGCCTGAAGCTTTGTCATGAACTCAGCCGTGATGCTGCTGGGCAAGTGGAGCCAGCCAAGGAAATCATTACCTGCACAAGTTCCGGCCTCGAGAGCCTTCTGTGCCTCTTCTGCCTTCGGAGCGAAGGCTGCAATCTGCTCCGCACTCAGCAGAGCCTTAGAATAATCGAGTTTCAACATATATGTTAATTCAAAATAATTAAATTCTTTGATACTTCTGTACAAAGGCGCGATTATAGTCGCGGAGCAAAATCCAAAAAGCCCCTCTTTCGAGAGGGGGCTTCTTACCTGAATGCGTCGCTCAAAAGCTTTATCTCGATGGTTGGGCTAATGCGTTCGTAGAGGATGTTATAGACGGCATCGAGGATGGGCATGTTGACGTGCAAGTGCTTGTTGATGTCCTTCATGCACTTCGTGGCAAAGTAGCCCTCGGCAATCATCTCCATTTCCAGTTGTGCGCTCTTGACGCTGTATCCCTGGCCAATCATCGTACCGAAAACGCGGTTGCGGCTGAAGTTGGAATAGCTCGTGACAAGCAGGTCGCCTGTATAGACACTATCGATGATATTGCGATCGATGGGATGTACGGTATTGAGAAAGCGCTCCATTTCCTGTGCGGCATTACTGATGAGAACGGCCTGGAAATTATCGCCATACTTGAGTCCGTGACAGATACCTGCTGCAATGGCATAGACGTTCTTCAGCACGCTGGCATACTCGATACCGATTACATCATCGCTGGTCTTGGCTTTCACATAGTCGCTGGAGAGCATTTTCGCAAACAACTTGGCCTTCTCGCGATCGGCACAGCCAACGGTGAGGTAAGTGAGGCGGTTGAGGGCGACCTCTTCTGCATGACTCGGTCCACCGAGCACTGCGAGATTCTCCTCCGGCACATTGTACATCTGGTTGAAGTAGTCAGAGCAGATGAGGTTCTCGTCGGGCACAATGCCCTTGATAGCCGTCACAATGAACTTGTCACGCAAGCGGATATGGAGTCGCTTGAGGTGTCCTTTCAGGTAGGGTGAAGGTGTCACGAAGATGAGGGTCTGGCACGCATCTACCACATCGTTGATGTCACTCTCGAAGGTAATGCGGTTCACATCGAAGTGCACACTGGTGAGGTAGGCAGGGTTGTGACCGAGACGTTGGAAGTCCTCGATACGGTCCTGTCGACGGAGATACCACCAAATACGGTCGTTCTTCTCGAGCAACATCTTGGCGATTGCTGTTGCCCAGCTACCGCCTCCCAGAACTGCTATGTTACCTATGCTGTCCAAGTGGCAATAGTGTCTTGCGAGGGTTTCTCGACCTCGAGTTTATATTTCTTGATGATTTCGATAATCTGCTGTTGAATCTTGGCTGGAGCAACGCCTTCGAGGGTGCTCACCAGATTGTATCCCGCCTTGCGCAGGATAGGGATGATGTCGACAGGAACACCCTTCTCGAGGAAGAGTTCATCCTTGTCGCGAGGAGCCTTTACTTCGGGCTTCATCTGTGGGAAGAATAGAACTTCCTGAATGAAGGGCTTGCCAGTCATCAGCATTGCCAGACGGTCGATGCCTATACCGATACCACTGGTGGGAGGCATACCATATTGCAGGGCACGCAGGAAATCGTGGTCGATGACCATTGCCTCGTCGTCACCTTTGTCGGCCAATTTCATCTGCTCTATAAAGCGCTCTTCCTGGTCGATGGGGTCGTTCAGCTCGGAATAGGCATTCGCCAGTTCCTTTCCGTTCACCATCAACTCGAAGCGTTCAGTCAATCCGGGCTTTGAGCGGTGCATCTTGGTCAGGGGGGACATCTCGACAGGATAGTCGGTAATGAAGGTAGGCTGGATGAAGGTACCTTCACAAGTTTCACCGAATATCTCGTCGATAAGTTTTCCCTTGCCCATCGTTTCATCCACCTCTACACCGCATTTCTTGGCCACCTCGCGCATCTCGTCCTCGCTCATACCATTCAGGTCATAGCCTGTCTTTTCCTTGATGGCGTCGAGTATAGGCAAACGGCGGAAGGGAGCCTTGAAACTGATGACCTTGCCATCGATCTCTGTCTCGGGCTTGCCGTTCACAGCGACACAAATCTCTTCGAGGAGCTGTTCTGTGAAGGACATCATCCAGTTGTAGTCCTTATAGCTGACGTAAAGCTCCATGCAGGTGAACTCGGGGTTATGGTTCTTGTCCATACCCTCGTTACGGAAATTCTTACCAATCTCATATACACCTTCGAAGCCGCCAACGATAAGCCTCTTCAGATAGAGTTCGGTGGCGATGCGCATGTACATCGGGATGTTCAAGGCATTGAAGTGTGTGATGAAGGGGCGGGCCGTAGCACCTCCGGCAATAGCCTGGAGTGTAGGAGTCTCCACTTCTGTATAGCCGTGACGGTCGAAGAAAGCACGCATGGTACGAATGATGGTGCTGCGCTTCATGAAGGTGTCCTTCACGCCCTCGTTGACAACGAGGTCCACGTAACGCTGACGGTAGCGGAGCTCAGGGTCGTCGAAGGAGTCATAGACGTTGCCGTCGGCATCTGTCTTGACAATGGGCAAAGGTCTGAGGCTCTTGCTCAAGACGGTCATTTCCTGCGCATGGACGCTTATCTCGCCTGTCTGCGTACGGAACACATAGCCCTTGATGCCGATAAAGTCGCCCAAATCAAGCAGCTTCTTGAAGACGGTATTGTAGAGGACGGCCCCTTCTAAATCTCCCCGAGGGGAGACTTCTTGGCCGTTCTCTCCCACTTGGGGGAGCTGGAGGGGGGCCAGGCCGTCCCTCGTCACATAAACCTGTATTCTTCCCTTCGAGTCCTGCAACTCAGCGAAGGCAGCCTTACCCATGATGCGCTTCGACATGATGCGGCCGGCGATGCAGACATTCCGAGAGTTCTCGGGAGTCGCAGCCTCGCGGACATCATTGCCTTCTTCGTCCTTGCCGACGATGGGTAGGTCAACGAAGTTCTCCTTGATTTCTGTACTGAAAGCATTGGTGGGGTATTCAGCTGCGGGATAAGGGTCGATGCCCAAGTCGCGCAGTTGCTGCAGGTTATTACGACGGATTATCTCCTGTTCGCTCAATTCAAGTATGTTCATTTCTTAATTTTCAATTTGCGGGTGCAAAGGTACGAATAAGTGAGAACAATACAAAATTAAAATCGTTTTTTATTTTTTTTGTCGAACGAAAGTACTTTCGGTGTAGCCTTCCGCCTGTGCCTGAGCACCTACGGAGCGCAAGAAAGGTACGAATAAGTGAGCGAAGTATAAAAAGGAAACAAAAAATTTTCTCTTTATTTCACGACCTTTTTGCCGCCTATGATGTAGATACCGCTCTTGGCCATTTTTTGCACTTGTCTTCCGTTCAAATCGTAGATGGGCTCCTGTCTCGTATTGCCTGTGGGAGTCATCAGTCCATCCTCATCGTCATTTTCCAGTTTGTACATCTTGCCGTTCAGGACAATGAATTCATAGCGCAGATCGTTGTCGCGGTCCATGATTTTATTACCGACAATGGAACAACCTTTGAGGGGGCTCCATCCCTGACATCCACTCTGCTTCGCTGCTATACAAACGCTGTATTGGCCGTCTTCTGTCTCTTCGGGCAAATTGCCGGTGAATGTCATCTGCTTTTTCGTTATCTGATAATGGTCAAGCGGGGTACTCAGCCTATGAACGTCTCCGAAGTCTGTTACGAACTCATTGTTCTCGTCGAAGAGGCACATCGACAACTGACCGGTGAATTTCTCCGTTCCGAAGTTTGCCAAATCGTTTATCTGCATTTCCACATATCGTGTCGTAGCGTTGAAGGATAAGAGCGACATTTCAGTTACCTGCAGGTTGGCGTAGAAGACAGGCAGTTCTTCTTCATCCTGCTTATGGTAGAGAATCCTACCGTCTTCCAGCCAGAATGGGATAAAGACTTCTATTCCTTCTTCCAGTTGACCGCCTTCTACCTTAAACTGCGTCACCTTGCCCCATTCCAGGTAGCCCGACTGGTTGGCTGCCAGATACAGACGGTATGCGCCGTCTTCCAGGTATTCGGGCAACTGTCCTTCGAAGGTGATACCAACATTCTGATATTTGTCCTTTTCCAGATTAGCGATGTAATACACCCTGCCAAAGTGGTCTATGATGTTGCCCTCTTCGTCTGCAACCGCCATTTGTAGCCAGCCGGTAAAGGGTTTGTCGGTGTTATTCATGGGGCGTGTGGCATAAACGGCCATCGACAAGCCGTTCCAGCCTTCTCCCACATTGGTGAGTTCATTCACCGACATGTCTGCTGTAAAGCTCTCGGTAATCGTGGTTACGGTTAGGGTAATGGGCGACGGGTAAGTAATCTTTTCCTTGACTTCGCTACCGTCTGCCTGGCTGTAAAGAACCACCGTGTAATCCCCTTCCTCGAAAGAGGGTGGCAAAGTGCCTTTGATAATAAAGCTCGCATAGCCATAGCTGAAAGGTACGGTGCCGGGGGTCTCATAGGTTCCCACCAGTGTTTCGGTGCCATTCTCGGCTTGGAGATAGAACAGCATCTTGCCATAGAATGGCTTGTAGCTGTGGTTCATAGTGTTCTTCAGTGTCAGCAAGACGGTACGTGTGAGTTCAGGATTGATTCTTGCCGACGAGAGCTCTACCTGTTCTGCCTGCCAGATATTCTCGGCATCGCGCTCACCGTTGTCCGGCTTGATGTTTATGACGGCAGAGTGGCTCTTGGAGAAGACATAATCGTCTGCCTCCAGGCTGCTCAGTTTGAAATAATCGTCGAGGTGGCCTTTCCAACCCCAGTTCACGTGGTAGAAGGGATAGGCATCTTCGTCGGCTTTGTATCCGTCCAGGATAAAGGAGTGTCCTCCCATAGTCGGCGAGCTGGCACTGTATGCAATGGGGCGGTTCTCGTTCAGCTCGTTCACCATAATCATCTGCCACTCGTTTGTGGTCATGAGATTCTTATAGACCTCGTAGATATCGGGGTCATAACCGAAGTTCTCCACCAGGGCCTGAACCTGATTATAACTCGATGCAGAACTCCCATCCAGGCCAAAGTCCACCTTTACGGCTATGGCACAGGCATACAGCAAATCGGAAATGGCGTTGACCGATTCCTCCGGTGCTCCGTTCCAATAATAATCGAGGATGTAGGGCCAACTGAACACGATGGAAGAGAGGTCTTCCTGGATGCGAATCCCGTAGGTCTTGGTTTCATAGTCAATCCAGCCGGTTCCCGAATGAGGGAACTTATAATAATTCAATATCTGGGCGGTGCTGACGGCTACACAGCCGGTGACACAGCGTCCTTCTCCCCACCATGGGCATCTGTAGTTGTATGGTTCACTTTGTCCCCACTGCGTGGTGAACAGAGGTCCCACCTGCTCTTGCACGTCCTCGATGTGGCGTCTGGCATAGCGGTGAGGCGCGCCGTCCATCATAGCCTTGTACTCCTGGGCATAACTTTCCAGCAGTTCCCGCATTCCGGGCGGGATGTCATCGGGGTCGAACTCGCTGCTATGCGAGAAACCCAGGACGGGCGTCATCCGTTCGTCGGCAGAGATGATGGCAAAGCCGTCTTCGCCTGCATCACAAACGTAGAAGGCATCCTGCACAGAGCTCAGCAGCTCCGAAGCGGCAATCACACGCTCCGTCTTTGCCGCCCTAGCTTTGACCTTGTGCCCCCACCCTGTAGGACGTTGGTTCAAGATAGAATCGGCCAGGTTTTGCACGTCGGCCATCTTGCGCTGTTGTGCAAAGCAGGCGTTCCATCCCAGGAAGCATGTCAGTATGATAGGGATAGTCTTATTCATGTTCCGGAATTGATGACTGGCTGGGCGGGCTCATCGGCGCAGAGCACTACAAGCAGGTTGCTCACCATCGCAGCCTTCTTCTCCTCGTCCAGGGTGACAACACCTTCGTCCGACAACTTGTCCAGTGCCATCTTGACCATGCTGACGGCACCGTCCACAATCTTTTCGCGTGCGGTAATGATGGCAGCAGCCTGTTGGCGACGCAGCATAACCGCTGCAATTTCTGGAGCATAGGCCAAGTAGTTGATGCGAGCCTCCATTACTTCCAGTCCGGCCATTGTCAGGCGTTCGTTCAGTTTGTCGGTCAGCACATCGTTGATTTCGGCAGCACCACTGCGCAGGGTAATCACCTCGTCCTCCTTTGTATCCTCGTTGTCGTAGGCATACATGCCGGCCACTTCGCGCAAGGCGGAATCGCTCTGGACAGCCACGAACTTCTCGAACTTGTTCATGCGTGCTGTAGCAGAGTTGCCAACCTGAGCCCCAGCTGTATTGGAGACATCGGTATCAATGTCGAAGATAGCCTTGTATGTATCCTTCAGGCGCCAAACCACAACCAGACCGATCAGGATGGGGTTACCCGTCTTGTCGTTCACTTTGATGGGTTCGGCATTCAGGTTGCGGGCTCTCAGGCTCACATTCTTGACGCTCATAAAGGGGTTCAGCCAGTAGAAACCCGTCTTGCGGAAGGTTCCCACGTAGCGGCCAAAGAACGTCATCACCTTCGCCTGGTTGGGCTCCAGCATAGAGAAACCGCAG
>Ga0310690_10003674_pt1 | contig 22728 bp, 30 predicted proteins | sample AusTroGonzalo_MG_2_FD_207661 | JGI IMG/M metagenome (GOLD analysis project Ga0310690, IMG submission 207661) | Bovine rumen microbial communities from tropical cattle in Woodstock, Queensland, Australia - Gonzalo_04 (v2) (version 2) | ecosystem: Host-associated > Mammals > Digestive system >... | reverse complement strand
TGTACCGCTCGGGCAGCAGCCCCGGAGACATCACGATCGTCTGCCCGTAGAACTGCTTGAGCGCGTCGGCGTCGACGTCCACCTGCGGGCGCTTCTTCTGCGGCTGCCTGTTCTCGGCCTTCTCCTCGGATATCGGAGCCTTCCGGGTGTTGAGCACGCCAAGCTCCTCCATCTTGAGGGCGTCGCTCACGGTCTTCTGGAGCTCGCTCCACCCCATACCCTTGACGTCGAGGCCGAGCCGCTCCGCCTCCTTGATGCAGTCCTCCTTGTTTCTGTAGCTCATGTCGCATCCTTCCTATAACGTGGTTACAATGCGATGACGAGGATACCACAACCTTATGTAAAAAAAAAGACCCACACCCCCGAAGGGATATGGGTCTCTTTCCGGCACTGCTTTCCGTCGCATACCTAAGCTCAGCCCTTGCGTATCGCGGATATGCCATTGCTACACAACACAACGCACATCATTGCATTTCCAAGGCATTCCTTCGCATAGCAAAGCCTCAGCCCTGCGCTCCTTCGCCTCCGCGCATCCGCTCGGTGCCGGTCGCTGCTCATCGATGCCAATGCCGTGCACAGCTGCGCGCAGCCTCGCATCGCCTTTGCTCTGCCCAGCCATGCTATGCCAACGCGCTGCTTTCATCGCCAGGGCCCTGCCGTGCTGCGCTGCTCCGCTGCTCCGCCCCGCGGTTCCGAGCTCTGCCAGCGCATTGCCTCGCATTGCCTTTGCTCCGCATCGCAGGGCCATGCCAACGCGCTGCTTTCATCGCCAGGGCTCTGCTCCGCCGCTCCGCTGCTCTGCCGCGCGGTTCCGAGCTTTGCCTATGCCTTGCGACGCTAAGCCTTCGCCACCTCGGAGAGCGTCCCGGCAGCGATCTTCTTGGGCGCGTCCACCGTATCCGCGGAGAACTCGAAGCGTCCCTTGCCGCTGTTGCGCCATTGGCCGAAGCCGTGGAGCGCGCCGTACTCGAGCCATTCGATCACGGCCGGCGCGAGGTCGTCCTTGAGGACAAGCACGTCGAACTCCTGCTTCGTCCCCGCAGGCGCCGTCTCGCTGTTGGACAGCGCGACGCGGTCGCCCTTCGGAGTGCTGGCCCGCAGCGGTCTCTGGCAGTTGCCGAGCTCCTCGCCGTCAGGCAGCTCGAGCATGACCTTGCGCGGCTGCACGAACACCAGGCCGTCGATGACCTTCTTGTACGAGATGATGTCCTTCGACTTGGTGCCGGGCACCTTGCGCAGCATGCTGCAGGACTCCTTGAAGAACCCCTTCCACTGATAGTCCCAGGTAAACGGGTCGCCGTCTTCGGTCTTCGGGAACACCGTCATGGCCTTCTCCTCGACCGCCTCCGCGCCGATCGCGGCTATCTCCTCTTCGCGGCTGGGAGCGTCCGGAGCCTTGGCGGCGATGAACTCGCTGTGAATTTCCGGGTTGGCCGACGCCGTCCCGAGGAGCTCTTCCGTGAACTCTACGCACACATGGATCTTCTTCATGCCAAGCACCTTTCTATGATGGTCGTCTTGATGTCGTTGCCGGATACCAGGCCGCTCAGCCTGCGGTCCTCCCACGATCCGGCCATGTTCTTCGTCGGCGGCCTGTGGGACAGCCAGTCGTAGTACGCGTTCAGGAACCCCATGCCCGTGCCCCTGAACTTCGCGTTGTCCTGGGCGAGGTAGCAGGTGTTGTAGAAATCCTGCCTCATGAGGTCCACCTTCTCCATGCTCGCCTGCTCGTGCTTCCCGCCCGGCTTCGGGTACGGGAACAGGACAGACAGCAGGTTCCACACGTCGGCGTTCGACAGCGGCCTGCATTCTGCCTGCTCAAGCGCATAGCCGAACGAGCTCATGTACCCGCCGATCAGGCCGACAGCGGCGGTCGCAGCCTTGAGCCTGTCGTCCGCGTTGCTCCCGTGGCGTATATGCAGGAGCATGTCGTTGCTCCGCAGGAGCTTGCGGTACATGTTCTGGCAGACGATGCGCGTCGGCACCATCATCAGGGACAGCGGGAACCTCGTGTTGAACGAGTTGCAGCACATGACGTCGAAGTCGTACACGTCTCCGAGGAACTCCTCCTGGCGCATGCGCAGCACCATGAAGCACAGCCCCTGCTCCGTCATCCCGGCGTTGGTTATCACGCCGCCTGCCTTGGTGAACGGCTCGAGCAGCGAGAACGCGTCCTCGTTCTGCACCACGCCGTACTTGTCAGTCACGACTCCGAGTACCCTGTTGTCGGTCCCCCGCACGTTCACGTGCAGGTTGTCCAGCCTCTCCTCGTCGCACGGGATTATCACGCCCGGCTGCTGCTGGGCCAGAACCGTCTCCGTGAACGGGAGCACCGGCTTCGCCCAGTACGCGTCCGTCTGATGGACCGTGAAGTCCAGCTGCGCTGCGGCCAGGGCGTCTCTGTAGTCCGTCCACTGCCCGCTCGCCCCGATCCCGAGCCAGGGAGCCTCCCTCCTCGGAACCGGCAAGGTCGTCGAGTTTGTCATACAGCCTCCAATACATCACCGCCATGACCGCCACGTTGCAGAACATGGCGGCCACGGCGAAAGCCATTACTAGCTGGAGCACGACTCCACCTCCAGCATGATCTTGTCCAGGCGCTCCTTGACTCGCTTGCCCAGCGCGACCCTCGCCTTGTCGGCCTCGACGCACACTTCATCGTCGTCGTCCTGGTCGGCCAGGCAGAACGCCAGCACCTTGTAGACGGCCAGCGGCAAGCTCGTCGGGTACACCCGCATGGAGGTCCAGCCTCCCTTGCCGACCACGTTGCCGTCCTTGTCCTTCTTGCCGCCTGACTCGCGGAAGATCTCGAAGCAGAGGTCCTTGCCCTCGATCTTGTACCGCTTGCCAACAGCGTCGTCGTGGAGTATGATTACCAAAGTGATCGCCTCCTTCGATCGCGACGCGGCCCCGGGGTCTTACTCCTTTCTCTCCCCGGGGCCAACGATTTCCTACAGTATAGGGATGAGCTCCCGCATCTGGCGCTTGACCTCGCCGGCAGACTTGTCGTAGCTCTGCTTGGTATGAGCGAGATTGTCGAGCGCATCGCTCAGGTTGTCGAGCTCGGTCGCGCAGCTGGTCATCTTCTTGTCCAGCTCGAGGACCTTCTCGCAGATGGCGGAGACCTTGTCCGCCTCGGCCGCCCCGATCTCGGTCACGACCTTCGGGGTGATTGCTTCTTGCTTCATCAGCACCTCATTTCAACAGGAACCCGCAGTCCTTCTGGGACAGCAGATAGTCGTTCCAAACCTCTTCTTCCGTGCACTGCGCCTTCATCGGGTACGTGCCCTTGGAGATCTCCCCGTGCCAGTGGTCGCAGTGCATGCGGAACACGGACGCCACGGAGTTCACCAGCTGGATCTGCTCCGCCAGCTCGTCCCTCTCGTACTCCTCGGAGTGCATCGAGATGGGAGCGTCGGGGCAGAACCACAGGATCCTGGCATGCGTCAGGCCCGGGAGCACAGCGAACGCCATGGCTATCTGCATGATCTCCTCGTGCTCCATGCGGTCCTTGCAGATCGCCTTCATGTGGTTGGATACCTCGTAGCACTTGACCTCCATGACGCTCTCGACGTCGGCGATCTCCGGCTCCCAGTACGGGCGCGCCGGACGGTCGTCCTCCTGCCTCACGGTCATGGCGTCCGGGCTAAACCCGAGTATGCCGTTGGCTATGACGCAGTCGTCCCAGTGGAAGTACTCCTGCTCGGACTGCGCGTTCCAGGACCTGACCGCCCACGGCTCCATGATATGCCCTCTGGCAGCGGCTCCCTTGCTGGAGCAGTCCGGCTCCGCAGTCGCCAGCTTCTTGGCCCACAGCGCGGAGAACTCGGGAGATATGGCGTTCGCATCCCCGAGCTTCTTCCATCTCTTGTAGGCAGGGAGGAGCGCCACCACCTCGGTCGCCGAGATGACGCTCCTCCGCGCTTCGAGCCAAGCCGCAGAGACCTCGTGGTACCAGCGGCGCTCCATGCTAGTTCTCCAGCTGGATCGGGCTGGTCACCATCTCGAACAGCATGCCGGCGACCATGTCCTGCGTCAGCGTCATGAGGTTGCCGATCGCCGGGGCGTCCACGAAGAACGTCGTGGTGCAACCTTCGTCGACGAACTTCTCGCTGCCGCAGAAGTCGACCAGGTCGCCGAACTTGTCGATCCACCCGTTCGTCTCCTCGGCCGCGTCCGCCGCCTTGAGCTCCCGGATCATGGCCTGCGCCTCGGCTGCGACCTTGTCGTGCACGGGCGTCTCCGGCGCGCAGATGCGGATGCGGTCCTGCGCCTTGTAGGACTTGCGCTCGAAGCCCTCGAGCGACGGGCCGCTGCAGTACTCGGGCTGGCCCTTGAGGTACTGGTACTCCTGCCACATGAGGTCGAGCTTCTCCGCTTGGATGCGGACCTTGACCGGGATGCTCACGGTCTCGTCGCCCATGTAGTACATGCCGTCCTCGAACTGCACGTCGGCCTTCTTGATGATCTTCATTCAGTCCTCCTTAGAACGGGATGTCGTGGTCGTACACGGCGTCGGCAGGGCTCTGGAAGCCCAGCGCCTGGGCCGCTTGCTGCTGCATGTAGGCGAGCTGCGGAGAGGGCGCAGGAGCCGGAGCCTGGACGGCCGGCTGTGCGGACACGGGATGGCCGTTGTTGTCCGTCTCTGCAAGATCCCGCACGCCGCGCACTGCCTGCTGGTTGCCCTCGCCGAGGATGATCACCTGCCACGGCCGAGGATTGGACTGGCCGTACGAGAACCCTGCAGGCGGGGCGATCGTGGACACGGTCACCATCTTGCCCAGCAGCTCCTCGATGCTGACGTTGTCGCGGTTGTCCTGCGGGTCGAGCGCCTTGAGGCACGCCTTGGCCGCCGCGCCGCTCTTTCCGCCGTACAGCATCCAGTCGACCTCGGCGCCGTCCTGCTTCAGCAGCGTCATGCACCAGTCGCGCTTCGGAGCCGTCTTGCCCGGGTCGAAGTACTCGACCTCCTTCGTGCTGAAGTTGCGATGGAGCGGGTTGCTGATCTCCACCACCGTGCCGGTGATGTTGTCGGTGTAGTCGTCGCGGTTCGGGTAGCTGTAGTTCCACCCGCGGCCGCCGCCGGTAGTGCCTTTAAGATCGAATGCACCCATGGTTGTACCTTCCTTTCTTTCTAGTAGTTGATGGCGTAAGCCATTGATGCCATTGTACCACGAGGGCCCCAACCTTCGAGGTAAGGTTCGACCCTCTCCACAACCTCCATGACAGCAGCGTCCTGCTCAGGGCTCCAGTTGTGGCGCACCTTGATGTCCCCGATGACGTCGATGGGCTCGAGCCCCAGGCACCAGCAGATGATCATGCAGTTGACGGTGTCGTCGTTCCTGCAGCCTGGCCCGAACGCCTTCGGGTTCAGTATGAAGTCGCTGTCGAGGATGTTCTTCAAGTCAGCTTCCGAGTACTGCATTAGATTCCCTCCTTGTCTTCCAGCCACTCGGCGATCTTCTGGCGGATCTCCGTGTGGGTCTCGACAAACTGGCGGAAGTTCTCCTCGGAAACCTCCGTCTTGAACAGCGAGCCCTTCGCGATGACCGCGTCGATCTTGTCGATGTAGAACCTCGCCATCGGGCGGGTGTCGAACCCGCGGTTCCAGTACTTGATCACCCGGTCGAACTGGCGCGTCGCGCATGCGACGTCGAACGTGGTGTCCTTGACCAGCCTCAGCGGGTTGGGCACCGCAACGTACTTCGACTCGGACCATTTGCCGCGCTCGTCCTCGGGCACGTCCTTCGGACCCTCGCGCAGGTCGAGCGTCATGCCGCGCCTGATGTCGTAGCCGACCATGATGATGCTCATGTCGAACGTGGCGAGGACGTGGTGCAGCGAGACGCAGTGCTTCTTGTACGTGACGTTCAGCTCCACGTCGCCGTCGACCAGCTTGATGGTGTCGAGGTTGTACTTGCGGTTGAAGCTGCCCTCGCGCATCCAGCCGACCTTCGTCTCCTCGCCCTCGTTCTTGAGCTTGAAGCGGCCGGACCCGAGCAGCCATGCGACCGTCCACATGAGCTCCTCGCGCGAGTACACGAACACGTCGATGTCCGGCACCTGCTGCCACGAGTCGAAGTCCATCCCCGTCATGGTCGATCCGGTGATGCACCCGTTGATGTCGCTGGCCTTGAGCGCCTCGATGGTGCTCCGGATCTTCTCGGTTATCCCTTCCATCAGAGTTCCTCCAGGTTCTCGTATCCTCCGGCGTCGAGCATCATGTCGATCGCCTCCTGTTTCTTCTTCTCGTCGCCGGACCTCATGGCCTCGGCGAACTCGTTGCGCGTGATGGACTTGGCGTTCGCCGCCTCCATCAGGATGTCGAGCAAGCTCACTTGCAGCACCTCCTTCTGAGGTATTCCTTTATGTCCTCCCAGACCTCCGGCGTCATCTGCATGGGCGGAAGCCCGTTCCATTCCTTGTTCTTGAAGAACCGCAGCTGGTTCTTCAGGTTGCCCGCTATGTCCACGTGCGCGTCGGGGAAGTGCATGGTAGGCACCAGCCTGTCCACCGCGAACGTGAGATGGAACGACGCGGGCGTCTTTATCCCGGTGCTCTCGTACCCCGGGTACTCGCACACCGCCTTCGGCTTGGACATGCAGTGCGTCTTGTCCATGTACTTCACCGTGAAGAACATGATCGTCCTGCCGTCCAGCTTCTCGTCGTGGTCGCCGTCGACGTCGATGACGATCGTCTTCGTGCCCTTCAGGTTCTCGGCCATGAACGTGCAGCCGAGCATGGCGTGCGCGTCTGCCCAGGTCATGCAGCCTTCAGACCACGGGATGATGGGCTTGTTCAGGCCGTTGCACGGGACGAACCGGTTCGACACGTCGGGCCATGAGTCGCACGGATGCGGCTCGTAGTCCTCCCACGCCTTGTCGAAGTAGGACTTGCTGGCCGACGGATGGGCCTGGCGCTTCAGCAGCCAGGTCTCCTCGTGCTCGTAGAGCGTGGAGTTGTACCAGCCGTTCCAGTAATTCTCCTCGTCCTTCGGGCGGATCTGCCTGCCGGCCATGCGCAGCTCGAACTCGAGCTCGTTCCACATGACGTGCTTCAGCCCCTGCACGTACATCCAGTTGTAGATGCTGCCGTCCGGAACCTCGAGCCTCACTTGAACCACCTGACCCATTCGGTGCTGACAGTCTTCGGCACCTTGCCGCACACCTGCTCGACCCATAGCCCGTAGCCGGGCACCTGGTCGGAGTAGGTGTGGAAGCAGATGAGGTTATCCACCTGCGTCCGCTGCGCCTTGGCGTAGTCGGGCATGCCCTCCTCGCTTTGGGCGTGGCCGTTGCCGCTGTGCCAGCTGTAGCCCCTGTCGAGGCGCCTGTCGCTCGGGGCGTCGTTGTCGCCGAACACGATGACGTTGCCCCAGTGCTTGCCGTACACGTGCTCCTCGAGGATCTTGTAGAACTGCTTCCTCTCGTTGCACCCGCCGACCATGTGGTTCAGCTGGTTCATGCCGGGCAGCTCCTCGCCCGACTTCCACAGCTGGCTGCGGCCCGACGTTATTATCAGGTCCGCGTTCGCCTGCGTGCGGAGCGAGTCGATCAGCGTCACCATGGTGTGCGCCACGCCGCTCGGGATGCTCCCGGACACGTCGAGGATCATGAGGTTCGGAGCCTCCTGCCCTGCCTGGAACGTGCCGATGTTGCACTCGAGCTTCTTGTTCCAGCCGTCCATCCAGGACACGCTGGACATGTTGCGCTTCACGGCGTCGACGATGTCGTCCATGAACGTCGGCAGCATGCGCAGCTGCTGGAGCTGCTCGACGTCGACGTCCCAGCCGACCTCGTACTGGACGTAGTCGTCGACGTTCCAGCGGTCGGCGGCTATCCCGTAGCCGACCTCGTCCGAGCCGCCCTGCACGGTGCGGTAGCCGTCGGAGCTGGTCTGCATGGACTCGTCGGAGCCCCAGCCTCCGCCGCTCGAGCCGTCGTTGAAGCGCTCGTAGCTCCCGACCTCGACCTTCTTGGGCACCATGACGTTGAGGTTCTGCCTGCAGAACCCGAGCCTGGCCCAGTCGATCCTCGGGAACTTGCGCTTGAGGTAGCGGTAGAGGACCGCCTTCCCAAGCTCCTCGTCGTCCATGCCCTTGGGCCTGATCAGGTAAGGCACGAACTTCTCCCGGCACTTGCGCGCCTCGGCCTGGCTGTCGCACACGACGATGTCAGGCAGCTTGATGGTTCCCAGCTTGAGCATCTTCATGCTGGACCACCTCCTTTCCAGGCGCCTCTGCGAGCGCCTTCTCTATCTCCGGCCACTCCGGCAGGACCATGAGGGCGTCCAGGAAATCCTTCGGGGTCATGCCCCTCAGGACCCATTCGTCCTCTATGTCGCCGAGCAGCCCGAGCTCGTCCAGCAGGTCGACCGCCTTGTCCTGGTCGGACAGCTCGCCGGCGCACACGTCCTCTATCATCGAGGACACGATGCCGCCGTAGGCCTTGTCGATGAACGGCGCAGCGTGCTCCTTGTCGGCGAGGTACCAGTCGATCAGGGCGGTGAGCTTGCGCGGCGACAGGATGTTGTACCCGTCCTGCAGCCTGCTCTCGGTGTTGTCCCATAGGGCGCGGCTCACCCGCACGTGGCGGGTCTTCAGCATCCAGGTCGCCCAGTCCTTGTAGGTCGGCTCGACCTCGAAGAACACGAACCTGTCCCTGAAGGACTCAGACAGGTTGGCCGGGTTGCCGACCGGGTTGCTGGCAGCCACGACCATCACGTCCGGCAACGGGCGGCCGGAGGCCATGAGCCTGCTCTGCAACAGCGTGAGGCATGCGGACTTCAGTATGTCCGGAGCCTCGAGGATCTCGTCGAAGAACAGGATGTCGCCGTCCCTCAGCGAGGCCATGCGGAGATCGTCGAAGACCTCCATGGACTTGCTGTCCTTGTCGGGCATGCGCATGCCGGACACCTCGGACGGGATCGTGTTGCTCAGGATGAACTCAACGACCTTGACGCCCTTCTTGTCGGCGAAGCGCCTGACCCCCTCGGTCTTGCCTATGCCGGGCTTGCCGATGAGACAAGGGATTACCGAGTTGCGGACAGGGTACATGGACTCGAGCAAGTCCTGCACCTGATCGGTCGTTACTGCGGCCATTCTTCCTCGCCTCCTAACGCCCTCATGAAGTCGGTCGCCTCTGCGAAGCAGCGCTCGCAGAGGTACGCGTGCTCCACCATGAGGCGGGAGCCGGTCTGCCTGCGCCCGAACAGCTCGGCGCGCTTGCTCAGGATCAGGTCTCCAGCCATCTCGGAGACCGAGTGGCATACCGTGCACTCCCTCTCGTAGGGCTTGCCGGCTATGTATCCAGGCTTAGGCTGTCCCATATCAGCGCCTCCTCTCTTTCTTCTGCGAACGTCTGGATGTCGTTCGCGAGGCTGTCGTAGTAGTGGTCGTTCTCGATCGTCGCGTCGACGCAGGCATGGACGAGCGGGCACTCTCCGCACTCGCCCATGTCTTTGTAGTCTCCGTAACAAAAAACCGATTTACCCATCGAAACCACGCTCGATGTCCTCGATGTCCATCAGGAGGGCCATGTGCTCCACGGTTCCGATGAACGTGAGGAGAAGGTTGACCCCGACGTTCAGCTGCATCAGCGCCTGGTCGAGCGCCGACTCGCTGTCGTCTACGATCCTCGTAGCGCATTGCTCGGTAAGCTCGCGCACGATCCTTTCGCACTCGGCCGTCCGCTCTTTGCCGACCTCCCTGGACAATGCGAAGCCCAGATGCATGAGCTCGCCGCCGGTCAGCTCGGAGTAGATCCTGGAGATCTCGTCGCCGACCTTGATCTCCACTCCCTCGATCTTGCGATCCTCCATTCTCGTTCCTCCTTTCTAAGAAACGAAAGGGCAGGAGGCGAGGAGGCGCAAGCCCCCTGCCCCTGCCAACCGGTTGGTACCTTACGCCATAGCCGCGTGACGGACGACGTAGTCGCAGGCATACGCCTTGTCGTCGCGCGCGCGCCTGGCGTCGTCGATGAGCAGGGAGATCCTGCTCTCTTCGGTCATAGGCGGCATCGACACGTCGCCCCGCGAGCCGCGGAGCCACACCGCCTTCTTCGAGCGCAGCGCGCTCATGCGGACCACGACGCAATGGCCGCGTGGATCTCGCCGTCGAGCTCGTCGACCGCTTTGTGCAGCAGGTCGAGATACTCGAGCGCGAGCTCGCCCTTCTGCTGGCGCATCGCAGGGCGGATGCCGGAGCAGTCCGCGCCGATCAGCTGCGTCAGATCGTAGATGATGCCGGGGACCACCGTCACCTTGGTGGTGCCTGCCTTGTCGCCCTCATGCTTGCTGTTGAACCTTGCCATGATGATCGCCTCCTCGTTTGTTCTCATGGCTTTGCCTGTAGATGCCAGAAGCGGCGCCTGTTGCCCGAATGGTTTAAGGGCTGCGCCGCTCCTGGGTAGAACCATGCCCGGTGCCTGCGGGCTATTCGGTTGCATCGGATTGGGAAAAGCTAATAAAAGCAAGCCTCCAACCTACTCCTCCTTTCTTCCGATGGGTTACAGTTTGAACGCTGTGATCAGCATGATGCACGTGGCACCGATGCCGATCAGGATCTCTCCGGCCTTGGCCTCTCCGGAGTCCAACGCCGCGTTGCCGGCCATGGCGCAGAGCGACCCGACCAGCAGCAGCGTCAGAACAGCGATGTAGTTGGCTTCCATATACCGCTCCTTTCCTTGAAGCATCAACGTCTTCGCCGGCTGTTGCCAGCATGGAACCTGCACCCGAAGCAGGGAAAAGGAAAGGAGATTCTGTCTTGAAGATGGGTGCAGGCTCCATGCCGATAACAGCATAGACCCGAAGGGTGGACCGCACTGGTCGCTCAAGCGACGCAGCGATCCGTCTTAGGAAAAGAAGCCGGGCAGGCCAGCCCGCCGAAGCGGGCCAGCCCACAGGTTCCCGGGTGCCAGGCGCCAAGGCTCAGGCGAACGCGGACACGAGCGCCTCCAGCGCCCTGTTGAGGGAGCGCATGGTCGCGAGGTCCTCGTTGAGCCTGTCGACGATCTCCCGGTCGTCGAACTTCCCTTCCACCGCATGAAAGCAGTAGACGGAGTTCCGCGTCTCGACGAACACGCCGTCGATGCCGCAGCCGACGGGATCCTTGGCCGTCACGGCCACGATCCTGGAGGTCGTCCTCTTGCCGGGCCGATTGAGATACGAGATCTCAAGCGACTCGTTGTGGAGGACTTCCACGGCAGCCGTGTCGCACCTGGTCTCGACGTCGAAGACGCCGGCCTGGTCGTCGAGGTGCAGGATGTCGACGAGGTCGAGCTTGTAACGTACGCTCATGCTGGTCTCCTTTCCTTTGACTTATTCCAGCAATCAACTTGTCGCTCGGATAAGCTGGTTGTCAGAATAAGCGAAGAAAGGTTGCACGCCTACGCAGTGACAAGCACGGACTCGCTCGTCGCTCGCCGAACCGCACCCGGCAACTTAGGAAAATTTGACAGCAGACCCGCCGAAGCGGGTCCACCGTCCGAGGGAGATGTGGCCTACGCGCCCGGCTCTTTCGAGCCAGGAGGCGTCTCGGTCTTAGGCATCTTAGCCTTCACCACTTCAAGCTGGGCATTCAACCCAGCCTCCATGATGTCGGCCATCTTCCCACGTACCCTGGCGTATTTAGCTTCCGAAGCAGCGGCTTCTTCACGAACTTCGAGTTCGAAGTCGTGAATCTTACGAAGCCTGTCGAAGCTCATTATGTCAAGGCACTGGTTAAGGTCGAGATCGAAAGCCATCGGCATGAGAAGTCTCCTTTCCCTAGTTGACAGCTAAACACTTGTCTAGCCAAAAACAGTCACAAAGGATGCAAAAGCCCTTCCAGCACACTGGTCGATTGGGCACCTGGCACCCGGGGGGGGCTGGTATAGTCTGGAAGGATGATCTTTGATTGCTTTTGTATCCATCCCGCCGCATTTTCCCGGCCTGTCTAAGGCGCTTGGAAAATCGGCGGCCCAAGATACACGCTTGCGAAGCGTCCTGGGAACCAGGCAACTCGGGGAATCCGCTTGCAGGAGGAGTCGAGCCGCGGTCATGAGATGTGCGCGCGCCTGCACACCGCCACCATCTCGTTTCCTTCAGCTAACTTGCTTTGGTTACAGCTTCGCTGAGGTTCGATCAGGCTTCCTTTTTTTCAAAGGACTCCCTCATCCAATCCTTGGGAGCTTGCGAGCCTGGTCTCTGTGGATATCCGCCCTTCCGTTCCGCAGCGCAGGTCGAACCGCCTGCCCCATGACCGGCCTGTCGGCTGGGCTTCGGCTGCCGTTCCGGCGGACGTGCTCTTGTACCTTCTTAGGGGGCTGGGCATAGATCGGCCGGAACCTGACCCCGATATTCGTCTCAGCCTTGCGGGCGGAACTTTTGAGCCGTCGGGGAACGGACACTATCGCAGGCATTGACTACTATATCCCGGCGTGGTACGATCTGTCAAGCCCGTCTTCCTACTTCTTTCTTCCGGGGCTTGACGGGCGGCATTTCGGCAGGGGAGCCCGGTTGGGGAACGGGGGCTCCCCGATTCTTTTTGACATGCGGGCCTCCTGGATGTACGATTTGCTGGAAGGCAATTCCCGGCAAGGAGACGCTATGACTGTTTACGGATTCGAGTTCCCGACAAGGAACAAGGTGGCCGTCTACGACACGACGGAGACCGACGCGCTTCTCGAGGACAAGGCCGACCTGGACGACGTGTACTCCAAGGACGACGCCTACTCCGCGGAGGAGACCGACGCGCTGCTCGACGGCAAGTACGGGTACAAGGGCGTCGGGATGTGGCTCAGGTACGACACCTCCTGGGGGACCGCCTCGTGGTACGAGGACATCGACGACTGGATCGACAAGACCGAGTCCAGGTTCATCTTGTGGTACAACCCCGACCTCAACCTAGCGATCATCCGCGCAGGCATCGTCGGCAAGACGTACGACGGCAAGACCCTCGCCGCCAGGCTCGAGGAGCTCGACGTGCCGACGTCGGGGACCACTGGGCTCATCCCGCTCGTGTACATCCCCGAGAAGACGTCCCGCCCTGCCAACCTCTGGTACCCGATCGCAGCGTACTGGATGGAGTCGGACGGCACGCGGTACAACGACATCTCCGCGAGCACCTGCTTCACGCCCGACGGGATATTCTGCGTGCGGTCGTTCGCCGGCAGGTTCTACAACACCACGACGAGCACGCACCGCAAGCTCTACATCGACGCCGCGAGGCCGATGTTCTTCGGCGGCGAGTTCGGGCGCTACTCCCTCTACAGCGCGAGCGAATGCAGGGCGAGCTTCGTCAACCAGATCGAGAGCGACGAGGGCGACTTCTACTACAGGGGCAAGGACGCCAGCGACCCTTCCGACGCCGACGACGAGAGCTGGGTCAACCCGGACGCGACGTACATGGACTGCTCCGGCCTCGTCTGGCGCGGAGCGTGGTTCGGCGCAGGTCTCCCGATCGCCGCGAACCTCAGCACCCTGCAGTCGCTCACCGGCGAGTACGTTACCTCCGCCAACATCGGCGAGGACCTCGACGTCTCGAAGATGCTTCCTGGCGACATCGTCGCGATCGGCCGCCCGAATTTCACGTACACCAGCCTCGTCGGCACCCATTGGGAGCACACGGTCACGTGGACGGACAACTTCAGCGTGATCAGCCATGTGGCGGTGTACCTCGGCAACAACGAGTTCATGCACATCACGAGCAGCGACATAGGGTACCTGTTCCCGGCTGGCGCCCAGAAGAACGGCGTGTCCCCATGGGACGGCAACACCGTCTTGCTTTCGGAGAACTATACGCCTGCGACAACGGCTCCGGACGGCCAAACCCGGGCAAAGGGCCCGTACAAGTTCCGCGGCATGGACAAATGGCGCAAGAACGACGCAGGCCCGTACGACGGCCGGACCTCGAAGGGCTGCTGGCGCGTCGTCGTCCGGATCTTCCCTGACAGAGAAGCTACATTCGCATAGGAGATGATAGAGATGATCCCGCTTTACGTCGACGTGTTCCTGTCGCCCATCCGCGACAACTCGGTCGCCCAGGTCGCCGTCACGGCGGTCCTGCTCCTCATAATCCTCGACTGGATCTTCGGCGTCGCGAACGCAATCATGCACAAGGAGTTCGAGTCCAGCAAGATGCGCGAGGGGATCGCCCACAAGTGCGGCGAGCTCGGGTTCCTGCTCGTCGGCCTGGTGACCGACGGCGTCGCGCTCGGCGGGGTAGACATCGGGATGGGCGGGTACGTGTTCACCGCGTTCTGCACGTACATAATCGTCATGGAGATCGGCTCGCTCATGGAGATCGTCTGCAAGCTCGACCCGAAGCTGGCCGACTCGCCCGGGTTCAAGCTGCTGAAGAACGCCAAGGCGATCCGCATCCCCGACGCGGAAGAGATCGAAGGTTAGGAGGCGCCATGCCTACCAAGGACCAGATAGAGGCGGCCGCGCTCTGCATGGAGCACCTCGTCGACCACGACTGGCACGGGTACACGTGGGACTACAGATGGGGCGACGGCGAGGGCACGTGCGAGGTCGACACGCCGATCGGCCCGTGCTACGTCGAGCAGGGCGACCGCGACTGCAGCTCGTCGATCATCAGCGCGTACGAGGCTGCCGGGATAGATACCGGCGGCGCAACCTACACCGGCAACATGCGCGAGCTCATGTGCGGCACGGGCAATTTCGTCGCCCACCGCATGAGCAACGGCTACGGCTGCGACGACGGCTACGTCCCGCAACGCGGCGACTGCGTCGTCAACACGATAGAGCACACCGCCTTCATCCTCGGCGGAGGGCAGATCGCCGAGTTCTCGATCAACGAGTTCGGAGGCGTCTACGGAGGCCAGACGGGCGACCAGACGGACCGGGAGTCGCATCGGGGCTCGTACTACGGATTCCCGTGGAACTGGTGCATCCAGCCGATCTGCGAGGACGGCGAACCCGTCGACACGGTCCCGGTGTTCGTCAAGTACCAGGCATCGACCGACCCGAACGGAGTCTCGTGGCTCCCGCCCATGCACGACCTCATCGACACCGGAGGGTCCACCGACGACTTCGCCGGTGAGTTCGGCCAGCCGATCCGCTGGTTCGCCATGCTGGTGCCAGGCGGCGTGAAGTACCGCGCGTGCACGCAGGCGAGCGGGTGGCTGCCGTGGGTCGAGTGCTACGACGTGAACGACCTCGAGAACGGGTGCGCCGGAGACGGATCGCCCATCACCGGCATAGAGATCGCGCACAACGGGGTGCGCTTCGCCGTCCATCCGGTCGGGTTCCCCGCCCAGCTGTGGTACGACGACATGATCGGCCAGTACGACACCGGAGGTTCCGACGACAAGTACGGCGGAGACCTCGTGAAGCCCATCGACGCTATTCGGATGCAACGCGCCTAGCGTGCATTTCCATAACGTCCTCCCAGGGCGTCTTGTGCCACTTCACTATGTCCGGCATATTCAACCATCTGTCGACGCCCGCGTAGTGGAGGATCTTCACCTCGCCCTTCCTCACAGGCGACGTGTACGCGTTGAAGTTGTAGCAGCTCGGCATGTCGAGCGTCCTCGACGAGCAGAGGTAGCTGAACGCGTCCTGCTCGAGGTTCGGGTACGGCCATCTGTTCAGGGCCGAGATGACCTCCATCGCCTTGCCGTCGCGGAGCTTCTTCAGGTTGTACAGCGTCACGCCGACGTTCACGTACTGGATACCCTTGACGCAGAACTGCGGCTCCCTCGACGCCGCGAGGTAGTACTCGTCACCGATCGGCAGGTTCCACAGGTCTGATATGTCGTCCATGGCTACCAGGTCGCAGTCCAGGCTCAGTATCTTGTCCTGGTCCGGGAACAGGTAGCACAGCGCCGCGCGCATGAGCGCCATGTAGGTGTACTTGCTGTTCATGTTCGGCCCGTTCTCCGGGAAGAACAGTTTCGCCTTCTCCTTGATATTCATAGTATGTACCATGTCTGGTACATCCTTGTGAGGAAGCTCGTCGTCCTCGATCAGCAGCCATACCTCCTCCACGTCGCTGTTCGCTATCACGCTCTTCGCCGACGCGAGCATGCCGTTGTACAAGTTTCTCGTACCAGTGTAGGCGGCTATCTTCTTCTGCTCCCTGACCTTCGGCTCGTAGGTCTTCCATTCGACGTCCTTCCACTCGGCGCTGGTCTTCTTGCTCATCTCGAACCTCCATGAACCTCTCTGAATATATGGCCGCAGTAGCAGCGCGTGTCCGCGTACAGCCTTATGCCGGCCCTCTTGCACTGCTCGGCGAAGAACAGGTCCTCAGACAGGCACTGCCCGTCGCCGTACTCCACGAAGTCGAACCACGGGTACATGAACCTCTGGAAGATCCCGACCTTCATGAGGCAGAATCCAAGGCCGCCTCCCTTGACCTCCACAAGGTCGTATCCCTCGCCCCACGCATCGTCCATCTCGTCGACGGTTATCTGCTCCATGTAGCTGATCTGGCCGAGCTTGCAGAGGTTGGTCCTTCCGCCGTTCTCCCCGCCGTCTTTCTCGCGATGGTCGTAGTACCCCATCACGACGTCCTCGTCCCACTCGAGCAGCTTCGCGAGGAAGTCGGGCTCGAACGTCATGTCGCTGTCCACGAACAGGATCCAGTCCGCGCCGGCCTCTATCGCCTTGTGCACGCACAGGTTCCTCGCCCTGTCCACCGAGTACCCGCGAACGGTCTCGAAGTCTATCTCGTACCCCTTCGTCGCCTTCATCGCATCCCAGATGCACTTGAACGTGTCTGGGAATATCGTCTCGAACGTGGGCACTGTCACGAGTATCTTCTCCATAGGATCCTCCGTTCTCTAACCGGATTATAGACCAGAAGCCCCGCCCATGCTATAGTTCTCTCATGGACAAAAAGAGATTCATAGCGGCAGTCGACCAGACGAGCGGCCTCCCGCCCGCCACGGTCGGCATCATCAACTCCAACTTCTGGAACCTCCTCGAGATGTTCAGCGACCCCGACGTCGTCGCGGTGTCGAGCATAAACGCGCCCGAGCCGCGCACGGACGAGACCCTGTGGTACAAGCCCGACACCGGCGTCCTGTACATCTGGCACAACGGCGCGGGCGGATGGGGGTGGACCGAGCTCGCCTCCGTCGCGCTGTCGAACGACTACTCGGACCTCGACAACAAGCCGACGATCACCGAGCCGGTCTACCTGTCCGACCCTCCGGCGACCAGCACGGTCGTCATCTCGGGGGACAACTCGTTCGACGACCTCGGGATGAAGCGCCTGACGAACCTCGAGATCCAGGATATAATCAACCTCGTAGACAGCACGATGTAAGGAACGACCATGGCAAAGTATCTCGACAGCGACGGCGTCGCGTACCTGTGGAGCAAGATCAAGGCGATCTTCGCACCGCTCGCGAGCCCGACTTTCACCGGAACGCCCGCGGCGCCGACGGCGACGACGGGAGACAACTCCACGCAGATAGCGACGACTGCGTTCGTCCAGAACTCGATCAGCGCGGTCTCGTCCGGCGTCACCGGCGTCAAGGGCGATTCCGAGTCAACGTACCGCACCGGGAACGTGAACATCACCGCGGCCAACGTCGGAGCCGCCGCGTCAGACCACGTCCACGGGAACATCACGAACGGCGGCGACATCACGGCCACCGCGCCGACTGTCGCGTCCGGCGACCGCCTCGTCATCAACGACGACAGCGCGAGCAAGATCACGAACGGTCCGGCATTCGGCTCGAGCACCTCGACGTACCTGAGGAACGATGGTACGTGGGCTACGCCCGATACCGGCACCGACACAAAGAATACCGCAGGTTCGACGAACGATACTGCCAAGCTGTATCTTGTCGGTGCCAAAAGCCAAGCGGCCAACCCCCAGACGTACAGCCATTTCGATGTCTATGAGACCAACGGCACACTCTACTGCGCCAAGATATGCACGGATGGGTCGAACAGTTATGAGGTCGGCGCGGCGGCAGAGAAAGCCATCGGCTCCGTCGCGTCCGGCAACACGGGCCTCGTGACGGGCGGCGACGTCTACACCGCCATCAGCAACGCCGTCGTCGGCTCCATGAAGTACAAGGGCACGGCGACGTCCAACAGCGACCTCGGCACGACCTACAAGAAGGGCGACTACTGGATCGTCGGGTCTGCCGGCGGGACGATTGCCGGCCAGACGGTCGAGGCCGGGGACATGGTCATCGCGCACGCCGACTACTCCGGCACGGTCGCGAACGACGTCGACATCGTGCAGAGCAACGTCGAGCGCATCACGAACAACGACATCGACACCATCATAGCCAACTCGTAGAAGGAGAACGATGGCAAAGTACCTCGACAACAGCGGGCTCTCGTACCTATGGGGCAAGATCAAGACAAATTTCGCCGCGATCTCCCACAACCACGCGGCGGGCGATATAACGTCTGGGACGCTCGGGGCCGCGCGAGGCGGCACTGGCGAGACGACTTTGCAGAACGCCGCGAACGCCCTGATAAACGCTCTTGGCACGGGCTCTGCGAGCATCACGAACGACGACGTGTATATCATTACTGAGAACAATAACGCGACCGAGGACAAGTACTACCGTCGCCCGGTGAGCAAGCTGTGGGACTACATGAAGTCCAAAGCCGATTCGGTCTACGCCGCATTGGCCCATTCGCACGACAACGCGACTCAGTCCGCCGCCGGGTTCATGTCGTCCGGCGACAAGACGAAGCTCGACAAGATAGCCGCGTACGACAACACCAGCCTGCGTCTCAGGACTGGCGACCAGCTGCACAGCATCCTCCTCACATCAGGCGGAAACGTCGGATTGTACGAGGTGAAGACGGCCGAGTCCGACAGCTGGACGAACGTCGGCTTCGCCGCCATCAACTCGGCCAACCCGAGAGCTACTGACCAGAAGGCGGCGAACAAGGTGCTCGCAACCCCCAATGGAAGCAGCGGCATCCCGACGATGCGCGCCCTCGTCGCGGCCGACCTCCCGGACACGTACGTCAGCGCGACGACAAGCCGGACGGCCAACAGGGTCCTCGCCTCGCCGAACGGGTCGAATGGCGCCCCGTCCTTCCGCGCTCTCAGCATCAACGATATCGAGCAGTGCCTCGCGCCCACCCAGTACGACGTGTCGAGCCTGGTGTCGCAGACGTCGACCCAGCAGGGCAACTTCACGATCAACTCGGCGCAGCTCCTCGTCTCCGGGTACACCGCGCAGCTCAGGATAGGCTACTACGTCAAGTCCGCGCTCACCGCGAACACCGAGTACTCCATCTGCTCGATCGACAAGACGGTCTCGCCGCGCATCGGCGCCATGGCCGGCATCAGCGACCGCCGCGCGTTCGCGACGCTGTCGGGAACCCAGGGCACCGACTTCACCCTGTACATCAGGCCCGAGGCCGCCATGTCCGCGAGCACCACGACGATCTACTACTTCAACTCGACGTACATCCTGAACACGAGGTACACCGGTTAGATATTTTGTTTGTGCGCAAGGCCGTTTGCTGTAACGCCGCAAAGCCGAGTACTACCGCCTCGTCTGCGAGCAGATGGACGGAGGGTCGGACAAGCGCGCTTCCCGTGAGAGGCCGGAAGCCCATGAGGAGGCCGCGTCCGCCATCGAGCGGATCATGGGCGGCCTCAGCCGTCAGGATCGCGAGGATTTTGTCAAAGAGCTGTCGAAGTGGGTATAATGCTCTAGGAGCCGATATCGCCCCGAGGCGGCTTTTCGCACCGGGTTAGCTGAAGGGCGTGAGGAGCTGGGCCGGTCTGTTCGCGCAGGCTGGCCCTTTTTGCTATAATTCCTCATGATAAAGGCCACCGTTTAGGAGGATCTCATGGGTCTTAGCGAGAGCTTCAACGCTGCCGTCAGGGGGCAGATGCAACCTTCTGGTTCCGATTACCAGTATTACCAAAACCTTCCTGCCAACTACCAGCAGTTTCTCCAGCAGCGCCAGCAGATACAGCAGGCGAACCAGCTTCTGAACCAAAACTCCGCTTTCCAGCGCCAAGTCGACGATTCGATCGGAACCCGGCGAGGGTTCTCCCTGTCTGGTGGTACCGAGGACCTGTACAACGACAAATGGCAGAAGGCGAACGCCGTAGATGCCGCTGCGATCTTGGCCGAGCAGGGCGCGGAATGGTGGAACAACCTTCCGGGACAGATAGCCGGCGCCCTCGGCGGCGACCAGGCGAAGCAGGACTGGACGTTCGACGCGAGCAAGTTCAACCTCATGAACGGGCTCGATCTCGAGGATCTCAACCAAGCGAAGAACTTCGCGCTCAGCTTGCCCGGCATGATGGTCGGCGGCGTGCTCGAAGGTGCCGGAGATCTGTACGAAGCGGCTACCGGACGGCCGATAAACGAATATCGGAAGGGAAGCGACGGGCAGTGGGAGCTTCCCGATTACGAGCTCGACGCATCGCAGCGTGCGGCCGACTTCCTCGACGCAGCAATCAACATAGGCGGCACGTTCACCGGCGGCGCAGGCCGTTTGTTCGGCGGCACGGCCAAGGCCGCTGTGAAAGCGACGTCCAAGCTGAACAAGGAGGCGAGGGACGTCATAGCGAAGAACATCCTCGGCGAGATGACGGACGAAGAGGCAGAGGCCGCCTTGAGGGTCACAGCCGAAGGGCTCGCCGGACAGAAGGCCAAATTCAACAAGGCCCTGCACAAGCAGGATCTTCTCGAAGGCATGTCGAAAGGCGTCGTCACGAGAGCTGTCGAGGGGGCCAGCAAAGGCAAGCCACTCGGCACGGTCGCCGGTATCGCGGCCGATATGGGCGACGAGGCCGCCGAAGAGTTCGTACAGAGCTATGCGGACGACGTGCGCAACAAGAACATCGACGACGGCTCGCTCAACAGGGCGCTCACGGGCGCCGGCTGGGGCGCCGCAGGCGGCCTCCTCATGGGCGCCGGAGGACGGGCTCTCAGCAAGGTCGCCGACCTTAGCGTCTCCGGGAAGAGAGAGACGTCCGACCAGTCGATTGCGGCGAAGAACATCATGGACTACTCGTCTGCGAGCGAGTTCGACAGAATGTCCGAAGGTTATGGGGCGACCACTTTCTACAAGAACCAGGACTTGGCCACTGAGCTCGACACCAGGAACAGGAACTCCCGCAGGGCGGTGGCGGCGGCTATCTTCAAGATGACCGGGACGGAAACAGACCTCGGAATCGCCCAGACCGACCTCGGCACATGGCAGGTGAAGAAGATCTTCGAGCAAGGCGACAAGGATCGCGAGCACCTTGCGGGCAGCCTCGGCACGACCGTCGAGGAGCTCGAGAAGATCATCTACGGCGACAACGTCGCGGAGGAGCTCAACGCTTTGCTGGACAAGCTCCCGCGCGGCTTGCAGGTAGTCGTCGGTAGGAACCCCGACACGAAGAACGGCGGGTTCCTGGCGACCGTCCGCCGGTTCCACGAAGGCGAGAAGTTCTCACTCAACCCCATCGTGGCATCTGTTCTCGGATCGGACTGGGACGGCGACACCGCCTCGGTGTACTTCGACCCATACTCGCTGACTGACGAGGATTTCGAGACCAGCGGCAACATCCTCCGTGCTCCCGGGTATTTCTCGGAGCTCCTCGTCAATCCAGAGACCGGCAAGTCGAACGTCGAGTGGATCTGGGCCGGGATGTCGAAAGGCGGGAAGTTCGACGAGGACAGGCTCGTATCCGTTCTGAAAGAACAGCTCGGGGACTTTGCCAACGAGAAGATCGAAGACGACCAGGGGAACTCGGAGACGATATATGACAGAGCGAAGAAGGCTATCGACTCTGCTCTCGAGCACAAGGACACAGGAGAGCGCGACGACGCCTTGTCGGCCGCACTTTCTCAGGTGATCAAAGACGTGAACACTATCAACAAGCAGCTGGGCCATACGGTTGGAGAAGGCGTTATAGACGCGTTGTTCAAATCGGGCGACGTCATCATCAACGCATCGCTCAACCGCAACGCAGAGATCTACGCAAACGGAATGCTCCGCGCAGTGGGAATCGACCCGAACAGCGAAAGCGCAGCCGAGCAGGCAGAGAACCTGCGCAAGGAGTATTACGAATGGAGCCGAGGAGGAACGACTGGCGGAAGCGAGAAGGCGTTCCAGATAGCGAAGTCGCTCGGGCTTCTCACCTATCTTGCGGATCCGAACTCCAAATACAACCCGATATACAGGCAGTACGGCGGCCTGAAGTTCTACGGGTCCAGCGTCGAGGCGCTGTCCGACTTCGTCGAAAGCCTTGCCGAGATATACGGGTCAGAGTCCGTCTCCTTGAGAATCATCCGCTCCGCGTTCAGGCTCGCCCAGCCCGGAGTCGATCCGACCACGGCGATAGAGACTATGTGTGACAGGCTCGCGGTCTCGAAGATCGCCGCGGATACGGGTCTCATCAAGACGAAGGTGAAAGACGCAAAAGGCGTCGACAGGTTCATAAGGGCTTCGATAACGTCGTTCAGCGGGTACTCGAGAATCTACAACGACTGCCAGAAAATGCCGTCGTCTGCAGGAATAACGGCGGCGTACGACTCCGCCATGAGGACGCCGATAGACGGCAAAGACAAGGCAGACCTCAAGGGCGCGTACTTCGAGGACTTCACCGGGAGCATAGTCGACGAGAAGGGGAACATAATCCTCCCGAAGGAGATTGAGGACAAGTTCTGGCGGCAGTTCCACCGGGCGTTCGAGGAGCGGTCGCTGTCCGAGATCTTCGACGATTCGACGATCAACCTTCTAGGTGTTCCGGGCTCCATGTCCATCGGGGACTACTGCTCGTTCTTC
>Ga0310690_10003673_pt1 | contig 22729 bp, 24 predicted proteins | sample AusTroGonzalo_MG_2_FD_207661 | JGI IMG/M metagenome (GOLD analysis project Ga0310690, IMG submission 207661) | Bovine rumen microbial communities from tropical cattle in Woodstock, Queensland, Australia - Gonzalo_04 (v2) (version 2) | ecosystem: Host-associated > Mammals > Digestive system >... | reverse complement strand
ACTAAACCTTTTTGTAATTTTTGTTTGTCAGAACAGAAAAAATACCTTCCCGTTATCCCGATATTATCCGAAGAAAAGGCGGCTTTGTCAATGATGCTTTTTGTAATGTAATGCTTTTTGCGATATAGTGCTTTTTGTAACTTGAGAAAAAGAAAAAAGAAGTGTATAAGAAGCGATATGAATTTTTTTGATTATGGGAGAAGAAATTGTCAGGAGAAGATTTAGAAGAAATCAGACAGGCAGCTTTGATAAGAGAAGTTGATGAAGAAGTACGAAATGAAAAATTGAAAGAGGCTTGGAATAAGTGTAAGCCTTATGTCTTTGCACTTATTTGCGTGGCGTTGTTAGGTGCCGTCTCTTTTGAAGGCGTAAAGTATTACCAAAACAAAATCATACTTCAGGATTCAACCGCATATACAGCCGCGTCCAGTCTTGCAAGTTCGGAGAAAACAGCGGAAGCCTTACAAAAATTTGAAGAAATTGCCCGTGAAGATAAAACGGGTTATGCGTATCTTTCCATGCTTCGTACCGTTCCTTTGCTGGAAAAGTTGGGCAGAGAACAGGAAGCGGTGAACCGTTTGTACGAAATAAAGGATAATTCCTCTGTTCCCGAACCGTTAAGAAATGCGGCAACAGTTGCTTTATCTTTCCGTCTTATGGATATGCCCGATGCGGATATGACGACAATCGCGGATATGATTCGTCCGTTAAGCAAAGGTAATTCTTCTTGGAGCGTGATTGCCGGTGATATGTTGCAGTTGATTGAAACAAAAGGCAATCAAGATAAATAGCGGTTGGTGAATCGTAAGGAAGGACAAGGAAATGAAAACGGTAGGAAAATTGGTTTTATCCGTAATGGCGGTAACGTTTCTTTCCGCTTGCACCGAAGATAAGTTGGATTTGCCCGGCGAAAGAATATCCGTATTATCGCATGATACGTCTTTGCGTATAGATAATCCGAAAAAGGTAAAAACAGTATTGCCGTCTGCAAGTGCTTTGCCTTCTTGGAATATGAGCGGCGGTAATGCGTCTCACAATTTGCAAAACATCAATTTTACGGCAGACCCGACAAACTTACAACAAGTGTGGAGTCTTGATATCGGCAGCGGTGCTTCCGACGGAAGTGCTTTGGCGGAGCCGGTTGTTTCCGGTAACGTTATTTATACCATAGATGCCAAGGGTGAAGTTAAGGCCTTTGCTTTAAATTCGGCACAAATGTTGTGGAGTTCCGATATTGCCGATATTGTCAACAAAAAAGGCAGCGGAGAGGGACTTGCTTTTTATGACGACAAGCTGTTTGCGACTTTAAGCTCGGGTATGGTGGTTTGTCTGTCTGCTTTGGACGGCTCCGTTATATGGAAAAAGGATTTGGGTAAGGGTGTTCGTTCCGCTCCCACCGTTTTTGAAAAGAAAGTGTTTGTTATTACCATGGATAACAATGTATTTGCTTTATCAACAAATGACGGTCGTTTGGCTTGGACTTACGAAACGCCTGCGGAAGATACCATTCTTTTGGGTACGGCAGCTCCCGCCGCCAAAGATAATTTGGTGATTGCCGCTTTTTCCGGTGGAGATTTGTTTGCTTTTAAGGCGGCAAACGGTGTTCCCGTTTGGTCGGATACGTTATTCTCTTTGGGCAGAAACAGTTTTGTATCCGGTCTTTCCGCCATTAAAGCACCCGTGGTAATAGATAAAAATATGGTTTTTGCCGTTTCGGGTGAGGGTGAACTTGCCGCTTTAAACTTTAAAAACGGTGAACGTTATTGGCAACAAAGTGTCGGCAGTATGAATCAACCTTGGGTTGCGGGGGATTATCTTTTTGCCGTTTCGTCTTTATCGGAAGTGATTTGCTTGGATAAAAACAAAGGAAACATTTTGTGGATAACGCCTTTGCAAAATTGGGAGAATGAGGAGAAAAAACGCGATAAAATCGTTTGGAACGGACCTGTTCTTGCAGGCGGTAATCTGTACTTTACCTCATCTTTGGGTGATTTGACCGTTATTGATAAAAACGGCAAGATAATATCCTCAAATAATGTGGGAGGCGGATTTTTTACTTCTCCGATAGTGGTTGATGATACATTGCTTTTGTTGGATAAAAGCGGGATTTTAAGGGCTTATAAATGAAATCCGATTTACCTGAAACAGATTGCGACAGTTTACCTGTAACGCCCTTAAAAACCGTGGCGATAGTCGGGCGTACGAATGTCGGAAAATCCACACTTTTTAACTGCTTGACCGGCAGGAAAAAGGCGATAGTGCATAATCGTCCCGGGGTTACCAGAGACAGACGCGAGGGTACGGCGACTTTATTTGATTTAAAGTTTAACTTAATTGATACGGCAGGCTTGGAAGAAACGGGAGATTTAGCTCAAGCCATGTGGGAACAAACGGAAGTTGCCATAGAACAAGCGGATATTTTGCTGTATGTGATTGATTCCGTTTTGGGTATTACACCTCAAGATAAAAAACTTGCGGCTTTTTTGCATAAAAAGAATAAGCCTGTTTACCTGCTTGCAAACAAGGCGGAGAGCAAAAGCAGCAAAGAGGGCTTTGCCGAAGGTTATGCGTTGGGGCTTGGTGAGCCGATAAAAATATCGGCAGAACATCGCTTGGGGCTTGATGTTTTGTATCAAAACTTAAAGCAGCATATTACCGCTTCTCCTACTTTAAAACTTTCACGCAGGCAGTTGAAAAAGTTGGAGGAGAAGAAAGCTGCCGAAGCCCTTAAAGATGAAAATGCCGATAATGCGACAGGTAAGTTGTCCGATAAGGATAAAGAGGATAAAGTAATAAAAATAGCTATCGTCGGTCGTCCGAATGTCGGAAAATCCACGCTTGTCAACCGTCTTTTGGGACAAAACAGAATGTTGACGGGACCTCAGGCAGGTGTTACCAGAGATTCTATCTCTATTCCTTGGACTTACGGCGGACGGAAAATAGAATTGGTGGATACCGCAGGGCTTCGTCGCTCATCTAAAATAGATGATTCGGTGGAGAAGTTGGCGGCAGCCGATACCAAGCGTTCCGCCTTTACCGCACAAGTGGTTATTTTGGTGCTTGATGCCGATGCCGTTCTGGAAAAGCAGGATTTAACAATCGCTTCTCAAGTCATAAGCGAGGGCAGGGCTTTAATTATAGCGGTTAATAAATGGGACGCGGCAAAGGATAAAAAAGAAAGTCTGCAAAGGTTAAGTGATAAGTTGCAAACTTCTTTAAGACAGGTAAGAGGGATTCCTGCGTTGACTATATCCGCTTTAACGGGAGCGGGACTTGACGATATGATGAAAACCGTTTTTAAAATTTACGAAAAGTGGAATAAGAGGGTGCCGACTTCTCCGCTTAATCGTTGGCTGGAGTCTGCGGTTGAACGCCATCCCACGCCTTTGGCGAAAAACGGGCGGAGAATTCCCATGAAGTATATTACACAGGTAAAGTCCCGTCCGCCTTCATTCGTGATTTTCTCATCTAATCCTTCGGAATTGCCCGAGTCTTATTTCCGTTACTTAATCAACGGAATAAGAGATAAGTTTGACTTGGACGGAGTGCCTTTGCGGTTGACGGTAAGAAAGCCCAAAAATCCGTATGCAACGGACGACAAAAAATAACAACTTTATAAAAGGATTTTTAATCCGCCATTTCACCGAAGATACGGTCGCCTTCTTCCTGCCATTCAATGCCGGAGATGACCCAGCGACTTATATCTTCCAATATGTCGTCGTCAATACCCATTTTATTACCGGCTTCGGCAACAAACATAAGCTCCTCATCGGAAAGATTGCCGTCCGCATAGCCGAGGAAGAACAATTCCTTTATTAAATCCAAGCGATGCCTTTTATCAACAAAGACCGTAAGCATATCCATAACTTGTTCTTTGCCACGAGGTTCCATAGCTTGTTTTACTTCATCTTCGCTTGCATCTATTTCTTCCGCCAAAGCGGCGATAAATTCTTTTTCTTCTTCAGTAACACCGTCAAATGTGGAAGCAAAGTGCAAGGCAGCCAAAAAAGCTATCTTTTCTTCGGAGTTAAAAACGGTTACATCTTTCATTCGGTTTCTCCTTAAAAATAATGTCTTAAACTATCACGATTATAACTTTTTTTTGACAATGAGCAAGATTATTAAATATAATTTACCGAAAATGAACTTTTTTGATTCTTAATCGTCATATTTTGTTGTTGAAGATAAATTTATGGATTTCATTATGAAGAAAATATGGTTATTTTTGCCGATGGGGATTTTATGTGTGTATTCCGCAGATTGTTTGGCGGGTACAGACCCTTTCGGTGTGATAGCGGAAGACGGCGTTTATGATAATTGCGTAAGTGAAGATGTAAACGTAAACTCTTTGACTTTAAGCAATTTGGCGGAGATAGCCGTGTGTCGTAACGCTACACTTGCCCGTACTTATATCACGTCAAAGCAACAAGCGGCAGCTTACGGTCAATCCGTATCTTCTTATTTGCCGAATGTTAATTTAGGTGCGGGAGTGTCGTATTCGGAAAGTAAAGCGGGTAATGGTGCAGATTGGAATGATTCTTCGCCTGTTTCCGCGAATCTTTCATTAAGCTGGCTGCTTTATGATTTCGGCGGCAGAGAGGCAAGCAAAGACTATGCCTATCAAAATTTTCGGGCAGCTGGCTTTTCTTATAACCAGCAAATGCAGGATACTTTGTTTAATGTGGCGAATGCTTATTATACGTTGCTTTCCGCAGAATCATCCCTGCAAGAGGCAAAAGCAAACGAAGATATGTACCTGAAGTCATACGAACTTGCCGCCAAAAAATATGAATTGGGCTTGGTCAGTTTAAGCGATAAGTTGCAGGCGGAAACTTCATACGCACAAAGCCGTCTTTCCACTTTGGAAGATGAAAACAAAATAAACGTTGCCAAAGGTACTTTGGCGGAGATTTTGAACCTTCCCGCTTATACGGATTTTACGCTTGCAAAGGTAAAACTTGATGCCAAAGATGCCGCTTTTGACGGTGATGTGAAGGACTTAATCAATCAGGCTTTGGAACAAAGAGATGATTTAAAGGCAAAGAAAGCCGAGATACAGGCGGCTAGGGCGGCTTTAAAGAAAGAAGAGGCAAAAGATTACCCCTCAATATCTTTGGATTCTTCTTTCGGGGGCAGTAATGATTTATCAAGCGGACGCGGTAACTCTTATAACGGTAAAATCGGGGTACAGCTTAGTGTTCCCTTGTTTACGGGCTTTAGCAATACATACGGGAAATTGACAAAGCAATATGCTTTGGATAATGCCGAAAAAGCACTGGAAGAAGCAACCGTAAATGCCCGAAAAGATGTGTGGAATAAGTACCACGACTATACAACAGCCGTTAAAAATTATGAAATAACGGGTACTCTTTTAAAATCATCGGAAGAAAATTACAAAGTTGCTTTAGGGGCTTATAAAGCAGGCAAAAACGATATAGTAACTTTACTTAATGCCGCCTCAAAATTGGCACTTGCCCGTAAAGAAAGTTCTTCCGCACTTTATAAACTGTTTTTATCTAAAACCGACCTTTTAAGGGCTGTCGGAAAATTGGAGATGGATTAAATGAAAAAATTATTGTTGTTGCTTGTTGTATTGGGTATTGCCGGCGGCGTTTATTATAAATTTTGGTATGCGGATAAAAGCATAGATATTACCAGCCATTTGGAAATGACCAAAGTTACAAAAGGCAGTTTTGCCAAGGTTGTTTCTTCCAACGGTACGATTCAACCCAGAAATAAGGTTGATGTCGGTACTCAGGTTTCCGGTATCATAGAAAAAATATATGTTGATTACAATGATGAGGTGAAAAAAGGACAGCTGATTGCTCTTTTGGATACTTACCTTTTGGAGGAAGAAGTAAAAGAGACAAAATCCCGTTTGGAATCTGCCGAAAAGAAATTGAAAATAGCAAGGCTGAATTACAAGCGTAATCAAGACCTTTTTAAAGACGGCTATATTGCCAAAACCGCCCTGGAAGAATACGAAGTGTCTTTATCTGATGCAGAGTCAAGCTATAATTCCGCACTTGCTTCATATAATAAAGCAAAAAGGAATCTCGGCTATGCCAAAATTACTTCGCCCGTTGACGGTACGGTTATTGCCAAAGAAGTGGAAGTCGGACAAACCGTTGCTTCCAACTTTTCTACTCCGACACTGTTTTCCATAGCGGAAGACTTGACCAAAATGCAGATAGAAACCAGTATTTCCGAGGCGGATATCGGTATGATAAAGCAAGGAATACCCGTTACTTTTACGGTTGATGCTTATCCTGCCGATACTTTTGACGGGGTGATTGAACAGGTGCGACTTAACCCGAATACGGAAAGTAACGTCGTTATTTATACGGTTATCATTAACATAGAAAATCCCGATAAAAAACTTCTTCCCGGTATGACCGCTTTTGTGGATATAAGGATTGCGGAAGTTAAAGACGTTTTGACTTTACCGAAAAGCACTTTGCAGTTTAAGTTACCGCCGAATCTTAAAGACCATTTAACCGAATTGCCTCCCGAAGGTTTGAAATATCACGAAGCGGTTGTTTATAAATTGCAGGGTAATAAAGTTGCTCCCGTTGTGATAGAAACCGGACTTTCCAACGATAGCTTGGTGGAAGTGGTGAAAGGCTTGTCTTTAGATGAAAATGTTATATCCGAATATACGGAAAAAGCCGTTAGGAAAAAAGGCGGTCGCAGAGGATTTATGTAAACTGCCCTTAAGGTGTTAAGGTAAAAGGATAAAAGCTATGCCGAAAAAAGTCATAGAGTTGAAAAATATAGGTAAAACCTATTATATGAGCGGCGGTCTTTCTCAAGAAGTGCTGAAGGATATTAACATTGATATTTACGAGGGGGATTTTGTTGCCATTATGGGACACTCCGGTTCGGGAAAGTCAACGCTTATGAACATTATCGGTTGCTTGGATAAGGCAACGGCAGGTTCTTATTTATTGGACGGACACGAAGTTTCAAAAATGAATGATAATCAGCTTGCCTTTTTGCGTAACAAGTATATCGGCTTTGTCTTTCAAAGTTTTAATTTGCTTATGCGGCGGTCTATTGTTGATAACGTATCTTTGCCTTTGATTTATGCTGGTAAAAAAGAAAAAGAGCGTAAGACAATCGCTATGGAATATATCAAAAAGATGAAATTGGAGGGTAATGAAAACCGTGTGCCTAATCAGCTTTCGGGCGGTATGCAACAAAGGGTTGCGATTGCAAGAGCTTTGGCGGCGGAGCCTGCTTTATTGCTTGCGGACGAGCCGACGGGTAATCTTGATACGGCAACGGGAGACAAGATAATGGAACTGTTTTGCGAATTACACTCTCAAGGTAAAACCATTGTCTTGGTAACACACGAATTTCAAATAGCTTCTTATGCTACCCGCTTAATCCGGATTGTTGACGGACGCAAAGAATATGACGGCTTGGTTAAGGACTATGCACATAATGAGGTGGGTAACAAATGATTTGGCAGGTTATAAAAGAAGCGTGGATTTCTCTTTCTTCGCATAAGCTGAGGACTTTCCTTACCACTCTTGGTATTATTATCGGTGTTATGGCGGTTGTTTTAATGGTTGCGGCGGGGCAGGCTGTTTCTTTGGCAATCAATAAAAACTTTGCATCTATGGGTGGGCAACTTGTGATTTTGCACCCCAATTTCGGAATGACTACCAAAGGTACAAGGGAACAACGTCCGAACATTACCGCTCAAGATGTTGATGCCGTTCGTAAGTTAAAGGGTATAGAGGCGGCGGCTCCCATAACGGATACAAATGCTTTGGTGGTTTACGGGGCGAATAACTGGTCAACTCAAATCAGAGGTACGACCGATGATATTTTAGTCGTTAATTCTTGGGAAATTGAAAAAGGTGAACCCTTTACGGATAAAGATATAAAAGCCGGCTCTCCGTATGTTTTAATCGGTGCAACCGTTGCAAATGAGCTGTTCGGGCTTACCAATCCCGTCGGCAAAACCATACGCATTAAAAATGTTCCCGTTAAAGTAGTCGGTGTTTTAAAAGCAAAAGGACAGGATTTAACCGGTAATGATCAAGATGATATTATCTTTATGCCTTATACAACGTTCAGACAAAGAATCTCCGGCTCAAAAATGCCGAATCGCGTTCGTTTCGGATTCATTAAAATAAGTGATAACGAAAATATGGATACGGCAATAAATCGTATAAAAATGCTGATGCGTTCCCGTCATAACATTAAAGAAGGTGATGATGACGACTTTGAAATAATGAATATGACCGCTATGGTAGAGATGATAAAGAACGTCGGTTTTATTTTGTCTTTGTTGCTTGCGGCTATTGCCAGTATATCCTTAATTGTCGGCAGTATAGGTATTATGAATATGATGCTGGTGTCCGTAACGGAAAGAACAAGGGAAATAGGTATCCGTAAAGCCTTAGGTGCGGCCAATCGCTGGATTATGTTGCAATTTTTGACTGAGTCCGTGTTCATTTCCTGCCTTGGCAGTGTTACGGGGCTTGTGGGCGGCTTGGTTATATCTCAAATAGCGGGAAGGATACTCGGCTATGAAGTACCTATATCCGTGTGGACTTTGGTAACTGCCGCAGCCGTTGCGATTGCCGTCGGTATTCTGTCAGGTATTATTCCCGCTTATAAAGCAATGAAACTTGATCCGATAGAAGCGTTAAGATACCAGTAAAAATATCAAAAAACGTATTAAGAAAAAATCGCCCGATTTTGCAATCAGGGCGATTAGTTCATAAATAAAGGAGTATTTGTTATGATTCTCCTATTCTAACACAACTTTTAAGTCAGAAGCAAGCTTTTTATTCTTTTCTTGTAAATTTTCCGTTAAAGCGGTTATTTTTCCGCCTTTTGCCTGAAGTACGGCAAGATATTCGTTGCGGTAAGTCATTGCCATACTTACGCCTTCCACGATTAAGTCAACAATTTTATATTGTCCGTCTTTGTTTTCAATCCTCCATATCAAACTGATAGGTTTATCGTTAGGATTGTCGGGATTGATAACGGAGGAGTCAACGTAACTTTGACCGGAATTTGCGGGGCGAATGGTCAACACCTCTATTTTTTGTCCGTTGTATTCTTTGAATCTGCCTGCCCATGTCAAAACAACGGCATCTGAAAAGGCGGTCGTGAAAGAATCTTTTTCTTCGGCGGAAGCGGTTTTCCAAGCCTTGCCCAGTACAAACTTACTGATAAAGTTTATATCACAGTTTTTAAGAAAAATATCTTTAAACACATCAACTTTTTCCTGTTCTGATTTTTTGCTTTCAAAAATGTCGTTGATGAAAGTATCCGCAAGGTTTTTCACAAAGGATTTTTCGTTTGCGACTTCTTCAGAATCGGCGGATTGAGTAACCGCGGCGTTATTAACGCTTTCCTCGCTCGTTGTAACTTCGGCGGCGTTTGCCGATAAAGAAACCGCAAAAGAAGTCATTAAAGTCAACCATATTCTTAACATAATCAAATTCCCTTTTAATAATTTACCGTACTAAGCCTTTATAATACTCTATTCTTCATCCATATCAAAGTCAAAATCGTAACTGTTGGTGTCTTTATCAAGATGAAGTTCGTGGCGACGATTCTGCAGGTACATACTTTGCATGGTGGTATAGGGGTCTAAAGCCCTGGCTATATCGTCCGTCAAAGGCAGAGCCGAAGCACGAGATTGAACGGCGTTTACTCCGAAACGTATCCAATCTGCCGTTCTTAAAGAATCGTTGTTCGGATTCATTGTGGCTATGTTAAACGGATTAAGTATTACATCAACACCTTTACCCAAAGCATCACGAACGGTTGAAGGACCCATTACAGGTATGACAAAGTAAGCACTGTCCGTATAACCCCATTTTGCCATAGTAGCACCGAAGTCGGTCGTTTCTTTCGGGATTCCCGCATCGGCTGCCATATCAGCTATACCGAAAAAGCCCAAAGACGTGTTAAGGGCAAACCTTCCGAATGCCGCTTGTGCCTTTTCTCCTTCCCCCTGTAAAGTATAGTTTATGATGTAAACGGGGGTTTGCAAATTGTGTAAGAAATTTTTAACCAGACTTTGCACAAAATCGGGAACAACCGTGTCGTAAGCCTTGGCAATCGGACGTAAAAGGACTGTATCAAGGGCATCGTTAAAACTATATATGACGTGATTTACAGGTTCTAAATTCGGGTTAATATCGGGGTTTTCAACAGAAGTTTTATCCGAAGACGTGCTTGCACATGCTGCCGTCAGCAAGCATAAGAAAACACCGGAATAACGTAAATTTTCCCTTATTTTTTCCACCTTATTTTTATTTTTCATAACTAAAAAAACCTCAAACAGCCGAAATTAAACTCATAAAAACAGGTCAATTAAAGACCTGTTTTTTTGAAAATACAACATCTTTTTAGCGGTTAAACGTTTTTAAAGATAATTTCTTTTCGGATATTATATTTATAAATTGAATTTAAAATGTAAATCTGTTAATAATATCGGGAAGACTTTTTTTATTATGAGTTTTAAGGGAGTAATATGGTGTCTTTCGTACGGATTGGCGTGATTGCCGCAGCTATGTTGGTGTTGGTACCTTGTGGGGTGCAAGCACAAGATGATAATGCCGAGAAAAAGGTTGACAGTACAGCAAAATTTAAGGAAATGGGCGGCTCTCCCGTCGGTGTTTTTGATTTGCCCGATATAGTCCTGCCTACGTCCTCCGATTCAAATGCCGAACAAAAGGGCAATGCCACGGTTAAAGCGACTGCTTCGGCAACAACGAACAAAGATGAAAAGGTAACCGATTTACCCGTTCCCATGTTGAATTTGGGTATAGCTTCCGCAGGAAATCAAAAAGCGGCAACAAGCAACAAATATAAAGGACCTGATTTGCCGGTGCAATCATCGGTTGATGCTTCCGAGTTTGATATTGCGGGTATATTCTTGGGAATGAATCCGAAAGAGGCAATCGCTGCCGCTTTGAAGTATGATTTTACTTTGACGGATACGGTATATAACATTCCCAACTTTTTAAAGTGGAAGTATAAAACGGTTTGTGAGAATGAAGGTCGCTATATCTTGTCCGAAAAAGATGAGTGCGTAAGGGAAATAGCCGATGCCAAAGGTGAGCGTTACATATCACAAATAACTTTGGAAAAGCCTGCCTTAAAAGAAAGGATAAAAGTATATTTTACCAGCAACTTCGGTAATAACTTTGCATACAGGATTGTTTATGACGCCATCGGTAATTACTCTTGGGGTACCAGTGCCGAGCCCGTATTCAAGAAAAGGGAACGTCGCAAAGTTTTCTGGAACAGGCTGTTCACAAAATACGGTTGGCCTTCCGATTATGCTTCCATGATTTGGACTGCCGGTTTTGATAAGGCTTCTTTGAAGGTTACGGCAAAACCGTCAACCGCGTCTTTCCGTTTGGTGTTGGAAGATATATCAATAACCGATGCAGATGCTTACAGAATGTTTAAAGCAAATCAAAAAATGGTACCCGTAAAGCTGTTCTCTTTCTGATAGCTTGATGAGGGGTTAAAAGGTTGTATTATTCCGAGTCCGAAAGTATGTTACACGGTTGTCTGGAGGTTCAAAAATGCGTGTTTTGCTTATAGAAGACGACAGGGCTGCTGCTCAAAATATAGAGTTGGTTTTAAAACACGAAGGTATGGTCGTTGATGTTGCCGATTACGGTGAAGAAGGAATGGATTTGGCACGCAACTATGATTATGACATAATCATTTTGGATATTATGCTTCCCGATATGACGGGATATGAGGTGCTGAAAAAGATTCGCAACTCTAAAAATGCAACTCCGGTTTTGATATTGTCGGGTTTGTCCGGTGCGGATAAAAAAGTTCAAGGATTGACCTCCGGTGCAGATGATTACTTAACAAAACCTTTTGACAGGCAAGAATTGGTTGCTCGCGTCAATGCTATTGTTCGCCGTTCCAGAGGTCATGCGGAGCAAATCATACAAGTAGGCAATATGGAAATAAATATCGGGAAACACACTGTTTCCGTAAAGGGTAAGCCTGTTCATCTGACGGGTAAAGAAACGGCTATTTTGGAGCTTATGGCTATGAGAAAGGGTATTACCATTTCCAAAGGTCAGTTCCTGAATAACCTTTACGGCGGTATGGACGAACCGGAACAGAAAATTATAGACGTTTTTATGTGTAAACTGCGTAAAAAGCTGATTAAAATTGCGGGCGAAGATTACATTGAAACGGATTGGGGCAGGGGCTATCATTTGCAAGAGCCTAAGCCTGTCAGAAAAAGACAAACAGCTAAAAAAGGCGAATAAATAATGAAAGAATGTCCGAAAATCATGTGGGATACTGTTTCTTGTATCGGAGACAGTATAACGGCGGGCTATTATGATGAAGAAGGCTTGGGCTGGGTCTCTCGCCTTTCCGCAAAAGTCGCAAAAGAATGTACCAAAAAGTATATGTTTTATAACTTCGGTATTGCCAATGATACGGTTTTGGACGCTTTGCACGGCTTTCATTATAAGCTGGAAAATGTGTTTACTTCCGTTTTGTTAATCCATATCGGCGTTAATGACACTTGTATAAATTTAACGGGAGAAGGTCGGCAAACAAGGCTTTCCATAGGCGAATCGTTTTCCAAATGGAGTTGGATAGCTTGGGAAGCAAAGAAACGCAAGTATAAAACCTTGATTATTTCTCCGCTGCCTGTGCAGGAAGATGAGATTTTTATTGAGCCTTATCCCGATAATCCGAAAGACTGTAAAGGTATTGTTTACAGCAATAAAGAGATTTTGGCTTATGTGAACAGGCTTGATGATTTTTGTCGTGAGCAGGATTTGCCTTTCTTGCGGGTATATGAAGATTGGCTTGGCAAAGATTGCTACGCCGACGGTTTGCACCCGAATGCGGAAGGTCATCAAATACTTGCACAGCAAATCTATACTCGCCTGAAAGAGCTGGAATTTTTGAAGTAGGTAAGTTAAACTTCCGAAAAACCAAAATGGCACTTTTGATTTTCGGAAAAAGATAAAGTACATCTTTGTTTTAATAAGCCTGTGGTTTATTTTTCTTTGTTTTGTTCCTGTGTCTGATATTTTTCCTGATAGTTTTTTATGGCGGCGGCAAAGGTTTTGGATTGCTTTTTGTTGAATGTATCGGATATTTTCTTTGGCAAAAACACGGAAAGCGGAAAGAAAAACCATGCGTATGTGAATAGATAAATGATAAAAAGGTTAAGATGTGCCGCTGCCATTCCCGCAAAAATGAATATCAACAAATGCAGTTTTATAACGTTTTTGTAAGCAACGGCTGGTCCCAATTCAGGTCTGCGAAAAAGTGAAATGTTTGAAAGAAACGCTATCGGCAAAATCCAAAAATAGCTTTTAAAAATGCCGATAAAATCGGGAAACATAAAGTCTTCATCGGGAGTGTCGGACGCATCTTTATTGGCAAAGGATACACTTCCGTCTCCGTTTGAAATCATTTCCCAGTTTCCGTTGATGTCCATAGGGGAACCCGGCGTTAAAAACATATTCAAGAAAACCGCATGACCATAATGAAAACCGCCGAAATGAAACATAAAAAACAAAGTCGGAAAGATAACGGCACAGGCTCTGCCGACTTTATTTGTTATGGGGGAAGTGGCACTGTATATGCTGTAAACAATATAAGCAAAACCGACGGTTAAGCTGGATAACCACATACTCCACACCAAATCGGGCAAAGACCAACCGAAAGCAACCGCAATTACAAGGCTCAGAAAAAAGCCCGTCAATTCGGTTATTCTGTCTTTTCTTTGTGTTTCGCTAAGGGATTGCACTTCTTTATCTCTTTTTTCGGAGACTATTCTTCCAAATCTTCGGGCAAAATTGCCATATTGAAGTCGTATGACAGCTCGCCTTCGTCAAAGTTGCGATAGATAACGCCGATAAACTCTTTCCCGATATTTACTTCCGCGGGCGAATCCGTACTTTCGGGGGCTTTTATGATTATCTCATCATTCTTGAACAATTTTCTTAAATACTGCTGTAAAGATTGAATTTCCTTTGTTTGCAATTTAAAATCTCCATTAAAAACCTATACTGAATGATTAAAAAACATAACACATTGTTTTTTGTTTGACAAATACAGTTTTTCATTTAAACTGCAAACCCTTAATTCCGAAAACGTGAACAGAGAAGGGGTTTCTTTGTTCCACTTTGCCCGAAAGGGTAAGGGATATCGGGACAACAATAATTTATTACATGAGGATTTAATTATGACAAAAAGATTGGAAAGCAAATATAAAATAGACCGCCGCCTTGGTGTGAATCTGTGGGGCAGAGCTAAGTCTCCCGTTGAAAAAAGAAATTACGGTCCGGGTCAGCACGGTGCGGCAAGGGGTAAACTTACCGATTACGGCGTTCAGCTTCAGGCAAAGCAAAAGTTGAAAGGCTATTACGGTAACGTTTCCGAAAAGCAACTTCGCAAATACTTTGATGAGGCAAAGCGTCGTCGCGGTGATACTTCCGAAAACTTAATCGGTATTTTGGAAACAAGACTTGATGCCGCCGTTTATCGTTTGAAATTTGCACCTACCGTTTTTGCTTCTCGTCAGATTATCAATCACGGACACATCAAAGTAAACGGTAAGCGTGTTAATATCGCTTCTTATATGCTTCGTGAAGGTGATGAGATTGAAGTAAGGGAAAAATCCAGAACGATTCCTTTGATTATGGAGGCTGTCGCTTCCGAAGAACGTCAGGTTCCCGAATACTTTGAAGTTGATGAAAAAGCTATGAAGGGTAAATTTATTCGTGTTCCCAAGTTGGCAGATGTTCCTTATCCTGTTCAAATGGAACCGAATCTGGTCGTTGAGTTGTACTCCAGATAGTAATTTTAATCTTACTTTTAAAGAAAAAACCGCTTGCATTGTTACAGGCGGTTTTTTTGATTGTAAAAGTTTTTCGGGAGTAGTGTAACAATCCCCGAAAGATTATAAAAAGGTTATCCTTCTATAATAAAAGTTATGCTGTCTTGTGCTTTTTCAACGGAAAGTCGGTAACCTTCCTGTTGCATATAATTGTAAAGGAAGACGCCTGCGGCAATTTCGGAGTTTTCTTCCTGCGAATCGTCGCCTTCCAAGGCAAGAGACATAAGTTCCGGCAAAACTACATTCTGTCCGCTTACCGTTATTCTTCTTTGAGATATGCTTATGTTGCCGCCTCTTATCAAGGTACTTATACAAATAAAGCAGGTAATCAATTTTATACGGGTTACGGCAAAGTCTTCCACACCTTCATCTTCCCAATTCAAAGTGATGTGATTTAAGGTGCTTATGTAATCGGTTGCAAGCTGTATAGCCGTTGCCGGTGCATAATTTTGTTTGGGCGTACCGAAAGCCGCTCTGAAAAAACGGAGCCGGTAAGTCAAAAATTTTGAAGAATCAACAAGGGTGTTTGTTGCCTGTTGCAAAAACTCCTTATCATCAAAACTGTCAATTAACAGCTCTGCCCCGTTCATCAATGCACCGACAGCACCTGCTATGTCGTGGCAAAACTTGGTTAAAATTAACTCCGAAAGAGTGTTTTTACGCATATCAATTCTCCCCGCTGACTTTTAGGGGAAAGTGTATAACGTAAAAATGAACAAAAAGTTATTTTTTACAAGCTATGAAACATATATTTTCGGCTATACCCGATTGTTATTTTGTTCCTCACCTATCGGAGTAATCCTGTTGGCAAATTTTAAGATAGGCACTTCTATCAAAACGATAAGCATACGAATCACAAAGGTTGCGGAAATGTAGCTGCCTACCAGGATTTTTATATCCATCGGGTCTTTTGCCAAAAAGTAAAAAGCCATAAAGGAAAAGACTGTTTCGTCCACCAAAGTTCCCGTGATGGAAGAACAAAGCGAACGTAATCCCAAAAATCTGTTTTTAAATTTTTCGGTAAGACGGGCGAAAATCAAGACGTTTGTTAATTGCGAAGCACCGAAAGCCAATAAACTGGAAACGAATATGGATGGTGCGGGCGAGAACAAAGCCATCATGTGATCGTGCATTGATAAAGCCCAGCCGTAAGATTCTTCTCCCGCGGGGAAGTCGGTTACCTGTTGCGGCGTAAGCGGTGCAAAGGAAAGGCAAACCGTCATTAAAAGCGTGAAAACAAAATAAGAGGCAAAGCCTATACACAACAGTTTTAAGGCCTCTTTTCTGCCGTAACGGTTATTGATAATGTCAGAGGAAACGTAAGTTGCCGCAAAAACCACCGTACCCAAGGGCAAAGGCTCCGGCAAAAAAGCAAAAACCGACATCTTCAAAACTTGGATATTGGCGATAATATAAGCCATTGTTACATAAACATAAATACCCTCTTTGCCAAAGAACTTAAACATCAGCAAAACTATGGAATAAACCAAAACCAATTCCGCTAAAGCTATGTAAATTGTATCAACGGTTTGTAAGTAAGACAATAAGTCAAGAAATAATGCGTTTCCCACGATTAAGTATCCTTTTTTGTTTAATTTAATTATAAAATTGATAAGTGATTATGCAAAAGTTTTACATTTTTTCCCAGAAAGAACCCTCGGGTGTGTCTTTTACGGCATAATCCAAATCGGCAAGCCTTTTTTTCAATTCGTCAGCCAAAGCCCAATCTTTATTTTTACGAGCTTCACAGCGACGGTTGAAAAGGTCAAGTGCCTCTCCGCTTAAATTTTCTTTGCGAACGTGGACGTTAAAGCCCAAAACGTCGGTAATTTCTATAAAGGTTTTCAAAATAACGGAAGCATCTTTGGAGTTAAATTCGGACTCTTCTTTGTTTACCTTATTCATAAAATCAAAGATGGCAGCTAAACCGTTAGGTGTGTTCAAATCATCGTCCATTGCATCAGTGAAAGCGGTCCGTAGCTCGTCGGCAAATTTCTGCCCCAGTTCGCTGCCTTCGCCGTATCTGTTGTTTTGAGAAAGGCGGAAAGCAAAATCTTTCAGTTTTTTAAGGGACTTGGCGTTGGCTTCCATATTGTTTTCTTTAAAATCAAGGTCTTGCCTATAATGAGCCTTAACCAATTCGTACCTTATGCAATCGGGAGAATAGCCTTTTTCCGTTAAATCACGCAAGGTATAGAAATTGCCGAGAGATTTGCTCATCTTTTTGCCGTCAATCAGCAAAAAGCCGTTGTGCATCCAATAGTTGCAAAACTTTTTATCATAGGCACATTCCGCTTGTGCAATTTCGTTGGTGTGGTGCGGAAAAATCAAGTCTATACCGCCGGCGTGAATGTCAAAAGGCTGTCCCAGATACTTTGATGCCATTGCTGAACACTCAATATGCCAGCCGGGGCGACCTTTGCCGATTTTCGTATCCCAAAAGACGTCTCCGTCGGCTTCGTCCCAAGCCTTCCACAAAGCAAAGTCAAAGACGTTATCTTTGTCGTATTCATCGGAGTCATTAAGGCGTTTGTCGGCGTTTTCTTTTAACTTTTCCTGTTCTATTCCCGCCATTTTGCCGTAATCATCAAAAGAGGATATGCGGAAATAAATATCTCCCCTGTAATTACGGTAAGCGTAATCTTTATCCAATAAAGCCGTGATTAAGTTGACCATAGCGTCAATTTCCGCAGTTGCACGAGGCATAATGTCGGGCTTGTTAATGTTTAAAGTGTGCATATCGTCCAAAAAAGCACGGGCGTAAAAATTAGTGTATTCTTTTAAACTTTGCCCTTTTTCTCTGGAACAGCGTATGGTTTTGTCGTCAACGTCGGTTAAGTTCATAACGTGGGTTACCTTAAACCCTTTGAAACGCAAATAACGTACCAAAACATCATCAAAAACGTAAGCTCTGAAATTGCCGATGTGGGCATAGTTGTAAATAGTGGGACCGCAAGTGTATATTTTTACTTCATTTTCTACCAGCGGTATAAAATCCTCCACTTTCTTTGAAAAAGAGTTATAAAAACGTAAAGACATAAATTCATTCCTGTTAAATAATCACAAAAATTCAGACTACATACTAAATCATATAAAAATAAAATCCAGCTTTTTTTGTAAGATGGTGCTTTTGATAAAATATCTTTTTGGTAAAAAAATATATTGACAAAAGAAAAAGTGCGGGGTAGAATGACTGATATTTTTAATTTTTTTTGAGGTATTGAAATGGAAAACACAGAAAATAATTCTATTGTTCCGACAGGAATCAAGGGAGAAGCGGGCTTTTCTTGGTTGTCGGACGTAATGGACGCTTTGCCCGAAGACAGTGTTTTTCGTGAAGTGGTCAGTGTCGGCAGAGGCTCTTATTTTACCGGTTATGATGACGGTTTTGATGCAAAGCCTTTTGTTGATCATATATACTATGCCGATTTGGCGGCTCAAATGGGCGAGAAATTAAAGATAGGTAATTTTGTTTGTATAGCTCCGGGTGTAAGGTTTGTGCTTGGCGGCAATCAGAATCACCCCTTAACCGCTGTTTCTCAACATCCTTTGTTTCAATTAGATCCGGACGGAGATTGGCGTAATCTTCAAAAAAGAGGCGATACGGTAATCGGTGATGGTGCTTGGATAGGTTTGCACGCAACTATTATGCCGGGTGTTAAAATAGGCGAGGGTGCAAGGATACTTCCGGGTGCCGTTGTGGTGAGGGATGTTGAACCTTACGGTATTTGCGGCGGCGTTCCTGCGGTGGTCAGAAAGAAAAGATTTTCCGACTTTGAAATAAAACTTTTAACAAACAGAATCAGGTGGACACAGTGGCCTGACGAAGTTATCAGGGAAAATGTCAAAGATTTGTTGAATCCTAATCCCGATTTTCAAAAATTGGTCAAAATATCCGAAAAGTTGGAACATGACGGGCTTTTGCCGCCGTTGTTAAGAATAGGCAATCAAACTACATTGCGTGCTTTTACGGATAAACAAAATTCTTATTAAGCTAAGATTACGGGGGAAAATTATGAAAGTATGCTTAAAAGAAATCTTGGTGACGGGCGGTATTTACGGCGTCTTAGTTGTTCCTTTTGTCTATGTCAGTTATTTGTTTGATTCCGGCTTTGATTTCGGTTTTAATGCCGGCAGTATGTTCTTGCTGTTTATGTTCGTTTGCTGTGCGGTAAGGTTGTGTTTAAACTCCAACCCCGTTTTTATTGCAGATTTGATGGAAAGTTATCCTACGATAACTTATTACCTTTCTTCGTTCGGCTGGGTGCCTTACTTTATTTTTGTTTATTTGGCTATGGTGTTCGGATTAGGATATGTTGTTGATTTTTCCTATAAAGAAACGAGTATTTTGGCGATGATGTTTTACGATGTTGTAATGATAGGCGTGCCGGTTTCTTTATTGACGGCTTTCGTAATGACGTTCACGGAAGAAAAACTTAAAGGGCAGCATATCTAGCGACTCTGCCCTTTTATTTTTTCGGTTACAAGTGCCTTTGCCGGAGATTCTTTGTAATTACTTTGTGATTCCATAGAGTTGTTTTTGCTTTTAAGTAACAGTTCTTTCAGAATCTTTTGATTCGTACCGCTTTTACCCGTAAGGCGGAAAGTGAGTAATCCCTTTTTATCATTCGTTACGGCAGAGTGTCTTAAGCCCATTTTATCAAGCACTTGTAAAGCATACTCGGCGATTCTTTTTTCCGCGTTTTCTTTTTGGCGGAAAGTTTTCCCTTTGATGGTAAAGGCGTTGGTAATCATACTTGTATATATATTTTTGGTAGAGGTATCAAGCTGTCCGCTTGCTCTTGCTTCTCTGATATTGGCACCTTTGAATCTGCCGCTTGCTCTGTTTTTGTTTATAAGTGCGTCGCTGAAATCTGCACCCTGCCAAGATGCAAGGTTTGCTTTATGCAGGAAACAAAGATTTGCTCCGCGAAAATCCGCCTCATCAAAAACGGAAGTGGAAGTAAATTCCGCTTCATTAAGATTGGCACGGGCGGCGTTTATACCTTTAAAGTTCACGCCTTTCAGACTTGCAAAACGCATATCCGCATCGGTGAAAGAAGTGTCTTTATCTGCCGTTGCTTTACAAAAAGAGGACTTTTGCAAGGAGGCTCTGTTGAAAGAACAATTTTCAATAAGGCAGTAATCAAAATTTACTTCATTAAGTACGGCAAAATCAAAATTGCAGTTTTTTAAGTGTTTACCCTTGAAAAAGGTAAAATTCGGAGGAAAAACACCACCTTCAAAAGACAAATTTTCCAATACTTCCGCCTTTTGTTGCTTTTGTTTACCGCTTGCGGCTTTCTTGGCGGATTTTCCGCTTTTCGGGGTGGCAACAACGGTATGGGAAAAATCTGTCCGTCCATTTTTCAGGGATTTTTTAAAGTCGGAATAAGTAAGGTTGGTATATCTCATTTTTTTCTCCATTTTTCCAAAACTTCCGTTAAGTGTAGCCGATAAAAACGACATCGGAAAGAAAAAAGTATCGTTCGGTTGCTTATAACTAAATAATATCTTTAAAAGTTTCTTTTTTATCATAAGGATAAAGGGGAAAGGAGTCGTTTATGGAAATTTATCGTTTATCCTGTGTCATAATGCTGGTGATTATGCTGGTTTCCGGTCTGCTTTTGATTTTTTTCCCGAAATTGCGACACAGAGAAAATATGTATATGCAAATGCTTAACAACTTAAATGTGGGTTTTTTTTCGGGTTTGATGGTTTCTTTCAGCCTGACATTGATTACTTATTTTTATGATGAACAACAGTTTATGGAGAAGTTGTTTCAACAAAGTCGTTACATATATGTTGACTCTTTATCTTTGGAGGCGGAGATAATGATTGATAATCCCGATTATGAAGCGGCTATGAAAAATGCCCTTACCATCCAGGCAGATGTCAAAAAGGTCAATTTCCTTAATTACTCGCCTTTTTTTACCGAAAGTGAAAGGGCAAAGCAAATTAAGGCAACACAAAATCTTTTTGAAAAGATTGAAGGCTATCCGGCGATGATAAAGACTTTGCAGGATTCTGCCGATGCGAATACGCTGGATAAGATTCGCGAAGATATAGCCGCCAATACGGGGCAGCTTTATATGTTCATAATGTATTTAAGCAAAAGTAACTCCAAAAGTTATATGACTTGGAAAAACGTTTAACAGACACTATATTGTGAATAAGAACAAATAAATTGTGGCGTTTTTTCGCAAAAGGTAATATATTGTCAAGGTGTTTTTAAAGATAGGAAAGGTGTAAAAATGAAAAAGGCTTTGTTTATTCCTCTGTTTTTTCTGCTGTCCGTTGTGATAGTCGGTATTATGCAGGTTATAGCGTCCATTGACGGTATTTTACACTTTTTTGATTTGCATTGGATATTTGCCGTATTTGCGGGGTTGCTGTTGCTTTGTATTCCGGCAATAGGTCCTTTGGCGGGTGTTTACGGAGCCGTTACGGTTTGGGGCTGGTCGGTATGGGGTGCTTTGTTACTTTTCTTCTGGCCTTACTTTTTGTACGGAATACTGGCGTTGTTCGGTATGACTTCCGCTTTGTGGACTTTCAGGAACATCAGAGCTTCCCGCCCGCCTGTGATAGATGCGGAGTATATTGTCAAAACTCATACTTACAAAAAAGATGAATAAGCAAATAAAAAGCCCAATCTTACAGATTAGGCTTTTTAAAATTTTATTGGTGGAGCTGAGGAGGATTGAACTCCCGACCTCTGCATTGCGAACGCAGCGCTCTCCCATCTGAGCTACAACCCCACAACCTCGGGCAATAATAAGAACTTATCGGACAATGTCAAGAAAAGTTTACGCTTGCGGCGATTCTTTTTTGCAAAGTTTTCGTAAGTGCTATATTTCCGCTTGGTTTTCCTTTATTATGTGCAAATCTCTTTGCGGAAAGGGTATTACAATGCCCTGTTCATTAAAGGCGTCGTTAATTGACATCATAACTTCACTTTTTGTCTTACCGCGTTTGTTTACATCTTTGATGGCAAATTTAACAATCATTTCAATACCGTTGTCGCCAAAATTCGTAACCCAGACAAAGGGGGCGGGATCTTGACTGACTTCCGGGTGAGCGGAAGCAACGGAAAGTAATATATCTTCCGTTTTGTGCAAGTCCGTTCCATAAGCAACGGAAACGGGTATCGTAATTTTGCCGGTACAATCATTGTGTGTAACGTTAATTAAAGAACCTGATAAAATGTCTGCATTCGGTATTAAAATTGATGTGCCGTCAAAAGCGGTTAATTCGGTAGAGCGAATCTTTATGCTTTTTACGATTCCTTCTTTATCTCCTATGATAATCCAATCGCCTTTTTTTATGGGACGTTCAAACAAAACAATTAAGCCGGATATAAAATTGTTGACAATGTTTTGTAATCCGAAGCCTATACCTACCGATAAAGCACCGACAAGGATAGCCAAGTTTTCCGTTTTAAGACCTATGATTATCGCTGCACCCCATAAGGCAACTACCCAACCTACATAACCTGTTACTTTTAAGATGGAGTATTTTAAACCCTCATCAAAATGTTCTTTGCGACTTAATGCTTTGTTAATTAAAGTTTTTATGTACTTTACCAAGTTAATGACGATAATCAGGAACAGCAAAGCTCCGAAAAATTTGCTTAATTGTAAATCCGACAGCTTGAAGGATTCCGCCGCCTGTTTATATTCGGCATAGTTTAAAAAAACCAAGAAAATAACACAGACGGCTACAATGATAATGGAATGAGCAAACAAGAACTCTGCCACCTGTGTAAATTTGGAAACCAATTCCGTTTTTTTCGCCTTTTTTGTTTTTTTCTTTTCTTCGGCGGGAGATTCTTCTTCGGGTGTTTCTTGTATT
>Ga0310690_10003671_pt1 | contig 22736 bp, 24 predicted proteins | sample AusTroGonzalo_MG_2_FD_207661 | JGI IMG/M metagenome (GOLD analysis project Ga0310690, IMG submission 207661) | Bovine rumen microbial communities from tropical cattle in Woodstock, Queensland, Australia - Gonzalo_04 (v2) (version 2) | ecosystem: Host-associated > Mammals > Digestive system >... | reverse complement strand
TGCACAAAACTCATCATAATTTCTGATATAATCGTCTTCGTTATAATAATCATCGGCCAAAACCATCAACACACAATCGGAAGAAAAATTTTCCATAGTATGCCATACCATTCCTTCTAAAAACAAGCCTTTGTTGGGAGCGTCCAAAAGATAAACTTCCTTTTTCCCGTTTGCTTCGCAATGAATCTCAACACTTCCGGAAACAGACACAAGCATTTGCTTTGATTTCTTGTGGGCGTGAAAACCTCTTGCCAAACCTTCTTTTGTTCCGTAAATAAAGAAACAACGCTTAACATCAAACGGGATATTAAGACCTTTTTCAAAAACGACAAGCCAACCCCTGTCATCTCCCATTTCTTTTAAAGAAACCAACTCTAATTTAGCAACCATTTTTTTTGCTTCTTCCATAATAATTTCCGATTATCTCCGCACGCCGACAACATCAACAGCACACACCCTGACATGTTCTTACTTTGAGAGCTTTTTGTTTTTAAGCGGGGTACACCAACGTTCAGCAGTTTTTCAAAGTATAACCTTTAAAAAAATAAAATAATCTATTACCTTTCTCACATAACTACTTAAAAAATGACGACTTTCCTTATACATTAAGTCTTATTTGTTTGCAAGCGGAAATTTACAAATATCTTTATGTTACCGAGTTGTTGTCTAGTTTGATAATTTTTTCGTTGGCGATAAAAATTTACAATGCGTTTTAAGATGTGTTTATGCTGTTTAAATAAAAAAGTTGACAATTTTTGCGGGGGTTTTATAATACACAGATAAGGCGAAATTTATTTGGAGGGAAAGATGAATTATTCTGAACTTAGTCCTGCCGAACAGGAAAGGATACGAAAAGAGCGTTATGAGCGACGTGAATCGGAAAGACAAATCGCAGAAAAAAGAAATGCTCCGGAAGCCGAAAAAATTGCATACAATATAAATGCCAAGCTGAAAGAAAGCGGATCCGAATATACGATTGTTGCCAAACCCGTTACTTATGCTGATGCTGTAACTGACAGTTATCTGTTGGAGTATCGTTTGTACTTTACCACCGCAGACGGTAAAAAACTTGCAGGCGAAGATTATCCTAAATTGCAAAAGGATTTGGATAACATCGGCTTGTCAGGCATTGATATAAGCACGTACCGTTATGGTGATGATGAGCGTGTCGGTAATTTAAACAAGCAAATGGCAGAGGCAGCGGTGGATTATATATACGACAGAGATACCGAGAATGGAAAAAATCCGTTCTGTTTTGCCGACTCATTAAACAAGAAATTTAAAGAAAACAATCTTGATTATAAAATAGTGATTTTCCGCTCAACGGCACGTGATAACACTATGCCCTATTACCACAGTGAACCTCATAATACTTGTGGTTTTGCTTTTCGCTCTGCCGATGGAAAAGAACTTAACGAAGAAGAACAAAAAAAGTTGTGCAAGGTTTTGGATGGCTGGGGTTTATCGGTCATCAGCCCTGCCGCTTCTTGGCATACCGACATGAAATTTGGTATGTTTTGTTCTTTATCTGAATATGCTTATAACAAATTAAACGGCAAAGATGAATTGAACAAGGGGAGTATTTGGCGTTTGGCTGAAATGCTTGATAAAAAGGGCAAAGCCTCTGTTCGTTATTATGACGGAGAACTTGATACTCAAAAGTACTTCAACCGTAGTATCATTCTTAACGACAGAACATCACCTGAAGTTGTCGCAAAAATTTGCAGTGAAATTGAAAAAGGGAATATAAAACTTTCCGATGAAGGTAAGTTACATATCACAAAGGATTTAATAAAAGAAGTTTGCCCCGCTTTTGAACCGTATAGGGGTAGTAATAGTAAAAAAGATAAGCTTAATCGCCTTTACTTTGGTACAGGAGAAATAAAATTATCCGATATTGACAGCAGTGTGGAAGCAGATTTGGAAAAATTGAAAAGTTGCGGAATTGATGTGATTAAACATGATAATAAAACTGTCAGTAAATGGAATTGTGTGGAGCTTATTGTTAATGCTTCAAAGATGGATAAGGTTATATCCAATCTTCAAAAAGTTTTGAATAATGAAGAACCGAAGCAAAGCCTATTAGCTGATACAAAAATGATGAAGTTATTGAAAGAGAGAAAATTAGAGCAGCTTTTGAAGTAACCTTACAAACTTTTAAATAATTCTTGTTTATCGGTGCGGAAGTGGTTATCATTCCGCACTATATTTTTAACTTTTAATTATTTTATGGAGATTTTGATGCCCGCAACAACTATGGAACAGCTTGTTTCCCTTTGCAAACGCAGAGGTTTTATTTTTCAAAGTGCCGATATTTACGGCGGTTTTCAAGGATTATATGACTTCGGACCTTTGGGTGTGGAGTTGAAAAATAACTTAAAAGCGGCTTGGTGGAAAGCTATGGTGTATGAACGTGATGATGTGGAAGGCTTGGATTCCTCTATCCTTACCCATCGTAAAGTGTTGCATTATAGCGGACACGAAGATACTTTCTCCGACCCTATGGTTGATTGTAAGGATTGCAAGTGCAGAATGCGTGCCGACCATTTAAAAGACGGTAAATGCACGGAATGCGGCTCTACCAATTTGACGGAAGTAAGACAGTTTAACTTGATGTTTAAGACGAATGTCGGACCTGTTGTCAATGACGAATCCTACGGTTATTTGCGTCCCGAAACGGCACAGGGTATTTTTGTAAACTTTAAAAACGTGGTGGATTCAACCTCCAGAAAAGCACCCTTTGGTATTGCTCAAATCGGAAAATCTTTCAGGAATGAGATTACTCCCCGTAACTTTATTTTCCGTGTTCGTGAATTTGAACAGATGGAGTTGGAGTTTTTCGTAAAGCCCGATACAGATGAAGAATGGCACGAAAAGTGGAAAGAAGCTCGTTTGCAGTGGTGGGAAGAACAGGGTATTCCAAAGGACAGAATCGTTGCCGTGGATATTCCCAAAGCCGACCTTGCCCATTATTCAAAGGCAACATACGATATATGTTATCAATTCCCGCACGGCTTGGAAGAATTGGAAGGTGTAGCGGACAGAACGGACTATGACCTTACCAATCACACAAAGAATCAGGACGAATTTAACCACTTCTCCAAACCGCACGACAAAAACACGGATTCCACCACCAAACTTGCCCTTTATGATGAGGAAAAGAAAGAGTGGTATATTCCTTACGTTATTGAGCCTTCTGCAGGTGTGGAACGTGGTGTTCTTGCCGTTTTGACGGAGGCTTACACGGAAGAAAAGCTGGAAAACGGAACGGAACGTATTGTGTTGAAACTTAAAAAACACTTAGCACCCATAAAAGTTGCCGTGATTCCTTTAAAAAGGAACAATGAACAGATTATGAAAGTCGCTCATCAGATTAAATCCGATTTGTTGAAGTTAGGTATCGGCAGAGTTGCTTTAGAGGACAGCGGCAATATCGGTAAGGCTTACCGTCGCCATGATGAAATCGGCACGCCTATATGCGTTACGGTGGACTTTGAAACGATAGAAAACTCTCCTGCCAGCGTTACCATTCGCGACAGAGACACAATGCAACAACACCGTGTCAACCTTGACGAATTGCAGGAGTATATACACAAATACTTTATGTAACTTCAAAAGTCATTTAAGTAAAAAACAAAAAGGCGGGGTTTAATTACTCCGCTTTTTTTATATTTTTCGGCAAATAACATTGACCTTCAAATATCTTTATTGTACTATGAATATGCACCGATGGTATGTCGGTGTGAGGTTTAGAACCCTCTTATTAAGAGTGTCTTTAAGGACATTAAATTTACTTGCTTTCAGTTGGTATGGACTGGAAGGCGGTAAATCAGCCTTAGCGGTAATATATCGCACTAATTCTCTTAATTTAGGTTCTAACTTCCAGTCTCCAATTTTGGAGATTTTGTTTTAATGGTTTTTATTAAGATAAGGAAAGTCGGATATGATACTACGCAACAAAAAATCACATCAAAGCGGCAGAAGTATGATAGAGATGTTGGGAGTTTTGGCAATCGTCGGTGTCCTTTCGGCAGGCGGTATTGCAGGCTATTCAATGGCAATGCAAAGTCATAAAACCAATCAGCTTATTGAAAGAATCCAGCTGGTAGCTTCCAGAGTAAGAAGTCTTTACAAAGGTGATTATGAAGGAATCAGTGCCGACAACATGATAAGTTCAGGTAAAATAACCTCCAAGGATTTAGAAAATCCCTTCGGCGGTACATTTACTCTTAATAAAGGTTATGGTGGAACCGTCAGGACATATTTTACAATCGTGATAAGCGGAAACAATATACCTGCAGAAACTTGTACTGATTTAATATTAACTTATTGGGGCGAAGAAGGTGTTTTCCGAGGCGTGGGAATAAGTGGCACAGGTGGTACGGAGTGGTCATGGAATCAGGGAACATATCCGCCAAGTGATACATCGGCAGTAATAACAGCTTGCAAAAGCGGCAATAAATCAATGTGGGTGGAATTTAAGTAAAAAAACACAAAAAGCGGGGCTTAATCACTCCGCTTTTTTAAATAGAAAGGATTAACCCGTAACCGTTCCCGAAAAGGTCAGTATAAAAAACACAAAAATCAAAAACAGAAAAAACAAAAAAATTATTCTCATTTTCCACCTCACGATGTTCAGCACCGCTATAATATCTATGATAACAAAGACTTTCATAATAAAAAAGTAAAAAAGAGTCTTCTTGCGAAAATTACAAAAAAGCAGGGGTTTGTTACGCCCCTGCCGTCAAGATAAGGAAGTTAAAATGTTACATTATACAGCCAAAGCCTTTACGCCCGGCAAAACTTTGCCCTCCATCCATTCAAGGAAAGCACCGCCTGCCGAAGATACATAAGTCATTTTATCTTCAACAGCGGCTTTTTTCAAAGCACTTACCGTATCACCGCCGCCCGCAACGCAAATCAGCTTATCCGCCTGTACCAAAGAAGCAATTTCTTTGGCAATAGCCATTGTGGAGGCATCAAACGGGGGATACTCAAAAGCACCCAAAGGACCGTTCCAAATTACCGTACGGCAATCTTTTAAAGCGTCAATTACCGTCTCTGTACTTGCTTTTCCTATATCCAAAATCATTTTATCGGGAGGTACTTCGGCAACGGTTTTGGCATTCTCTCCGTCTTCCAATCCCGCAGCAACCACAAAGTCCGTAGGCAAAATGATTGTACAGCAGATTTCCTTTGCCTTTGCCAAAATAAGACGTGCATTTTCCGCCATATCTTTTTCGCATAAAGAAGCACCGACATCAACGCCTTGTGCATAAAGGAAAGTATTTGCCATACCTCCGCCGATAATCAAAACATTGACTTTTGTAATCAGGTTTGAAAGTAAATCCAACTTGGTGGAAACTTTTGCCCCCGCTACAATCGCAGCCAAAGGTCGCTCGGGATTGCCGAGAGCTTTGTTTAAAGCCTCTAACTCCTCCTGCATAAGATGACCGGCTGCATTCGGCAACAACCTTGCAATACCGTCAACCGAAGCGTGAGCCCTGTGAGAAACGGAAAAAGCGTCATTAACGTAAATGTCCGCATTCTTTGTCAAAGCAAGGGCAAAGGTCGGATTGTTCGTTTCCTCATCAGGATAAAAACGCAAATTTTCCAAAAGCAAAACATCCCCGTCTTTCATATTTGCAACGGCGGCATCAACCTTTTCACCGATACAATCGTCAATAAAAGTAACGGGAATGCCCAAGGCCTTTTGCAAATCTTCAACCACTATACGCAAAGACATATCGGGATTTTTCTGCCCTTTAGGTCTGCCGAAATGGGAGATGATAATAACCTTTGCACCCTTATTCGCCAATTCTTTGGCAGTGGGAGCAAATCTGTCAATACGGGTTGTGTCCGTTACTTTTCCGTCCTTTACGGGTACGTTGAAATCCGCACGGACAAGGACTCTTTTTCCCTTGAAATCATAATCGTCAAGAGTTTTAAAAGTATTCATCTGAATCTCCATAAAACAACGACTTAAATCAACTTACCCATAGCGATAGCCGTGTCTGCCATACGGCAAGAGAAGCCCCACTCGTTATCATACCAAGCCAAAATGGAGATAAAGTTACCGTCAATGACTTTCGTTTGTCCCAAATCAAAGGTGGAGCTTACGGAAGTGTGGTTAAAATCGGTTGATACCAAAGGCTCATCATTAACGCCCAAAATGCCTTTCAATTCGCCTTGTGCATATTTACGCATAGCGTCGTTTATTTCCTCAACACTTACGTCCTTTGCCAATTCGCACTTCAAGTCCACAATGGATACGTTGGGGGTCGGAACACGGATGGCAAAGCCGTCCAACTTACCTGCCAATTCGGGCAATACCAAACCGACAGCCTTTGCCGCACCGGTTGAAGTCGGGATAGACGATAAAGCGGCAGCCCTTGCCCTGTGTAAATCTTTGTGAGTGGCGTCAATCAACCTTTGATCGCCCGTGTAAGAGTGAATGGTTGTCATCAAGCCTCTGACAATACCGAACTCTTTTTGCAAAACGTATGCAACGGGAGCAAGGCAGTTTGTTGTGCAGGAAGCGTTTGATACAACTAAATCCTCTGCCGTTAAAACATCTTGGTTGACACCGAACACAACGGTCTTATCGGCACCTTTGGAGGGAGCGGAAACCAAAACCCTTTTTGCACCCGCTTGCAAATGCACAACGGCTTTTTCCTTTGCCGTAAAGATACCCGTGCATTCAAAAACAATGTCAATGTCCAAGTCTTTCCAAGGCAGGTTAATCGGATCTTTTTCCGAGAAAAATTTTATAGAATGTCCGTTGACAATCAAATTACCGCCTTCCTCATCTGCGATAATATCGGCATTAAAACGTCCGTGAACGGAATCATATTTCAACAAATGAGCATTGGTAGCTACCGAACCCAAATCATTTATGGCGACAATCTCAATTTCATCGGTCTTGTTTTCTTCCCATAAAGCACGCAAAACCAATCTGCCGATACGTCCGAAACCGTTTATTGCAACACGAATTGCCATATTTATTCTCCTTAAAAGTTAAAAAATTTCATGTTTGCCAAAGCCGTTTAATCTTTATACCTTGACAGCTGTACCGTATATTACTACAAACTTATCAAAATATGAATATATAAATTTGGATTAAAGCATTAAATCAGATGTTAAATGAGATAAAATCCCCGTATCCGATAGAAATTAAACGCTCCGCCGCCAATAAAAGAGTCTCTTTAAGGGTGAAAAAAGACTTAAGCGGCTTTCTTTTGACTTTGCCTGCAAGAATACCTTTGGCTTGGGGACAAAAGTTTGTTGATGAACATTCGGGTTGGTTGATAAAAGCATCACGCAACCTGCGTCCTTTGGTAAAGTTGCAAGACGGAACGACTTTTCCTTTTTTCGGTGAAGAAGTTACGGTCATCATGCAATCCGCCAAACGAGGCAAAGCGGAAAAAATTGATGATAAAATAATCATTTACGGAGGGGAAGAACTGTTCTCCCGCCGTCTGAAAACTTACCTGAAAGATGAGTTGCTTACCTATATCAAGCGGAAAGTAGCCGAATATGCACAGGTTTATTCGTTGGCACAACCTGTTTTTAAGGGCGGAAAACTGGGCAAAATTGCCGTGCATGATACTACTTCACGCTGGGGCAGTTGCTCATCAAAAGGCAATTTGAGTTTTTGTTTTAACCTTTGTTTTGCGGAAAAGAAAATTACGGATTATGTGATTGCTCACGAACTGTCGCACCTTAAGGAAATGAATCACTCCGACGCTTTTTGGAAAGTGGTTGAAAGCCTGTATCCCGAATACAAAACCACCCGCAAATGGCTAAAGCAAAACGGCAGCAAATTACACGGTTTTGTGCTTTAGTTTTACGTAAGACTGTTGAACGGCAGCGATAACTTGTTCTTAAATCAGGTCAAAATAGGCTTGACTTTTCCCCATCTTTAAAATAGCTTGGTAAGTGCATTGGTGAGTTGCCGATGTGAGGTTTGAAACCCTCTATTAACCGCGTCTTTCAAGTGTAAAGACGTTAATTTTACGCACTTTCGGTTGTGCTTAGCGGCTGGAAGGCGGTAAAATAAGCCTTGCGGTCAACATACTGCACTAATACGGTTAATTTAGGTTTCAACTTCCAGTCTCTCATTTTGAGAGATTTATTTTTATGTTCAAGGTCGGGAGTTTGAAACAATGAAAACTTATGCAAAGAAAAACCAAAACGGCAGAAGTATGATTGAAATGCTTGGCGTTTTGGCAATAGTCGGTGTTTTATCCGCAGGCGGAATCGCAGGCTACTCTATGGCAATGCAAAGTTATAAAACAAATCAGTTAATTGACAAAATACAACTGATTGCTGCCAGAACAAGGCAAGTTTATAAAGGTAATTACGTTAGCGGTGTTTCCAAAGCTAATATGATAAGCTCAGGAAAATTAAGCGAAAATGATTTTGTAAATCCTTTTGGTGGAACGCTGGTATTGGCAAGATCGGGTTGGGATAGCACCGGCACTATATTTCATATAGAGTTAGGAGATCTGCCGGCCGAAACTTGCACAGATATACTGACAAATGATTGGGGCGGCAGCGGTGTATTTGATGGTGTTGTTTTTGATCACACAGAACAACGTTACAGGCTTAGATACGTAACAAACAATTGGCCTATTGAAAAAACCGAAGCTATAACTCTTTGTAGTGGCGGAGTTACAAATTTTACTATTGTACTTAAGTGATTTACTATGGGCTTTTTATTTCTTGCCTTGTGTTTGCATACGATAAGCCTTAACGGTATTTTGCAAAAGCATGGCTATCGTCATGGGTCCGACGCCTTTGGGGACAGGAGTAACGGCGGCGGCTTTTCCGACGGCTTCTTCAAAGGCAACGTCGCCCTTGATAGTCTTATCTTCAAGGTATGAAATACCGACATCAAGCACGATTGCCCCTTCTTTTATCCAATCGCCTTTAACCATATAAGGCCTGCCGCAAGCGGCAACCAGAATGTCTGCCCGTTTGCATATCTCGGGTAAATTTTGCGTATAAGAATGGCACACCGTAACGGTACAATTTTGATTAAGCAGCATTTGAGCCAAGGGTCTGCCGACAATGTTGGAACGCCCTATCACCACGGCATTCAAGCCTGCCAAATCTTCCCTTACCGTTTTAAGCAAAGTTATACAACCGAGAGGAGTACAGGGCATCAAACAATCTTGTCTTAACGCCAATCTGCCGATATTAACGGGAGTAAAGCCGTCAACGTCTTTTTCGGGAGATATGGCGGCAATGATTTTCTGCTCGTCTATATGTGAGGGTAGGGGCAACTGTACCAAAATCCCGTGATAATTCTCATCGGCACTTAAGTTTTGTATCAAATCTTCCAATTCGTTTTCGGGAATGTCATCAGGCAAAGCAAACAACTTTGATTCTATACCCGTAGCGGCACACTTTTTGATTTTGTTACGCACATATATCATACTGGCGGGGTTCTCCCCAACCAAAACCACGGCAAGACAGGGTGCAGAGGGCAGGGTTTTTACTTCTTCCGCCAAGTCGGATAAAATTTGTTCCGCAATTTCTTTTCCCTTAATTATAACGGTATCTTGCATAGTTTCTCCTTTACTGTTTCGTCCGCACTTTGTATCAGCAGAGTTTTTCTTCTGTCTGTATGACCGCTTATTACCGTAACGGAAGTTTTGCCTATATGCAATAATTTTGCCAAAGCACCGCAAAGTTCTTCATTGGCTTTTCCGTCCGCAGGGGCAGCTTTGACAGAGGCTTTCAGATAAACTGTACCGTCAGCGTCCGTAAACAATCCCGCAAAACCGCCTTTGGCAGCGTTCGGTGTCAGCTTTATTTTGACTTTCAATCCGTCTTTATCTTCTTTGGCAAAAGGAATATCCACGTCTTTATCCTTTGTATCATTTACCTACATCAACTTCATTGCCAATCTTGCGACGGCTTCCTGCACGAATACCAAGCCCAAAATAAGCACCATGGGCGAAAAGTCAATGTTGGCAATGGGAGGTAAAACTTTTCGTATGTATTTGTAACAAGGTTCCGTTATTCTGTAAAAAAATACGCCTGCCATATAAACATAGCGGTTGGTGCTTGACAGTATTCCGAAAAACATAAGAAAGTGATATATCACCGATAAAATTATCAGGTTAATATACAAATTTATGACTATGGTAATTATTTTCAGCAAAGGTATTAAAACTACGTCCATTTTATTCTGCCTTATTCTTTTTGATAAAATTCGTTAAATTCACAAAATCCGCAACGGTTAAATTTTCGGGTCTGTCTTGTTCGTTTATGTTGAGTTCTTTGCAAATTTTTTCAACATCTCCGAAAGGTTGCAAAGACTTTCTTAACATTTTCCGCCTATGCAGAAAAGCTGTTTTCAAAACGGATTCAAGCTCCGCAAAAGACACATCAAAAGGCTTTTTAAGGGGTGTTATGTGTACAAGGGCGGAAGTTACTTTCGGCGGCGGCGTAAACATTTCCGGCGGCACAAGCATTTTTATTTGCGGCTTGGCAAAAGCCTGCACGATAACGGACAGCCTGCCGTAATCGGTCGTATCGGGTGTGGCGACAATCCGCTCTGCAACTTCCTTTTGGAACATTAAAGTAAGTGATGAAAAATCCGTGATATTCTTTATCCATTGTGTCAAAAGTACGGCGGATATGTTATAGGGCAGGTTAGCAATCACTTTGCGAGGGCTGTTCGTTAATTCCGCCAAATCGGTTTTTAAGGCATCTGCCTCCACCACATTAAGCCTTTCGCCGTAAACTTCTTTTATTTGATTAAGTATCGGTATGCAGCGGGAGTCTTTTTCCACCACAACCAAACGCTTTACCCCCGCACGCAAAATTGCACGAGTAAGTCCGCCCGGACCTGCTCCGACTTCCACCACTTCAAAATCTGCGGGATTTTCGTTCGGGGCGAAAGCGGATAAAGCGATTCTGTCCAAAAAAGTATCGTCCAAAATAAAGTTTTGTCCCAAACTTTTTTTGGTAAAGAGGGAATTTTCCCTTATAACTTGTTGCAGTGTCGGTAATTTATTCATTGTTTAAACGGTTTTCTATAATGGCGTTGTTCCTCAGCTCACGCAATTTCTTTGCCGCCGCTGCTTCAAGTTTTTCCGTTTCAATACGATTTTTCAAAGCCTCTTTGGTAACCTGATTCGCTTTAGCCTTTGTGGTGCAAATCATAAAGTACATACTTTTTTCATCATCATTAACACCCATGGATATAGACAAAGGCTCCAGATTTTTTACGACTTTCTGTACATTTTCGGGAAAGTCCTCCAAAAGAGCTTCATTCAACATACCCGAACCGGTTGAATATATTTTTTTACCGGCAGCGATAAAGGTGGGACAATCTTTACTTTCCTGCCTTAAAATTTTTAAATAGTCCTTATGGTTTTCTTTGTATTCATTCGGCACGGTAACCTTTGCCAAGGATAATTTTCTGGCTTCATTGATATCAAACTTATCACGCAAAAGCCATATATAATAACCCTTTGAAGTTTTTATGGGTAAAGTTACCTGTCCTCTTTGCAAACTTTTGATTGCTTCCAAAGAGCGTTTGTCAAGTTCATCTTCCGTAAGCCAGCCCGTATCTCCGCCCTCTTGTGCAGATGCCGAAGCAGAGTATTTAATGGCAAGGTAATTGAAAGATTCTCCCTGCCGCAAAGCATTCATAATATCTTCCGCCTGCTTTTTCACTTTTTCGTCTTCAAGTTCGGATTCTACGGGTAAGAAAATATCGCCCAGCAGGAAACGCAACTTTTTTTCTTCATTCTGGTACTGAACAAAACGCTCGTCTAATTCCGCTTCGCTTATGCTGATATTCGGAGCAATCATCAAATGAGCATTTTTCACCCACAATAAATCGGAATTTACCTGATTCCTTAAAGTATCATACGGAATACCCCACGCCTGCATTTTCTTTCTTAAAGAGCCGACTTCCATACCGTTATTCTTTTCAACGGAAGCGATTGCCTCATCAATATCTTTATCGGAGTTGGTAATACCGTTTTTTTCCGCTTCCTGCTTTTTTATAATATCATCAATAAGGGAGTTCAAAACCTGCTGTTTAACAGGCAAGCTCTTTGTATTTTGCAAGCCTGCCGTTGCCGATAAAAATTTTAAACGATTATCAAGTTCATAGTCGGATATGATGTCATCTCCCACCACTGCAACTATACCCAAAGGATTTTCGGCACAATCGGCAAAGGTTGCGGACAGTGTGCAAATTAAAGAAAAGGTCATACCTGTCAAAAAGTTTAACTTCATTATTTTCCTCTATACTTATTTATTGCTTCCGGACATTCCGTACGAATAGCCGACGGCACCGAATGTTTTAAAATCCACCAACAACATAACAGTTGTTCCGTTTGCCGCATCTACGTTTTTGGAGTACTCTCTTTTTACACCTAAGTTAAGAGTAAAGCACTCATCATCATAGTTTACGGACACACCCCATTCAATCGGACCTCCGCGTTTGTCATCCGACAATTTATTCCTTTGCAGATTATACGTCCACCAACCTCTTGTCGTCCAGTATTTATTAAGTTTTGTGTTAAGTGCCAAGCCGGTTTCTTTTCTTGCCGCGATTAAAGAGTAGTCGGTTTTAATCTCCCTGATATCCATATAATATCCCGAAAATCTCAGCCAATCGGGACCGGTTGCAAAATTCAACTCCGAACTGTGTAGATGCAAATTCCCCTTGTCCATACGGAAGCGGTAATTTATATCTGTTTTGTACTTTGTCAAAGACACACCCAATTTTCCGACATAATCGGAAGTGTGTTCGTTTAAACCCGACTTTGCCAAGAAATCGTCATTTTCGGAAAAGCTGTAAGTTTGTCCGGCAAATGCCGAAAAATTACCGAGATTATTACCGTAAATTTTCCAATTAAAGCCGTAATTCAAACGAGAGCCTGATTCCACTCTGTCATAGCCTACGTAACGGTTGCGGGAAAAAAGGTTTGTATCGTCAAAATTAAAATCAAGGCTGTCTTCATTGGGTATTTCTTTCGGATTACACCCCTGCGGAGATACAACAACCGAAACAACAGGTTCCAATAACTGATAGAAATTTTTGTTCGCCTGTATCAAAGGATAACGCCAAGCGGCTGAAAGCATAGGAAATACACGAGCTTTTTCACCGCTGTAATCGGACATGGATTCGTTTACATAGTAATTATCTATTGCGTAACCATCTAATCTTATTGACGCTTCTATGTCATAAACACCGCCGTAAGAATCCATATAAGGAATATGCCAAGCTGACAAGGTATTGATTTTTTGTACGTCTTTTGCCAAACGAAGTTTTTCGTAATCACTACCTCTGCCGATATACGCTCCGTATGATTCAAAAGTAAAATATCCGCCTTTATCGGTAGGATTCCCCATATAACTGTAATAAAAATCAGGAGCAACTACCGGTGAAAAATCGTGAGAAACATCATATCTTAATTCCTTAAAATAAGTTCCTCCCGTTGCGAAGTAATGTCGTCCCGAAAAACGTTCAAGCGTTGCTCCGCTTTCAAGCCAAGGTATTTCATAATTACCTATGCTGTAATTTCTTAAAAAAGAAGTATCCGAGGTATAATTTACGTTGCCTTTGAATCTCCACTGTGAATTTATGTCGTATTCAAAATTTGATTTAAGATAACCTCTCGGATTATCACTGTAATTATCCATGGGGTTTATGCCGAAAGCAAGATTTAATAAACCTTCATTATATCTTCCTTCATAATTCCAATTAAATAACGTACCTTGTTTGGAGGTTACCGTCGGTGTAAAAATCAGATTTTGATTATTGTCAACATTGATAAATAAAGGCACGCTTACAGTCGGACCCAAATAATCGTTTGACATAAACGAGGGTAAAAGCAAACCGGTTTTTCTTTTCACTTCAGGACTTGGGTGGGAAAGGTAAGGAGTGTACAAAAACGGCACGCCCTTAAAATCAAGCCAAGTGTTGTAATAGGTAACCATTTCCGTTTCATCGTCTTTTTCAAAAGAAGTGGCATTAGCCGACCATAAAGCCTTTCTGCCCTCGCATATATTACAAGGGGTATAGGATATTTTTCGCATGGTCAACAGCTTGTCTTTTATGTATTCCGCTTTTTCACCCGATATTTTAGCACCGCCGGTAGATATGACGTGCAGTTGCTCCGCCTCAATTTTATTTAAGCCGTCCAGTGTTTTCATTTTATCGGCAAACAACAAAGTTCCGTCATCAGACACAAGAACGATATTTCCGGTTGCAACAGCCGTATCATTTTTTTTATCGTACGATACGGAGTCCGCTCTTAATACGGTATTTTCCTGATTTAAGACAACGCTGCCGGTTGCCGTTACCATTTCATCTTCACTGCGGTATTCAAGGTTGTTTGCTTCAAACTCAACGGGGATTTTGCTTATACCGCTTGCCGCTGCCGTCAAAGCACTTGTTCCGAAAGCTCCGAATAATAAAGCAGAACCGCAGACTCCGCGATATATTAACCGTTGTCGGTACTTAAAGCTGCATAAATTTTTAAACATTAAATACCCTCTTAATCCTTGCTTTCGGACTTTACCGTATGCTTAACAAAAAATCTTTCAAAAAAAGCCTTAGTCTTTATAAAAGGCTGCTTGGCGAACAGTATATATAAGCAAAAAGCAATAGGCAACAAAGCATTAACATACATCAAAGGAATTAACCAATGTTGTTTTACGGAAGCATTTTCCAACGCCAATTCGGCAGATTCCACCAACAACATTATAATAGCGGAAGCAATTACTTTAGGCAGTTGCCCTCTGCGATTAAAATTACCCCTTATCAAAAAAGATACGGCAAGAAAAGCAAAAGTCAAATTATATAAAGGTAAAACAAAGCGTTTATTTATTTCTACCAAGGCTTTCGGTTTTTCTCCCACTTGCTGCATTAAACCCGATAAAGATAATTCCCTTAAATCTTTGCTGCGGTCTTGTTCTCCATTCTTTTTATCATCAAAATCCATAGTGTAACTGTCAAAGTACAGAATGGAAAAGCGTCCCGTTTCTTTGTTTACTTCCTGGCGACTTCCTTTTCCGATAACGACTCTGGCAGAGCCTTTTTTGTTATCAACCATCATACCGTTTTCCGCCACGATTGTTACTTTATTCGGCTTGCGTTCATCATGTATCAATAAACCGTACATCACACCGTCTTTATCTCTTTTGCGAACATAAACGGTAAGCCCCCTGACAATATCGTTAAACTGTCCCTCCTGCAAAATCATGTGAGAAACATCATTACGGATAGTCCATTGTAATTCCTTAAAATTTTGGAAAGATTCGGGAACCAGCTTAAAAGACATAAGGTACGCAAAACAGGTAAGCAACAATCCTATAAAAACAGCAGGAAAAGCAAGTCGCATAGGGTGCAAACCGATTGCCCGCATTACCGTAAGCTCTTTATCCGCGGAAAGCCTGTTATAAACAAACAGAGTTACGGCAAACAGAGAAATTGGCAACAAAATAATTAAAAAGTTCGGCAACATCAATATAGTCAGTTTTATAAAAATACCCGCCGAAACACCCTTTGTTATAATCATATCCAAAAAACGCAGGGATTGTGTCAACCAAACAATAGCAAGCATTGCCAAAGTTATAACTATTAAACCGGCAATTATCTGTTTCATTATGTAAAAATTCAACGTACGCATAGCGGCAGATTATAAAAGCAGATTTCAATATCTTCAATAATTATCTTAAGCTAATCAATGTAAGTAATAGTTGACGAAAGAAAAATCTTTTGTTAGAATAGCTCCCTAATCGGAAAAACAGGTTTTTGATTAGGGAGATTTGATTATGGCAGGGAAAGATATATCCGTAAGCGATTTACAAAATTTTTCACTTTGTTATAAAGAATTGGATAAAGAAAATGGCGAATATGTTTTAAGAACAAGCCTTAAATGGTTCAACGAATTGGGTGAACTCTACGGTAAAGACGGTTTGACCCCTTATGAAGCAGCCAAAGAACATTTGATTACCGATTTGGGATTCCTTGAGAAGGATATAAGGTTTTATCCTTCGGAAACATATTGTTGTGATGTAGAGGTGTCTTTTAACGATTCTGCCGTGAATAAAGAAGTTTTGGCTCAGTTCAAAGGTGCGAAAAAATGGCGTGATATGGAAGCACTTAAAATCGGAAATATGTACGAGGGATTTTTTACGCGTATGCTCAGCGACGGCAGTATAAATGATGATGCTTTGTTGTATCTGTCCGTAACGGAAAAGGGATACGGTGCCGATGGTCAGGCAAAGGATAAAGGCTATATTGAAAATCACCCCGTATTATATCGCAAAGCAAAAGAAACCGTTGAAAATGACAATGCCCTCAGGGCAAGATTACAACTTATCAGGGATAAGGTAATATCGGATAACGTTATTTCCAAAACAAAATATATGGTCGGAATGTCAGATTACAATGGTAAACAGTATGCAAGGTGATTAAATTACCACCTGAAAGTGTTTGACCCGAAATCGTTAATTTGAACTTCCCTCGGCAGGCTTTGTTCAAAAGCATAAAGGTTGTTTATGTAGCAGGAAAATGTTGTTTTCTCGCATATAATCTCTATTTTGACAAACTGTATTCCTCTGAAAATGTTTATCTGCTCTGTTGTAATGTAAGAAATTTCAGAATAGGGCAAACGCACAACTCCCCTGCCATACAAGACCAATCCGTTGTCATTTACGTCTATGCAGTTATATCTTGCCGACATTGCCTTATAAAAGTATTTGCTTGCCCTTACTGCATAGTAAGCAATAAAGATAAGCGGAAGAAACAACATTTTGTCAACGCAATCGGAGGGAACCGTCATAAGCGTTTGCGTGCATTTAAAAAAGGCAATATAGAACATAACGATAAGGACGAAACACATAACTTTATTAAACATTGATATTTTAAACATTTGCATTGTCCCTTTGTTTTTCCGAGCCTCGCTCAAAATTTAATTTTGCCAGTTTAATACTTAAAAATATACCGACAACAATCATAACCGATCCTAAGGCAATAAAAGTATCGGTAATACCCAAATAATTGGCAACACTGCCGGCAAATAAGTTACTGATTGCTCCCGTTCCGACAAAGGCCAAAGCATTGACGCTAAGGACTCTGCCTCGCTTATCATCATCAATGAAAGATTGTAACAGCACGTTTTCGGGGGTAAAGAAGCTGCTGGAGCCGAAGCCTATATAAAACATCAATAAAACGGCAAAGTGCTTTGAATCCGTAAAACCAAGCCCCACAAAAGCAAGACAGGCAATCAAGACTCCGCCCGTCATTATTATTCTTAAGTGCTTGGTTGTTTTCTTTGTCGCCAACAATAAAGAAGCCGTCAAAGAACCGACACCTGCCGCACCCAGCAAAAAACCCAGCGTATCCGCACCCTCATTCAAAACTTCGGCAACATAAACGGGAATAAGCATAGGAAAAACCATAATCAAAAAGCAATAAAATGCCAGATATAACAACATTGTTCTGATTTGCGGAGTTTTAAGGCTGTAAGCAAGACCCTCCTTTAAACCTTCAAATACTGTCGCCTGTTGTATTTTCTCGCTTTTTTCATCTTTTAAGTGCAACATTCGCACCAGTTGAATAATCGGCATAAGACACAAAAAGTTTATCAAAAAGCAAAAACTTATGTTTGTTGCGGCTATGATTAAACCGCCGATTGACGGACCTATCAGCCTTGCCAGATTAAAACAGGAGGAGTTAAGAGAAATCGCATTACTAAGGTCTTTTTTATCATCAACCACCAAAACGAAAACAGACTGTCGCAGGGGCGTATCAATGGAGGCAATACAGCCCAACATCATACCCAAAAGTATAATGTTCCATATTTGCAACAAACCCGTAAAGGATAAAACGGTCAGTAACAACGCCTGTACGGCAAAGGCTATTTGCACGGCAAGCAACAACTTTTGCCTGTTAAATTTATCGGCAAGCACACCCGCAAAAGGAGTTATCAGCATCGCGGGCAAAAAATTCATACACATCACAAAGCCCATGGAAAACGGCGACTTTGTCATGTCATATACCAGCCAGCTTATCGCTACGTTTTGCACCCAAATCCCTGTTTGAGAAACAACCAGCCCAGGGAAAAACAAACGAAAATTGCGGTATTTTAATGCTCTGAAAGTGTCTTTTAATTTCTTCATAAAATCTGTAATAAAACAAATTTTTAAAATTTACAATACCCGTATTTGTTATGTAATTTTTGTGTAGTTTAGAGTTTTTACTTGATTTTTATACAAAATAAGAGTATATGAAAGCCGTTTTTTTGTATTTTAAGCCTTAGAGGAGAAATAATGGCTAAAGAAGAACTTTTAGAGTTTGTCGGTACGGTTGTTGAAAAGTTGCCCAACGCCATGTTCAGGGTACAGCTGGACAACGGGCATGAGATTTTGGCTCATACCGCAGGAAAAATGCGTAAATTCCGTATCAGAGTTATGGTCGGGGATAAGGTTGATATTGAAATGACACCTTATGACTTAACCAAGGGCAGAATCTCTTTCCGCCACAAATAATTTAAAGATTGAAAATTTTTATAATCGTAAGCCGAATCGGGGGTTATTCTTTCCGATTCGCTTGTGTATGTGCTTGCTTTTTAAAGGTAAACACAAAAATAAAATTACTCCGTAAATGATTTAAAATAATGATAAAAAAAAGAGGCGGAAAATCCGCCCCTTCTTATAATATAACTTGTATCACAAGTCTTTGACTTATTTGAAGATCCAAGTAATCTGCTTGTTACCACCGGAGCATTGACTGGTAGCGGTTTCACCACTGACCGGAGATGTACCCGCAGCAGAAGTATATTCTGTGCCACCGGTAACTTGAATGGAGGTAAACACACCGGTTGTACCCCAATCTGTCTGAAGCAACTTAATGCAGGCTTCTGCAGGAATGTTGCTCAAGTTAGTCTGAACTTTAAACTCTTGCTTAACAGCACTGGCAGAAGCACCTTCGGAAGTTACGTCCAAAACACCACCGAACGGGCTTGCCAAATCGGTAACCATACCCGATCTTATCAACTCTGTTCCGACGGCAGCATTATCATACTGACCTTCGTACAGAATACGAGCCTGTTGGGCAAGAAGGTTAATTTTTTCAATCAAAGCACTTGTTTTATAGCTTTGCATAGCCATTGAGTATCCTGCAATACCACCGGCGGAAAGAACACCGACGATTGCCAAAACACCCAACATTTCAATCATGGAACGACCTGATTGTGCTTGTCTTACGTATTTTACCATCTTATAATCTCCTTCTCAACAAGCCTATTTGAACTTCCATACCATTACTCTGTTACCACCCGTGCAAGAAGATGTTGCGGATTTAGCCGTTGTGGGGCTGATTGTGCAACTTCCCTTAGGATCAGAGCAATACTCCACATCGCCGGCTTTAATGGAGGTGAACACACCGGTTGTACCCCAGTTGGTTCTTAATAACTTAATGCAGGCTTCTGCAGGAACGTTTGCAGCGGTTGTAACGGTAAATGCAGTGTTTGTATCTTCACCGCCCTTAACAACCAAATAACCGCCGAACGGGTTGTTCAAATCGGTAATCATACCTGCTTTCAACAATTTTTCACCCATGGAAGGACCCGTTGGAACAGGAGTAGCAGTAGCTGCCTGAGCATTCGTATATTGACCATTGTAAAGAATACGAGCTTGTTGAGCAATAAGGTTGACTTTTTCGGTCAAAGCACTTGTTTTATAGCTTTGCATAGCCATTGAGTATCCGGCAATACCACCGGCGGAAAGAACACCGACGATTGCCAAAACACCAAGCATTTCAATCATAGAACGACCTGATTGAACTTTCTTTGTATAAGTAATCATTTTCTATATCCCTATCTAAAATTGAACAAAATCAAACGTTTGTCAGAACCCTGTAACTGTATCTTAAAACGTTTCAAGGGTCATTGTACAATAATTATGCTTTCTTGGCAATAGCAAAATTACGTTGTTTTTATACAAGGCAAATACAAGGTAAAAAACAATTTTACTTTTTGCCGTGTTTTCTTTGCAGATAATTATAGGATTGCGTGATTTTTTTAAAAACCTTTTCCATTTCTTTATTGCCCGCGTTTTTATCGGGGTGGTATTTTTTGGCAAGTTCACGGTAGCGGGATTTTATCCTTGTCCAATCACAAGGGTATTCAAGGTTTAGAACGCTTAAAGCGTCTTTTTCTTTCGGATCGGCAGGTTGCTGTTCCTGTTGATTTGCGGCATAGGCAAAGTTAAAGCCTTTTAAAATGTTAAGCGGGTCTTTAAGGTTGTATTTGCCCGAAAAATTCCACGTCGGGCGTTGCCATGTAACATCATCACGCAGATTTTGTTCTATCTCTTCGGGAGTCATATCGGCGTAATAATCCCAGCTTTCATTATATATTTTGGCATGATGCGGACAAAACATATAGTATTCGCTTAAAGTACGGTCTTTCGGAGCCTTACAGGTACCTTCTTCTTCGCAATCGGGATAATCACAAGGGATTTTTTTCGGCTTCGGTTTATCAAAACTGTACATAATCTTGTATTATCTTTTATTTAAGATTCCTGCTGTTTGCTTTGACTTCTCAAAAAGTCCTCTATTGCCAGAATGACTTTGTTTGCGGTAGCACTTGTCGGTTCGTTAAGGCTGGTTACCTTGACATCTGCCAAAGCATAATAGGGCGATTCTTCTCTCATAAAGCGGGATATTTCCGCCTTTAAACTGTCATCATCATCAGGAATCTGAGGACGACGCTTACGTCCGCGTAAACGGTTAAAAAGTGTTTCTTCATCTGCCTGAAGCCAGACCGTAACGGCTTTTTCCTTTGCCAATTCGCGTGTTTCTTCACACAAAAAAGAACCGCCGCCGGAGGATAAAACGCAAATCTCCCCCTCCAGCAATCTTTTTAAAACCTTTCTTTCGCAATCACGGAAGTCATCTTCTCCGTACCATTCAAAAAAATCCTTCACGGTACAATCGGCAGCCTTTTCCACTTCGGAATCGCTGTCAACAAAAGGAACACCGAAATAAGCCGCCAGCCTTTTGCCCACGGAACTTTTGCCGCTGCCCAACGTACCTACGATCATTATTGTTTTGTTAATCTTATCCATGTATAAAATAACCTTAATGTTGACTTTGTTTTAAAATGTACCACCTTTGTAATTTTAGTAAAGAGGATATTATGAAAAGAAGTGATTTAACCCTTAAACAGATTATGGTTGTTGCCATTGCCGTAATTTTTGTTGCCGCATTGGTTTATGTATCAATCTTTGATGTTGAGATAACGGAAACTTTGGCACAGCAACCTGTTGCACTTGATAATGTGCAGGGATAGCCGTCTTTAAAAGCGACTCCGCTTGTAACTTATGGGGAATCGGCAGGTATGCGGGAAATAGAAGACTTTTTGATTGTAAAAGCGGCGGAAGACGGCAGCACGCAAAATACGGTTATATCTTATCGCCGTGATTTGGAGGACTTTTACGATTTTTGTATTGCCCGAAAAGTCAATTTTCCGAATGTCGATTCTGCCGATATAACCGCTTATATAAGCTCTTTAAAGAATGCGGGAATGTCGGGAAAGACTTGTGCCCGCCGTATGTCTGCCATCAGAGAATTTTATCGTTTTTTGTTTTCCGAAGAAGAAATAAAAGAGAATCCGACGGATAATTTGGACGGTGTAAAAATCGGTAAGCCTTTGCCTAAATACCTTTCGGAAGACGAAATGACAGCTTTGATTAACGCGGCAAAAGAAATGCCCGCAAGCCCGAAACAGGTAAAGGCGGTTTTGATAACGGAACTTCTTTACGGCAGCGGAATGAGGGTCTCCGAACTGTCTGCCTTGCCCCTTTCCGCCGTCATCAAAGCAAGCGGAGTTATCAGAGTCATCGGCAAAGGACGCAAAGAACGCCTGGTGCCTTTAAACAAACACGCCGCCGCCGCCATAAGTGATTGGCTGATTGTCAGAGCGGAACTTTTGAAAAAGAAAAAATCGGAATGGCTTTTCCCCTCACAAAAGGCGGCAAAAGGACATATTACCCGTGATTACATATTTAAGATATTAAAAGAAGTCGCCGTATATGCGGGAATACCTACCGAAAAAGTCTCCCCTCACGTTTTGCGACATTCTTTCGCCAGTCATCTGGTTGCCAATGATGCGGATTTGCGTTCCGTACAACAAATGCTGGGACATTCGGATATAGCGACTACGCAAGTTTATACACACATTATGCAAGACCGAAAAAAAAATCTGGTATTTACCGCACACCCCCTTGCGGAAAAATAAAATTGCTATATACTTCCCCGCTTAGCAGACAAGACCGTATTTCATCTTTCGGAGAGGTGGCAGAGTGGTCGAATGCGGCAGACTCGAAATCTGTTATACGATTTATCGTATCGGGGGTTCGAATCCCCCCCTCTCCGCCATAAAAGCAGATAAATCAATAAAAACATGAAATTATAAAGTCCTTTTTGCTGTACCTTGTTAAAAAAACAGAAGGGTGGTACAGTAGATGTATAAGCATGCAAGATTATACAGAAGGGAACGAACCTATTATATAAGAGTTGCCGTTCCTCAAAAATTGCAAGCAGTTATAAGTAAAAAAGAGATAAAATACTCTTTGAAAACTAATGACTATTATGAAGCCTTGCATAAATTGAGGGAAGAATCTTTCAAAGTGGATTCGTTTTTTGAGAAAGCTATGGAAATATCTGACGATAATGAATTGTTACTTGA
>Ga0310690_10003670_pt1 | contig 22737 bp, 15 predicted proteins | sample AusTroGonzalo_MG_2_FD_207661 | JGI IMG/M metagenome (GOLD analysis project Ga0310690, IMG submission 207661) | Bovine rumen microbial communities from tropical cattle in Woodstock, Queensland, Australia - Gonzalo_04 (v2) (version 2) | ecosystem: Host-associated > Mammals > Digestive system >... | reverse complement strand
CGACTGGGTGGAACTCACTGCAGGCGAACAGCAGTTCGTGGGTTATGACTATACGGAATATGAGTGCCGTATCCTCCGTTATCGTAAGGTAACGCAGAAGAAGAATGAGTTCTATGAACTTGTACTCGACTATACGCCATTCTATGGTGAGATGGGTGGACAAGTTGGTGATTGTGGTGTCATCTGCAACGAGGCTGAGACGATCGATATCATTGATGCCAAGCGTGAGAACAATCAGACTGTGCATATTGTAAAGCAACTTCCCAAGGATCCTACGGCTCAGTTCATGGCCTGTGTGGATACGGACAAACGTTATGCTTCTGCCGCCAACCATACCGCTACTCACCTGCTCGACTATGCTCTGAAGCAGGTACTGGGCGACCATGTGGAGCAGAAGGGCTCGTTTGTCTCGCCTGACACTCTGCGCTTCGACTTCTCACACTTCGAGAAGGTGAGTGATGAGCAGATCCGAGAGGTGGAGCGTATGGTAAACGATATGATTCGTCAGGACATCCACATCGACGAGCATCGTGACGTGCCTTTCGATGAGGCTAAGAAACTGGGCGCTATTGCTCTCTTCGGAGAGAAGTATGGCGACAAGGTACGTGTGGTTCGCTTTGGACCGTCGTGCGAATTCTGTGGTGGTATTCATGCTTCGTCAACGGGTCGTATCGGGTTCTTCAAGATTATTTCTGAGAGTTCGGTTGCTGCAGGCATCCGCCGTATCGAGGCTAAGACAGGCAAGGAATGTGAGGAACTGCTGTATCAGACGGAGGATATGCTGCGTGCAGTCAAGTCGTTCTTCAACAATGCCAAAGATCTGCAGGGTGTCATTCGTAAGTATATTGAGGAGCATGATACCATGAAGAAAGAGATTGAAGGTTTTCAAGCTCAGGCTGTGGAGCGTGTTGCCAAGCAGTTGGTGGAGAAGGCTCGCGAGGTGAATGGCGTGAAGGTTGTCACTGCCTTGCTGCCTATGAATCCGGCTGCTGCCAAGGATTTGGCCTTCAAGATTCGTGCTGCTGTAGATGGTTCACTTCTCTGCGTATTGGGTACCCATGCTGACAATAAGCCGCAACTCTCCATCATGATGAGTGATGATATGGTGTCTGGTCATGGACTGAACGCCGGACAGATGGTGCGTGAGGCCGCTAAACTCATTCAGGGCGGTGGTGGTGGACAACCTCACTTCGCCCAGGCAGGCGGTAAGAATGTTGATGGTCTTTCCGCTGCTGTGGATAAAGTCGTGGAATTAGCAAATCTATAAAATAAAAGCCCTGCCAATTGGCGGGGCTTCATTTTATAGGGTGATGGGCAGTATCACTTTAAAGACGAAATTCCGCCCCATATTATAGACACCTTGACGACCAGTTGCATTGTTGACATCGCAATACTTCAGACGGCTTAGGTGATTCTGATAGGCACAATTCAACAGGTTGTCGGCGGTAATATACAATTCTGCCACCTTCTTCTTGTGAATGTTCAGGTCGGTACCTGCTGAGAGACTGAACAGGGTGTAACTTGGTGTGGCGGTCTCCGTTTCATCCACCTTGTAGTAATGATTCTGTGCCAGGTTGCACTCCAGGCCGATGGCCACGAAAGCATTGTTGAGTATCGTATGTCCGTGGTGGGTAATCTCGTACTTCAACTCTGACGTCCAGCGTGGGGCGGGTGTCATCGGCAGATATTTGGAATCCTTGTCAGCATGCAATTGCCGTGCATCGACGAACGAGAAGGTATTCCCGAAGTGGATGCTGTGAATGGGGTGGAAGTCGAAACCGGCCTCGAAGCCCAATAGTCGGGCATCACCCTGCGTATATTCGTAAGTACGGAAACCTTCCTCCATGATCATGTCAATGCGTTTTGCGAAGATATAGTTTTCGATACGGTTGGCAAAGAGGGCAACTTGTGCAGAGATCATTTCCGAAGAGAGGTCAATGCCAATGTCTGCCTGCCAACTGTATTCTGGCTTCAGGTTGGGGTTGCCAATCTCGTATCTTAGCGTACCCTCATGAACACCATCTGAGCCAAGTTCGCTCATGTTTGGCGCACGGAAGCCACGAGCCAGGTTTAAGCGTAGATTTGTATGCTGGCAGAGGTTCCACACAGCACCAATACTGCCTGAGATGCTTCCGAAATTCCGTGAGTGGAAATTAATGTGCCGATTATCATAGCGCAGTCCACCATTTAAGGTCAGATTGTCCATAGCCTTGCTAATCGTCGCATAACCGCCAATATCAAAAAGTTTATATTCGGGAATAAGCGACTCTTCGCCAAGGTTTTGTGACTGCTGCCACATACCGTTGAGACCGCCAGCCAGTTTCCAACCGCTAAACTCTTGCGAGAGATAGCGAAGGTCGTAGGTAATGGTATGTAGTTTGAAGTAAAGTTCATATTCGTCTTCGCTCTCCTCAAACTCCTGACGTTGGTTCTGCTGGTAACCGACAATCGCCTTCAGCCAGCCTTTCGGCAAATTGAAGGAGTTGTCCCACACGGCTTTGTAGTGCCAGATCTGTTGGAAAGGCAAAGTCTTGGAATACGTCTTGACATGATCTGTGACACATTCCAATTCTCCGGTTCCCTCGTCACGCTCTCCCTCAACGATGCTTGGTGTTTGGTGGAAGGCCGACAATGTCAGATGTGAGTGTCCCCAATGCTTGTTTAGACCGAAAAGTAGGCGACCAGCACGTTCCTTGAACTGTGAGCCAGGCACGTAGCCATCGTATTTGTTTTTGTAGGCATGGGCGTATTTGTCTGTAAAACGGGCATCCCATACAAAACCCTTTTGGTTGCCAGCAAAATTTAACGAGTAGTCGAAGAGCCCGTTGTTGGTTTGGTATTCCGTTGAAACCTGAGCCTTCATATCTCCTTCAGGTAGAGTAGGGGCTCCGTGCAGGATAAGTACGCCCGCCATGGCATCGCTGCCGTACATCAGAGAGGCAGGGCCTTTCAGAATCTCTACAGAGTTTACGTTCTGTGGGTCTATCTCTATGCCGTGTTCGTCACCCCACTGCTGACCTTCCTGTCGGACGCCTTCGTTCATCACGATGATACGGTTATAGCCGAGACCACGGATGATAGGCTTTGAGATGCCGCTACCTGTGGTGATCTGTGCCACTCCAGGTTGTTTGGCAATGGCGTCGATGATGTTTGTAGAAGTGGTTTGCCTCAACTCTTTGCCTGATACGATTGAGATGGGGAAGGTTGAGTTCTTGAGTTTGGTATCACCAGTGACACCTGTCACCACCAATTCGTTTAGTTTGAGGTGACGGTAAAACACGTCGGAAGAATCCGACGGGTGTATATGGTTATAGTGATTGTGATGTTCATGATGTTCCTGTGCTGCCAAGGTCATACCTATGCACAACAGCGACAGGATGAAATATAGTTTCTTCATTCTGTTTGTTCTTATAATAATAAATAATGTGTAAGATCTCTCGCGGTTTACAGAATGAAGGGAGGTGCGCGAGTGGTTTTGTACAGGTCGGCCTCGTGGCAAACAAAATTGATATTACTCGGAATGACCTGGATAGTGATATTAAATGGGATGATGACCTGTAAAACGGCTGCAGGTGTATAGACAAGACTTAAAAATTGGCAAAGTACGCAGTCATCCAGATGACTGGCATCAGAGGTAAAATGTCCAGAGTGATGCACGTGGTGCATACAGTCGGCACAATCAACGGCTACTGCCATGGCCTCATGACGATGCAGGCCAGAGAGTAATATCATCGATGCAAAGACCGATAATAAGAGCCACGCTGAAACAATCCTTTTACCTTCTTTTCTCATTTTCGGATGCAAAAATACAAAAAACTATGCATGATGCATGATTAATTATGAATTATTTTGTATCTTTGCAGCAAAATCTTGAAGTTATGGCACTGAATCTGAACAAAAACCTCAAATTGTACTACAACATCGGCGAAGTTGCCAAGATGTTTGGACTGAACGAGAGTACGCTCCGTTATTGGGAGCAGGAATTTCCATATCTGAAACCTAAGGTGAGTGGTCCGGCAAAGATTCGCCAATATCAGGAAAAGGATATCGAACAGATTCGGGTTATTCACAACCTGATAAAAGTACGTGGTTTCAAGATTGCCGCTGCCAAGAAGATTCTCACTCAGAACCGTAAAGGTGCCGACAGAAAGACAGATGTACTTGAAACCCTGATAAGTGTACGTACTGAGTTACAGGCTCTGAAGAAACAACTCGATTACCTACAGTAGGCTTTACCGCCCTTTTACATTATTTGTGATATTTCCTTCAGGTCGGCTATGGACTTGAGGTTGTCCATGATTGTCTTGACATCTTCGCGGTCATGGACATGCAACTCAATGCTACCATCAAAGATGCCCTCTTCACAGGTAATGTTGATTGTATGAATGTTAACGTTCATCTGAGCCGAGATAATCTGTGTCACCTCGTTAAGGAGTCCGATGCGGTCGATACCACTTAGGCGAATGGTAGCATCGAAATAGAGTTTCTTATGCATGTTCCATTTAATGTCGATAATCCGATTGCCGTAACTGGATTTCAATTTTGTGGCCACAGGACAAGCACGCTTATGAATCTCTATCTGATTCTTGTTGTTGATATAACCGAGGGCATCGTCGCCGGGGATGGGGTGGCAACAATGGGGGAATTTGTATTGGTTGATGTTCTCCTCAGAGATATAGATTGGCTTCTTTTTATTAAATTTCTCTGGTACGATGAAGAGTTCTTGTTGGGTCTGATCTTCACTTTTCTTGTTACCGATAAATGGCACATACTTACGCCATCCCGACTTGCTCTCTGTTTTCTTGTTCTTACCATTTAGTTCGTCAACATCCTTCTCGCCTAATAACACGGTCTTTTCGCCTAAAGCGATGAAAAAGTCGTTGCGCTTTTGTATATCATGGAATTCTGCCAACTGATCTGCTATGGCCGGTGACATTTCCTTACCGTTCTTCTTAAGGAATTCCTGTAAGATTTCCTCACCTGCTCTAAGAACTTCCCTATTGTCACGGCGCAAAATGGCCTGTATCTTGGCCTTAGCCTTAGCGGTTGATACGAAATTGATCCACGACGGACTGACATGCTGTGATTTAGAGGTGAGGATCTCCACCTGATCACCACTGTTTAGTTTGTGACTCAAAGGAACCAACTTGTGGTTTACTTTTGCCCCGATACAATGGCTGCCAAGGAAGGTATGGATAGAGAAGGCAAAGTCGAGTGCCGTACAACCGGCGGGCATCGTCTTAATCTCCCCTTTTGGAGTGAAGACAAATATCTCACTGGCAAAGAGGTTGAGTTTGATAGTGTCGAGGAAATCCATGGCATCGGGTTGCGGATCATCGAGAATCTCCTTGATGGTACGGAGCCAGTCGTTCAGTTCTGCCTCATCCTCGGTATATTCTTCATCCTCGAGGCCGTCCTTGTATTTCCAGTGAGCGGCAAATCCCTGTTCTGCCACCTCATCCATACGGTCAGAACGAATCTGTACTTCTATCCACTGGCCTGTCTTAGACATCAGCGTGACATGTAAGGCTTGATAACCATTGGCCTTCGGATGACTGAGCCAGTCGCGCAGGCGATCTGGGTGTGACTTGTAGATCTTGGAGATGGCGACATAGATATTGAAGCACTCGTTGACCTCTTCTTCCCTGACTTTGGGTTTGAAGATGATACGGACAGCAAGAATATCATAAATATCTTCGAATGCCACATGCTTGTTCTGCATCTTGCTCCATATAGAATAAGGAGTCTTGACGCGCTGCTTGATCTCATAGTTGATACCCATTTGATCAAGAGCCTCCTTGATTGGAGCCTTGAACTGTTCGAAGAGTTGTTCACGCTGTTGCGATGTTGACTTCAGTTTATTGGAGATGGATGTGTATTCGTCTGGATGCTCGAAACGGAAACTAAGATTTTCCAGTTCCGACTTCACCTTATAAAGTCCCAGGCGGTTGGCAAGGGGGGCATAGATATAGAGCGTCTCACCGGCAATCTTATATTGTTTGTTAGCGGGTTGTGACTCTAACGTGCGCATGTTGTGCAGACGGTCACAGATCTTGATGAGGATGACGCGGATGTCATCACTCATTGTCAGTAGTAACTTCTTGAAGTTCTCGGCCTGTGCAGAGGCCTGTTCTCCGAAAATACCACCACTAATCTTTGTCAGACCATCAACAATTTGGGCTATTTTGGTTCCGAAGATGTTTTCAATGTCATCGACAGTATAGTCGGTATCTTCTACGACATCATGGAGCAGGGCGGAGCAAATGCTGGTGGAACCTAATCCAACTTCTTCACAGGCAATCTGTGCAACAGCAATGGGGTGGATAATGTATGGTTCGCCTGATAAACGGCGCACGCCTTTATGAGCCTGACGTGCAAAATTGAACGCCTTGGTAATCAGATCTACTTTCTTACGATGGCGGGAAGACAGGTAACTATCTAATAGTTTCTGAAATGCGTCATTGATTAGTTTCTCGTCTTCGAGATCTTGTCTGGTCTGCTCTTCATCCATACACTTGTTACTTCTTATTTTTGCTAGTCGTGCGCTTCTTGGCAGTACTTGTTTTACGTTTGGCCGTCGTACTCCGTTTGGTCGTGGTTTTCCGCTTGGAAGTTGTGGCTTTCCGTTTGGTGGTTGTGGCCTTCCTACTGCGTGTAGCACGGGTGTTACGTCTGGCTCGGGTATTTCCCCGTCTCCTTACCGTGGTCTTCTTTTTGGTATAAGTGGGCACATCATCGTTGATGGTGACCTCGATACGCTTGTTAAGCAGTTCGTCGGCACGGTAAGCAAAGATGGAATCCTGGTTGTCTATGAATCTCCCGGTATCTGCCAATGGCATGCGGATGGCATATGGCTTGGTGAGACCGGGTACTATGTCATGACGGAACTCTGGGTTAAGGGAGCGTAACATATCAATGTCCAGTCCAAGGACACCTGCAATTTGCCCTAAATGCACGTTCCTATTGACAATGATGGTGTCAGTCTGTGCCGGCAGACGGGTTGTCATCGGGCAGATATTGTGGTCGCAATAGTAGGTCATGATATAATTGGCGGCAATGAAGGCTGGCACATAACCTCGTGTCTCAGCAGGGAGATAAGGATAGATGTGCCAATAGTCTTTGTCAGCGGCAGTGATAGGGGCGTCATCCTGAGCATGTCCGGCTGCTGCACGGGCACGGCGGATTGCTTTGTTGATGTTCTCTGGACCGCAGTTATAGGCAGCAATCACCAGATTCCAGTCGCCAAAGATACGGTAAAGAGCTTTCAGATAACGGGCGGCAGCATATGATGACTTCACAGGGTCGCGACGCTCATCGACGAGAGAGTTCACCTCTAATCCATATTGTTTTCCTGTTGCAAGCATGAACTGCCAGAGACCGGTAGCTCCAACCCTCGAGACGGCTTTTGGATTCAATGCCGACTCTATGATAGGCAGATATTTCAGTTCCAACGGTAATTGGTAGGCCTCCAATGCCTCTTCGAAAATAGGCATATAGAAATTGGCTGCTCCCAACATATAACTGACAGAATAGCGTAATCGTCCACTATAGCGGTCGATGAATTTCTGAACCACATCATTATAGGCCAGTTCCATAATGGACGGGATACGGCTTAGACGCTCCACATACGTTTCCTTGCTATAGACGGGATTTACATCTTTCATCTGGCAGTCGTTGTCACCGCTCAGGTAAGTCTTTGACATATAAAGATTCAATAGACTATCCAAATCGTATGTCATAGCTTCTGGAAACTCGATAACTTCTTCATTGCCTTCATTGTCGGTGACGGCTATCTCGTCTTCGCCGAGAGCTATATTGACATCGTCTTCATCTTCCAATGCATCTTCCTCTTCGTCTTCATCTTCCAACTCGAATTCATCATCTAGATCTATGTTATCAACTTCCACACTATCAATCACAACCTGTGCCCGCAGGGTGGTACAGGTGCCCGCCAACAACATGGCAATAAATATCCATAATAATTTCTTCTTCATTCTTATCTTTTTTCTGTTAATATCTAAAAATTCAGGCTACACTGCAGACCGACGGCCGATGAGGCCAGTGGGTTACGCGATGAGTGATTGTCGAGAAATGCCGGTTCTACTCTCAGACTCAGGTCTTTAGAAATATCGAAGACCGACAGTTCCGCATCCACGTATGCGTCAATCACAGACAGGGCATAGACTCCGCAGAGGACGAAAAAGCTCATGTCGCGCCAACGGCGGTATTTGTCTTTTCGCTTTCTGAAAATGTCCTTGTAGCGTTCTTCGTTGTCAGGCGTTATCTGCATACCGAGATGCAGGAACTTGTTATAACTGGCCGTCCCTGGGTCATTGTCCATGATGTCGAGATATGCCTGGGAATAGTCCTTATATAGTCCGTTGTTCCAGTTCATGGCGTATAGACAGCCGATAAATCCTCCATAGACAAGAGGCAGTTTCCAGTATTTGCGATTGTAGATCTGTCCGCCTCCTGGTATGACAAGGGCTAGCCAGAGTGCCCGTTGGGGATTTGGAGTCCATGTAGTCCAGTCCTTGGGTGTTTTGATGGGCTTAATATTATCAGTCATCATGGAAAGCTGTTTGCCAATGCTGTCTGTCAAGAGACTGTCCAAGGGGATGCTGTCCACAGGCATCGTCTCCTGAGCAAGGAGTATTCCTCCCGACCATAGCAGCAGTGCCATGAAAACTAATCTTCTAACCTTTGATCCCATCTATGGCATTCATAATGCGTTCCAACTCTTCCTCATTGTCAAAGGGAATTGTGATTTTGCCTTTTCCCTTAGGCGAACAGGCCATCTGTACTTTTGTTTTGAACAGTTCAGACAACCGGTCACGCAATAAGATGTATTCTTTGGGCAGTTGAATCTTGGTGGCAACCTGTTTTCTGAGGGTCTGCACGTTATCCCCGTTCTTTACTGATTGCACAAGTTCTTCTACCTTACGTACGGAATACCCGTTTTTTTGCACCTCCCTGAACAACTTGATTTGTGCCGATGGACTGTCGATTGCCAGCAGTGCGCGGGCATGTCCCATGTCCATCTCATGGTTTTTTAGGGCCATTTGAATCTGTGCAGGCAATTTCAGCAGTCTCATATAATTGGTGATGGCGGTACGGCTCTTGCCGACACGGTCGGCAATCTTTTCCTGAGTCATTCCCATCGTGTCTGACATGTGCTGATAAGCCAGTGCAATTTCAATGGCATTTAAGTCCTCGCGCTGGATGTTCTCCACAAGAGCCATCTCCATCACATTTTCATCCTCTACGGTACGGATATATGCGGGAATAGTTGTCAGACCAGCTAACTGTGATGCTCTCCAACGACGCTCTCCCGCAATAATCTGGTAGTTACCGTCAGGCATCTGGCGCAAGGTAATGGGTGTGATGATACCCACCTCGCGGATACTGTTAGCCAATTCATTCATAGCCTCCTCGTCGAACTCGCGTCTTGGCTGGTTCGGATTGGGAACAATCAGTTGGATGGCAATCTCACTCAGGTTCGATGTTCCTTCAGTCTGCACGTCTCCTGTATCTATCAAGGCATCCAGACCTCTGCCTTTCCCTGTGCCGATACTGTCCAAACCTCTTCCTAATGCCTTACGGTCGTATTTCTTATGTACTGCCATAACCCCTCTTATTTGTTTTTGTTGATGATTTCCTTGGCGAGAGCCAGATAGTTTTTGCTACCTGTGGAGTCGGCATCATACAGAATGGCTGGCAGTCCATGACTCGGAGCCTCACTCAGTTTGACGTTACGTTGAATAACCGTCTTGAATACCAGTTCCTGGAAGTGCCGTTTCACCTCGTCGTAAATCTGATTAGCCAGGCGTAAGCGACTGTCGTACATAGTCAAGAGGAATCCCTCAATCTCGAGTGCTGGGTTCAGTTTTTGTTTGATGATACGGATGGTATTCAGGAGTTTGCTGATTCCTTCCAGTGCAAAGTATTCGCATTGAACAGGGATAATCACAGAGTGGGCGGCTGTCAGCGCATTGACAGTAATCAGACCCAATGATGGGGAGCAGTCGATGAGAATATAGTCGTATTCTTCTTTGACGGGAGCTAGGAGCTCACGAATCAGTTTCTCACGGTTGCCCATGTTCAGCATTTCTATTTCTGCCCCGACAAGATCAATATGACTTGGGATGATGTCCAGTCCTTCTATGTCGGTAGTATAGATGGCGTCACGGATGTCTGCCTTATTGACAATGCATTCGTAGAGTGAGCAATCCACCTGTTGTATATCCACTCCTAATCCACTGGAAGCATTGGCCTGCGGGTCTGCATCTACCACAAGCACAGACTTCTCTAGTGTAGCGAGTGAGGCGGCAAGGTTGATAGTTGTTGTAGTCTTTCCTACGCCGCCTTTTTGGTTTGCTAAAGCAATAATCTTACCCATGTTTTGTTTCTTTATACCTTATTAAATAAGAAATTTGGCCACAAAGTTACGAAATAATTGAGAATTGGGAATTGGGAATTGAGAATTTTTAGTAATTTTGCACCGAAATCATGGATATTTTATGGAAATTAAACGACCGTTACTACTCATTTCCAACGACGACGGGTATCAGGCAAAAGGTATCAGGGATTTGATAAAGATGATTTCCGACCTGGGTGATATCATGGTGTGTGCTCCTGAAGATGCTCGCAGTGGTTATTCCTGCGCATTCTCCGCTACGACACCGTTACAGTTAAAACTTCGTGAAAAGCGTCAGGGTGTGGAGATTTGGTCTTGCAACGGAACTCCTGTTGATTGTGTGAAGATGGCGCTTGCAGAACTTGTCCCTCGTAAGCCGGACATGGTGATCGGTGGTATTAATCATGGCGATAATGCCTCTGTCAATACACATTACAGCGGTACGATGGGAGTGACTCTTGAGGGCTGTATGAAATATATCCCTTCTGTAGCCTTCTCGTTGTGCGACTATCGCCAAGATGCAGATTTTGAGCCGATGCGGCCTCTCATCCGCCAGATTACAGAACGTGTGCTCTGCGAAGGACTTCCTTTGGGTGTCTGTTTGAATGTGAATTTCCCACTAGGAGATTCCAGGAATTCTGGGGAATCTTATAAAGGTGTCAAAGTTTGCCGTATGGCGCATGGTACATGGGGTAGTGAGGTGACTAAGTGTCATCATCCCCGGGGTTATGACTATTGGTGGATGGTGGGACGTTATCAGAATGATGAGCCAGAGGCGGAGGATACCGATAATTGGGCACTCAATCACGGCTATGTGGCTATAACCCCGACGCAGATTGATGTGACGGCTTATCAGGCGATAGACAAGATTAAATCCTGGGGCCTATGAAGTATTATCTGATTGTTGGCGAGGCCTCGGGCGATCTTCATGCATCCCATCTGATGCAATCGTTGAAAGATATTGACTCCCATGCGGAGTTTCGTTTCTTTGGCGGCGACATGATGACGACAGTGGGGGGCACCCGAGTACGTCATTATCGTGATTTGGCTTATATGGGTTTTATTCCAGTGTTGCTCCATCTGCCAACGATTCTCGGCAATATGAAGATGTGTAAACGTGACATCATCGAGTGGCAGCCAGACTGTGTGATTCTTGTGGATTATCCAGGCTTTAACCTGAAGATTGCCAAATATGTAAAGTCAACGACAAACATTCCTGTCTATTATTATATCTCTCCCAAGATATGGGCCTGGAAGGAATATCGTATCAAGAATATCAAACGCGATGTGGATGAGCTCTTTTCCATTTTGCCTTTTGAGGTGGAGTTTTTCGAGCAGAAACACAATTATCCTATACACTATGTAGGTAACCCCACCGCGGATGAGGTGAAGAAGTTTATGAGTAATCATAATCCCTCATTTCAAAAATCTCATTCCTCATTAGAAATCATTGCACTGTTGGCAGGCTCAAGGAAACAAGAGATTAAAGACAATCTTCCTGCTATGCTGGAGGCTGTGAAAGAATATGAGAAGGACTACCAAATCGTTGTGGCGGGGGCACCTGGTATAGAGCCCGCCTATTATGAGGCGTTTTTGCAGGGCAGCAAGGCTGAGATAGTCTTCAACCAGACATATCCATTGTTGGCAAAAGCCCACGCAGCCTTGGTAACCAGTGGCACAGCCACTCTTGAAGCTTGCCTCTTCAAAGTACCGCAGGTGGTGTGTTATGAGTTTCCGTTGCCCAGGCTTTCTGGTTTTTTGCGTAGGCATCTGATTAAGGTGAAGTATGTTTCACTTGTCAATCTCATTGCCGACAGGGAGGTGGTACCAGAACTGGTGGCTGACACTTTCTCCGTGGATAATATCAAGTCGGAACTACGGAAGATTCTCGATGGTCCTCACCGTCAGACTATGCTTGACGGCTATGCTGAGGTGAGCAAGAGGCTGGGCGACCAGAAAGCCCCCGATAATGCCGCGAAGTTGATTTATACATTATTAAATAACTAATTGCTATGAACAAATTCCTGACACTACTGGGTTTCGACCCAGCCAAACATTCTGTGAAGGTGGAACTGATGGCTGGTCTGACCACCTTCCTCACGATGTCGTATATATTGGCTGTCAATCCGGTGATTCTCGGAGAGACGGGGATGGATAAGGGGGCCTTGTTTTCTGCCACCGTCGTGGCGGCTGCTGTGGCCACGCTGGTGATGGCTTTTTATGCCAAGTTGCCGTTTGCACTGGCTTCTGGTATGGGACTGAATGCCTTCTTTGCCTACACGCTTGTCCTGACGATGGGCTACACATGGCAGGAAGCCTTGGCTGCCGTGTTCTTGGAGGGCATCCTGTTCATACTGCTTACCCTGTTTAAGGTGCGCGAAGTCATTGTCAATGCGATCCCCCTCAACCTCCGATACTCCATCACAGTGGGCATAGGTATTTTTATCGCCTATGTCGGACTGAAGAATGGTGGCCTGATTGTGGCCAGCAAGGATATGCTGACGATGCTGGGGCCTTGGAAGGTTTCTTCTGCGTTGGCACTTGCAGGTATCATATTGGGAACCGTCCTGATGGCTGCCAAGATCAGGGGGGCTTTGTTCTATACCATCGTTATCATCGCCATTATTGGCATCCCCTTCGGCGTCACCCCGATGCCAGAGGATTTCATGTTGGTGAGCATGCCCCAGTCGCTGGAACCCATCGCCTTCTGTCTGGACTTCTCTGCTTTCCTGTCTTTCGATATCAACTATTATGTGGTGGTGTTCACCTTACTCTTCATGGATTTGTTTGACACGCTTGGCACTCTTATTGGCACTTCCACCAGTGCGGGTATGGCTGATCCCAAGACCGGACGTATTCACGGACTGAATCGTGCACTGATGGCTGATGCTATCGGAACAACCATTGGTGCCTTGTGTGGAACCAATACGGTGACGACCTATGTGGAGAGTGCTACGGGTGTCGCAGAAGGAGGTCGTACGGGGCTGACTGCCTTTACGGTGGCCATGTTGTTTTTTGTGGCTTTGTTTTTCTCTCCGCTCTTCCTTTTTATTCCCCCTGAGGCTACAACCAGTGCCTTGGTGCTGGTGGGAGTACTGATGATGAATACTATCACGAAGATCGATTTCTCTGATTTCACCGAGGCCGTTCCCTGTTTCATAACGATACTTACCATGCCACTCACGGGTAGTATCTCCGACGGAATTGTGCTGGGAATGCTTTCTTGTGTGCTGGTGAAGGTTTGTACGGGCCGTCATCAGGAATTGTCCATCATGATGTATGTCCTTGCATTTTTCTTTGTACTGAAATATATATTTAACTAAAGAGATATGAAAAAGATTCTAACAATCACGGTGATGGCTGTAGCAGCCCTTGCTGTACAGGCACAGAACATCCAGTTACATTACGACTTTGGTCGTAACATATACCCCGACGAGGAAGCTGGACGTCAGAAGGTTACTGTTACCCTCGAACAGTTCAAGGCCGACAACTGGGGATCGTGGTACTATTTTGTCGATATCGACCTGAGCCGCAAGGAGACGCGTGGGGCTTACACGGAGATCTCGCGTGAGTTCAGTCTTGGTAAGCAGTCACCCTTCGCTGCCCATGTCGAATACGACGGTGGATTGGGTTCTCGTTCCGGCAGTTATCAGCAGGCTGCCCTCGTGGGTGCTGCCTACAATGGTCATACAGGTGATTTCTCTACCACATGGTCAGTGCAGTTGCTTTACAAGCGTTTCTTCAAAAGTTCTGACTACAACTGCGCTTTCAACAGCGCTCAGCTGACGGGCGTTTGGGGTACAACGTTTGCCAATAAGAAATGTACCTTCTCTGGCTTCATCGATTTCTGGCGTGAAGAAAAGGCCAATGGTCACGGTAAGCTTGTCATCCTTTCTGAGCCTCAGATATGGTTCAACGCCACCTCGCACCTCAGCATCGGCGGTGAGGTGGAGGTCAGCAACAACTTCATCTTCAACACATACAGTGACAAGTCGTTCTTTGTGAATCCGACCGTTGCCCTGAAGTGGAACTTCTAATTTCAATTAGGAATTAGAAATTAGGGAATTGTGGTTACTACAATCTCAATGTCGGCGGTATTGATGATGCCGTCATCGTTCATGTCGGCCACAGTCTCATCATATTCAGGTGAGTGCTTGCCCATCATGGCTTTCACGATTTCCACGATGTCCTTGGCGTCTTTCACACCGTTGCCATCTACATCACCCATGGCGGCAGCCATCATCTCGTCGGACATAACGGTCTGACCTGCCATGTCAGAGGTGTCGCCAGTATATTTGTAGTCTGAGGCCGGCCCGACAGGATTTGATGACTTCACCGTGGAAGGCTTGACGCTTGTACCGTAGATCTTGGTGCTGGCCAGGGTCTTCTTGCCTCCCTTTTCGATGTTGCGGGCATTGGCACCGGTCTTGCTGGCATACAGATAGACGTAGGTGGGCTTTCCGACGTTGTATCGCACTTCCACTTCACCTTTCTCTGATTTCTGAAGCGTCACAGGTTCGGCATCGCCGACCTTCATCTTCAGTACATAGCCCTGTGCGGTCTGGATGTTGAGACTGATGTTCCCGTTTCCGGCAGGCACCATAAAGGTAACGCCCTTCAGGAGATTGAAGAAATCAGTGGTTTGGGGAACATAATCCCTTGCTGCTCTGGCAGCGTTTGCGTCAGAGGTGATGCTGTTGATGACGATACAATTCTCGGTATCGTCGAATCCGTCGCCATTGGCGTTGTTCACGTCGCTAAGGGTGTAGAGGACATCATCCACTACCTTGTTGATATTGTTCTGGCCTTCATTTGGCACAATCTTGGTACCGTCAGGCACGATGGCGGTGTTTCTCGTCATTGGCATCAGCGGTACGCCGATGGTGGCCTCAGTGGTGTTCAGTTGACTGCTTTGATAGGCAATACCTTCTGGATCGAGGATGGCCAGGTTCCTGGCCTTGTCTAATGTCAGACTACCGAATCCGCTGATGACAGGCATGGGTGCGGCAGTGGCTGCGTTCGAGTTCTCCAGAGTCAGTTTGCCAGGATTGTTGCCGTCTGTGGTGATGGTCAGCGGGGCATTGCTTTTGCCTGTATAGGTGATGCTGCTTAGCCTGTTTTCGGTCCTTGGGGCCAGATAGACGGTCAGGCCTTCGTCGATCTGGCTCTCGATATTGTAACCTGCCGTACTGTTGACAATCAAATGCCTGTTCTTGGGGTTATAGGTGAACGATGCCGCCACCTTTTTGTTAGGATTCCCGTCGCCAAGGATGTCCATGTAATTCGCTTCAGAAACCTGTGTGTTACCAACCCAAAGATTGTATTTTGACGTATTATCATCAAATGTGGCATTGAATGTGGCATTATAACTAGGCATCTGGAAGGAATAGGTGTATGAATCGTCTGCCTTTGTAGGATATAGCGCATTACTGTTCCAGTAATCATTGCCCGTCACGGTGACAGTTGCCGGCACGCAATCATTTTTCGGGGTAATCACCACCTTTGCTGTCAGTCCGGGAGCAACATAGACCTCATTCGCCTCTACTTTTGCATAGGTGCCAGCGACAGGTGCATAAGTGGCGTATGAGTATGTTGCCGGCAGAGTCAGATTGTAAGTCTTGATCAGGGCACCGTCGTTTTCGGTGACGTCATCGCCATCTCCAACACCTCGCTGAGTATAACCGCTCTTCTCTACTGTAGCAGCAGAACCTTTCTTTGTCGAGGTGTTGGTTTTACCCCAATAATAGTTCCCTACTAAGGCAACATCACCTTTTTGTCCAGCAATGGCACCAGCATAAACGGTAGCATTATCGTTACTACTCTCACTTTTGATTGTGTTGTCTTCACGGACTTCATTCCAGCTGGCGGATCGTGACTTACCAGTGCCCTCAACGCCACCATATAAACCGCCAGCAGCAGCAACGCTACTCGCGCCGGCATGACTGCTATTGATATTGGAACCAAAAACTCTACATCCGTTGATATAGCATCTGTCACAGCATATGGTGCCTACTAAACCACCAGCGTTTGCAGTACATGATGTCACAGTTGAAGATGTGGTGGCATATATGTTGGAGGCATCGATTATGCTATTTCTGACATCACCACACTCAACGGTTCCTACGATACCGCCGGCACTGACATTTTGAAAGTTTCCACTCTTAATGGTACAATTATTAAGGATACAGTTTGAAATGGTAGCATAGTCCAAATATCCGGCAATGGCTCCAGTATGTTCACCACCTTCGAAGATACAATCTCGCAAATATAACTCCATCCCTACGATTGTATTAAAACTTATATTATGGTTTGAATTATCTATTCCAACCTTTCCAAATAAGCCTGTGTAGGCTTGATTTGCATCTGTGGTGCAAGTAAGGTTACTGATTGTTTTTTGGTTTCCGTTGAAAAGGCCTACGAACGGGTAGGTGTCTGTGCCTATCGGCTCAAAGCCATTCACTCCATCGAAATCAAGATCATTGTTAAGCTTGAAGTATTTTTGCGTCAGTTCTCCATGATTGATACATTTGGACAGAAGAATTAAATCACCAACCGTCGAGATGATGTACGGGTCATCGGCATCGGTATCGGTGTAAGGATCATTATCTGCCGCTCCGGTACCTCCGCTGAATAATTGGTAGGCGATGACGGCGAATTTCTGGTCAGGCCCGCCAAGGAGAAAAGACAGACCGTCATCAAGGGTAGGGGTATCAAAACCGCCAATGCATTTGAAGGTATCCTTCCCTTCCATCGTCAGTCTTCCTGTGCCGGTTGAGGATTTAATGGTCATATTAAACGGTTTGTCAAACGAGCCCATGATGGAACAGCTGTCTGGCGGCGTAATGAAATTGTCGCCTTCCAGATCGATGGTCAGGTCGTGCTTGCTGTATATATGCTCGTTGATGTTAGCACCATTCAGCGTTAGTGTGCCGTTAGCGTATGATACGGTATTGTCGCCAAACACGTCGCTGGCATTGGCGGAAGTGATTTTTGTACCTACGAACTTGTATTGAAAATTCTGGTTTTGATTAAACCCACCTTCCCAGTGTCCAATCCAGATACCAAAATCAGTCGGTGCATCGTACTGTGCCCATGCTCCAAACGGCATGAGGATAAGCGTCAGCGACACAAGCAGTTGTTTCAGATTCTTTTTCATATTATAATAAGTAATGAATAATTAGAAATTAAGGAATTTGGGTTACTACGATTTCGATGTCGGCGGTATTGATGACGCCGTCATCGTTCATGTCGGCCATAGTCTCGTCATATTCAGGTGAGTGCTTGCCCATCATGGCTTTTACGATTTCCACGATGTCCTTGGCATTCTTCACGCCGTTGCCATCTACATCACCCATGGCGGCAGCCATCATCTCGTCGGACATGACGGTCTGACCTGCCATTCCAGAGGTGTCACCAGTATAGTAATAGTCTGAGGCGGGTCCGACAGGATTCGACGACTTCACCGTAGAAGGCTTGACGCTTGAACCATAGATCTTTGTGCTGGCCAGAGTCTTTTTGCCTCCCTTTTCGATGCTGCGGGCATTGGCACCGGTCTTGCTGGCATACAGATAGACGCGTGTGGGCTTTCCCACGTTATAACGTACTGCCATTTCACCTCTCACCGGTTTCTGGAGTACCACAGGTTCGGCATCACCGAACTTCATCTTCAGGGCATAGCCCTCTTCGGTTTGGAAATCGACACCTACGGTTCCATTTCCGGCAGGCACCACATAGGTGATTCCCTTCAGTATGTTAAAGAATTCCATGGTGCCGGGACAGTAATTCTCAGCATCTGCAGCCTGCTCGTCAGAAGTGATGGTGTTGATGACAACGCATTTCTCCGTGTTGTCGTATCCGTCGCCTGTGGGGCTACTGACTTTGTCGAGGGTGTAAAGCACCTCCTGGCCATCAATGGTGTTAACAAAATCTTCGCCTTCGTTAGGCTCCAACGTCGTTTCGTCAGGTGTTATATGAGTCTCTCTGACGAGGGGGTTCAGGGTTGTGGCGATAAAAACGAGGCCAGACAATTGTCGGTTTTGATATGTGACGATTTCACCAGAGATATTTATCGCGGCCAGGTTCTGTCTCTTGTCAGGAATGAGTTCACTGAATCCTTCGATGGCAATTTGCTCGGGAGTCTGTCCGTACTTTCCGATAAATAGCATGCCGGGATTGTTGCCGTCGGTCGTGATGGTCAATGGGGCATCGCCTGTACCGGTATATTTGATGCTACTGATCCAACTTTGGTTCTTGGGAGTCTGATAGATGGTCAGTCCGCCATTAATTCCGCTCTTGACATCGTAATCTACTTGGCTAGTTATGGAGGTGCTGACAATCAGGTTGTTGTTTTTAGGATTATAGATAAACGATGCAGGTCTTTGACCAGCCACAGAATCCCCTAAGATGTCACCTTTGTTATTGTCCGAAACTTGGATATCGTTAATCCAGAGGTCGTATTTAGTCTTTGTCACTGTCAGGGAAAAATGAGAGTCGTCTCCAAACGGATCCAAAGAAGGATAAAGGCCAATATTCTTAATAACCAAGTTTGGGTCGGCTCTGAAATAAACCGGATATGCGTCCGAATGAGGGTTTCCGGTCAATTCCTCGAGTGTATAGATGTGTTCAGGCCGACTCAATTGGTGGTAATATTGCAATGGGAAGTTGTCCGGATTGTCAATGATGCCGGCTTTCCCGATATCTTCACCAACAAGGGCTTCATAGGAAGTCTTGTTCAAACTTAATGAGTTGTATGTATGTTCAATGGTAATGCTATTTAGCCTGAAATAATAATAGATATTCGACTCGTTTTTAGGCGTTGTTATTGTAATGATAAGATTGTCGCCATTCATTCGATAATTCAGACCACTTTTGGAAAATGTGTATTCTTCTTGATTATTGGTATAGTTATAAACTGTATTTACATCCAGCGGGACTGGGGTCGGATTGCTTGCTGTTGAAATAGTGGCAGTCATTTGAACAGGAGTTCCTGGTTCTCCTCCAATGTAACAACGTGCATCAACAGAGATTGATGTGATTGTCCCCCACATCTTAAATGATGATGTAATGGTTACATCTTCCCCATCCTTATTCTGCAGACCTGTGTACCAGATTGAATTATAAGTATTATAGTCTGTGTTGCAGTAAAGTGTTGGGTTACACTTCCATGCAATGGAGGAGTAACTGTCGTCAGCATATATTCCATTATCGTTGCTCCCGCTTCTTTGGTCTGTAAAATCACACGTGAGGATCTCGTTATACTCGGTGGCCGATATGTTTTGTGGCAGGAGTGTTGCTACTATGATGACAGCGAACAGTCTTAATATACCACTTAGGCTTGTTTGATTGATAAGAAGATGTTTCATATTGACAGTTTTTTAGAATCTATTGATAATCATAATGATGTCAGAGATGTCGAGGTTCTTGTCGTCGTTCATGTCGGCAAACGTGGCGTCGAATTCACCAGAGTGCCTGCCCATGATGGCTTTCACCATCTCCACGACGTCCTTGGCGTCTTTCAGGCCGTTGCCGTCCACGTCGCCCATGGCGGCTTTGTTGTCTTCATCAGACATGACGACCTGGTTGTCTTCGTATGTCTCACCCGTGTATTCGCCGCCTGAAGCGATGTTGGTGGGGTTCGATGCCTTCACGGTGGAAGGCTTGATGCTTGTGCCATAGATCTTTGTGCCGGCCAGTGTCTTCTTGCCTCCCTTGTGGATGCCACGGGCCTTGGCTGTCGTCGAGCCGGCATATATATAGACATAGGTGGGCTTTCCCACATTATAGGGTACTACCACTTCGCTCTTTTCAGGCCTTTCAAGCACCAACGGCTCAGCATCGCCGATCTTCACCTTCAGCGCATAGCCGCTCTTTGTCTGGATTGTAATACTGACATCGCCGCGACCGGCAGGCACCATGAAAGTGACTCCCTTCAGGAGTTCGAAGAAATCGGTGGTGCTGGGGATATAGTCCCTTGCCACTATTGCGGCAACTTCGTCGGAGGTGATGCTGTTGATGACGAGGCATTTCTCTTCATCGTCGAAACCGTCGCCGTTGGGGTTCTTGACGTCTTTGAGGGTATAGAGCACGTTATCCACTACCTTGTTGATATCCTCCTGGCTTTCTCCGCCCTCGATTTTCTCGCCGTTGGGCTTGATTTCCTTCGTAGGACTCAGTGGTACGCCGATGACGGCGGTGGCGGTGTTCAACTGCTTGTTATCATAGGAGAGCTCTTCTGGGCTGATGATGACCACGTTCTGCTGGTCGTCAAGTCTCAGTTCGTTGAATCCGCTAATGACGGCTTTGTTGGAACTTGTGTTGTCCAGCGTCATCTTGCCTGGGTTGTTACCGTCGGTGGTGAACGTCAGTGGGGCGTTGCCCGTGCCGGTATAGACGATGCTGCCGACCTTGCTCTCTATCTTGGGTGCTAGAAAGACGACAAATCCTTCGCTGATATTAGTCTCAATGTTCAGGCCGGCGGTACTGCTGACAATCAGGTGTTTGTTGTCGGGGTTATAGGTGAATGATGCTGGCTTCTTCTGATTGGCGTTCCCGTCGCCGAAGACGTCGCTGCAGTTTCTGGCCGTCACCTGTTTGCCCCCAATCCAGAGACCGTATTTCTCAGCGTTGTCAACGACGGTCAGCGTGTATGATGCACTTGCTGCCACATAGTTGGCATTGCCTGCGAATGTGGCGGTAATGGTGGTCTGGCCCTCATCGACGATGGTCACGGCACCCGTGCTCCCGTTCACCGTTGCCACATCGGTCTTCGACGAGGCGTAAGTCACGGTCAGGCCATTCGGGCTTGTCGTAGCTGTCGGAGCCTGGAAGGATACGCCCACCTCTCCATTGTAGGCGGCTTTGGGGAATGATACGGTCGGTGTGGCCTTGTTGATGGTGAAGTTCTTGGTGGCTTCTCCTTTGTATTTCCTTACACCTGTGACAGTAATGGTGGCGGTACCGGCATTGACATTATTAGAATACGCGACGGTGTAATCCGTGTTCTTGGTCAGTGTGGCCTGTCCTAATGTCACTGTCACTGCGGGCTCGATGGCGCTGCCTGTATAGGTATAACTGGTCTGGGCTGGCGTCACGGTGACAGTACTGATGTCTGTCCTGCTCTGGAAGTCGGCAGTCACCTCATAGTCGAACTTCGCGTCGGTCACATCAAAGGTATAGGTGGTCGTACCGCTGGGGTCGGCTGACGCGTTGGTGGCCGTGATGGCAACTGGGGTGTCGTCAATGCCTGGTGTCCTGGTACGGACATTGGCATTGTTGCCGCCGATGAGCCGATAGACCGTGATGTTTGCGGCTGTGATGTAGTTCCCGTTGGCAGGTGTGACGGTCAGCGTGGCCTTCCCGTTGCTGATGGCACCACTCACATCTCCGGTGGATGACGTGGTGCTACTGCCGTTCAACAGTTTTTTGTAAGTGAAGACTCCGTTGGCCCAAACGCTGGTTGTCAGCAGCAATGCTACTGAAGTGATGATGGTTCTTATATCGTTTCTCATATTGCGCATACCTTATTAAATTATTTGATCACGACTTTCTTTCCGTTCCTGATGTAGAGCCCTTTCTTCTTAGGCTTGCTGTTGATCTTCCGGCCGTCTAACGAATACCAGTCGTCGCCTTCCGGTGACTGCATCTCAACGTCGGAGATGGCCGTCTCTTCGTTTCTGCCGTCATGGTTCACCGTCAGGCTCCTGGCTGCAGCGCCGCCTGAGAGCAGGAGGTAGCAGCGGTTGGCGGGAATGGTGCCGGAGATGGTCTTGTAGAACACATCCTTATAGAGCGCATACACAGTGCCTCCCGTGATGCTGCTCACGTCCTTGGCCGTCTTGACACCTGTCAGTTTGTTGGTCTGGTTGATGTCAACGGTTGTCTCGCTGCTCGTACCTTTCTCCACGAGCACTGCCACTCCCTTGGGGATGTAACTGATGCGCTTGGCCGTCAGGCTGCTTCCGTTGACGTCAGTGATGATATAGGCCAGCAGACCCTCGGGCAGAGCGTAGTCGGAGACCTCTGTATAGTAGGTGGCAGAGGTCGCACCGTCCTCGAAGCCGATCATATTAGCCGTGATAGTGGACATGTTGATCTTGAAGGTGGCCGACTTTGTGTGGGCTGTCGAGAAGTTCTTGTTGGTAGAGGTCAGCGTCACCGTAGCCGTACCTACCTCCGTGTTCGATGCGTAGCCGACGGTATATTCGTCAGTGGCTACGGCCTTATTGTTGAATGTCACCGTTGGAACAGGCTCGAGGGCCGAACCTGTATAGGTCTGGTCGGCGATGGCTGCTATCGTGACATTTGCAAGGTCAGCCTGTGAA
>Ga0310690_10003669_pt1 | contig 22738 bp, 22 predicted proteins | sample AusTroGonzalo_MG_2_FD_207661 | JGI IMG/M metagenome (GOLD analysis project Ga0310690, IMG submission 207661) | Bovine rumen microbial communities from tropical cattle in Woodstock, Queensland, Australia - Gonzalo_04 (v2) (version 2) | ecosystem: Host-associated > Mammals > Digestive system >... | reverse complement strand
TCATATATGAATTATCATCAATTGTTAAGGCAATACCAAATTTATCATTACCAATGTAATAATAATCCCATTCCTTAATTCTTAATTTACCAGCTTTAATATCATCGCGGTTATAATCTCTAATTAGAGTTGTAGAATAACCGGCTTCGTTTAAATTACCAAGTTTGTCGAGAAGTTTTCCCGGTGTTAGTTTAGTTTGCATATCTTTCTCCTAAATTTGATACATTAGTTTAACTAGTAAGAAGAAAATTGTTAAGGCAGTAGCATCTACAATTGTTGTTAGCATTGGTGCTGCTACGATTGCTGGGTCAAGGTGTACTTTCTTAGCTAGCATTGGTAGTAGAGATCCAACTAACTTTGCCGCAGTAATAGTAGCAAGCATTGCCCCCGTTACTGATAATACTAACTTAATTGGAACTACTGTATCCTCAACTGGATTGATTAAACCATATTGGATGATAATTCTAAGTGTCATAAAGGCACATAAAATTACGCCAACCATTAAAGCTACTCTAATTTCTTTCCAAGCAACTTTTAAGCAATCCTTTAAAGTAATTTCGTTAGTAGCAAGACCACGAATGATTGTAGTACTAGCTTGACTACCAGCATTTCCACCACTATCCATTAGCATTGGAATAAATACTACTAAGAAAGGTAGTGCCGAAATCGCATTTTCAAAACTATCTAAGATAATACCTGATATGATTGATGTAAACATCAATATCATTAGCCATACAATTCTACTTTTTGCAATCTTAAAAACGCTAGTTTTTAAGTATGGATCTTCAGTAGGTACGATGGCATTCATTTTCATGATATCTTCTGTTGCTTCTTCTGTCATGACGTCGACAATATCGTCGATAGTGATGATACCAACTAAACGCTCTTCGTTATCAAGTACTGGTAAAGCGATTAAGTCGTACTTTGCGAAGTCTTGAGCAACAGCTTCTTGGTCATCTAGTGTATGAGCACTGATGATATCTTTTTCCATAATATCTTTTAATAAATCATCGCTATTAGCTAGTAGCATATCTCTAATAGAAACAACACCTTCCAAGATTCTTGTCTTATCAGTTACATAACATGTATAAATTGTTTCCTTATCTTTGGCTACTTTTCTTAAGTGATTAACAGCTTCACTTACTGTCATATTACTCTTTAAATCTACAAACTCAGATGTCATAACGCTACCAGCTGATGAATCAGGATACTTTAAGAACTGATTGATCAAGTTTCTTGTATCAGGAGTTGCATTCTTTAGCACTCTCTTAACAACTGTAGCTGGCATTTCTTCTAGCATGTCAACGGCATCATCGGTGAACAAATCTTCAATAATGGTACTAATTTCTTTATCAGTGATTGAATTGATAATGTATTCTTGTTCTTCTGAATCTAGGTTAGCAAAGATTTCAGTCGACATATCTTTATCTAGTAATCTAAACACTAATAGTAGGTTAGCGTCTAGTGGAAGTTCGTTCATCACTTCAGCGATATCGATTTCTTCTAAGTTTGCTAATTCTTTTTTAATCTCACGAATTTTCTTTTCTTTAATTAATTCAAGAATTTTTGAAACCATTTCTTCAATTTCCATTTTAACCTCCTTCTTATCTGGCTAAATGAAAATCTATCTTTAGAATTTATTTAGACAGATATATTTAATTTTTAATGTTTCAAAATAACACGATCCATACCCGTCCATATAAATTCCTCCTTCTTTATAAATGTAATATTGACGATAATACGATATAAACTACGTATGTTGCAAATAATGCAAAGCCTTGAATGCGGCTAAACTTGCCTCTAATAATTGTTGGCACAACAGCGATTGCAACTAAACCTAAAGCAAATGCCATATCTAAATATAATACGTTATTATTTACAGGTAATCCTGCACCAAAGATAAATGAGCATACTGGTAAGATTAATGCCATATCTATTAAGTTAGCACCAAAGATATTACCAACTGATAAATCAGATTGCTTCTTGACAAGCGCACTAATTGTAGTGACAAGTTCTGGAAGCGATGTACCAATTGCTACCATCGTTAAAGCGATGATCTTAGTAGGCACTTTTAACATAACCGCAATTTGGGTTCCTTTATCAACTAATAGTCTTGCACCGATTACAATGCCGGCAGCTCCTAAAATAAACATGATGATATTAGCAAGAATTTCATGCTTAGCTGCAAACTTCTTTAAAATACCTTTTGCTTCAATTATTTCTTCTTCGACTTGTTGTTCTTCAATATCATCTTCGGTTGGAAGATTCATTTGCTTCTTCGCACTAATTGTGTTCTCCACAAAGAATATAACTAGCATTAGCAAAACAAATATTGAACCAATCGGAGTAAGTTCTCCTTTTAAACTTGCTAAAAACAAAATAACGATTGTAGCAATTAATAATACTGGCTTTACCCAAAATTCTTTTCTCTTAATGACAGCTGGCATAAAGATTAGTGATATTGCCATAATCAAACCACTATTAGCATTAACGGAGCCAATCGCATTTCCGATTGCCATATCAACGCTTTCTAAGGCTGCTACTTCATCACCACTTACAAGCAAGCCATGCCCTTCTACTGCCGCGATAATTGATACAATTAGTTCAGGTAATGTTGTAGCAATAGATACAATGGTTGCTCCAATTATAAATTTAGGGATGCCTGATTTTTCTGCGATCCAGCTTGCTGCATCTACAAACCAGTCTCCACCTTTTATTATTAATAACAAACCAATGATAAATAAAATAATAATCATTGGTGTTGTATCAAAAAATCCTGTTAAAAACATTATTCATATTCCTTTCTAATCGCTTCAAATACAACTTCTGCTTTGTCTCTGATGATTAAATCTGCATATCTATCATATGGTGTTTCACTCATCGTAATGATGACAAACTTGTGGCCACCAAAATAACTAACTAGGCTTGCAGCCGGGTTAACTACTAAGCTAGTTCCAACTACGATTAAAGTATCAGCGTTTCTAATGCGGTCTACTGATCTACGCAAGCAATCATAATCTAAGCCTTCTTCGTATAAAACAACTTCTGGTTTAATGATGCCACCGCATTCACATCTTGGTACACCATCACTATTAACGATTTTTTCTAAGCCAAAAGACTTTCCGCACTTTAAACATTTATTCTTTAAAATAGTACCGTGTAATTCTAAAACATCGCTTGATCCACCCATTTGGTGAAGACCATCAATGTTTTGCGTTACTACACCTAACGATTTACCACATCTTTCTAAAAGCGCCATCGTTTTATGAATTACATTAGGTTTAGCTTTCTCATAAACCATTTTATCGCGATAAAAGCGATAAAACTCATCAGGGTACCTTTCAAAAAAAGAATGACTAATAATCGTCTCGGGATTTAAGTCACCATATTTTGTAGAATAAAGACCATTAGCACTTCTGAAATCAGGAATACCCGATGGTACACTTACACCTGCACCTGTCATAAAAACAATGCGTTTAGAATCTTTAATAATTTCTAAAAGTTCGCTAATCTTTTTATCCATATTATAACTCCATACTATAAAAACATTATAACAAAAAAGCGTATAAATAACAATCTACTTTATACGCTTTTTTGTCTATTTACTTTTATACATTATGACTTTTTTATTAGTCCTTACAACACCTTTATTTTCTAATTCATTTGATAAACATAAGTTATCGAATCGATTTAGAGTATGCGATTGGATTTGATATTTAAAATCCACAATCGTAATTATTGTATTATCTTCTAAAGCAAAGAATGAAAAATATTTGTACCCATCATTTACAAATTCTTTTTCTCCGTAGAAAGTAGTAATGTAGTTAGTTGCATTAACTACTTCAATTGGATACTTTTCTTCTTTACATAAAGCATTAATAATACCGTGGTAGTGATCAAGTCTTCCGCCAGTTGCATTATAGATGATGATTTTAGTTACATCATATAATGTATGGACTTGATCTAGTACCATATCTAAATCTGATTTATCTTTGTCTTTTCTTAGAACTAATATATGTTTAGTATATTTTCTTGCTTCTTCGAGTGGGAAACTATCAAAGTCACCCATCGCTAAATCAATATCTACATTATTATCAATTAATACTTTACAGCCACCATCGACACCAATGATGAATTCATTGTCATCATGGCTATATAGCTTAGAAAATGAATCTTCTCCGTTACATACTATTTTAATTATCATTTTCTATTTCCTCGATTAATGCTTTTCTATTGTTTGATGAGAAGATATATGATCCAGCTACTAAAATATCGACTCCTGCTTCTATACACTGTTTTGCTGTTTCTTTATTGATACCACCATCTACTTCAATTAAGTAGTTGTAGCCTTTTTGTTTTCTTTTATCAGCTAAGTATTTAATTTTATCTAAAGCGCTAGGAATAAATGCTTGGCCACCAAAGCCTGGTTCTACACTCATAATTAATACTAAGTCAACTTTATCAAGTAAATCATCTAAGACATTAATATCAGTTAATGGCTTAATTGATATACCTACTTTAACGCCTAACTCTCTAATAGCATCAATTGCCGGTTCTGCAAACTTTACTGCTTCATAGTGGAAAGTAATAATATCTGCTCCCGCCTTTACAAAATCAGGTGCATATTTAACTGGATCAGCAATCATCAAATGCACATCCATAACCATATTATTAATTTCTTTTTTGAAGTTTTTCATGACAAGTGGTCCTATGGTAATGTTTGGAACAAACTTACCATCCATTACATCAATATGTAAATACTTGGCATTATCAACACTTTTAATTTCCTCAATTAAGTTATTAAAGTTAGCTGACAAAATTGATGGTGCAACTTTAGCCATATATTCCTCCTATTTCTTTTTATAAATAATTTTTTGTTTTGCTTCTTTTATTTCTTTTAAGAATAATAAGTAATTATCATATCTACTCTTTAGGATATGACCATTATCTACTTCCTCTTTAATTTTACACCCTGGTTCTGCTAAATGGTAGCATGGATTATATTTACACCTAAGTTTAAAGAACTCTTTAAACGTTTGTGATAAGGTAGCTTCATCCATTTCTAAGTCTAAGGCCCCAAAGCCTGGCGTATCTGCTAAATAGCCACTACCTATTCTATATAATTCCGTATGTCTTGTAGTATGCTTACCTCTACCTAGCGCATTACTAATCTCACCTGTTTTTAAGTTAATCCCTAAATCAAGATTATTGATTAAATTGCTTTTACCAACGCCACTCTGTCCTGCTAGTACGCATATACAATCATTGAATTCTTGTTTTAGCTGGATAACTTCCGTTGGTGTAGTATATACTTTATAACCAATACTTTTATAATATTCGATTATTTCTTTATAATCATCGATATTTACTAAATCGGCTTTACTAAATACCAATACAATTGGGATATCGCTATATTCTACTTGGCAAATTAATCGGTCTAATAAGTTTAAGTTTAAATCAGGTTCCGTTAAAGAAGTTACAATTATTACTTTATCGATATTAGCAACTACTGGTCTAACTAATTCATTCTTTCTTTTTTTAATATCCTTGATTACCCAAGCCCCATCTACATAATCAATTATGCATTTATCACCAACACGTGGTGTTATTTTTTTATATCTAAATAACCCAATTGGCTTACAAGTGTATTCAGCCCCATCAGCTTCCACTACATATTCGCCACTAATAGATTTAATAATTAATCCTAGCCTATCCATTTAAGCGACCTTCTTTAATACGCAACTGTCCACAAGCAGCATCAATATCGCTACCATGTTCTTTTCTTAAAGTGGCATTAACGCCTAGTTTTAATAAGCCATCTTTAAAAGCATTTGCTTTAGCTAGTGGAGTAGGTTTAAACTTACCATCAGTTTCATTTAGTGGGATTAAGTTAACATAGCTAGTTACTTCTTTGGTAATAGATGCTAATTCTTCCATACACTTTTTAGTATCATTAATACCATCTAGTAAAATATATTCAAAAGTTACTCTTCTACTAGTTTTATCAAAATAATACTTTAGTGCTTCAATTAATACTTCTAGTGGATATGCTTTATTAACTGGCATAAACTGACATCTTAAATCATTATTTGGAAAATGTAGACTAATTGCTAAGTTTACTTGCAAATCAAAATTAGCAAATTCATAAATCTTAGGCACTATTCCGCAAGTCGATACTGTAATATGTCTTGATCCAATCTCTAACCCTTTAGCATCATTAATAATTCTAACAAAATCTAAAACATTATCATAATTTTCAAATGGTTCCCCAATTCCCATAATAACTACATGACTTAATCTTTCCTCATCTTTTTCTAAGTCACTAGCTACCATTAGTATTTCACTAACCATTTCATCTACTTCTAAGTTTCTTACTTTGCCAAATTTACCACTAGCACAAAACTTACAGCCCATTGCGCATCCTACTTGACTAGATACACATACGCTATTACCGTAATCATGCTTCATCAATACCGCTTCCACATGATTACCATCACTTAATTCGAATAAGAATTTTTTAGTTCCATCGCGTGATACTTGTTTTTTAACTAATTTTATTAAATCAATACTAAATGTTTGTTTTAAAATCTCAATTGATGCTTTAGAAATATTACTCATCTGGTCAAACGAACTAACCCCTTTTTTATAAAGCCATTCAAAAATTTGGGTTGCACGGAAAGGCTTTTCCCCAACCTCTTTTAATTTATCTTCTAGCTTTAATCTAGTTAATCCGTAAATGTTCATAATACCTCTAATAATTTCTTCTTAATTTACAAATATAAAATCCATCAGTTCCATATTCATATGGTAAATAGGTAGCTTCTTCTAACACTTCATAGTTAGGATGGTTTGCAATAAAGCGTGCTACTTGTCTTTCATTTTCATCTTTATTAAATGTACAAGTACTAATAACCATTTCCCCATTTACTTTTAATAAATCATGGATTGATTCTAATATTTCAGCTTGTAGGCTAATAATATCTTCAATTGAAGATAAAGTAATATTATATCTAATATCAACTTTATGACCCATTACGCCAAGTCCTGAGCAAGGTAAGTCTGCTAAGATGTAATCAAATGATTTAGCTTTCACATAATCTTTTAAACGTCTAGCATCAATTTGTTGGCAAGAAGCACTAGTTACCCCTAACCTATTAAAGTTAGATTGCATTAGTTTTATTTTGTGCGGATAAATATCGCACGCATAAATAGTACCACTGTTTTCCATAATGCTAGCCAGGTGAGCAGTTTTGCTGCCTGGTGCTGCACATAAATCTAAAACGATTGATTCTTTTTTAGGATTGAGCGCTTCTGCTACTTTTTGACTAGCTAAATCTTGAATAGTTACTTTACCACTAGTAAAGATCTTATCTCTAATAATTGTATCTTCAATTACAATCCCGTTATCTACAAACTTTGATTCAGCGTAGCCGATTCCTTTTTCATCTAAATAATTAAAGATTTCTTCTTTAGTTGCTTTAAGTGTATTTACCCTAATAGCCATCGCTTTAGGGTTATCGTTATACATAAATACTTTTTCTAAAGTTGCCTCATCATAATCTTTCAAAAGATATGCTACTAACCATTCTGGATATGAATATTTAATGCTTAAGTATTCCATTCCTTTTAGGTCTTCAATATTAGGCTTTTCATTTCTTTGGAATGCTCTTAAAACTCCATTGACAAAAGATCCAAAGCTTCTATCTCTAACGGAAGCCATATCGACGGCCTCATTAACCACTGCATAATCAGGGATATCTAAATATACAAGTTGATAGATACTCATTAAAAGTAAGCAGTATACCCAAGTTTTAGTTTTCTTTCTTAAATATGGTTTTAGATAATATTCTAAAGTGATCTTCTTTTCCACAGTCCCAAGTACTAATCTCGTAAATAGTGCTCTATCTACTTCATTTAACTCATACTTTTTCAAAGTATCATTAATTACAATGTTTGAATAGCCGCCATCATATAATATCTTTACAATCGCATCTAGCGCTAATTTTCTAACGTTCATAACCAAGTTCTCCTAAAAACTTAATTAAGTCGTTACCTTCGATATATGAATCACCAATATTACCATGGTTTGATCCATCATCTGGTCCTACTAAATTATGAAAATCAGATCCGCCAGTAATAAATCTAATTTGATATTTACCAGCTAGGTCACGATATTTTTGAATATCTTCATGGAAATGTGGATAGATGGCTTCGACTCCATCAAAACCCATTTTGATAACTTCCATCATGTTTTCCGTTTTGTATAACATCGGGTGGGCAAGTACTGCTAAACCCCCAGCATCTTTAATTAATTTAATACCCTCTTCGGTACTAATCTTTAAAGATGGAATATAAGCTTTACAGCCATGACCAATAAAGTTTTTAAAAACATAAGATTTAGTATATTTACCATTTGTTTGTTTTACAATTTCGCGGCCTATTGTGCCTCTTGTAATTGAATTGGCTTCAAAAACAAATTTATTATCTAATTTAATTCCAAAATGTTTATCAAGTAAACTTAATATTTCTAACGCTCTATTTAGTCTTCTTTCTTTAAATTCTTCTAGTTTATCCACAAACCATTTTGGAGGTCTAGATTTAAAATAGCCAAGAACATGGATTGATTCACCGTTATGTAGAGTACTAAGTTCTATGCCATAAATAGTTTTAATTGAATGGCGAAACTCCGTAGTATCTGTAAATGTATCATGATCAGTTATAGCAATCATATCAAGATTTGCTTTTACAGCCATATCTACTACTTCACTGATAGTATAGACACCATCAGAATAAATTGTATGCATATGTAAATCTGCTCTCATTTTATTACCTTCTGTATATCTATTATAATTATAAAAGAAAAGTAATCATTTTGCGAGTGAAATATAAAAGAAATAAGCTACATGGTAGCTTATTTCTTAGTTATTATCATCAATTAATTTAATATCTTCTTTATCTAAATTAAAATCTAAATCAAAGTTTTCTTTTAAGTGATCATAACTTGATGCTTTAGGTAAAACAACTAAGTCTTTAGCTAGTAAGTACTTTAAGCATATTTGACTAAATGATTTATTGTTTTTAGTAGCTACCTCTTGAATTAGTTTATTGTCTTTTGCTTTACCATGCGAAAGTGGTGAATATGCTTCAAAAGCAATATCATGCTCTTTACAATAATTTACAAGTTCAAATGGTACTTGAGTTGGACACGCATATACTTGATTAACCATTGGTTTAATCTTACAGTTATTAAAGATATTTTCTAAATCACTAATTTGGAAATTAGAAACACCAATTGATCTAGCTTTACCTTCACTATATGCTTCTTCTAATGCTTTCCATACTTCTACGTTTTCTTTGAAATAGTTATATCTACCTGATCCATATTCATCCCATGGAACTGGGCAGTGGATTAACAATAAATCTACATAATCCATATCAAGTTTTTTCAAAGATTCTTCAATTGATTCTTTAGCTTTTTTATAATCTTTAATTTCTGCTGCTACTTTAGTAGTTACAAAAATATCTTCTCTTTTGATGCCAGCAACTTTTATCCCTTTACCAACACCTTCTTCATTTTCATAAGCTTGCGCAGTATCGATATGACGGTATCCAATTGCTATTGCATTTTTAACTACTTCGCTTACTTTACTATTTTCGATTAGCCAAGTTCCAAGTCCAACACTTGGCAGATTTACGTCATTACTTAATTTCATCTAGTCTTCCTCCTCATAATAGTATGAATAATCAATGCCTTTTAGGAATAATTCTCTATTATTTATATCATCTGTTAAAGCATTATTAAGCAGTTTAAAAATAGGATTTGGGTCTGTTGGGCTAGTTACCATAGCTTCTAAGTAGTCTTTCTTTTCAATCTTTGACCAATCAATGCAATTACCAATTCTCTCTTTTAAAAGCAAATCTAGCCAAATTCTAGTAGCCCTTCCATTGCCTTCCATAAATGGATGAGCGATATTCATTTCGACATACTTATCCACTATTTCATCAAAGGTGTTATCAGGCATTTTATCAATGTCTTTTAAAACTTGCGGCAAGAAATCGCCGTTCGCAAATATAAATCCACCTTTTGAGATAGTTTTAGTTCTAATTCTTCCTGCAAATCCATATAGACCTTCAAATAAATAAGCATGGATTTGCTGGAGCAGTTTGGTTTTGCCGACTAAAGATAGATCTAACACATCTGATTCAAATAAAGCATGCGCCTTTCTTTTACTTTGCTCATCAACTGGATCAAGCGATCCATCAAGCCATTTTTCGAATTCTAAATTATTCTTACTTCTTAGAATTCTCCCGAGTTTTTTGATTCCAGATTCATCAATGACATCATTGAGGTATTTCTTACCATCATCAGAAAAGATCTTCAGTTGTTTACAAAACGTATTCAACTCAGGATTTCTTCTCTTGATAGCACTCCAATAAATTCTTGGATTATTAGAATCTGTCAATGCAAAAACAACATCCGTAGCTGAATACCACCACTTGGATAAATCATCGTCCCAAACGGCACGAATTGGCTTATTTAAAAAATATCTTATTGAGTGCTTTATCATACTAATATGATAACATATTATATTTCAGTTGTCTACAATTTGTATACAACTGAATCAAAAAAAGAAAAAGGACTGACACATTGTATCAATCCTATTTAACTAAGTTGGTGACGCATACGGGGTTCGAACCCGTGAATGTAAGCTTGAGAGGCTTATGTGTTAAACCGCTTCACCAATGCGCCGCGTGTATCCATTATATCATTATGGATACATTTTTTCAATTCACTATCTAAAAAGCATACTTATTAGATAAATGGCTGCTAAGTGTAATGGATAAAAGAAATAAAAGAAATATTTGATTTTCCATTTACCTCTTTTGCCATTATACATAAGTAGTAGGGGAATGACAAATAATGAGAATAATACATACACATTATTAGTCATAATCGTCCTCGCTACAAACAACCCAATTAACAATATACAATCCACATAAATCCACCAACTATGTTTATTTAAGTATTTTTTAACTGCATATAAAATAACTGGTACGATGATGCCATAATATCCAAAATTAGCATCAAATATTAAGCTATAATAAACTAATACATTCAATCCAAATAATAATGCTAAAAAGGTTACAATTGATATAGCGGACAATATCTTCTTCTTATTTCTAATAGCTTTATCAATATCATCTAATAAATATATTAAGATAATTGAAATACTAAATACGATAAAGATTGATAAATCAATCATTTCTAAAAAGACATATTCAAATAATTGAATAGCAACGCCTAGCATTGCTATGACAATTAAGTGCTTAATTTTATCTTTAGTGTAATAACATCCTTCTGCTAAACAAAAAGCAAACAAAGGATATGCCAGTCTACCTACTGCTCTAAGCCACATAACTTCTGGAAACATTATTACCCCAATATGGTCAAAGACCATCGATATACATGCGATGATCTTTAAAGCATTGTTTGTTAATATTTTAAATCTATCCATATTAACATCTACTTGCCTTCTTTGTAATGTTAGCAATACGCTTTGCTAAGTTTGCTGATTGATAATCTTCATCTAAGCGCCATTTCCAGTTACCTGTTGTCTTAGATGGGGTATTAATTCTAGCATCTAATCCTAAATGCAAATAATCTTGCATTTGAATAATAACCGTATTAGCAACTGAAGTTTGAATCATACTAATTAGTTTATCAACTAAATCATCGCTACTAGTTGGGGCTATAAGATTATTAACCACGCCTTTTTCTTTTTTAGTCAATGTTTCATACCACCCAATAACTGGGGCATTATCATGAGTACCAATGTAAGCTACGATGTTTTCTTTATAGTTGACTGGTAAATGTTCGTTATCTTTTTTACCATCAAAACCAAACTCGATTACTTTCATGCCTGGAAACTTCGTTTTAGCTACTAGTTTATAAACACTTTCGGTTAAGTAACCTAAGTCTTCAGCGATAAATTCTTTATCGCCTAAGCTTTTCTTAATCGCTTTAAAGATGGCATAGTTTGGTCCCTTTACCCATTTACCGTCTTTAGCCGTATCATCGCTAGCTGGTATTGCCCAGTAAGCTTCAAAGCCTCTAAAGTGATCAAGTCTTACGATATCATATAGTTCAAAAGCACGCTTGCATCTAGCAATCCACCAACTATAACCATCGCTTTTCATCAGTTTATAGTTATATAAAGGATTTCCCCAAAGCTGGCCATCATCGCTAAAGGCATCAGGAGGGCAACCTGCCACTTTAGTTGGTTTTAAGTTTTTATCAAGTTTAAACATGTTAGGGCTTGCCCAAACATCAGCGCTATCATAAGCTACATAAATTGGTAAGTCACCAATTATTTTAATACCCGCTTTATTAGCGTATTGTTTTAAGCTATTCCACTGTTTCGAAAACTCATATTGGAGAAAATAATAAAAACCAAGTTGTTCTTCATTAAATTCTTTTAATGTTTCTTCATTATAATATTTATATTTATCTTCCCATACATCAAAACTAGCACCATTAAATTTATCTTTTAGATACATAAACAATGCATAATCATGTAACCATTTATAATTATTATTAACAAAACTAGAATAATCTAGTGGTGCCATCTTTAAAAAGTTATCATATGCTTTCTTTAAAATTGCACTTCTAACTTTATATAAATTATCATAATCAATAAACTTAGTATTTTTACTAGCCTTAACATAATCTTTTGCTCGCAAAAGATTATCTTCTGCTAACATATCTAAATCAATGAAATATGGGTTACCCGCAAAACTTGCTGGTGAAGAATAAGGTGAGTCACCAAAAGAAGTTGGACAAATCGGTAATATTTGCCAATATGTTTGATGCGCTTCTTTTAAGAAATCTACAAAATCATAAGCTGCTTTGCCAAAGCTTCCAATTCCGTAAGGACTCGGAAGACAGCTTATCGGTAGTAATATTCCCGCTCTCCTCTTCTCTAACATATCATCACCTCAGTTTATAATCCTAAATAATTAGAACCATTACCTTCTTTTAAATTCTTATAACGATAGAATAGATGCATGTATTTTATACCTGCATACTTTTTATCTTTATCAATGAATTGATACTTTTTCCCATCCACATAAAAGCCTACTTTACATCTACCTAAATTAGTGCATGATGTAATATCATCAAACTTAAATTCTAAATCACCAAATACGAATCGATCAAAGTATGCCTCTACATCGCCACTATAGATCTTTTTCTTACCAACTCTTACTCTATTTTCTTTTAGAATAATATTTTTAGTGACATAAACTGGTTTATCTCCATATGTTTCAAAATCGAAGTTATTAATGTAGTCACACTGGAAATCATACCAATCTTTAATATATTTAAATTTTGATTCAAAGCCAACTCCACTAATTGTTAAGTCTTCATTGTAATGGTAAGTCTTACCACACTTCGTGCATTTAAATTCATTACCATTTGATACAAATTCTGCTAGACCACAATCAGGGCAAATATATAATAATCTTTCTAAATATTCTGCTCTTCTTTTACCGCTAAATAGTCTACCAATTTGTGTATCATCCACATATAATTCTTCTTTTACGATATTATATATTTCTTCATCGCTTAAATCTTGATATTCTTCTACTTCAATTATCCTTTTAAGTTTACCCGTATAGCTACCTTTTGCTTCTTTTTGGGCCCATCTAGGCATTACTCCATAGCCACCTTCTAAGTTATAAATAATAACTGGTACTTTTAAAAACCTTATTAGTTTTGCTATTGCGGGGTCAATGTATTCCGTTCTACCACTATATGTTCTATTGCCTTCCGGAAAGATAGCAATAACTCCACCTTCGTTTACTACTTGTTTCATCGCTCTAATCGCGCTAGTATCTCTTAGCGATTTACTCTTAGGAATTGGGGCAAAGACAAATTCTAAAGCTTTGGAATATCTTTCGGAGAATAAATCATCGCTAGCTACAAAATAAAGGGGGCGATTAAATGACATATAAAGGGGTACCATATCCCATGCTGTTTGGTGGTTACACAAAACTAGGTATGGTTTATTTTTATCCAACTTTACAAAGTCGCCTTTAAAATGAATCTTAGAATTGATAATCCACCAAATCGGTGTTCCTAAGATGCGCACTGGTTCATGGCGGCCTCTTACCCATTTTTTCTTTTTACTCATAAAACTTATTCAACACTTTCAAAAAATTTTAAAACTAATGCTTTGTATTCTTCTTTATTTTTAATGAAGCAAGTAGCATGTGTTGCTCCTTCAAAAATCTTTAATTCTTTTTTAGTCGTACATGCTTCATAATTTTTAACGGAATGTTCCATTGGTACAAAGTTATCTTTATCCCCATGGATAAATAGCGTTGGCACTTTCGCGTGGTTTAAAGAATCAACGCTTGATGTCTTGATGTTATAATGACATACCATTAAACATATTAACCAAATTAATTGTTTAGTTAATAATATACTCAAATGTCTTTTCTTAGCTAAATAATCAATTTCTTCATATCCACTAGTAAATCCACAATCTGCACAAATCGCTTTAACGCTTGAAGGTAGTTCCATACCATTTAGCTGAAGCAATGTGTTTGCACCCATTGATACACCGTGTAAGTAAATATCACAGTTTCCTTGGTGCATCTCATCAATCTTTTGAACCCACTTAAACATATTTTTAGAATCTAGAACGCCAAATCCTAGGAATTTTCCTTCGCTATGGCCATGGGCTTGATGATCAACTACTAGTACGTCATAACCATTCTCTAGATAATAAGGCCCAACAACTGCCATATCCACGATTCCGCAAGATTTCCAGCCGTGGCAAAAGATTAATACTTTTGGATGGCTATTATCATTAGCTTCACTTTTAATATACCAGCCAGCTAGCTTTAATCCTCTATCACTTGTTATTTCTAAATAGTCTGTCTTCTTATCCTTTAAATAATCTTTTAGATCATATTGGGCTTGAACCATCATCTTAACATCTGGGAATAGTTCGCTATTTTCTGGCTCGACGATATTAAAGTCAAGCAATTCTTTCGATTCTTTAAAACTATTTTTTTCTCTTTTAAGCATTAAATTAAAAAAGAAAATAGCAACACCTATACAAAAGATAAAGTAAAGCCCTACTAAACTAGCGATTATAATGATTGATAATTTTAAACCGAGTGCCATTAAGAACATAATTTTTACCTCTTAAACATTATATCAAATTATTAACAAAAATGTTATGAATTATACAAATTCATAACATTTTTAATAAATCTTTAATTTTCTAAAACTTCAACGCCACCTTCGACTCTTCTAGTGATATTTACTAGCCATGTCTTTTTAGAAACAAAGATGTTAGCCATAAAGATCTTAATAAAGTCCGCGATATGGGTTAAGGCGTATACGGCTACTAGCGTAATACCAAGTTTTGATGCATTCATACCAAAGATAACAGCGATTGGTACTGAAATTGCATATGTTGGTACTTGGTCTAAGATAAATGCTTTTACCGCGTCTCCGCCAGCTCTTAAGATAAAGAAGCAAACTGAGTTATAACAATATATCGCCATACAAATCGATGTTACTCTTAAAATACTCATCAGTAGTGGATATACTTCTTCGCTTGGATTAAAGAGTTTAGCAATTAGTGGAGCAAGGGTAATCATTAATACCCCAACAATTAATCCCATCATTATCGCTAAGCCTTTAAAATAAAAAGAATATTCTAATGCTTTATCTAACTCGTCATTACCTAGTGCAGAACCAATTATAATACCTGTTCCATTACCTAGACCTGCAAATACGATAAAGAATAGTTCAGATATATTTTGAGCATACGCATAAGCGTTATACCATGTATCATTTTTGTATGTACAATACCTTGCAAGTAGCACTGCCCCAATTGAGAATAATAATTCATTAAATACTAGCGGTATTACTCTTTTAATATATTCTCTAATTAAAGCTGATGATACTCTAATCTTCTTAAAGCAACCATAAAACCATGATTTCTTTTCAAATAAAATCAAGATGATATATCCAGCAAGTTCAGCAATTCGAGATAAGTCAGTTGCAATGGCAGCACCTTTTGCACCCATTGGGTTAAATCCTAAATGGCCAAAAATCATACACCAGTTAAAGAATACATTCACAACAATGCCAATGATAGCATTAATTAATGCTACTTTAGGTCTACCGACACATCTAAAGGCGGTAGCTAGCGTCATCATGACCGCCGATATTACTACTCCATACCTAATATATTTTAGGTATTCATATCCATATGCTCTAATCTCTTCTGATTGGACAAATAAATTAACTACTTGCTTACCAAATAAAGATATTGCTCCAAAACATAGAAAGCCAAAGATGAGCGATACGAATAAGCCTAAGCGGACTGATTCGTTAATTTTATCTTTATTTTTAGCGCCAAAGTATTGCGCGATAAATATCGAAATACAGGCCGCTAGGCCAATAAAGATAAAGTTACAAACAAATATAAACCTATTGGCTGCATTAACACCATTATATGCGTTAGCATTTCCTCCATAACTATTTATCATTACGTTATCAACGTAACCTGCTAAGTTCATCAGGAGCTGTTGAAGCATGATGGGTAAGATAATGATAAACACTTGTTTATAGAAGATTTTTGATCCAATATATTTCTTAAAAAACTTCTTCATTATAAATCTTTAATTTTATTAACCTTTCTATCATATGTAAGTAGCCCGTTAGCTTCTTCTTCCACGTCACTAAGTTGGGTATAAACATACCCACTTATTTTATCTAGTAGTGGTGCTACTTGTTCATCAAATAAATATTTATAAGCTTTTTTATAATCTTCAATAGTTTTATAAGCGTGGTAAGCTGTATGATTACCGCTACGGTAAACATGGCCTTCAACGCTATATACATAAGCCCCAAACTCTGATATCACAATCGGACGGCTCGATTCTTTTACCTCTAATCTTCTTAAGTAGATATGATATGAATCTACATCCGACTTAGTTTGCCAAAACCAACCTGATGTAGCATCAACGATACGCGTAGAATCGATTTTCTTAAATGCATCATATGCTTTATCGGCTTCAAATTGGCCCCAGCCTTCATTAAAGATTGTATAGTAAACAATTGATGGATGATTATATAAATATTTAGCTTCTTTTTCCATCGTCTTTAAAAAGTTAGCTCTACTTACTTTATCTTTATGTAAGTTATGGTCACTTCTAGATTGTAGCCTTAAGGTAGGTAACAATGTATCCCTTAAAAATGAGATACTAGAATTATTGATGCAATCTTGCATCACATACATTCCTAACTTATCGCATAAATAATAAAAGTAAGGTGATTCAATCTTAATATGTTTTCTTAAAGCGTTGTAGCCAAGTTCTTTCATAGCTAAAATATCTTTTTTATAACAATCATAACTAGCAACTGTATAAATACCATCAGGATAATATCCTTGATCTAGTACTGCTTTAAGCATGACAGGCGTGCCATTTATACATATTTTTTTATCTTTAATGCTTACTTCTCTAAACCCAAAATAAGAATACATTTTCTCACTAGTCTCTAATACTAACTGATAAAGATTAGGATTATCTACATCCCAAAGTCTTGGGTTATCAATTTTAAAGCTAAAATTATTATCTTTACTTTTACCGCTAGCTACTACTTTACCGTTAAATAATACTTCATATTTAATCGCTTTAGCACTTGTTAATGCTATGATATTTACATTACCATCATTAGTTGTATCAATCTTAAATGAAGCAATATAATCATCATTTACACTTTCTAAATATGCTCCATGCATAATACCGCTGCATGGGGTATAAAAGATACCCCCTGGGTTAGCTGATTGTTTACCATAAGGTAGCCTTAAATCTAGCTCATCCTTAATAACTACTATTAAATCAATGTTTTTATTTTTATCAATAAATGGAGCAATATCAACTATTATTGGTAGGTAAGGATTGATAAATTTACCAACAACTTTTTTATTGACATAAATGGTTGCTTCTTGATCAATCATTATAAAGTTTAATAATAATTTATCTTTTAATTTAAATCCTTTTAAATCAATAACCTTATGATAAATTAAATATTCACCCTTTTGTAGTTTTCTCTTAACATTTGATAAAGATGATTCTACTGGATATGGTACTCTAATCTTACCTTCATATTCTAAATTATCGATAAAATCTTTATCGCTAATTACATAATCCCACAAACCATTTAGATTTAAAAAGCTATCACGTCTAGCTTGGGGGTTAGGATGCTCTAAAAGAGTAGCATCATCTTTATTTAATAATTCACCTTCAATTGTAAATAAATTGTTTACTTCTCCTTTAGCCATATATTCCTCCTAAAAATCTTTGCTTAAATCTAGCTTATTTAATTCTTCTGATTCTATATTAATTATATCATTAAAATCAATGATTTGAGAAACAATTGTGATTTTATGATAAACTTGATCAATGTTTGCAACCATTCCTTCAATCTCAATATAACCATAATCTTTATAGGATTTAATTTTAACTAACATTCCTCTTTTAAGCATATTGAGCTTATCTGAGATAATAGCTGCTTCTTCATCAGCTAATACTTTCTTTTTGGCTTTAATGATTTCTTGTTTTCTTACTAAATCATAATAGCCCCTAAGGGAATTAAATGGTAAAAACTGTCTAGCACGGTTAGGGTTACTCTTTTTCTCCACTATTGTGCCCTCCAATTAAAGTATTTCTTTTTTTCGTAGTTGCTTTTGGTGCTAAATCCATCGCTTTTAAAATTGAGTTTTTACCATATTTATTTTTAATATCAATAATTGCCTTCTGCATTCTCTTTTCTTTATCTAAAGCTACTTCATCAGTAAATAGATCAATTGAAGCATATTCTTCACTTACCACTCCACCTAAGCCAATCCCAATCCTACGGATTGGATAATTATCTTTGGTAGTCCTTTTAAATAAGTTAATAAAGGCTTCCATGATTTCACTTCTAGATGCTGTAGCTCCACTTAACTTACTAGATCCACCAGTTCCTTTTGTTACATCTTTAGAATAGCCTACGCCTAGGCTAATAGAACTTGCCACTAACCCTTTTTCCACAAGCTCTAGTACTAAATTATCAACCATTTCTTTTAATACTAGTAACGCTTCTTCATACTTATAATCTTCAAATAGAATTTGTGAAGTAGATAAAGAATTAGATTTTGATTTATAATTATGAATCTCTTCAATCGTGCAAGGCTCAACGCCATTTGCATGATCGATTAAGAATTCGGCGTTAACGCCAAATTCTTTATATAATACTTCTTCATCCATTTGCGTAACGCCATATAAATCGTATACACCATATTTAGCTAGTCTATTTGCAGTGCCTCTACTAATATTCCAAATATCAGTGATGGGCCTGTGGTGCCAAATTGTAGTTTTAAATATTTCTTCATCAAGATAACCAATATAATCTTTACTATGTTTAGCAGTAATATCTAGGGCAATCTTTGCTAAAAAAAGATTAGTACCAATCCCCGCGGTAGCTGTAATATTCGTCGTTTTGTAGACATCAGCTATTATCTTTTTCGCAAGACTAGCTGCATCCATTTGGTATAAATCTAAATATTTAGTTACATCTAAAAAGCATTCATCAATTGAATATACATGAATATCATCTTTAGATACATATTTTAAATAGATACCATAGATCTCAGCTGATATTTCCATATACTTTTTCATCTGCGGTAAAGCCGTTATATATTTAACGTTTTTAGGTATCTCAAATATTCTACACCTATTATGAATACCTAACTCTTTCATCGGAGGAGTAATCGCTAAACATATTGCGCCATTGCCCCTCGATGGGTCTGCTACAACTAAATTAGTTTTAAGCGGATCAAGCCCTCTTAAAACACATTCTACTGAAGCATAAAAACTTTTTAAATCAATGCACAAATATGCTTTTTCCATTTTCTCCTCCTTATAAATTTAGAATTGTGGGTTTTCAAGTAAATCTTCTATCTCACACCCTAGTACTCTTGATAATTTATAAATAGTTTGCGCTTGCGCTTTATCGATATCATTAACACGTTGCTCATACAATTGAATCGATCTTTTTGTAACACCTGATATTTCAGCTAGTTTTCTTTGTGATACGCCTCTAGCTTCACGAATCATTTTAAGTTTTGTATCTAGAACTACACTTTTATATCTATTTTCCAACTCTTCTACAAATAACACTAAATCAATTTCATGGTATGGATTGTACATTTCAATTATCATTGATAGAGGTATTCGCATAAATATATCTTTGAAAGATCTGGCGGTAAACCATTGATAATATGCTAGCGCCCATCCTGCCCAGTAGGCTGGTGTTTTGCTTTGGCTAAAAAATAAATCAGGGAGAATTATGCCTGGATTGACATCTTTAAGTATTTTTATCGTAGCTTCCTCTCCTGCCATACCTGATATAATTCTTGGGTTTCCTCTTTCCATTTCTTTTGCGATATTGCTTGATGCAAAGATGTCGCCAAATGTATCAACATCAAGCTTACAATCCGTTATCGCATAATCAAAAGCGTGAGCCAAAAATCTTTGAGCATCAGTTACATATATATTGTTATAAGCGTGGATCATTAAAACCTTCTCCTCTCATAATATCAATAATAAAAACATCATCCTTTAATGCCTTTGCATTTTTGATGTTTTCTTTATAACTCGTTCTAGCACTTAAATCTCTATTGATGAATTTTGGATAATATTCATTTCTATTAACTTTTATGCTTCTTACAAATTTGATTCTCGTAAATGCTTTTTCAGACACTAATACAAATTGGGTGCCTAGGCCACCTAATTTTAATGCATCAGTTAAAGACCTAACTGGCATTCCATTATGCACAAAAGATTGTGCATAAGAAAAATACGAATCATCTGCTCTATAGCCACAAACTATATCGTAGTTACTAACATCGATTAAGTAGTTATCCAAGATGAATTGCTTGGCAACACTACCTAGTTCATCATTAATTGGAAATATGCGATTGTTCAGTAATAACGCTATCCAATTTAAAACTGTGTGCTTCCCATCCAATAAATCAAGCACTTTTAAATAACTAGTATCTATTTCATATTCATTAACAAAACCATCAGAGTTTTGTTTGCACGCCCATTCTTTAGCCATTTCTAGATTGTATGTGCAATAAAACCCAGGGCCATAATCATTGTTTCTTCGACCTTGTGAAAGTGACGGCTTTTCAATAATATTTGTACTTCCATGATAAATAGCTATTTTTTCCATAATATCACCTCTGTATAAATTATATCGTTGCAACGATACAATTTCAACAGTTTTCGCAAATATTGGATAAAAAAATGATACAAATCATATTGTATCATTTCAAATATTTAAAACTGTGTTAGTTAAGCTATATTGATACATTTAGCTTCCACGGACGGAACTTAACTACTTATTACAATATATTAATCATTAAACTTTTTCTTATCTTCAAATAGTTTTATTAATAAATATATAAACATAGCAAAATAAGGTATTCCTGGACAAATTAGACATGCAAAAACTATTAATATTTTTATTATAATTTTTATATCTTTTCTTTTATGTATTTTAATTGCAACGAATGCACCTGCTATAACATTAACAATTGAACATATTATATTTGGTAATATAAGTCCTAAAAACATAGTCCAAAAATAATTAAAATAGATAGGATTATATAATTCATGTGTGTACTTAAGTGAAAGGTACATCCACACAAGTGCAAACACAAAACAAATTAACGGAATTAAAAACCTAATCAATATTTTTTTATCAGCATTATAATTAATTGTTGTATTAATATTTTTATAATTATTTCTAAATTCTAACAATTCACCTTTCAATAATTCATCAACTGTTATATCTAAAGTACTTGCTAGAGTAAGTAAGATTGCAACATCTGGATACCCTCTACCATTTTCCCATCTACTAATAGCTTTGTTTGTTACTCCTATCATATTGCCAAGTTCAGATTGACTTAGTCCCTTTTCTTCTCTTAATCTACAGATTAGATTACCAACTTTATAAATGTGATTTAAATCGTTCATAATACTCCTATATCTCCTTTATACATTAAGAGTATACGCTATTTTTTTATATTTGTAATAGTTTATCTATCTACGTATAATAGATATTATGCATTTTTCAATTATTCCCAATTTAAAGAAATGTGATTCCATTTTTTAGAAAAATCTTGATTGTTTTTTATTACTTCAACTATCGGTTCCAACAAAACTCTAATTAAATTTATTGTATCTTCTAATGATATATTTATCATTACTTTCTTTTTCTTTACAAATGAATTCCAACGTTTAATTGTTACACTATCCATAAAATCATTATCAAATACTACAATTGTATTATAATTAGTGTTTCTATGATGGAATGTTTCTTTTATTGCTTCTATCAACTCACTAGACTTTAAATCAAATGAGTTTGCTATAATATAAATGTCATAAAAATCTTTAAGTCTTGAGTTATCATAACCCAAAGATACTATGGCCTCAAACTTTTCAGCTATACAAGAATATATTGAATATACATAAATGTTAGGATTATCATCATTTAAAATAACTGGATAATCCATTTTAACCTTACTAGGATAAATAATATCATCAAAGCCAATATCTATTGATATATTAATTTGAGTTTTATCTAGATATGCAAGCAAAG
>Ga0310690_10003668_pt1 | contig 22743 bp, 7 predicted proteins | sample AusTroGonzalo_MG_2_FD_207661 | JGI IMG/M metagenome (GOLD analysis project Ga0310690, IMG submission 207661) | Bovine rumen microbial communities from tropical cattle in Woodstock, Queensland, Australia - Gonzalo_04 (v2) (version 2) | ecosystem: Host-associated > Mammals > Digestive system >... | reverse complement strand
AAATTACCTCATTCATAAATTATACACCTTCTATCAATATATCAAAATTATTATTATTAAATAAATAGTAGGCTTTAACATCATTATAAGTAAATTTATCTTCCTTAGTTTCTACTTCAAAAAAACCTTCTATCTCACCTACTACAGATAAATAATCTTTTAATATAAGTAAGTTATAATCCTTACTCTTTATTCTTATAGCAGTAACCTCTTCTATTTCTTCCATACCATTTTTAAATGTAAATATTTTAACTATCATACAGCACCAAGTTCTTTAGCAGAACCAATAAATAAGAATTTACTTTCGTCAACATTATCATATGCACCAGCTAATATCTTTTCAACATCATCTAATACATCATTTAAATCAACAAATTTACCTGGTATGTTAGTATAGTTTTCAGCAACAAACATTGGTTGAGTAAAATAATTTCTAATCTTTCTAGATCTATAGAAAATATCTTTATCTGCTTGAGATAACTCATCAATTCCTAATACTGCTATTATTTCTTCTAATTCTTCATATCTAGTTAAATTCTTTAAAACTTCTTCAACTAAATGATAATGTCTTTCTCCAATAATTTCTATATCAATTAATTTAGTGCTTGTTTTAAATATATTTATTGCAGGATATAAACCTTTTTCAGCAACTTTACGATCCAAAACAACTTGACCATCTGTATGTGAAGTTATTGTTTGAACAGCTTCATCATTCATATCATCTGCTGGAACATAAATTGCTTGGAATGAAGTTATAGATCCATTTTCGAAAGAATTAATTCTTTCCTCTACTTCTGAAACATCAGATGCCATAGTAGTAGGATAACCATTTTCAACAGGGAATCTCTTTAACTCTGTTGAAATTTCTGATTTAGCTTGTACGAAACGATAAATATTATCAATAAATAATAATACATCTTGATTTTTAACGTCACGTAAGTATTCAGCTAAAGTTAAGCCACTATATACAGCTTTACTTCTTGAAACTGGATTCTCACCCATTTGACCAAATACTATAGATATCTTATCAAGTAAGTCAGATTCCTTCATTTCATCATATAATTCTTTACCTTCTCTTGAACGTTCACCAACTCCAACGAAAACAGCATTTGAATTACGGCTCTTATAAATATTATTAATTAACTCTTTAATTAAAACTGTTTTTCCAACTCCGGCACCACCTAGTAAACCAATTTTAAATCCTTTACCGATAGGTGCAAAGAAATCAATAACCTTAATTCCAGTAAATAGAATTTGATTATCAACTTTAATATCACTTAATGTTAGATTTGTATTATAAACACTACGAACTGCTGGATTATGAATAACATTTCCATCTATTAATTCACCATATGAATTAAATACTTTACCTAGGATTTGATCAGAATATTCAATAGCTAAACCTGCGCTTAACTTTTGAACTTCTTTACCTCTTCTTAAACCAACAACAGATTCAAGAGGAATTGTTGTAACACTATTATTGTTAATTTCAACAACCTCAAATCTATGTTTATGATTTGTTGTTTCAAGAATGTCTCCTATTTTAATTTCCTCCGGATGTTCATAATAAATCCTAACATTAATATCGGAAATAGCTATTATCTTATTTAACATCTACTTCACCCCTTATTCCTTTATTATCCTATAATTACTAATTTGTTTCTTGAACGCTTTAGAATTCTTTTCTTTTCTAGCAACTCTAATTTGTTCAACTTCTAATTCTTCAATTTTCTTTATTGATTCTCTTGTAATACGTTCACGCATTACATTCTCAGATGCATAACTATTACTTTCAAGTACTTTTATTTGATAACAAATACCTAAAGCAATAATACTTGCTATTAAACCATTAACATCAGTTTCAATAACATAATCTATACTTGTATCAATATCTGCTTTATCTTCCTCAGTTAATTCAAGAGGAAACAATTGCATACTTTCAAATGTTATTTCACTAACTGAATGATAATAATTTAATAATACATTTATCTCTTTAACTTTTTCTTCTCTTATATATTCTGAAACTAACTCACTTAATTTACCATATTGTTCAAAAAACTCATCTTTTGCTATTTTCAACAATATTCTTTCATCATCTAAATGAGCTAACTTCCTACCAATAACAATCTTATAAGATTCTTTATCAGTCATTATTGCACTTTGTAATTGATGATTAAAGTTTCCACAGAAACCATAATCATTACCAATATAAATATTTAATACACGTCCATCAGGATTAGCTTTCAACATTTTATCATCCATTTTCAGGTTGACATTATTTATTAATGAAGCTAACGTCCTACGTAATTCTTTCTCAACTATTCTATCTTTAGCTGCTTGTCTTTTAGCTTTATCTACTCTTATTAAAGAGTGGAAATTCATAACCTTAACAATGTTTTTAACACTACTGGCCATTTTTCTCTCCTATAAAGCTAAACTTTTCTATTACTTGTTCTTTAGTCATAGGAGAAAATTTATATTGGTTCAAAGCATCTAATATCTTTTTACCTTCAAATAATTTTTCTTGCAACTCTTTACTCATTTCATCAACATTCGCTAATTCATAAACCTCTCGAGTTTCAAGATAACTTAATAATTTATATCTTACTACAGCACCCATTGCTTTCATCGATGGATCTTGAACAGCACCACCTAAACGCGATACTGAAAGACCATAATTGATAGCAGGTTTAATACCTTTTTGGAAGTTCTTAGCAGATAAAACAATTTGACCATCTGTAATTGAAATAACGTTTGTTGAAATATAATCTGTAATATCAGCACCCTTAGTTTCAATTACTGGAAGTATTGTTATACTAGCTCCACTCTTGTATTGACAACCTCTCTCTAAAAGCCTTGAATGTGCATAGAATATATCAGATGGATAAGCATCACGTCCTGGAGATTTACCAGATATCAAACTTATTTCACGATATGCAAGAGCATGTCTTGATAAATCATCAATTGTTACTAATACATCGAAACCTTGTTTCATGAATTGATTAGCAACACTCATTGCAAAATATGGTGTTAAATAAATTACTGGAGGTAAATCATCATAGAACGCAGTAACAATAATAGTATATTGCGCTGCTTCCCTCTTTAATAATTCATAATAAATTTCTTTAACTTCTTTTTTAGTTTTACCAATAGCAACATACATACAAATAACGTTTCGATCTTTTTGATTACAAATAGTATCAAGAAGTATTTGTGTTTTACCAGTTTTCTTATCTCCAATTATTAACTGTCTTTGACCTTTACCAATTGGATATATTAAGTCAATACCAGCAATACCTGTTTCTAATGGTCTCTTAACATCTGTACGATCCATAATAGGAGTAGGAAGTTCCTCTATAGGAATCATTTGAGTATTAGAGAATTTCTTATTAGCTAATTTATCATAACCAAACATATCTATTACTTTACCTAAACTCTCAGATGAGAATTCACCCATGAACTCTTCATTAGTTTGATAAACCACATCACCAACACAAATTTTTTCTGTTTGTGAAACAACGGCTACAATAGCATGATTAGTTTCCAATTTGGTAATATAACCAATGGCTTTATTAGCTATATTAATTTTTTCATAAAATGCAGCACCACTAATACCAACTACTTCAATAATGAAGTCTTTAACCTTAGTAACTCTACCCACACCAAAAACATTCTCACCCGTTTGCATGTTTTGAATTTTTCGATCAATTAATTTGTCTACATAATTCAAACCAGCTGACTGAGTCTCAGCTACTGGTACAGTTGCAGGTTGCACTTGTGCAGCTGCTTCTACTTCTTTCTCCTCTTTTACTTCCTCAACTTTTGTAGTATCTTCACCAGAAAAAGGCTTTACCTCTTCAACTGTATTTTCTACATTAGAAGAATCAACTACCGGTTCATTTACAGTCTCACTTAAAACTGCAGAATCTTTTTCTTCCATAACTACAACTCCTTTTTATTCTAATTTAAACTATAATCGTACATTTTATTCTTATATATGATTTTTATACCCTTATATACATTCTTATCATATATAGTCTTAATCCTTTTGTCAATATAATCATAATTTTCTTTTTGACTTCCAACGTAAACATATATACATGGATCACAAAATCCAATCTGACTATCTATATAATCGACAAAGTCTTCAATTTGAAATTCATATTTATTACTCATATAAGTATTATATATGTTTTCATCAATATTTTTAATATTTTCACGAATAGAATCTAAAAAGTCTTCCTCATCAGAGGTTAAAATATTATAAATTCCAATTTTATTAATATAATCTTTAATCTTAATTAATTGATTATATTCATTATATCCTTTTGTATTCGCAATCATACTGGCAAATTTTTTTACTATATCTTCACTATTGAAGGAGAACTTACTATCAACTCTTTTAACCATTTCAAGCAAATTCTCTACTTCATAGTTATTATTACTATCTAAGTAAACTAATGTACCAGATTTCTTTTTAGTATCATTTGATACATCCTTATTATTCTCTTCTTCTATTTTATTATCATTTTTTTCTTTACTTTGTTCTTCATCATATTGTTGTAATTTAAGAACAAAATAACTTCTACCTTGTTCATTAATATTCTTGACTGTACTCTTTAAAATAAAGAATATAACAACAGTCATGATTATTAATATAACAATTATTGCAATAATAGTTCCCATTATGTCAATAATGGATTAAAGAATAATAAGAAGAACACAAACAAGAATAAGAACAATAGAAATACAGTAGTAACAATTAATATTGTCATAACAGAATGAACAACATCATTTTTTGTTTCTGGATTTCTACCAACTGCTTCAGCAACTTTTGAAGCAAGAATTCCAATTCCTATACCTAATCCTAAGAATGCTAAACCTAGCATTGTACCAATAGCACTAAGTGTTGCAGCCATAACCTCTTCCATCTTTTTTCAACTCCTATTCTTCGTAAAATTTATAACTAAATACAAGATCTGAAATGTTTGAACTACCACAATCAGTTCCGTTATTAGTATCACTATTTACATTACAGAATCTCATATTTCTCAAAATAATACTATTTTCTACTCCTATTGAAACGTTAGCAGGTAACTCAAAAGTACCATAATATATTCCATTACTATTAAAGTCTTGAACTGTTAATTCAATAGAAGAACTATAGATTACTCCACCTTCTTGATCCTTACATTCAATAACAGCAGTACCATTATTAAATTTGTAATTCTCGTCCATGTTAATTTGATAATCAATTCTATATCTTGTCTCAAATCCCTCATATGTATCAGCAGTTGGAGACAATTTAACTAAAGATGTAACCTTAGAAATTTTATTTACTCTAATATCATATTTTATATCTCTAGTTCTTATGCTCACTGAATCTTTTACAGATTGCATTGAACTACCAACTAATTGATACATTAATGATATATTATAATTTGTTCCAGGTTTTCTATCTAAAATACTATAAGTAGAACCATCTTTATCTAAAATTCTATCATCAGTAACTTTTCTACCATCTTCATCTTCATATTCTATTTCTAACCATACACTTTGATATTCATTACTTGGGTCAAAAACTGAATAACCAATATGAATTGAAGTAACATCTGCACTAACACTCTTTAAAGCAACCCATCTTGAGAAATCATAATATTTTGCAGCTGTTCTTTGTAAACTAACATTTGTATTTTCATTAACACCACCAACACTGGCAGTTAAGTTGTTAATACTTTTAATAACTGCATTTAAGTATTCATCATAGTAGTTATTAACTAACATTTCTTCATCTTCGTCATCTTCATCATCGTCGCCGTATCCACCGTCGCCGTTGCCATTACCATTTTCAATACCATTTGCAGTTTCAGTTCCATCAATTAAATCAGGATCTGTATTACCACTTAATTTGGTAATTTTACTTGGGTCAAATTCATTTGTACTACCAATAATATTCTTTAAATCTATTTTTTTATCATTAAATATCATTGTTTCATTTGCAACATCAAAATTTAAATTTGAACCATTTAATACAACTTGAGCAATTGTTTTAAAACTTAATAAATTATTTGCAAAAGAAGGATTACCTTGCTTATCCAAATCAACTATTACATACCCAGTTGTTTTTAATACTTCACTATCTTGAGCAGAAATAGTACTATCAACAATTAAATATTTTCTATCATCTAATTTAAATAGTTTAGTTGGAGAAGACTTAACTATTCTAGTCTCGCCTTCTACAACATTTACATCTCCACTACTTAATACTTGATATCCTACACCATAAAGATATAGGTTTGTATCATTTTCTTTATATACTACAGCATTTTTTCCAAGACTATATTTATATGTTTCTCCATCTTTCTTTTCATACATATAATATTTCTTGTCCATTTTTTGTGTAATATAAGCTTCGCCTGAAGTTAATATATAATTTAAATCTTCATCATATAACACACTACCCACAGCAATATCATATTTAGTTTTATCATATGACATATATTTATAAATAAATACACCGAAAGTAACAATAACACCGATAACTATTACAGTTAAAACAGCAAATAATCTAATTGTATTTTTCTTTAATTTTCTTATCATATTATCACTTCCTCATCAACTAATCTGTAAGTATACCGTATCACTACCGACCGACACGTTGCCTTCTCCATATAACTGGAACTGCAATACATACGATCCATTAGGTATCTTTGTTATGAAGTCTAAGTCAAAATATTTACCACCTGTTGTTGGACTGAATGAAACGTTTCTCATAGGTAAATTCTTATAAAGACTTAATTGACCATTTGAATTGTAAACATATAACGAAGCAACAACATATTTTGCATGATGTGAACCATATAAGTCAATAAATAATACTCTTAATTTTTTATTACCTGATACACCACTAGCTGAAACTCTAGAATAAGATAAACCATCAGTTAATGTAAATGAAGTAATATCTGAATCAACCTCATAGACACCATCATTATTTAAATCGCTATACCATTCTACTCTTACAGAGCAAGAATCTCCAGCACTACATTCGATATCATTGAAACGAATACCAAATTGTGGACTAACAACCGGAACCTTAGTTCTAATTGTAGTTTCTACACCATCTCTAATATAATAAACATTAATATAATATCTACGTCCAGCTTCTGCTTCTCTTTCTCTGTATGTATTCCATTCATCAACCAAAGTAGGACTTGAAGAATAAGCAGCTCTATATCCACCTAAAGATCCTTTTTGATCGGAAATAGTAACATAGAAATTAACTAATGAAGTAGATGCATTTTCTTCCAATTTTACATTAATAAATGGTCTTGGAAGAATAAATTCTTCAACATCAGCACTTTGAACTGAAGCATAAGATAATACTACTTGTTGTTCATTATCTAAATAATAAGGATAAGCATAAACAACATAATCATTTTCAGTAGTCATTGTTGAATCTGGAGTTGGATTTTCCTCGATATGTCCTCTATATTGAGGAGTAACATCAATGAAAACTTCGTTATTTGTTTCACGTAACTCATTAATTGGCTTGTTAACAGTTTTAATTGCAACTACTCCGTCAACTGGATTTCCAGAATCATCTAAATATGATGTTATACTTGAATCTTTTTTATAAACTTCAAATCTAATACCATCATATCCCTTAACATATCCTAAATTAAACGTTCCTTTTAAATATCTATCATATTCATCATTAGACACTTCATCACCAAAGTCATATTTAACTCTTAATGCAGTAACCTCTGGATTATCAACAGTTCTAACTATATAGTATCCAAATAAATGGTTAGAATCATACCAACCGGCATAAGTTGAAGAGCCAAAATCATAATCTAAGTAATCAAAATCATGAATTACAGTATCATTATGGAATCTATACCTAAATATTACTCTATATTGTTCTACTGAATGTCCAAGATTATCAACTGACAATATTTCAGAACTATCACTAGAATATGTCATATATGCACAATCGACTCTAAAATCACCCATACTACAATTATCTATAACATTGTAGTAAACACCATCTCTTAGTCTTTCAACATACATATAAACATCAACAGAAGTTCTAGATGATATTATTGGTTTAACAGTAAATCCATTAATACCACCAACTATATTACTTTGAGGTAATTCAAACGATGGACTATCACCTAAGAAACTATAACTACATGTAGATCCTATAGTAGTATCAGCACGGCATCCAGTATTTGCCTCTAATGTATGATTACCTAAAACTTTAACCATTACATCACTCGAACCGTATGAAACACCTCTTCTACTCTTTGTAGTATTCCATGTAATAGATGATATATTCGAAGCATTTGCATTATATGGTTTAAATCTTAAAGAACCACCAAATGTAAATTGTTCAATATCATAATAGAAACCATTTGTAGAATAATAATATTGTGAAACATTGTTTGTCATTAATTGAATTGCATAACCATTATCACTTGAATTATCAAATCCTACATATTCCGTATTATATAACAATTCCATTTTTAAAGTAATTACTTTTTCATTTTCAGCACCAGGACTACTTATTAACGAAGCAACATCAGAGTGATTTATTTTGAATCCTTGGTAAGTTGTACCACCAATTGAAATATTTTCTATATCATTCTTTGTTTTATATAAAACTACTGTCTCAGGAGGTTGATTTCCAATTTTACCAGAGAAAGTCAATTTATAAACTACTGTTTCATCCTTAAACCAGAATAAATTATTTTCAGCAGATATCAATAAAACATTAAAGTAATTTCTGTTTGTAACATGGTACAAACTATACATAGGTGTATTACTTGCTATTCCAGATAGATTCTTAGTAACACTATCAAAATACCAACCTTCAAAAAGGTTATAATTATCAACAGCTCCAGCAGTCGTATTGTCTAATTCATACTCTCTTTGTTTTACTTTAATATAAACTAAAGGACTTCCCTTTGATGAATATGTGAAATCACCAGGCCCAGTAGCAAAGTATCCTGTAGCACGACCACTATTATCAAAATGTAAGCAATCAGTAGAAGAATAATCAACACTTCCTTGAGGAGCACATACTAATTTTTTCTCTACTCCACCAAGTTTATAATAAGCAGGATTTATCTTAACTACTTCATCACCTAATGTCATTTCCTCTTTAACTATAGATTCATCGATATCAACAATATCATAACCAAATATTAAACGATTATCATCTCTTTTAGAAAGATAAGCATAAGCAAAAGGTAATTGTTTAGGTGGATTTTGAACATCAGTTATAGATTCTTCAGAAACACCTTCGGTATTATCACTCTTTAAATAATGAACTTTTAATGTAAAGTTAAAATATCCACCTCTATAATAATGTAATAATTCTCTAGCTGCAGGTTTATTTTCAAAGTCTTCAAACATAATTCTTAAACACTTATTGTTATCCATCATACTTTCAATTTGACTATCAGTAAATAAATCAGTTAAAGCATAAGATTCTCCATCATGATAAATACTAACATCAACAGAAGTAATAGAATTTATAATACCTGAATCTACCATAGGACATACTTTATATCCAATTATAGTATTACCATCATAAGTTGAAGATGGAGTCGCTAATATAGGAGTAACTTCAGTTCCATTTAATGGGTCATCATTATTATTACTATTAACAGCAACTTCAGAAACATTGTCCTCAATAGGTATAACATTCTTAAAATGAGTATAATCATATGCTTCATATAACTCTAAATAGAATTTACCCCATTTAATATAGTTTTTAAGGTTTTTATTAGCACCACCATATTTAGGATCGTTTAAGAAAGTATCTTCTGTAATTAATATCTTATTTATATTACCAGAAACATTTTCAACACCATTTGGATTATATAATCTTTCAGATAAAGAACTAACCCAGTTTTCAGTTAAACGTGTATCTTCTAATAAAGCTTGGAAACAACTATTATTTTCATTACAAGGAGCTTCTCTATTATATGAATCTACATTGTAGAATCTTAAATATAAACCAGTAAATGTACCAGCCTCCCAAGTAGGAGTTCCAAAAGAACCAGGACTTAAAGCAATATATTGAGAGAAATTACTATTGCCATTAGTCGATGTAGGTAACCAGTTAGCTTTGAATGAAATAGCAGCTTTTGTATTAAAGTTAAATGTTGCTAAACATACAGTTCTATAATTAGCTTGATTCGTTTCACGATAATCTACTACACCATATACAGAAACACGATAATAAGTATCTTGTTTTAAATCAAAGAAGTGAACTCCAATAGTTCTTTTACGATCCATATCTGGAGCATAAGATGATAATTCATAAATTTGTGTTTGTGCATCTGCACCACCTGCTTCAGAGCCTTCAATTACAATCGTAATACTACTATTTGGATCTAACGTTTCATTTTCGTCCTGAATTATTAAAGTACCTTCAGCACTTTCAAAATTAATTGTTGGTATATTTAAAGAAGCAACCGGTCCAACTAAACCAGATAATGTTATATTATTAGTTCTACCAATTTCATACTCTTTAACTTTTTCATTGTCATTTACAACAACAACGATATTTGCTACATATACAACTCCTCTTGTTATGATTGCATTAGGATCATTTGAATCTTTTCCTTCAACAAACATATCAATTGTACCTGTAACACTTGAAGATCTAGAAGCAACTAATTCTCCAGTTGCAACATTGTATAAGTCTACTCTATACTCTTGAACAGCATTATCAGGGTCAGTTACATCTTTTAAATGGAAGCTAAATTTTCCACTTTGTTTATTAGTAGTTTGTACATAACTTGTAGATTTAAATGTAGGATCTCTCTTTAAAGTTGTTATATCTAAATATATTGGACTCTTCATATCTGTTTCATGTAATGTACCAGATTTTGAATTAGTAATTTCAGTAATTTTTACTCTATACTTTTTATTTGGTTCAATTCTAGTATCGAATTTTAATTCATCAGTAGAAATATTTGCAATATTTCTTTCATTACTTTCTTGAACACCATCAATTTCTCCACCATTTTCATCAAGAAGTCTATATTTATATGAAGTAACTCCTGAACCAGTTTCTTTCTTAACAGCAATTGAGAACTCATCAGGTTTAACATATACTTTTTCTAAATATAAACCTAAACTATCAGTCATAAATGTTCTTTGAATAAAGTCTTTTTCGTATCCAACACCATTTTTATTATAACTAGCATGAACTATGAAAGCATAATTAGTAGCAGCATTTAAAACATCTACAGCATCTAATACTTCAATATAATGTTCTGAACCAGATACTGACTTAGTATAAACAACTTGATTCTTTTTAATATCAACGATTGATATAACAATTGAACTATCTGGAGGAATTTCAACCGCATTAGAATCAGGCATTGTAATTGTAACTTTTGCACTAACTCCATATTGAGTTGGGAAGAAATCCTTTAATTCAAATGTAGGATCAGGTACTGTAACATTATCTAATACAATTTCTTCTTGTCTATCAATAGATGTATTAATAACACCATCTCTTAATCCAGAAATATTAACGTTTGGAGTATAAACATTCTTTTCTTTTTCTTCTTTAGAACCAGAGCCACCGCCTGATCCACCGTTTCCAGAACCACCAGAACCGCCATTTACACCTCCATTAGGATTAATAGCTTTTCCAGTATTTGGATCAATTAAATCAGGATTATCAATAGTTGTATTTACATCATCAGGAACAATATCAATATTATCGTCACTGTCTATTGTCATCTCACCAAGATTTAATTTTAAAGTGTCATCTAAGAAAACCTTTTTAGATTCTAAATCTAATTTAGAATTACCAGATTTAATTGTTAGATCATCACTTATATTTTGAATTTCTAGATTTTGATTCTTAATTCTAACAATATTACCATCTAGATAGATAAATTCAACATATCCATCAGTAACTCTTTCAGTTTTATCACCATGTTCAATAGTAATATCATTACCAACTATCATGTATTTATTATCAGAAACCTTAATCATAAAGTTACTAAAATTCAATTTTTGATTTAAATAATTAATTTGATAGCCATTACCAACCTTAGTAAAAATAGAACCATTATAAATATTATAGTAATGTAATACTGGTTCATTTAATTCTTCTAAGTTTAAAACTACACTTTTTTTGAACACAGAAATAGATCCATCATTAAAATGAAGGAAAGAATCATCAGAAATAGAAACCTCTACATTGTCACTATTATCAAAAGAAACCACATTTTTTTGAGGAACTACCTTATATTTTGCATCCTTATTAAAATAATAACTAGAACTAGTAGTATTTGTAGTATTATCGATAACATAACCATCATATTGGAAGTTACTAAAACTCTCATTATACCTTTTAATACCCAAAAAAAACATAATTCCTATAACAGCAATTACCGGAATTACAATTAAAAAACCTTTCTTTTTCATATGTTCACTCTCGATTCTATCATAATTATCTAATATGATTATAACACACCAAATAAAAAAAAGAAACAAAAAAACAAAGAAGAAGGAATCATTTTCCTTCTTCTGTTTGTATTTTGTTTTTTTCTAGATATTTCGCTAATATAATTATAGCTAAAGCAATAAATCCAACTATAGATAAAACTATAATTAATGCAGAAACAAAGGTTACTTTTGTTGATTCACCTTCTCTATAGAATTGCATCAACTTTTCATCTCTATTAATCATACTATCTACTGTTTCATTAAATGAATCAGAGACTTTTAAATCAGCAGTACTTTCAGCAGTAGGCATTTGATACACATAGTAATCATTATTACTTGGATCATATGCAATAGTATAACTTGCATTCTTTGCAGGAATACCGCCATATACCGAATTATCGCCAATTACAGTTTCAATAGGATGATCATTCAATTTTTCAACTAATTTCTTAGCTTCTAAATATTCTTCATTTTCTTCTGTATAATTATTTTTATCCTTAGATAATTGATAATATTGTCTAATATATTCACCTAAACTGATATCTTTATTAGATTCAGAATCAATTACATTACCATTTCTATAATTAAATGCAATATAACTACCATCTTCATATTCAACGAACATAACATTTGTATTTGTACCAACAGTAGAACTTATGTTTTTAATATTAAGATTTTTAAAACCTTTTGGTAAAACAATTTGATCTTTTAAACTATGAATTTTACCATCATGACCTAAATATATTAAGAATTCTTTACCATTATAGTTGTCAATAATATAAGAATTGTTAACTGAATCCAAACCAAGATCAACTACTTCTATTTTATTATTCTTAACATATAATTTCTTATTAATAACTTCTCCATCTATTGTGGAATATTTATCATAAGTTTTAATAGTTTGACCTGCATATTCAAATTCATATAATGGCTTTTCTTCAGCTAAAGTGAAGTTTTCAAAATCATCAATTTTAGTCTTACCTGTACTAATATTATAAATATTCTTATTATCTAATAATATCTTATCACCATATATATTAGTAGCATTATTTATCTCTGTAGTTTTCTCTACTTCAGATAATTTATAAGTTAATCCACTATTTCTAACAGAACTAGTAGTAACTAAACCAGAATCAATATTATTATAATTATCTTCACCAGGAACAATAGAGAATTCATTAGAATCAGATGTTTCTTCTTCCTCCTCTTGTTCTTCTTCAGAGACACCTTCGTAACCATTAGATTTTAAGTCCGCATTTGTAATAACAGTACCATCATCTAAGTAATAGTAATAATCATCTATTGTTGCATTATTATTAGCAATATCTTCAGCATCGAAATGAAGTGTTTCAGATCTTTCTTGACTCTTTATTGTAATATCAAAGTCTTCATTAAAGTCGTAATAGAATGTATATACTTTTCTATCAAGTTCAAATTCACGACCATTTATTTCAAATGACGCATTCGCCATCATATCATTAAATTCGACATTGATCATATTTACATCTACTGGGTAAACACTAACCCTAGGCATTAGTGAAACATTACTTACCACATATGCAAATGTTTGTAATAAATCACTATTAGCTGTTAAAGTAGGATAATTATAAGTCTTCGCAGTTTTGTAACTATCTGGCAATGGACTAATATTTACAATAGTGGCTGAACCATTATTATATGGGAAATAATCATCTGTAGCAGCTGCAAAATAGTCAGAATTCTTAGGCATACTAGATAATGTTTTCTTGAATGACCCATGATATTCTGTACATTCAGGATTAGAAGCAGATCTTCTAACACGTCCAGAACAACTTCGTAATCCATTCATTAAATCATAACTATTTGGATTAGCTTCTGCAGTTAAATCTTTGAATTTTTTAGATACAGCAGAATCTAAACTCATATTAGTGAAGTTAACCTTAGCTAATACAGTATCCTCATTAATTGATAAATTCATATAAATATAAGGATAATTCAAATCTCTTTCTGAATAAGATTCATTACACCAAACAGATGATTTAGTAGGAGTATTACTGCTTACCAACATATTATCGGATTTCTTAGATCCTTTTAAAGTACCTTCAGGAATAGGTATATTAGTATTTCTATAATAAGTGTCATCTGTACTAGTACAATTGTATTTTACCGTCTTCCAATATTCTGCTTTTGTATGGCCTTGATTATACTCACACTTACGAGTTGAAGCATTATATGTACCTGCTACATTTTTATAATTTTTACAAGAAGTAGGTGTGATAGTTTCTCCTGTTTCAGAATCAATTACAGCAGGAATAACATAAGCTGATGAATTAGTTGTATATATACAATAACCAGCTTCTGTAGCAGGAGTAGCAGTCCATCCAGAATCGCATACCCATTTAGTAAATCTTGTTGTATCATCAACACTACTTGGATGATATTCATGGCTATAAGAGTTATTAGTATAATAATTTGAAGTACCTATAGCATCTCCATTAGTACTATTACTAACTCCACCATTTACATAACCACAGTTTTTCAAATCAGCACAGAAAATAGATGCAGAAATAGAATTATTCTTAATACGTGAAGTTGATAGACCTTTTGTTGAATCACCAACATCCCATTTACCAACAACTGAGTTTTTATACCAGCCACCAATTAACCCACCTGCTAAAGTATTTTTAGATACAATAATTGCATTTTCAACATAATTATTAGTTATAACGTTAGCATAGTTTCCTGTTTGTTGTTCAGAATTATTATTAACATAACCAACTACTCCACCAGCATATCCATTAGTAGTTAACACAATAGCATTTGTTGTATTGTGAGAAATCGTAGCAACTCTATTATTGTTTGTTTGGCCAACTACTCCTCCAGCTTTTGATTTAGCTTTAACAATGGTATGTTTAACAGGGCTACTAGAATCATTTGTTACTTGAGTTTTTTCTACATTTGCCCAACCAAGAGCACCAGCTATTCCACCAGCAGCTTCATTAGTTGCAATTACCTTATTACTCAAAGCAACTGCTCCACTCATTGTCCATGAACAAGAACCTGTTATACCACCAACATAATTTCTACCTGAAATATTATTAAAGCTAGAGTACGAATCATATAAATGCTTGTTAGCTCCAGAAATTCCACCAACATTATCTCCACCTGCATCAATGTACAAATGAGATGAAGTATAATTTTTATTTTCCTCACCTTGTGTATTTCCTACTACTCCACCAACATAACCGCCAGTAGTTTTAATACTATTCATTACTTTTCCAGTTGTATTTTCGCTTAATAAATCTAAACCAGATGCATTATATGCGGTATCACGACCAATTACAGTAATATATTGACCATTACCTAATCCAAATGCACCGCCGACATAACTATCAGCATCAATATTTACACCATCAACCAATATATCATAGTCAAATGTACGAGCTTTACTATCATCCATTCCACCCATATATCCGCCAACATAAGTTGTACCTTTTATAAAGGCATTATATATTTTAATATTATTTCTTGATTTTAACTGACCATATCCTATAAAACCACCAACATATTGTGATCCAGTTATATTTGTATTTGTAATAACAATATCTCTGACTTCGTCACTTCTATCATTGGCAATTATACCAACCCTAGAAATATTAGGAGCAACTATTCTAATATTACTAAACTTCATTACTTCTTCACCAGTAACAGAAACTGGTTTCATAATACCATCCAAGTTCTTAATCAAACCAAATGCAGTACCAGTAGAAGCACTTTGTAAATAAATTTGATCAAAATCAAGATCTTGTATTGATGTTGAAACACTATCAATTAATCCAGTATTAGAACCCATGTTCTTAACAACAATTCCTCTAATAACAGGATTTCTTACAGTTCCATTATGATCATAATCTTTTTTAAGACCTCTTAATTTATTAAATGATAAACCTGTTCTTACTTCACAACTACCTGCACTACCACAGCTGAAATCAATATCTTTTTCAACTAAGTAATTTTGAGAACGTCCAGGAATAATTTTATTCCAATCATCTTTTGTTTTTATTTTTCCATAGAATCTAACAGGCAATGAAATTGGAGAAGTATATTTTTTCTCATCCTGTCCTTCAGGTTTATATGTAATACTAGTTATTTGATAACTATCGTAGAAATATTTTGGAACAGCCTTTATATTAACCGTAGTAGTTGTTTGAGCATTTTGAATTTGAATATCAGTTGCAGGATTTTCAATATATAATGCATCAAAATCCATTCCAGTTATTCTTAACTCATTTGGATTGTTCAAAATCATTTTTATAGAAATTGCATCTGCACGATAATAATTCTCTTCTTCATCAATAGGTTCTAGCGTACCATAATCGTTATACATCATATAAGTTGGTTCCAAACTTTCAATTGAGAACATTTCAACGAATCTTATTTCAAGATCAGCTAAATTTGAATCCTTTTTATAATTATTTTCATCTGTATAATATTCATAATAATTATATCCTGGTTCACCTTGATAGAAACCTTGATTAGGAAGTGGTTTACCAGTCTCAGCATTTAACAACATAGGAATATAAGCAAAATCTGTTGTTGTTCTGGATTTTTCATCATAGAATTGACCATATCTAAATGCTTGAGTAAAGTGATTATCAGATGCACATCTTGAACTACCATTAGAGGCAAATTCATTATTAGGACAATTATAATCAATATTTAAAACCCAGTTTTCTTCAGATAATCCAACTCTATTTGAGAAAGCTAATGGATTATACATATCTTGAACTGTTAATAAAGTTTCACCATCACTATTTTTTGAATATATACTATCAATACTTTGTTGATCCCAAGCATAGTTACCATTCATACCTATTAAGAATCCAGATGTTCTTCTAACATTACTCTTAGAATTAGTAGATAGAATATCACCTAAAGCTAAACTCTTAGTAATTTTATTAGATGGAATAATACGACCAGGATAATCGCCTCCGGCAATAGATCCAATATAGTCATCTCCAATTATATTTACTTTAGAAATACAATTTTTAATATGTCCACCATTATTACCAACAATACCACCTGTATTATTAAACTCTGTGACAATATCACCTGTACTATATACATCTTCTACGTTTCCAAATTCTAAGAAACCAATGATACCACCAACACCTAAAGCATCTCCAGGTCCATAAATTATTTTTTCAGGAGTTACAGTATACCTTGAAAGTGTAACATTAAATCTTCTAACAAATGTATTATTAACAATAATATTCTTTGCATATCCTGCAATACCACCAAGATAAATACTTGATTGACTATTCATGTTTGCAAAATTATTAATTGCTATTCTTGGTTGACCTTCATCATATAATACGTTTCCATCAGAATCATATTGATATTCAACCATTTTAAATTTATATACTGAAGAATTACTTATAAATCCTCCATAACTTAAACCAACTAATCCACCTATATATAGGTTACCAGTTCCACCAGCACCTACAACGGCATCTTCAATATGAACATTATCTATCACCGATACGTTACCCATTTTACATATTAATCCACCATATTGACCATATGGATTATTAACATAATCATTTACAAATCCTTTTATTTGTATGTTCTTTAAAGTACCAGTTAAATTACCAATTAAACAGTTATTAACTTCAAGACCAGTAATAGTATGTCCACCACCATCAATAACTCCGGTAACATTTTCAAAGAATGGTTTATTACCAGTTGAAATGAAATTACATCCCTCACCTGGTTCTCCACTATTTGAATCACAGTTTATATCTTTTGTTAATAAGAAGTTAACTGTACTTGCTCTAATACCATTATAGATATCTTCAAGACTTTCTACTTTTTTAAATAATGACATATGTAATGTAACATTTAATTTACCATTAACACATTGTAAAGCTCCACCATTTGCAACATCTCCACTTAATTCACCTGTTTTACTACAAGCTTTACTCTTTCCATCTGTTTTATACATAGAACCATCAGTATTATAATAAATATCACTAACAACATATTCATTCTTATAAACAGTAGGTTCTTTAATATATAGATAAACAATTGTTAAACCATCGGCGTTTGGACTACCTCCACCCTCAATAGCTATCTTATTATCATCTACATAATAACCATCTTTATTTATATCTTCTATATCAAAACCAACTATTCTAACACCATCAGGTATTTTAACAGCAATTTTGATTTCAGCAAAGTAATTTCTTCTATATAAATTACTATTTCCAAAACCAGAAGCAAACTTACTACTATCTTGAGTTACAGAGTCAACTGAAACAATTTCAATTAAACCATCTTCAGGTTTTTGAATAGATAAACTTATATATTTTTGTTCAGGCATACAAGATGGGAAATCTAAATGAGGATAAATATTTGCTTTCCATGCATCTTCTGTCAAGAATACACGGTGAGTATTTAATATTTCGTCCAAGAATGCAGTATCTTTGAAATACATTTTATCTATAGAACGAGATATACGACCACTGTAATTATATTGAGATATATTATATATATTACCTATGTTACTTGCAGAAGTACTATTTGCACTTAAATCTACACCATTAACACTTACATCTCTAGTGCTATAAGCAGAAGCTATAATAGCATCTTGTGATGTTTGTCCATCAGGTAATTCTAATAATGATTCATCATTTAAATCACTTGTATAATTAGTATTATATCTATCATTACTATAGAATTTTAAATCTCCTGAAGAAATAATATTTCTAACAATTGCATTAGATGCAGAATTGATAACTAATGAAGAAGAATATGAATTATTAACATTTCTCTTCATAACACGTCTAACACATGTCGTATTACTCCAATCGATTACACAAGCATCAGGATCATCTAATGCATTCATATCAGCATCATGGCAAACGCCATCTGCGTCCATTGTATAACCATATTTATATTTTATATCCCATTCTAAACAATATTTACTATCATCAGATTCGTTTGGACTGAATATAACCTCATTATCATATATAGATATATTATTCAAAGTATAAATATTTTCAATAACAGCATTCAATCCAGCAGAAGATGCAATTAATGCAATACCTCTACCTTCATTACCTGCAGCAATTGGAGCTATAACATCAGCACCATATATATATCCATTTCTTACCGTACCTTGGTTTGTTGCACCAGCATCATGTGGATTAATTATAAGTGCACTACCCATATGTAAATAAACAGGATCTTCCAAGTCAACAACAAATCCATCAATTAAACCATAGTTAATTTGAACAACTAATGATGTATATTTAGTTCTAAATGCAGCTGAACTAACTGTATTCGATTCATTAAAACCATGTTCAGTATCATAAATAGGCACTTGAGCACCAGCATCAGTTGTTTCATATCCAAGTATTCCACCAGGAGCACCAATATCTAAATTATAAGAATATTCAACGTGAGTTGCTTTTAAATCACATAAGTCAATGTATTTATTATCAGATATTCCTTCATATACACATCTATCATCTTGACCAGGAACAGATTCCCAACCAGTTACATTTCCATTAATAACTTTATCATTAACAGTTGTAACCATTAAATTATTAACTTGTCCATAATTAGAATTTACAAGGCCGTGGAAACCAGATAACACTTCACTTTTTCCAGTATGGTTAAAAATAATATGTAAATCTAAATTTTTAACTCTACCTCCACCACCAATTGTACTAAATAAAAATCTAAATTTACCACCAGTAGCTACTAATACTTTATGTCCTTGGAAATTAATTGTACCTTGGAAAGTACCAGCAAATGCTGATTTTGCATTCAAATCAGTAAAGTTCAAATCAGCTGTAACAATATAGTTACCATAAGCATGCATGTTAATAAAATCGTTTTCATTATTAATAGATCTTGCTTCAATTTCAGTTGTGAAATTATATTTATAAATATCATATAATCTATATAATTCAGTTTTTTCATCATCAGCAATATAGTTTTCACCAGCTTCAATGAAATTATCTTTTCCTTCTACTGGATCTACAATAGAAGCAACAACTGTAATACGAACTTCAAAAGCTTTATCTTTATCAATATTCATTTGTTTAAATGCAGAAATATATTCATAATCTTCAGCAGATAACATTGAAGAAAAACATTGTTGTTCGAAAACATCTCTTGCAGATTCACCTGAAAGATTTTCAAGTTCTGATGGACTACATAAATAAGAGTTTTCAGGAGCTTTATCTAATCTTCTTCTTAAACTTGTTACTTCCACATTATTTTGGAAGAATCTTAAATAATAACTATAATATTTCCAATTATTAAAATACAAATATCCAGATCCTACTAAACCATTTCCAATAGCATTTGGAGTACCATCTTGAATTCCACTAACAGTTGTATTAGAACCATTATTTGATTCTCCTTCTTCATCGTCTTCATCATCTTCATCGTCATCATTAGATTGATTAACTGATTCAGGAAGATTCTTTAAAGTTAAACCACTATCTATAAATGCAACATAACTACTCTTGTAATTATCACCACCATATGATAATGAATCTGCAGAACCAAATGAAGTATCTCCATTTTCAGGTACACCATATTCTATTTTTACGTCAGTTAAATATACATTTGTATTGTAACGTTTATCATTTTTATCTTCAATATAGAATGTTATATATCCACCACTATTTAAACTATCAAAAGTATAAACAAAACGTGTTCTATCAGCACTAGGATCAGCTGCCATTCTATTCTTTTCAGATATAATAGAACTCATAATATTTCCAGTACCTTTACCACCATCAGTAGGAGCACAAGAATCATAAACATAACCATTATTTACACAGAATTGTTGGTCGTTAGCATTATAAGTAGTTATATCTCTATCCATATCTACATAGAAAGAAATAGTAAATGGTTTACCAGCTAACTCTGGAATATAATAAGCATATCCAAATTTAGACTTAGGGTTAGAACCAAATTTTACAGTATTTTCATCTACTAATAATTGTTTTCTATCATAAGCATCTGAATTTGCACTATAACTTTTCCATCTAGTAGTATTAGTTATATCAAACATATTAATATGATTACTATCAGCACCTATTTTAGTCATATCCAAATCATAAGCAGCAGTATCAATCATCTTATTTAAAGTAACTGTACCATCGGCACCTTTAATACTAAATTGATTAACATAAAGTTCCTTAGAGAAAGGATTATTACTTGAATAATCAGTTTTATATGCTGAAGCAGTTAATGTAAATATATAATCAGATATATCTTTATTTAAATCATCTATAATAAATCTTCTAAAATCAGTTGTATCACATTTACTTTTAACTTCCACTTGAGTTGAATAATAAGTATCATTATTATTTTTAAGATTTAAAGCAACATATGCATTACCATCTACATCCTTTGAAATTGCTTCATCAGGATCTAATACACAAATATCAAAATCAAAATAACCATTTGCTTTAAATGCATTTCTAATATTAACTACTGCATCTTTTTTCAATGTTGTAAAATCAGATTCAGAAACTGTAAATAATAAAGGAGTCCAATTATCAGTACTTGATACATAATATGGAATAATTTCAATTTTATATTTTGTCTTAGATTGTAAGAAGTCTTTAAACTCAGGACTTCCATCCATATTAAATCTAGCAGGTGTACTTGGATTTAAATTACTATTGAAATAAGCTTTATCTACAAAATAATCTTCAGTTGGTCGTCCAGTATCTGGATCAATATGAGTAACATATTCACCAGTCTCTCTGTTCTTAATTTTAATATTAATTTTATCATATAGTAAATTATATACTTGATCAGATAATCCGTTAAATCTGGCAGTAAAACTTACTGTATTATATTTAACATCTTTATCAAAAATATCAAATGCAATAACACCTAAAGCAGAAGCATCACCAGTTCTAACAAACCAATCTTTATTTAATAAGAAGTTTTCATATAGAACGCCATCTGAGTAATAATCACAATATACTTCAATATAATAATCAGTTAAGATATCAAGATTTGATATTGTAATAGACGCTTCAATATCATCTAATTTTGTATTATCATTATCATCAAAATAATTACCTTGGAAGCCAGATAAAACATTATTTGTAACATAAACTTTATTACCATTTACATATGTATAAACTTCAAATTTAAATCGATTACCACCACTTAGTGTTTTAAATTGAACCTCATCATTATTATCAATAGTAATATTAATATACCTATTCTTCAAATCTCTATTAG